>Ga0247824_10001668_pt1 | contig 12234 bp, 6 predicted proteins | sample 13C_PalmiticAcid_FD_194412 | JGI IMG/M metagenome (GOLD analysis project Ga0247824, IMG submission 194412) | Soil microbial communities from agricultural site in Penn Yan, New York, United States - 13C_PalmiticAcid_Day48 | ecosystem: Environmental > Terrestrial > Soil > Agricultural land...
GCACTAGTTAGCTTCGCTGTTTGCTCTCACTTATAGGGGCTGACAGGGCATGTGGGCTGATGGTGGCGTTCTTGGCTGGAAGGCGGTGTAGCGTTTCTTTTGGTAGGGGCTTCCGTACTCTGATCCTTAATCCCAAAAGGAGCATTATCCAGGAGATGTTCTGTCCCCTTGCCAAGAAACCCCGAACGGGACGCGGCAGAAAAGATCGCCAGCAGCTGAAAACGGGGGCGGTTTCGACTGCTTCTCCATTGGTCACTGCATCCCGCGCTGGCCTAGGTTGTGTCAAATCGGGGTTGGCTTCAAGCGCGACGCGTCCCATTGGGCAGCTCTGCTCACTGTTGTTTGGGGTTCAGCCACAGTTCAGGGGTCAAATGCGGCCTGTCCGGGAGCCTTGTCTGCGCATCGGCCCCCGATCCAGTGCAGTTAGCGCGCAATGAAGTTCTGTGGGCTTGCTCTTGGTTACCTCCGTTTGCTGAAGTGTGGGGAGTGAGTCGAGCAGAAACGAAGACAAGGTAGGGAGAGTGGTAGGCTCGGTGTCTTTCGAGTCCTAGACATGACATAACCTCTTTGTTGTTGTTTTATCCGCCACCCCTGTCCGTCCCGTCTCCGTCTGCCTGAGCAGAGCCTTACCGTCCTTGCCGCCCTGAGCAGAGCCTTACCGTCCTTGCCGCCCGTACTAATGCGTTCAGCAGCAAAACTTGACCAGTTTGGGCCTGCACAGCCTGCGAGGCTCCGGCTCCGGTGCGTGCGTTGCGCGTTGGCACCATGTTGCATCCGTCTGTCGCGCTTATTTTATCTCCCCTTTCCTTGCCCTTCTCCCACTGCTGGCTGAGAGAGTGCCAATCCACCCTGGGAGTCAGGATGGCCACCGGCAAATGCTCAAACGACCCAGCATGGGCAGCTACGGCAGCAGCATACACCGGAGCGGATACCGATGCTCAACTCGAAGCGTGGTGGGCGAGTCAGAAACAGCCTGCTTTGTTTGCGCCAACGTTGGGGAAGTCCTTTGGAGACCAGCGAACCTGGTTCGACTGTGGCATCGACAGGGAGCCATCATGCACAATCTCGGGCTGTGATGGTAAGTCTCCAGTTCCGTGACTCGGAAATATTCAGACACTCACTCAGGCCACTGCAGTCTTTCTCAAGGCCGAGGACCCCCCCTGGTCATATCATGCCTTGGTGTCTGTCGTCAACCTCAACATGTACTTCAACGCCATCTACGATGGGGTTGTCGCCGGCCAGCTCGGGTTCACCCGTGGCTCATAGCCGTTCTCACCGTTCTCTTCGCGTTCCCGTTGCTGTTGGGAAATGGTCCTGCGCTTGCGGGTATGGGTGCAGGGAGCGTCTTGATAGGGGCGACCACGACCGTCGACGACGAACTGTCGCCCCCGCCTGGGTCCAACATGATGTCGGTCGTTGAGATGCAAAACTACGCGGCCAAGTACGGAGAGAGCACGCGAGACATGATCGCTTTCACAGAGGAGAGGCAACAAGGTGGTGATGGTGGTGGTGATCATTACTGTGGTGTTGTGTCTGGGGAACTGTGGCAGCCCTGTGGGCTGCCGCAGGGAAAAGGCCTGGCGTGGCAGAACGCGGGGCGGTCTGGAGGTGGGGCCCTGTGGGGCCCCGCGCAGGCAGTGCGACACCCCCCCACAGACCGCACCATTGCGAAGCCATCGCCACCAGGCCGTTGCGTAGTGTACATTAAGAGTATAGTATTGAGCCTTCATGGCCACAACCCGTGATACAGGAAAACAGTGAAAAACTGGGGAAACCCCCCCATTGGCCTTTTCTAGCCCAAATCCATCAGCCATCTGCCCATAGCATGGCCCTGTTAGCCATACCTAACATCTTCACGAACTGTGCGTGCTTTTCCCTCAGCAATGGCTTCGTCAAACCATCCGCCGGCATATCCACTCCCTGGATGTGCCTGATCTCCAGGCGGCCTTCCGCCACCTGTTCGATAACCCATTTGTAGCGGATATCGATATTCCTAGTCCTCGCTATATTCATTGGGTTTATTACCGTCTTGAAGGCATTAAGGCTATCGGTAAATACGACGTTCACCTTCTCTTAGCCCAAGCCGATTTCCCTTAGAATATTAGATACCTATTTAGCAGACAGCGCCGTTAGAGTAAGGTTAGTGAATTCTGCCTCAGTAGTGCTTAGTGCTACGAAGGTTTAGTGTTTTGACTTCCACAGAATAGGTCCTCCAGCTACAAAGACTATATGGCCTCCCGTGGAGTGGCGGAGAAGAACGCAGTTAGCCTAGGAAGTATCAGCAAATGCCTCCATTCACATGTCTTCTAGTGTAATCTCCATACCGCTAAACTCAAGCCCTCGGTTCAGTATGCCAGCTAGGTAGCGGTAAAGGTGCTTTATAAGGTTAATATAGGCTTGCAATAGGCCTATATTTGCCTCTGCAAGTTTCAAAGCTATAAATATAATATCTAGTCTAGTACCTATTAACACCCAGTTAATAGCGCTAGTATCTTTAATATATTCCTTCTATTAGTCCATTAGGGGTTCCCAAGTAGCAGGGAGCTAGTGTTTTACTGGCCAGAGAGTGGTAACCGGGTTACAATCGGCTATCTCCTTCTTCTTTAGCAGGGCCTTAAGGTAGGTTTCCTAGGAGATAAAGATCTTACGTGCTTTATAGTCTCGAATAACATTAAAGCCAAGGAACCGCTTAACTTCCCCTATCTCCTTAAGGGCATAGACCTTCTTTAGCTTAGCGGCTACTATAGCGATAGCATTATACTTCTTCGCAGCTATCAGAAGGTCGTCTATATACAGGAGGACTAATACTCTATCCCGTACGTAGCGGAAGAGGCAGATGTCCGAGTTAATAGGTGTAAAGCCTAGTTTCTGCATCATTAGCGAGATAGTCTCAAACCAATAGTATAGGGCGAGCTTGATGCTATAAAGAGCCTTCTTAAGGTAAAGCACTATACTAGGAGGGACGTCAATGCCGTTAGGTGGCATTATAAAGTAATCCACTCCATTAGGGATCTTAGCATTAAGGAAGGCAGTCTTAAAGTCGAATTAGTAGCATTCTATATCCAGGAAAGCCATAGCGGTAAGAAAGGTCCTTACTATAACGCTATTAACTACGGCTACGTAGTAGTCTTACGAATTCCACAAGCCTTGTTCAAAGTTGCCACACGCTATAAGTCTGGCCTTAGCTATAGTCTTATTCGTAATAGGATCTAGCTTCTCCGCGTAGACCCATTTCGAGGGAAGGACCGCTATACCTTTCTTCCTCGGAACGAGGGTAAAGACGTCCTTGTTAACAAGGCTCTAGTATTCCTCTCGTATTGCAGGGAGCTAGTATTCCTCAAAGTTCGGGAGACGCTTGGCTTAGTGGTAGTTCTTAGGAAGAGATAGTAACAGGAAGGTCGCGATATTATGTTCAACCTTCATAGTTAAGAGTACGACTTCAAAGTAGTAGATAGGTAGGGACTGGCTTTCTGTAAGGTATACTGTCACGAGCTGGCCGCATAAACGGCCCAGGGCTGCAGAAGGCGCGGGGCATACCTGCAGCAGGGACGTAGGGCGCGGCAGCGACCGATCATTCATCAGCCAATTAGGGCGGGATCACGCTTGGCATAGTGAGCTAATAACGGAGGATTACTCGGGCAGATAAAGGAGCGCGGTGATCTAGTTAGGAGTACCGTGATCCAAGTGATCCTGTTACCAAAGGATCACGAATAAAGGAGTGATCTAGGACAAAGAAGTCAATATATATATAAGTTAGCTAGTCAGTTACTTATAAGGGAGCTTGGAGCTTCCTTAGTAAAGCAAATACATTGATTACTGCTACTACTATTATATATCTTTGGCGATTGAGACACTTGTACTATACGTACTTATTATAAACCCTTTAGCTTTACCGAGCCCTGTAGACGTTGATATACCTTTAGTGAACCCTTTTAGAGTGCTCTATACCCGTAGTTCGTTATATGTTGCTTTACTCCCTTTGTTTCTATTACGGTTCAGACGAAGGTATTACTATGTCGTCTGGTACCCCTGCTAATACTCCTCCCCCTCCTATAATAGAGGAAATTGTTACCTAACTCTACGTACGTATTACTTAGCTCGAGTCTGAGGCCGGTCTGGCCTAGACCCTTATTAACGAGCTCTACGGTAGCACTAACGCTAAAGCTAAGATCAAGGCCCTACCTAAGTACAGAGGCAATAAGGAGACGCTTACCGGGTTCCTTACCTAGGTATATGCCTACCTCCGGTACTACCCTACTAAGTTCGGTAATAAGGAGGCTAAGGTTATCTCTGTCTCTTCGCGCCTCGAGGGCAAGGTACTCTGTTAGTTCGAGTCGACCTTAAAGGACCGGCTTAAGCAGGACCTAAAGGACTAGGAGGACTTTACTAAGAGGGTCTTCAAGTCCTACGACACTTTTAAGAGGGAGATTACTAAGGTATTCGGAGACACAGACGAGAAGCTCCACGTATAGGAGCGGCTTATATGCCTAAGACAGACTAAGTCGGCATTAGTATACGCTACTCTGTTTCGCTAGGATTCGCTTAAGGCCGAGATTAACGATAAAGGTCTTATATAGCTCTTCTACGATAGCCTTAAGGAGGAAGTTAAGGACGAGCTATATAAGGATAATAGACCCGACTCTCTTAACGATTATATCGCTATAGCTATTCGGATCGACGACTGATAGTATACCTATAAGCAGTAGCGTAAGGGCTAGTATAGACTAGCCCTAGCCTACCCGGCTAATGACAGACGTAAGCAGTACTACTATAGTACGGCCTATAGGCACTACGTAGGACGTATAGATATAGACGCTAACTAGAGGGACTCTTACCCTTATAAGGATAAGTCTGACGTTACCTGCTATAACTATAGTAGGAAGGGGTACTTTAAGCGAGAATACCGTAGCCCTAAGAAGGATAGGTAGAGGCCTATACCCGGCAAGGAGGTTGCTACTATCGAGCGAGGTACTAGGGTAGTCGAGGTATTAGTATATAATGCCTACGATTAGGATAACCTCAAGGACGCTATTGACTACGAGTCCCGGTACGTTAGGGAGAACTCGGAGGACAATATATACGAGGACCTAGAGCAATAGGTATATGATACTACAGATACCGGTACCCAAGCTATTATCGTAGAAGCGGTCCTCGGGTGGAACCTTACTAGGACTCCTACGGCACGTACTTACGCCGAGGTACTTGTCGAATAGGTACTCGCTTAGGTTACAAGTAGTATCGACCAGGTACTCGCACGGTTACAGCGAGCCGTAATAACTAGAGACGCGCCTAGCGATAACGAAGTAGTAATAAGCGAGCCTGCTAATGCTATCACGGCGGCCTTAGATCTCCCCGATGAACTACTGACTATTGAGCAAGAGGAGGCGCTATTAAAAGCTAATATAACCCTACTGCCCCCGCTATAAGGTACTACGGAGGCCTAGGGGGTTATAACCGTCTAGGATAACTATAGACGGTAGAGAGCATGATACTATAACGACGAACATAAGGGAGCGAACCCTACGTTTCTCTAGAAGCAAGCTAACTACTTCCGAGAAAAGCTCGCGGAAGTCTATAGCGAGCTGGAGAATACCAAGCAGGAGAACGAGCAGGCTAAGCAGGCCGTATACTAAGCGACTTACTAAGTCTAGGAGGCGTAGTAGCTTATCGACGCGTTTAAAGAAGAAGCTTTCTAACTTAATGATACGCTTATATACGTAGGAAGCCGGTAGGAGGGGCTAAACGATAATTGCCTACTAGACCTCCCTAGCAACGGACTCTATAACCTGGAGTATAAGTACCGATAAGTATAGGAGTAGCAAAGGCTCCGACAGCAGCAACCTAAGAGCTAGACAGACTACTAGAACGAACGTCCGTACTTTAGCAAGGGACGTACTAATATCGATATGGACTAGGACTAGGCCTAAGCCTTTCGGTTTATAAAGGAGGAGTATATATAACTCCATCCCAGAAGGACGGACTATATATAGGTCCCTTAGTTCTAGTATATCGCCGACCTATATAGGTACTACTATAAGGAGAAGTTCGATAACGACTACTAGCCGGCTAGGACTCTTGATATAGACGGGCTACCAGAGCCCTATGCCTAGGTCTTCGACTACGGCCACGGATATAGCGATCTCCTATAGGCCTACGAGAAGGTAGAGGGTAGATAGCTTCGCGTCTAACCTAAACAGGTATAGCCAGAGATATACCGAGGCGTATAGCTCACGGACTAGTGCCCTAATAGGGCCTGTATATTCTATCTAATAGATAAAGCGAACGTATACTACAACCGCTAGGAGAGGCTCGGGGTATAGCTCTAACGATAGATAGCTAGGTAGGCAGTCCGGAAGGAGCAGCGGGCTAGGACAACGTCCTATTAACTAATATTTAAGGCGGATGACAGTATAATTTACTAAGACCCTACGACCGATTAGGACGCCTCTCAGGATTAGTAAGACTTAGGAAACGGATTAGGGGCCTTCCTAGGCCCTAGCTAGCTCTAAAAACGCTATAAGGACGATAGGTCAGCCGATATAGGTAGAGTTAGGCTAGATAAATAACCTACTATAATCTCCTAGCTAGTACTATCGAAGTCACGGCTATATAAAGCGATAGACCCGATAATAGACTTTGGGTTAAGGCGCAGTAGAACGGATTCCATACGTTAGCCTTAGTAGATAGAGGATTACAAGTCGACCTTATCTCACTATAACTCGTCAATACGCTTAAGATCCCGTAGAGGGATAAGAAGCGGACGTTTATCGTCAAGGGACCCTTCGATACTTAATAGGTTAGGCGAGAAACGGAGCTAATCGACGTCAAAGTCAAGGGTAAGACGATATTAGTCGTATTCGACATTATAGACCTAGGGTCTAGGAAAGATATAATCCTAGGACGCCTATAGTATAAGGACTATAACCCTAATATCAGTTGGAAGGATAGTAGCTACCTGTGACCTCGCTAGAGGGAGTACCTAACTAACTTAATAGGAAGCGTAGACAACGGATTACGCGAGTGTCGTACCGGGAAGATATACTTCAAGGATCTACTATATGAGACAAGTAGTAGCAAACAGACCGCTATAGGCTTAGGAAGAAGCGGCAGTTACTACGAAGGCAGGGAGGGCAGAGTAATAAGGAAGTTACCCCCCGAGGATTTACTAGGGAAGCTAGGGATCGGATAGCAATAGAAGATACAGATAGACCTCGAGGTTACTGTCGTCTCTATCGACGAATACGGAAAAACCGAGCTAGTAGAACGGGTTACTACGCTTGAAGCGGCTATCGTTACGGCCGGAAACAATAAGTTTGCATACTATTAGGACGCGAAGACGGACGATAAAACGGGACAGGTCCCGGCAGAGTATTAGAGATACCTAGCGTTCTACGTAAAACATATAGAGAGACTCCTAGATTACGGACCTTAGGACTACGAGATCAAACTTAAGGAGGGAGCCTAACTAAAGTTCTTTAAGGTATACTATACCAACGAACTCTAGGATATAGAGTTAAAGAGATATCTCGAGGCTAACCTCAAGATAGGGTATATCAGACTATCGAAGTTACTAACGGGATACCCGGTTCTCTTTATCCCTAAGAAGGACGGGAAGCTCCAGATATATATAGACTACCGATAGCTAAACGATCAGACGGTAAAGAACCGCTACCCCCTGCTACTTATCTCGTAGCTTCGAGACTAGCTAGCAGGTACGTATATCTTTACGTACCTTGATCTTCCGACCGTATATGCCTATATCTATATTAAGAAGGGAGACGAATAAAAGATAGCGTTTTATATGCGTTACGGGCACTTTAAGTACTATATTATACCCTTTAGGCTAACTAATATGCTTACGACCTTCTAGTTAGTCGTTAATTATACGATCCGACCGTTTCTCGACAAGTTCGTAGTCTATTACCTAGATAACATTCTTATCTTCTCCAGAACTCCTATGGAGTATAAGACGTATATAAAGGTAGTACTAGATATACTCTATATATAGAAGCTCTTAGTTAATAAGGATAAGAGCGAGTTCTACGTTATAAAGACGGTCTTCCTCGGCTACGAGATCTCGCTAGGATAGATCCGGATAGAACTAACTAAGGTTAAGGCTATTAAGGCGTAGCCTATACTGACTAATATGATAGAGGTACAAGGGTTTATAGGGTTCGCTAACTTCTACCGTATGTTTATTAAGAACTATAGCAATATCATACGACCTCTATACGACTTAATAAGAAAGGACGTCAAGTTCTAATAGGGAGTAGAGCAGGAGCAGGCATTCTAGCGGGTTAAGGACCTTATGGCCGAAGAACCTATAATACTGCTGCCAGACCCTACGAAGTAGTACAAGATGGAGACCGACGCATTAAACTTTACAGTCGGGGCCTAGCTTAGCTAACAAGACGATAACAGTAAACTACACCCGGTAGTATTCTTCTCCAAGAAGCTTAGCGGACCGGCCCTTAATTACCCAGTCTATAACAAGGAGTTAATAGCTATTATTAAGGTATTTAGGGAGTAGAGGCTATACCTTAGCAGTACGACCTATAAAGTCTAGGTTTTTACGGATTATAAGAACCTACAGTACTTTACTACGACTAAGGAACTTAACGAACGTTAGACGAGATAGTACGAATTCCTCTTATAGTTTAACTTCGTTATCTACTATAAGAAAGGCACGGAGAACGTACATATAGATGCCTTAAGTAGGAGGCCAGACTATTTCGGTAATACTACGGAGACGTTACTACTACTATTCCAGTTATAGGCAGATAGGACGCTAAGGTACCTAATATAAGCTATAGTAAACGATAAGGAATATAGGGTAGTCTTCCGGGAATAACAACCGAGCAGGAATATATTAGTCCTAGTCGGTAACCCCGACGAGCAAGTCAGACTTATTAGGGATATCTATAAGTCTAGACTCGGTAGATATATAGGGATTATAAAGACTATTATATAGCTTAAGTAATAAGGCTACGATTTCCCGAGACTTAAGGAACGAGTTAAGGAGGTAGTTGCGGTATACGATATATGCCGAAGGGACAAGCCGGATCGGTATAAACCCTATAGACTCCTCTAACTATTGCTAGTTACGGAACGACTATAGAGCTCGGTAATAATAGACTTTATTACTAAGCTACTACCTTTAAAGGACTCGGTAAGAGGCGTAGAGTACGATAGTATTCTTATAATAGTAGATCGACTTACTAAGTGGATATACTTCCTCCTGTATAAAGAGTTATAGTTAGCGGAGTAACTCGCGGACGTAATCTGTCGATATATAGCCTCGGTATATATATAGCCGAAGGAGTAGATTATAGATAGGGATACTAAGTTTACATTAAAGTTCTAGTAAGCTTTAATAATATAATTAGGTATAAAAAGCAAGCTCTCAACGGCTTATTACCTATAGACGGATAGTATAACGGTCTTAGGAGTATATTATAACTATCTAATGACGACTCTACGAGTATCACTAAGCTTGAGGAAAGGAAAGGAGAAGTGGAAAAATGGCTATCGTATCGCGATAGCCTTTCTCTAACCAGATGGAGATGCTAGGCGAAAAAGGGGTAAGTATAATGGGGTCGTTAATAGAGTCGTTAGTAGGGGCGTTAGCCGAGGGATGTTTAGGGGTCGCCGTGCGGCCGCTACGCGGTCGCTATACTGCCGTTATACGGTTCCGCCCCGGCCTAGCGCTAAGGTTGGCCGAGGGTCGCTGAGGCCTCTATAGGGCTTAGCCCGTTATATTACCCCCCTCCTCCTCCCTGGGCGTTACGTCGTCTCCTATAATCTTCCCGTATGCTGCCTTATATCGGTCCAGGGCCTCCGTCTCTAGGAAGGCGCTTAGCGGTTCCTACGTCGGTTGTATATAGCTAGTCCATTTGACTAGTACCTCTATTGCTCCTTTTGTCTTCCTTGAATTCAGGATCTCCTCGACTTACCATTCCTCCTCACCGTCTAGGCTGCCCTCTGGCACTATTATAGGGGGGTAGGTATCGTCCTGGACCTATAATAGCAGTGGATTATCGCCAGCCCTCTTTAAGTATATTACGTAGAATATGTTATAGATGCCCGGCGGTATATCTAGGCGATAGGTATACGAGCCAATTAGCTCTATAACGGTATACTTAGCGTTCCTCTAGTTAAGCTTCTTCGAGGGCCTGTCGGTCTTAACGTTATTCAGTCGGAGCTATACCTTATCTCCTATACGGAACCGTTCTGCGACCTATCGGGCCCGGTTGGCATATTCCTCCTATAGCTCCTGGGCGGTAGCTATTACGGCTTGTGCTACTTATATCGCCTCCTTGAGTTTAGCGATAAAGGCTTCTCTACGGGCGACCGGGGAATTTCTAGTAGTATATAGCTCCTCCTACCCCTTGGCTAGGTCTAGGAGGTCTACATCGTAGCTATATGTCAGGAAAAAGGGGCTAATCCCTATAGACGTCGTATTCCAGTTGTTAATAGCTAGTATTGCTATAGGCAGTAAGCCGGCCTAGTCGTCTTAAAGGTATGTCGTATAGTAGTATAGGTAGTATTCTACTACTTGGTTGGCTCGTTCTGTTATGCTATCGGTCTCGGGGTAGTAGGCTGTAGATAGCCTCCGAGTGATCCTAAGCAATTCGTAGATCCTTTTCTATATATAGCCGACGAACTAGGGGCCTCTATCGGAGATAATCGCTAACAGGAGGCCGTAGTAGCGGATGAAACTGCTAAGTAGTCGTTTAGCTATAGCTTCGGTTATCATAGACGTTATTGCTTCGAAGATTATACTCTTTGACAGCCGGTCGGTAATGACTATGATCGTGTCTGCTTGGTTAGAGCCGGATAGGGGTAGCCTAGTGATGAAGTCTATAGAGAGTTCGCTCTAAATCCATTTAGGGATAGGGAGGGGCTTTAGTAGGCTACGCCGCTTCTCTCTCTATATTGTCGTTCTTCTGTATATATTGCAGTTCCGGAGGAATTTCCGGACCTCCTGGCTGAGGCCGGGCTATATAAACCTCCGACCGATTAACATCTTGGTAAGGTCCCTGCCTGGGTGTCTAGAGAGAGCCGAATCGTACGTTTCCTGGATGACTTAGGTCCGTAGCGGTTCGAAGAAAGGGAGCTAGATCTGCCCCCTCTAGTATAGTCGTTTCCCCCTGTCGATTGAGTATTCTGTAATGGAGATTAGTAGTCCCTACTGTGGTAGTAACTGCCTCTTGCTGTCCCTGACTAACTGGCGAATTAGCTAGTAATAGTTATTGGCTTTGAGTCCCTAGTCCTAGAGGTCTTTCAGGCGGCCCTCGGCGAATAGGTTCTCGGGGGGGTCTGACTTGTCGGCCTGGTCGTCGTTATCCCCGTCCTAGTTACTAGCCTTTACGAACCCGGCGTTGACCTTTGTCCTCTAAAGGGCCCTGATTTATGCTCGGTAGACTAGAATGTAGCTCCTTTAGGGCTTTAATAGTTGGAAGTAGCGCCTAGCGAGGCACTTGTCGAACTCGTCTGCTGGTATATCTTAGTCCCTCTTCGATAGTATATTAGGTACTATAGCCTCCTTACTTAGCTGGTAGGTCATCTTGAAGTTATAGCAGGCAAGTACCTCTACCTAGCGAACTTATCGTTTGCTTAGCTACTACTTCTTATAGAAGTACTCGAGGTTCTTATGGTCCGTCTAGACCTCAAACGACGGTACGCTCTAGAGCTCGGTATCCTACTACTTGAGATAATAGATAACTGCTAGGAGTTCTTTATCGTAGATCGGGTAGTTATACTCGGCCGGGTTGTTTTTTCTTGAAAAGAAGGCTACGGGCTATAGGGTCCTATCGTCGTTATATTACGAGAGTGCTCCTCCGACTGTATATCCTGAAGAGTCGGTCTTAACTACTGTCTTCTTATCGGGGTCCTATTATACTAGGACGGGGGTACTAATAAGTAGGGTCTTTAGCCGCTTAAAGGCTTCCTTATACCGGTCTGACTAGACGAAGGGGATACCCTTCTTAGTAAGTGCCGTTAGGGGTATAGCTATCGTTAAGAAGTCTAGGACGAACTCTCGATAGTAGTTAGCGAAGCCGATAAAGCCCCTAACTCCCTTGACAGTAGTCGGGCGCTCCTATTACTCTACCGCTCTAATCTTCTCGGGGTCGATATAGATGCCCTTTCCTGCTTCGACGATGAAACCGAGGTACTTAATGCTCTTAGCCTCAAAGTCGTACTTATTAATATCGACCTATAGGCCAGCCTCTT
>Ga0247824_10001669_pt1 | contig 12234 bp, 14 predicted proteins | sample 13C_PalmiticAcid_FD_194412 | JGI IMG/M metagenome (GOLD analysis project Ga0247824, IMG submission 194412) | Soil microbial communities from agricultural site in Penn Yan, New York, United States - 13C_PalmiticAcid_Day48 | ecosystem: Environmental > Terrestrial > Soil > Agricultural land...
GTGGGGGGTTGGACAGGGCTCCAGGTCGGGAAATATTGGGCGTCGATCAGGGACCCGGCGGAGCGAGAGCGGCGGGGATGGACGCAGCACGGCTCCCGGCGTGGGGAGGCGGACCCGGTTCTGTTTCTTATGTAAAAAGTTAAAAGGTCCCAGCTGGATGGTGCTGTGTGACCATGTCGGGCTGGGACTTTCCAAGAACACAGATGAATGATGCGATGGGCATGATTCGATGCCGCGCCCTTCGCGATGCCTGTTTGAGGGCAACATTACCGAGTCGCTAGTCCTCGCGCACCTAGCCTGCTGCATATTGGTTGTTAGTCGGCACATCCCAGGCTCTCGGGACGACGCGCGGGTGCATGTGGTGGTGTCCAAAAACTCGGAATCCCTCTGGATTTTCCTGGCTTGCCCGTCCCAGCCAACGCTCTAACAGATCTTGCGGGCAGCCACACAGCCATCTGTTAGCAAGGGCCCGCCCGGCTTCGACGTCGCATCACACGCGCCATGGATCGCGCAATGCGTTGGTGCAGCTTGCGCGGCAGGGAGTGGACAGGGAGCGGTCGAGGGCCTGCTTGCCCCCCGCCGCCCCTGATTGGCCTTCTTCCAACCTCATCCCACGCGACATCCCGCACAACCCGGCACGTGGATGCTCACTGGACGGTGACATCATCAGCTCCGCCAGGGTTGGGGCGAGAGAGAGCCCTGAACAGGGACTAGCCTGCGGCCGTGCGTTCCTCCGGGCGTCGACTCCGCACGCTTGTCCCGCACCAACCTGGATGCGGGTTGGCGTAGAACTCGCGTTCGGGAAGAATCCTCATCCTGTGGCCGGGGAGGTGGTGCTGCTCGACCTAGCAATGGGGGATTGTGCTTGGCCAGAGACTCCAACAACGGCCGCTGAGGTGGGTGGTGGTGAGATGGCCAAGCCAATATCTCCGTTTCTTGGCCGGTACGAGAGTACGACGCGAGGGCGAGGGCGAGGGCGAGGGCGGGGACGGGGACGGGGAAGAAAATATGGGCGTTGATGAATCCTTCCACCAGCGCGTCCTTCCCCGGACAGACAGACCCTGCAGGTTGGGATGGTCCGACTCCAACAACTCCACCGCGGCTGTCCGGCACGTCCCCGGCCGTTGCCCCCGACCACCAACGTGCAGGAGCCCCAGGACAGCGGCTCGGTTGAGGGCTCCGGGGTCGAGGCGAGCTGCTGCTGAGAGTCTCGATGCGACCTGCGCGGCAGTACGGAGTAAGGCTGCATGATGGACGACGCGTCGAACGGTCTGGGCCTTCAGGTGCAGAACTCTCCCCACTCGATAATTCGAGGTGGGGGTCGCGATGGCGTGATCAGGGCGAGGTCGCACTTTCATCCCTGAGCGGCGGGAGGCGTGTGGAACAGTCGTCGGCAGATGAGGGAGCAGGTGGGTGCTTGAAGGGAACCAGGACTGATCATCAGACGCAACAAGACTCTTTGCCGAACGCAAACACCTCTATCAACATCTCCACGAAGGATATTTACAAAGAACCGCCTTCATCCCCCCATGGCCGCCATCTCCTTCCGCTCAGGACAGGTACGTCGTATCAACCCAGTTCTTGTAATCGCTCCCCAGCACCGTCGTGATCGCCACCGGCGCCGACAGCTTCTTCGCAAAGCTCGCCCGCGTGCCCTTGGAGCCATCCCCCGAGTTCCCGTACTCGGCAAAAGTGACATGGTCCGTCCGCTCATCCCCCGTGTTCCAGATCTTCCACCCTGCCGCGTTCACCACCGCCGACAGACTCGTCTGCTGGAACACCACGCGCGCATAGTTACGCCACGGCCGACCGAGATAATACGCCCCCGTGCTGACCGTGCTCCCCGACTTGGCGGCCACCGTGCTCTTGTTGATGACATAGTAGGACGGGTTGCTGTCCGAATCACGCCCGTTGGCGGTGATGTACCCAACCGACGCAGCCACCACCCGGATGTCCACCCCGTCAAACCACGCCATGGCCTTCTGCCCAAAAATAAAATCCGTCGCACCCTCAATGTAGCTCTTGGCATACACCTGCGCGCCGACGTTGGCCAGCACCGTGTCCTGGAACCCCGTGAACTTGCACCCGTAGTACCCCTGCCGGTCCGCCTGCGCGCTGATCGCCACCGCCTGCGACCCCTGCCCGCGCGTGTTGGCCAGGTTGATGTTGTACACGCGCAGGTTGGGCGTGTGCGCGCGCAGCGTGGCGGTGAGGTCGTTGCTGGCCGAGTCGTCTTGGGATTTGGCTTGGGTGATGGTCACCGTGTTGGAGGTGTAGGAGGCCGTGTTGGCGGTCTCGCCGTAGAGGGTGAGCGCGGATTTCAGGGCCGGGATGTAGACTTGTTCTTTGTAGGTGCCCTTGTAGATGAAGATGCACTGGGCGGTCGTGCTGGTGGTGCTGAGGGCATTAACGGCCGCTTGCACGGTGGCGTACTTGCCCGAGCTGCCGACCGAGAGGCAGCCGGACGGGGGCGACGTGCGGGATGCCGCGCAAGCCGGCGAGGCCGCCACGGCAGTGACACTGAGCAGGAACGCGGCGGATGGCAACATGTTGACGAGGGGTAAACTGAAAGCGGGATGGATGGAGTCCTCAAGGAGAGTTCGAGGTCGGGAGGAGGTATAAATTAGCCGTTATATACTCCCGTTTATAGAGCCGACTATACATTCCGCTCGCCCACCGTTTCATTCTCGGGGCCAGCCGCGGAGTCCATGGTCCGGGGAACGGGATTCATCCGAGGGCCTTTTGTTTTCCACCAACTGTTTCGAAACGCACCACCTCTAGACGTACTTGACACTGGTTCTAAGCGAAACAGTCAGACCTCGGGCGTTTACCTTTGTCGAGGTAAAGCTTACGAATGGTAAGGGGTTGCGAGCAGTCGGGACCAACGCTGGTTGGTGGAATTCGCTTTGTGGTCGTCCAGCGTTGCATTGGTCAGGGGGGCCAGGAGGGAGCACTCCGGCGCGAGTCCGTCCCGTTTGGTCATTCTCAGCAACGATCTGTAGCTCTTGTTTAAATGGCTTTCTATTTTGGTTGTAAAGACATGCCAGGTAGTTCCATGAAACCAGGCGATCCGGGTCAAGGGATGCAGACGTCTATCGTAAGTGGTGGAGAATTCGCCATTCAAAGGGGGCGGATGTCGGTTAAATGTTCATTCGCTTCCTCACCGCGTCAGTGGTTTAGTGGTAAAATCCATCGTTGCCATCGATGGGCCCCGCGTTCGATTCGCGGCTGACGCAAATCTTTTTCATTTTTCTCACTTGAACTGGCGCCGGAAAACTGCCCCTTTTACTCGGTGTGGTTGGTTATACAGCTCCCATTTTGTGTTGTTGGTCATACAGCTCCCATTTTATGTTGTTGGTCATACAGCTCCCATTTTGTGTTGTTGGGGAGCGTCTTTGTATGCTAACTTTGACTTCTTCAAAGGGCATTAAGGCTCCGCAGTTCGTGATGAGACCAGTTTAATACTTATGTTCGAAGATCAGTATGAACCCTGCGTCGAGGTTTGCAGATCATTCCAGTCGAGTTTTCCAAATATCTACAGCAGCAAAGCCTTTCCCAGAACAATCCAGGATGCAGAATGGCACAAGTGTCACTCAAGAACCAATCCTCGCCGGTGGAAACTCTGTTCTCGTGCAGAGTCATCCTTCCCTCGACAATCATGCTCCTCTCGCCCTGGAATTACACTCCAGATCTCGGGATCCAGGGCCGAAGTTATCGCAGGCAACGTTGCGCTGCGACGATAACTCCGCGATGAAGCTGCGAACGAGGGGTAGATATCGACAGGGTGTAACCCAAGACGGAGATCGAGGAGTTGGCTCGCCTAGATTCGAGATAAAAGGGACGGTGCTGGTGAACTCCTCGTCGTGCCTTCGGGCGTTATCGCGGTCTTTTGAAGAGTCGGAGGGTGGCAACGACAACTGTCTGCGGACCACGGCGTTATGTCAACCGAACCCAAAGAGTATCTCCGTGGAACTAGTTGCGTGGCCCGAATGTGATGGCCTCTCAAAAGACTCAACTGAGCCTGTCATGAAGTTTCCATGCTCTCTCTGTGTCCCCATCGTCCAGGTTTCAAACGTGCTCGAGCTAGTTGCTGTCGGGCCGATAGTGCCAGACTGCTGACTGAGGTTGCACTCAATACCACCAGCCTACCCGCAGCACTCCGCGTCTTTCCGCAGCTCTCCGCGCTCACACATCACAGGCACCGCGGCCGGGCAGATGATGCCCCCACGTGCGGCCAAGAGCATGCACAGAGCAAGCGGGGTGGCCACAGCCGATCCGGGTTGAGGTGCCCGGATCGACCTAGTCTCTTTCCCAGATCTACCATCGACTGCCGATTCGACGAATGGAAAGTTCCGTTTGGTGGGGGCGCAAACAAGGAGGGTGATGTGGCGTGGTCGTTATGCAACCCCTGAGCCAATAACGCCCCTTCAACGCGCCCCAATATATCCCGTCGACCGGGTTCCGAGACACGACGCCGCGTGGGTGCAAACAGAATCCTGACCATGTCAAAGCTTTTTCATTCTGGTCTCTCCGCCGCATGCGACCCGGGCAGCCGAGCCGAAAGCCGCTCCCGAGACGAGATCGAGTCGCAGCAGGACCGCGCACGCGGGTCTCGGTGCACGACATGATGAGGGGCAGCTGCCGAAGCGAGACAACGTTACACATCGGGGCAGCCAATCCTGGAGAGAGTCGGGGTGATACCAGAAAAACCGGGGAAAGGTGGGACTCGCACGAGCACCCATTGCGTTGGGCTTGTTTTCGGACCGAGCGGCTCTGGGGGCAAAATAGGGGGTTCCAACCTCCGGTCCAACAACCAGCCCTGCGGGGACAGAACCACGACTGCGAGGTAAGAGTTTGCAAAACTCTGACAAGAATGATGCCTGGGCGCAAATTCCAGGTTGTTTATGCACCAAAAAATGGGACGTGATTGGCGACATTCCGGCCAGTTGCTGGCTTCTGCTGGACCGGGCCCCTTATTGGCCACCCCGGGAGGCCGAGCCTGTCCCTGAACTGATCTCATCTTCCCCAAGATCCTCAGCCGGGCCAGGCCTGGGTTGGATGAACCGGGGGCTTGTGTAATCCAACGCTCTGGATCCTCCACATGGCTGAGCTGGGCCTGTGCGAATGTGCTGGGGGTCGTCTCCTGGCGGAGCCGGGAGCACCCAACCCCCTTTCCCACGCCCAGCGAGCACAAGGAAACACAATAATGCTCACCCCAGCGTGCCATCTGCCACCCCGATCAGGCGGGGTCGCCTTGGCTAGTTCCATTGGTCTATTCTCCCCCTTTTCACGGCCAGGAGACTCCGAATGGACCGCCATGTGGGTCGTCGAGAGCACACCTGAGACTACTCCTGATCATTTCTCAGCTTCTGTTGCGCGTTCCGGGTAACCCTTTCCTTCATCAGAAAAGTATTTAAGTGCTTGACCTCTCCTTCCCTCTGGCGACCTCTGTGATGTCTCATCCTCGCTCCTTACCCGCCAGATCCAAGACACTCCTTTCGCCGCATTCCAACCCACTCTCCTTTACCCACGCATCCCTTGTATATATTCCTCCCTTTTACCATATTGTTGCTCCTTCCATCCTCACCCTACCCATTTACCACCCACCATGCGTCCCCAGCACCTCCTCCCTCTCCTCCCCCTGGCCACCGCCTGGTCGCCGCCCTCCTACCCGGGCCTCGCGCTGATCTGGGCCGACTCATTCCCCGGCTCCTCCGGCTCCCTTCCCAACGAGGGAAACTGGAATATCCTCGACGGCAATCTCGGCGTCAACAACGAGTTGCAGACCTACCGGCGCAGCTCGCGCACCGTGCAGACCAGCGGCGGCACCACGCTGCAGCTCGTCCCCTGGCGCGACGGCAGCGTCTCGGGCGGGTGGATCTCGGGGCGCGTCGAGTCCAAGTACACGTTCACGCCGGCCGCGGGGAGGCGGACGGTTGCCGAGGCGGTGGTGCGGTTTGGCGGGAATGGGGTAGATACCAAGCAGGGGATTTGGCCAGCTTTTTGGATGCTGGGGGATTCGATTAGGCGGGGCACGCCCTGGCCGACGTGTGGGGAGCTGGATGTGCTGGAGACGGTGAATGGGGTGTTGACGGGGTATGGGACTATGCATTGCAATAGTATGGGCGCCTTTTTCTGTTTCCTGCGTCTTCACTCACCCGCTCTCCCGCCTTTCCTTAGCCTTGAATACCCCTTCCAACCTTCCAGCCTCTCCTGTCTTACCCTTGCCCACAACCAGCACCCCCCGTCATTCCTCTTCCCACAAAACAAAGCTAACACAACATCTCCAGCTTCCCCCGGCGGCATTTGCAACGAACCCAACGGCCGCGGCAGCAGCATCGGCATTCCAAACCAGGACTGGCAGCGCTGGCGGATCGTGTGGGACCGCACGCCCGGGGACTGGCGCGCCGAGACCATCACCTGGTTCATGAACGACGCGCAGTTCCATCAGATCAGCGGCGCGCAGATCGGGGACGCGGGTGTTTGGTCCAGCGTCGCGGCGAGTCCGCTGTTTTTTATTCTGAATGTGGCTGTTGGGGGGAATTGGGTACGTCCTCCCTCTTGTGCTTGTTTGGGGGGTTGATGCTAACATTGGCGTGTAGCCTGGATATCCCAATGGCAATACCCTTGATGGATATGGGGCTATGATGGAGGTGGGCTACGTCGCCCATTACTCTTCGTGAAGGAAGACGGCCGCCCTCACTGTCGTTACCGGCTTCAGCGTGTTGCTTCGTGTACATATTCTTTTGGTACATACTTTGCTGTACATAGTTTCTCTCGTTCATTTGATCAGCAACGGCAGCTCTTTTATTGCGTCATGGGCCGTCTAGCTCGCGGTGCGGTGGTTCTTGTTGCCTGTCCCGGAATGGTGTTGCCAAGGAAACCCAGCACAACATCGGTACGGAGCACAATGAACCCGAAAAAAGGGGTGACCCCTGACGGAAAGAGGGGAGAGCGTAGAGGACCGGGCCAAACGGCTTTCGAACCTCAGTCGGGGCGTAAATAAGTATTAATCGAAATAAAAGTAGTATCAGCAGTGCTCTCTGGGTATTCTTTTCCTCACCCCGCAACCCCGTGTCCTGTCCGTCAGCACTGCCAGGTTGCAGCCGCTGAACTTGTCCCATCTCCCGGTCCGAACCGGCACTCCCTCACTCCCTCCCCTCCTGCCCCGCCCAATCCCCCGACTCCCGCTTCCGATCATATGACACAAACACAGTGCTCGTCTTTGTAATCCCATCCGGCTTCTGCGCCTTGTCCTGCGGCAGGATACTCTCCTCGGACCCGGTCATGGACGGCGTGCCTGTCTTGACATCGGTCGTAAACTTGGCACGGCTGTACATCTCGAACTCTGGCTCACTCTGGCTGCGGGGGGCCGTGCCGGTGGCGGATTTGCCGGTGCGGTTGGAGGGGTCGTCGTTGCGCATGTAACCCTTGTATTTGGACGCGCCATATTGGCCTGTGTTTGAGGTGCTGTCAAAGATGCTCCGGAAGAGGGGCTTGAGGCAGGGGAAGGAGGCGGCGATGATGGCGACGTTGATCTCGACGGTTGTCCTGGATTTGGGTTAGCAAGTAAGCGGTGGGACATATGACGGGTGAGGATTGCGGTGTGTCCATACCAGATGGTGAGGTCAGCGCTGTCCCACAAAAAGTCGCCGTGCTTGCCGTAGGCCCCCAGGAAGGTTATCTTAACAATAGCGGCAACGGCAGCAAAGATGCCGAGGGAGAGGATGCCAGCGACGGCAAACTTGACGCGCCAGTTCATCTGCACCTTCCAAAGGAGTGGGACCGGTAGGAGGGCAAAGACGACATCAGTCAGGACGGCGACGCTGGAGTTGAAGAAGGCGGCGAACTTGAGGTTCGCGGCCGGGATGCATGATCCGTTGACGGACGCGTCCCAGGTGAAGGCCAGGGGCCGGCATTGGAAGAAGACGGTCACTGTCGAGTCAGTTGGAACACTCGGTGGAAGCACATTTGAGAAACTTACAAAAGTTGCCCGTAGCAGAGAGAACGGTGAACACGATGGTGCCAATGACAAAGTAGCGGAAGCGAACGGACGGCGTGAGACGGAGCAGGAACAGGCCGACACTGACCTTGGTCAGGCAGAGCGCGACAAGACACAAGGGCTGGGTGACAAAGTTCAGGTGTAGCCCTTTTGTGACGTTCTCGGGCGGCTGGATGTACTGCCAGTGGCGGCCGGCGCCGTGGTTGACCTCAGGAATAATAACCATGAACTCGGTGAACATCACTACCTGTTTGGTTGGCAGATCGACCAGTTAGCATGGCACAACCTTTGAGACAGATTGGATCGGCAGCAGTCGGCAAGCATCAACATTCTCCTGCGCGGGCCGATCCGAGAGATGCAGAAACAACGTGTCCCGGGCGGAGTCCTCGACGATCAAGACGAACATACCATGGCAGCGATGATGGTCCAGTCGTCCGCCCCGACATGCTTCACCATCGTCGCGCGCACGTAGATGCGCATCAGCACGGCCGCCAGTGCCAGGCCCACCAGGGACCCGCAGACGGCGAGAATCTCAGGACCCCGGTTGACATCGGGGGGCAGGTCTGCGGCGTCGGCCATGGTGAGTGGGCAGAAGCAACCGGGGAATCGCTGCAGGGCGAGAGAGAGGTGGAAAAAGATCGGCCAGACACTGAAATGTCGATCACCCGTCACAAAACAAGAGGGCAGGCTCGCCAGTTCTTAATCGGCCCCAGGTCGTCAAGGCCGAGAGGGTCCTGCAAGGCTCCCTGAAAATTCCTGCCTCCCATCCCGCACCACCCCCCGTTCTTACCTTTCCACTGACTCCATTCCCACGTGGAGGGCATGACACCGGAGCGCGCTCCGTCGGAAGTACTCCGTAACCCTCCACAAGTCCCGCGTACTCGTATCGACTTTGGCCTGGTAATAAAGATTGCAGATTACGTGGAGAATAGGGAGCCATTCCCGGTTGAGTCATGATTGCCGCGAGAGCAGAGGGGGGACAGGCAGCGGACAGGGGCGTCCAGCCGGGTTGTGCAGAAGTGGCGCCCAGGTTGCAGTCAAAGTGGGAGCTCATGGTGACCCCATGAGCGCAAGCTGGAGACCACTGTGCTGGGCCCATGTCGGAGTCCACGTTGATGATGCCACGAGAGGAGCTCGGAGGAGCCGTGGGAGCGTCAATAAGAGCTGGCAGAGATCTGAATTGAATCCCAAATCCACCCTCTCGGCAACAGAAAATACACCGCTGCCACTGCCCAGACTCATTGCGAGCAGGGGCAAGATCACGAAGGCATCCAGCCCGCGGCGACGTCGAGACGGACCCGGCCCCTCCTCGGCTGTTGTTGTTGACGGGCTCCATGCGGCACCCAGTTCTAGCAGGGACTGGGATTTTGGCTCGGCACTAAGAAATGCCTGTCTTCGTTTCCCTTCTCCCACAACACGGGTTTCTGTTACCTTTGACAAATACCCATCCCCTGCCGCGGGTCCTCGCTTCGGCGCGCCACTGAAAGCAGTTGGGACGGTGGAGACCAGCAGCGGTTGAAGCCGTTCGACTGGACGTCGAGAGGTGGCTAAGTGGGGGGAACCACAATAGCGGGTGGGTGTTCATGATGGGGCGACTGGGTGTTCGTGGGGGTTCAGCCGGCGGTTGAAACGTCCCAAAGGCCGCTGAAGAAACTCCAATCCCAGACCGCCGGACTGGAGAGCGTATCCTGGCATACGAGATCCAACCATGGGGACAGTCGACATCACCATGCTCCACTCGCTCTCCCGACGATCTCTGAATGCAGGTGCATCTGCATGGAGTCCTGGCCCCAACCCCTGCCCAGACTCCCTGATGGCCTCGCTTTTCTTCTTCCCGGTCTCCGCCCTTTGCAATTTGACAAGGCGAATCACACGACCCGAGCCGGTGGCGGAAGAGACAGGCCAGGCACACGCCTGAAGCACCCCAGGCACACAAGCCTCATGGCCACCACGGCAACCACACGCATTCCGCACACTAGATGCGCACCAGGCACTCCGAGTTTTTGTTGGTACCACTCGGATGCTGCCGTGAGACCCCGTGGTTCCTGTTGGGAACCGGCGGCACGTTCAACTGCCGGAGGCACCTGGCCCAATATCCAGACCACCATGCTCGACCCGCCGCAACCCCCAGCTAGCCGCTGGAGATAGCGAGGGAGGTGAAATTAACTAGTTCGAGGACAGGACGAGGGTGGCCGAGCAGCCCGGGGGGCCACGAGGCGGTGGAGTCCCGTTGTGCTTATTATGCCGGCCGCTGCCCTCTCCCTCCCGCCTCCTCGCCCTCCCCCACAGCGATCGACACCGACATTGCCCTGTTGGACTGACAAGGCATCATGAAGGCCGCTGCTCTCCTTGGAACTGCCCTCGCGGCCGTCGCCGCCCACGCCGGCGTGCTGCCGCGCGCTGAGAACACCGACGGACTCACCGAGCCCTCGGCCCTGGTCGACCTCATCGAGCAGGCCAAGGCCCAGGTCATCGAGGATGTCAGCGCCGCCGCCGAGAAGATGCGCAAGCGTGGCGAGACGCCCACCTGCACCCTGAGCAACCTCGTCTTCCGCCGCGAGTAGTAAGTGTCGACTGTCTTCCCTTGGAAATGACCATGAACAACACTAACACTCCCCAGCGGCGCCCTCTCCAAGGCCGAGCGTCTCGCTTACGTCAACGCCGTCAGGTGCCTGCAGGCCCTGCCCCCTCGCACGCCCGCCAGTGTCGCGCCTGGCGCTCGCTCGCGCTTCGACGACTTCATCGTCACGCACATCCAGCAGACGCTCTCGATCCACTACTCGGGCGTCTTCCAGCCGTGGCACCGCTGGTTCGTCTACCAGTACGAGAAGGCCCTGCGCGACGAGTGCGGCTACACGGGCTACCAGCCGTACTGGGACTGGCCCAAGTACGCGACGGCGCCGCAGGACTCGCCCATCTTCAACGGCGACCCCTACAGCCTGGGCGGCAACGGCGAGTACATCCCGCACGACGGCCCCGTCATCGTTCCTCCCCCGGGCGTCGGCGGTGACGAGATCCCCCTCGCTGCTGGTGTCGGCGGTGGCCTTGTCAAGACTGGCCCCTTCGCCAACATGTCGGTCAACCTCGGCCCCGTCGGCGGCCTGGCCGACACCCCCGCGGGGCCCCTCGGCGGGCTGGGCTACAATCCGCGCGGCCTCAAGCGCGACATCGGCCCGGCGCTGAACATGCGCTACGCCAACTACACCACCGTCCTGCGCCTGCTGACGCGGCCCAACGTCGACGAGTACCGCGTCGTCTCCGAGGGCGTCCCCTACACCCCCGAGATCGGCCCGCACGGCGGCATCCACTACACCATTGGTGGTGACCCGGGTGGAGATCTGTTTACTTCGCCCGGTGACCCGGCTTTCTGGGTGCACCACGGCCAGATGGACCGTCTCTGGGCGACCTGGCAGGCGCTGGGCCTGTCCAGCACGCGGTACACGGATCTCGGCTCGGGCACGTATGCGCACCAGACCTGGACCAACGAGCCGCCGTCGGATCTGTCCAAGCTGACGGACGTGATCGATATGGGCTATGCCGCGCCGTCGACGACGATCAGCGAGGTCATGTCGACCACTGGTGGTGGGCTGTGCTACTTCTACCTGTGAGCTTGTGGACGGGTCGTGGTTTCAAACAACCCCTTAATATCAAGTACATAGCTCAATTAATGCCGTGACGGCCTCATCTGACTGCAACTTCCTCCCGTCACCCCGTTCACACCCCCATCTCCCCCTATTAACCCCTAAGCGGCCGCCTTGACGACCTTCAGGATAATTCCCTCCGGCTTCGCCTTCGTCGCCTTGTACTCGTCCGTATTATATGCCGGATTCTTCGCATCCGCCTTGACCCCCAACATCCCCCCACCGGTCCCACAGCCCATCAGCGACGCCTTCTTCGCCTCCTCCGTCCCATCTACCCCACCATCAATGGTATCCGCCATATCAGCATACAGCACCGACGACGTGATGCGCGGGTTGATGTGCTTGGCCAGCAGCAGGACAGTCCCGGCGCCGGGGATGTCGACTGTCCACTCGGCGCAGTCGAAGCCCGAGGGCATCGTCCAGCGAGCGGACGGGCCCGGCTCGGCCGAATCGCCTGTGTAGCGGAGGTAGTCGGCCACGTATTGCAGGTCGTCGAGGACGATGTTTTGGGCTTGGCCGCCGTCCTGGCCGAAGCAGACCTTGGCGGCGGTTTCGCCGCTGGGAGGGGGTCAGTAAGGGGGAGAAAGGGAT
>Ga0247824_10001670_pt1 | contig 12231 bp, 12 predicted proteins | sample 13C_PalmiticAcid_FD_194412 | JGI IMG/M metagenome (GOLD analysis project Ga0247824, IMG submission 194412) | Soil microbial communities from agricultural site in Penn Yan, New York, United States - 13C_PalmiticAcid_Day48 | ecosystem: Environmental > Terrestrial > Soil > Agricultural land...
CCAAGAATTTGATTGTCCATGCGTGCCAAAAAATTTTGGCACTGACAATTTCATCGACACACTGTTGAGTTCTCAAAGAACACGCCAAACGCGGCCGCCCACACCATGATAATTTCTGTGTGAACCGCACCTTCGCAGGCAGTCCAAGCTACCCTAAACCGGCCGGCCAGTCAAACTCACTGGCCCGAACCCGCTCGGAGCAACCGTTCAAGCTTAGCAGATCGGATTTCCGTGTGCAACTCGCTCTCGCGGGCCACTCTCGGAAGCGCTTCGAACCGCTCAACCGCACGGTTGAATCCTCTCGACCGCGCTGGGCGCTCGAAAGTGATGTTCTTTCGTGGGGCTGGCTGCTCGGAGCAACCGTTCTAGCCTAGCAGGTCGGAATTTCGTTCGCAACTCGCTCTCGCGGGCCGCGATTCGGCGTTCCGAACCGCTCACCACATGGAGGAACCACACGATCGTGCAGAGCACGATCGAGGAGAAGGTTTCTCTTCCGTGGCGGTCAGCGCGACGATCCTTGCGGATCATCCTGGTTTCCGAACTTCCGGCGGCGCGTCGAGATCCAGATTCATTGGACTGCTGTGGGCCTTGCCGGGCGGCGCCTGGGCGCTGCTGACTCGATATAAGTTACACACGTCGAACTCGGAACACAAATCGGCAGGTGGTTCTGGCGATCGGCGTCGCCTTCGGAGCGCGGGTCCGTCCTCCGAAGGCGCAGATCAGGGGACGCGTTCGATCTGGCCGCCGAGCGCGGTCACGTTCCCGACGAAGTTCGGATAGCCGCGGTCGATGTGGAAGACGTCGTGCACCTCGGTCACCCCGTCGGCGCAGAGGCCGGCGAGCACCAGGCCGACGCCGGCACGGATGTCGGTCGACCAGACCGGCGCGCTCGAGAGCTGCTCCACTCCCCTGATGACCGCGTGGTGACCATCGGTACGGGCGTCCGCACCGAGGCGCACCATCTCCTCGACGAAGCGGAACCGCGCCTCGAAGACGTTCTCGGTGATCATCGACGTGCCGTCCGCGACACACGCCATCCCGATCGCCATCGGCTGCAGATCAGTGGGGAACCCCGGGAACGGGAGGGTCGCGACGTTCACCGCGTGGGGCCGCTCCGGCGACGCGATGCGGAAGCCGTCCGCGCGCTCGGTCACCGTCGCCCCCGCGTCCTGAAGCTTCTGCAGCACGACACCCAGGGTCTCGGGGGCCACTCCGTTCACCGTGATGTCCCCGCGGGTCATTACCGCGGCGAAGCCCCACGTGGCCGCGACGATGCGGTCACCGATCACCCGGTGCTCCGTGGGGTGCAGCTTCTCCACCCCACGCACCATGAGGGTGTCGGTCCCGATCCCCTCGATATCGGCACCCATCTGCACGAGCATCGCGCACAGGTCCACGATCTCCGGCTCCCGCGCGACATTGCTGATCACCGTCAACCCCGAGGCCAGTACCGCGGCCATGAGGATGTTCTCCGTGGCCCCCACCGACGGGAACTCCAGCGTGATCTCGGCGCCGGTCAGGGAATCCGCCTGCGCCACAACGCAACCGTGCTCGATCGAGCTGGTCGCGCCGAGAGCGCGCAGACCCGACTGGTGCATGTCGAGCGGCCGGGAGCCGATCGCGTCACCACCGGGGAGCGCGACCACCGCCCGGTGCTCGCGCGCCATGAGCGGCCCCAGCACGCAGACCGAGGCACGGAACTGCTTGACCGCGTCGAAGTCGGCGCGATGGTTGAGCACCGCCGGCGTCGTGATCCGCGCCGTATCGCCCTCGAGCTCGACCTCCGCACCGAGGCCCCGCAGCACGTCCGCCATGAGCGGTACGTCGAGGATCTCGGGACAGTTCGTCAGGACCGACGTGCCCTCGGCGAGCAACGTGGCCGCCATCAACTTCAGGACGCTGTTCTTCGCGCCACCCACGGTGACTTCGCCCGTCAGCCGGGCTCCACCGTGTACCAGAAACTTCTCACCCACACGGGTCAGCCTATGGCACACCGCCCGGGCCTGTGACAGCCTGTGACCATGGCTGTCCACCTCACCCGCATCTACACCCGCACCGGCGACGACGGGACCACCGGCCTCGGGGACTTCTCCCGGGTCACGAAGTCGGATGCGCGGCTGCGGGCCTACGCGGATTGCGACGAGGCGAACGCCGCCCTCGGACTGGCGGTCACCGTCGGAAACCCTGAACCCGACCTGCGTGCCGTGCTGGTCCGAATCCAGAACGAGCTCTTCGACGTCGGCGCGGATCTGTCGAACCCCGTCGTCGACGACCCGGAGTACCCGCCGCTGCGCGTGACCGGTGACTACATCGACCGGCTCGAGGCCTGGTGCGACGAGTACAACGAGGACCTGCCCACGTTGGACTCCTTCGTCCTGCCCGGCGGTACTCCCCTGGCGGCGTACCTGCACCTGGCACGCACCGTCGTGCGACGGGCGGAGCGGGCGGCGTGGGACGCGGTGCGCGAGCACGGGGACTCGGTCTCGGTGCTGCCGGCGAAGTACCTCAACCGGCTGTCGGACCTGCTGTTCATCCTGTCGCGGGTCGCGAACCCCAGGGGCGACGTGCTGTGGAAGCCCGGCGGCGATCGCTGACGGGGATCGACACGGAACGCCGGCGACGGCGAGTCCCGCAGGGAACGGCTAGGGGCGCTGGCGGCGCGGGCTGGGCCGCGATTCGAGCCAGGATTGGAAGGCCGTCAGGCCGTCCCGGGCGAAGGCGAGCTCGGTCTCCCCGCCGGGGGTCACGGCGTGCACGATCACCATGTCGGGATCGATGACGTCGAGTTCGGTGCCGTGGGGCGCGCGGCGACCGACGATCTCGGTCTCGCTGCGCGGCAACGTCCAGCTGGGACCGAGCCGCACGCTGGAGAGCCGGTAGTACTTCAGCTCGTGATCGTCGTACCGGAGCGTACCGTGGCGCCATCCGTGTTCCTCCTGCGCCGGCAGGTACCGGAGGATGATCGGCACTCCCGCGACTCGGAGGCTGTAGAAGCGCAGGGCGACGATCGCGGCGACGGCGAGCAGCACGAGGACGGCGATCACCGTGACGACGACCGCTCCGCCCATCAGACGCTCCTCACTGCTCCGTGCCCCGGATAGCAGGAAAGCCGGTGGCCCGTTTCACCGGGCCACCGGCTTTCACGCTGCTGCTCCTATGTTACTTACCCGCGAGGAACTCGATCGCGCGCAGCTGTCCGTGCGCGACCGCCTGCTCGTCGGATCCGTCCGCCGCCGCCTCGAGGGCGCGCCGGACCTCGGCCTCCTCCAGCGACGAAGCCCATTCGGCCCCGTCCGCCAGCACGGTGACCTTCTCGCCGGTCACCGAGAGGAAACCGCCGCGGATCGCCGCGGCCAGTCGCTCGCCGCCCACCGTGTCGATGGCGACCGCGCCACCCGTGGTGAGCTGGCCGAACAGCGGCTCGTGATGAGCCAGGACACCCAGCTCACCCTCCGTGGTCTGGGCGATGACGAAGGTCGCCTCGCCCGACCACAGCCGCTCCTCGACGGAGACGACCTCAACCTGAAACGCCGTGTCAGCCACTGGAAACTACTTTCCGGCGATCTTCTTCGCGGCGGCCTCGACGTCGTCGAGACCACCACAGCTGTTGAACGCCTGCTCGGGCAGGTGATCGAACTCGCCCTTGCACACGCGGTCGAAGGCCTCGATGGTGTCGGCCAGCGGCACGACGGAGCCCTTCTCACCCGTGAACTTCTCGGCGACGATGAAGTTCTGGCCGAGGAACTTCTGGAGACGGCGAGCGCGCTGCACCGTGACCTTGTCCTCCTCCGAGAGCTCGTCCATACCGAGGATGGCGATGATGTCCTGCAGCTCCTTGTACTTCTGCAGGATGCGCTTGACCTCGTTGGCGACGCGGAAGTGCTCGTCGCCCACGATCGAGGCCTCGAGGATGCGCGAGGTCGACGTCAGCGGATCCACGGCGGGGTAGATACCCAGCTGCGAGATCGGACGCGAGAGCTCGGTGGTCGCATCGAGGTGCGCGAAGGTGGTGGCCGGCGCCGGGTCGGTGTAGTCGTCGGCGGGCACGTAGATGGCCTGCAGCGAGGTGATCGACCGGCCCTTGGTCGAGGTGATGCGCTCCTGGAGCTCGCCCATCTCGTCGGCCAGGGTGGGCTGGTAACCCACGGCGGAGGGCATACGACCCAGCAGGGTCGAGACCTCGGAGCCCGCCTGCGTGAAGCGGAAGATGTTGTCGACGAACAGCAGCACGTCCTGGTGCTGGACATCGCGGAAGTACTCGGCCATGGTCAGGGCCGAGAGGGCGACGCGCATACGCGTCCCCGGCGGCTCGTCCATCTGGCCGAACACCAAGGCGGTGTCCTGCAGCACGCCCATCTCCTCCATCTCGAGGTGGAGGTCGGTGCCCTCACGGGTACGCTCGCCGACGCCCGCGAACACCGAGGTGCCCGAGAACTCGCGCGCGATACGGGTGATCATCTCCTGGATCAACACGGTCTTGCCGACGCCGGCACCACCGAACAGACCGATCTTGCCGCCCTTGACGTACGGGGTCAGCAGGTCGATGACCTTGATGCCCGTTTCCAGGATCTCGGTCTTACCCTCGAGCTGATCGAAGGCCGGGGGCTTGCGGTGAATGCCCCACTGCTCGCCGTCGCGGCCGAGTCCGGGGGTGTCCAGGCAGTCGCCCAGGGCGTTGAAGACGTGGCCCTTGACGACGTCGCCGACGGGCACGCGGATCGGGTAGCCCGAATCCGTGACGTCGGTGCCGCGGACGAGGCCGTCGGTGGGCTGCATCGAGATGGCGCGCACCAGGTTGTCACCGAGGTGCTGCGCGACCTCGAGGGTCAGCGTCTTGGCCACGGACGGGAGGGTGATCTCCGCGTGCAGGGCGTTGAACAGGTCGGGAACGGCGCCGCGCGGGAACTCGATGTCGACGACCGGGCCGATGACCCGCGTCACGCGACCGGTGGCCGCAGCGGTGCCCGCCGACGCGGGCTGGGTTGCTGTAGTCATGTGTCTGCTTTCCGGTTTCTAGTTCGCGAGGGCGCCGGCGCCACCGACGATTTCGCTGATTTCCTGGGTGATCTGCGCCTGGCGGAGCTGGTTGGCCTCGCGAGAGAGCGAGACGGCGAGCTCGTTGGCGTTGTCGGTGGCCGCCTTCATGGCCGTACGACGGGCCGCGTTCTCCGACGCGGCCGAGTCGAGCAGAGCCGCGAAGACGCGGGTGGCGACGTACTTGGGCAGCAGCGCCGACAGCAGGGTGTCCGCGCTCGGCTCGAAGCTGAAGTTGCGTGCCACGGCCTCGGTGTCACCCGACGCGCCGTCGCTCTCCTCGACCACGAGCGGGGCCATGCGGCGCACCTCGGGGTTCTGCGAGAGCATCGACACGAACCGGGTGTAAACGAGGTGCAGCTCGTCGACACCGTGCGTCTCGACACCGTCGATGGTGACGTACTCCTGCGAGCCGGTCTCGAACAGCTTCACCAGCGTCTCGGTCGCCGCGGTGGCGTCCGAGTGATGCGGCTGCTGCGAGAACCCGGTCCACGCGCCCGCCACGTCCTGGCCGCGGAACCGGAAGTAGTCCAGCCCCTTCTGGCCCATGACGTAGAGGACGGGCTCCTTGCCCTCGTCCTTGAGCAGCTGGATCAGCTCACGCGTCTCCCGCAGCACGTTCGAGTTGTAGCCGCCGCACATGCCGCGGTCGGACGAGACGACGAGAACCGCGGCGCGCTTCGGGTTCGCCCGCTCGGTGAGCAGCGGGTGATCCAGCGACCCGGACTTGCTCGCCAGCTCCGAGAGCACCGAGGTCATCTCCTCGGCGTAGGGCTTGGCGGCCGCGACCCGGGCCTGCGCCTTGGTGATCCGCGAGGTCGCGATCAGTTCCTGCGCCTTGGTGATCTTCTTGGTCGAGTTGACCGAACGGATCCGCGAGCGCAGCTCTCGGATACTAGCCATTGCGCTTGACCTTGATCGTCTCGTGCTCGACGTCCTCGGCGGGCAGCGCGCCGGCCTCGGCCTCGTTGACCACGCGCGAACCGTCGGAGGCGAGGAAGCTCTGCTTGAAGCGGTTGGTCTCCGCGACGAGGGCCTCGGCCTGGTCCTTCTCGAGCACCTTGCCGCCGGCGATCGACTCGTAGACACCGGCCGCGGCGTGGTGCAGGTGGCTCAGCAGCTCACCGTCGAAGCGGCGCACGTCCTCGACGGGCACCGAGTCGTAGTGGCCCTCGCCGCAGAGGTAGATCGAGACGATCTCGTCCTCGACCGACGACGGGCTGTACTGGTCCTGCTTGAGCAGCTCGACCCAGCGGGCGCCACGCGCCAGCTGCGCCTTCGAGGCGTCGTCGAGGTCCGAGGCGAAGGCCGAGAAGGCCTCCAGCTCACGGAACTGCGCGAGCTCGAGACGCAGCGAGCCCGAGACCTTCTTGAGGCCCTTGGTCTGCGCGGCGCCACCGACGCGGGACACCGAGGTGCCGACGTTGATCGCGGGGCGGACGCCCTTGTTGAAGAGGTCGGACTCGAGGAAGACCTGGCCGTCGGTGATCGAGATGACGTTGGTCGGGATGAACGCCGAGACGTCGTTGGCCTTGGTCTCGATGATCGGCAGCGCGGTCATCGAGCCGCCGCCGAGGGCGTCGGACAGCTTCGCCGAGCGCTCCAGCAGGCGGGAGTGCAGGTAGAAGACGTCGCCGGGGTACGCCTCGCGGCCCGGCGGGCGACGCAGCAGCAGCGAGATGGCGCGGTAGGCCTCGGCCTGCTTGGACAGGTCGTCGAAGACGATGAGGACGTGCTTGCCCTGGTACATCCAGTGCTGGCCGATGGCCGAGCCGGTGTAGGGGGCGAGCCACTTGAAGCCGGCCGAATCGGACGCGGGGGCCGCGACGATGGTCGTGTACTCCATGGCACCGGCCTCGTCGAGCGCGGCCTTCACGCCGGCGATCGTCGAGCCCTTCTGGCCGATGGCGACGTAGATGCAGCGGACCTGCTTGGTCGGATCGCCGGTCTCCCAGTTGGACTTCTGGTTGAGGATGGTGTCGACGCAGACCGCGGTCTTGCCGGTCTTGCGGTCACCGATGACCAGCTGACGCTGGCCGCGACCGATCGCGGTCATCGCGTCGATGGCCTTGATGCCGGTGGCGAGGGACTCCTCGACCGGCTGGCGCTCGAGCACGGTGGCGGCCTGCAGCTCGAGAACGCGCTGCTCCTCGGCCTCGATGTCGCCCAGACCGTCGATCGGCTGGCCGAGCGGGTTGACCACGCGGCCGAGGAACTTGTCGCCGACGGGCACGGACAGCACGTCGCCGGTGCGGCGGACCTGCTGGCCCTCCTCCAGCGACTCGTAGTTACCGAGGATGACGGCGCCGATCTCGTCCTCGTCGAGGTTCAGCGCCACGCCGAGCACCCCACCGGGGAACTCGAGCAGCTCATTCGCCATCGCGCCGGGGAGCCCGGTCACGTGGGCGATGCCGTCGGCGGTGTCGGAGACGGTGCCGATCTCCTCGCGGGAGGCGTCGGCTTCGAACGTCGAGACGTACTGCTCGATCGCGCCCTTGACGTCGTCGGTTGAGATCGTCAACTCAGCCATGAGTACTCGTTTCCCTCTTTTGTGTTCTGGGTGGAAGTTTGTGTGTGTTAGCGGGGCAGCTGTTCGCCGGCCTTGTCGAGCCGCGACGCGATGTCGGCCTCGATGACCTCGTTGCCCACCGTGATGCGCAGGCCGCCCAGGAGCTCGGCGACGACCTCGGTCTGGACCGCGATCCTGCGCTGGTAGATACGGGCGAGCAGATCCGCGGTGCGGGTCTTCTGCTCGTCGGTCAGGGCGACGGCCGACTCGACCACCGCGACGGACTCGCCGCGACGGGCGGCCGCCAGATCGGCGATCGACGCGACGGCGGCGTCTACGCGGCCGACGCGCACGAGGCGCACCGTCTGGCGCAGCAGCGCCGCGGTGAAGTCGTTCACCTTGCCGCCGAAGACCCTGTCCAGCAGCGCGATGCGAGCCGCGGCCGGAGCGCGGGTGTCGGACAGGGCCGCGGTGAGCTCGGGCTCGCCCTCGAGGATGCGTCCCGCACGGAACAGCTGGTCCTCGGTCTCGTCGAGCTTTCCGGCGCGTTCCGCACCGAGCAACACTGCCACGCGGGCCTGACGCTCGACCGCGGTCACGAAGTCGGCCGGGGCCGACCACTTCGCCGCCGCGGCGTCCTGCAGGAAGGCGGTGGCCTCGGCGCTGATCTTGCCGCCGAAGAGATTCGCGACGAGTGCACGCTTGGCCTCGGGGGCCTCCGCCGACTCGGCGATGTGCTTGCGCAGCACCGGCTGCTCATTGAGCACGTTGACGACGTCGGCCAGATCGTCGGCGACGCGGGCCAGCGAGGCCTCGTCGACCCCGGCGGTGCGCTGATCGAAGCCGGCAGCGAGCTGACGGATGGCGTCGCGGCTGGAAGCGCGCAACGAGCGCGTCCCGACCCGGTCGGCCTCGGTGACGCGCACCTCGTCGGCGCCCTGCGTCATCGACTCGAGCTCGGTGAGCGCGCGGTCGACGGACGCGGACTGGTTGGCGGGAACGCTGAGGTGCTCGCGGACGAGTCGTCCGGCCACCTCGACGGCCTCGGCGCCGAGCCCGGTGCGGAAGCCCCGCACCAGGTTGCTGCGGTTGAGCGCGACCTGTCCCTGGCCGTGCTCGCCGATCCGGGCGACCTCACGGTCGGTCTGGGCACGCAGCTCCTCGCGGATCGCGTCCGCGTCGCCACGCGCCTCGTCGCGGATCTGGCTGCCCTCGCGGGCGGCGTCGGAGCGAGCGCGCTCCCCCGCCTGCCCCGCCTGCGACAGCTTGTCCTGCGCGATGCGCGACTCCTCCAGCTGCGCCCGGACGGTGTCCTGGCGCTCCTTCATGAGCCGCTTCACCGGCGGAACGACGAACTTCCACAGGACGAAGAGGATGACCGCGAAGGCGATCAGGTTGCCGATAAAGACAGGCATTTAGTTCTTCACCACCTTGTCGCTCGAGAGTGCATCCAGCTTCGTCTTGAGGGCCGGGTCCTGCGTCACGTCGAAGCCGAGCACGCGGCTCGCCAACGACGCCGAGAGCGGAGCGAGATCGGCGCGCGCCGCCGCGGCCGCGGACTCGCCCGCGGTGCGCAGCTGCTCGGTCTTCTCCCGCGTGATCGCGTCCGCCTCGGCCGAAGCCCGCTGCTTCTGTTCCTCCATCGAGGCGCGGCCGGCGGCGCGAGCCTCGTCGCGGATGCTGCCGGCCTCACCGCGGGCGGACGAGAGTCCGGCGCGGTACTCGGACTCGGCGTCCTCGAACCCCTTGGCCGCGGCGCGGCCGTCGGTGGCGGTCTGGTGGATCATCTTTTCGCGATCGTCCAGGACCTTCTGGATGGAAGGCGCCACGAAGAACCAGATCACTGCGAGCACGATCAAGAAGATGATCAGGCACGAGATGAAGGTTCCCAACGTGGGAAGAAGGAAGTTTCCCTCAGCGAGCTGCATGACGACAGTCCCCGTTTCTTGCGAGTGTCTCAGCCTGCGGTGATCGGGGTGGCGAACACGAACAGGGCCATGAAGGCAAGGTTGATGAAGTACGCGGCCTCGACCAGGCCGACGGTGATGAAGAACGGGGTCATCAGGCGGCCCTGGGCCTCCGGCTGCCGCGCGATGCCAGCGACAAGCTGGGAACCGGCGAGGCCGTTACCGATACCGGCACCGATCGCGCCGCCACCCATGATCAGGCCGCCGCCGATGAGCGCACCCTGAGCGATTGTCACATCTGCCATTGTTGTTTCCCTTTCGGTTTCTGGTAGTCGGCCTACCAGGGTCTTCGTGGCCGTGGCCCCTGTGGACCACGGTCAGATCAGTGGTGCGTCTTCTCCATGGAAGTGGAGAAGTACAGGATGGTCAGGAGCGAGAAGATAAACGCCTGGATGAGGCCGACGAAGAGCTCGAAGGACTTCCACAGAGAGTTCGGGAACCAGAGGATGTACGCGGGCAGCAGCGCGATGACCGCGACCATGACCGTGCCCGCGAAGACGTTGCCGAACAGTCGCAATGCCAGCGACAGCGGCTTGGAGACGAGCTCTTCGATCACGTTGATCGGCGCCAGGCCGAGCGCGTGGCCCTTCACGACCTTCGCGGGGTAGCCCAGGATGCCGTGCGTGCGGAAGCCCGCGAAGTGGTAGCCGAGGTACACGACGAGCACGAGCGCGTAGACGAAACTGACGTCGGCGGCCGGCGGCATGAAGATCTCAGTAGGGGCGCCGCCCTCACCGGTGTACTGCTGCGGCAGAACGGCGAGCCAGTTCGCGAACAGGATCAGGGTGAACAGCGCGATCGCGAGCGGCAGCAGGAAGGGCGCAACGCGCATACCGATCGCGGACTCGACCTGGCCGCGCAGCTGAATGGTGACGGCCTCCCAGAACAACTGCACACCGCTCGGCACGCCGGTCGAGGTGACCTTCGCCTTCAGGATGAACGCCAGGATGAGAACGATGGACGCGGCGATCGCGGTGGCCAGGATCGTGTCCCAGTGAAAGGTCATGCCCCACAACTCGAACGACTTGTAGTGGGCTACCTTGATCGCGCCCTCGGCGTACAGATTGGTGTTCATGACTGCTGGCGAAGCCCTTTCAGAACGGGGATGACGGTGTTCAGGACCAGGACGACCTGACCGACGGCGAGGCCGAAGATCACGCCCAGCCCTGCGGGCCGGAGGAAGTAGGCGATGGCGAGCGCGACGACCGTGACCACGGCGAGCCTCACCATCGAGTTGACCGCGACGGGCGCCTTACGAGGCTCGTCGTCCGCAGTGATCACCGAGACCTTGAGTACGGCGAGCTTGGCGTTGAGGAGGGCGAGGAGCCCGCCGACGAAGAACCACGCGCCGAACCAGACCTGATCGAACGAGGCGGCGATGCCCGCCACGACGACGGAAACGCCCGCGAGGATCACGAAGGGATTGGCGAACGTCACGACGCCGCGGGGCGCGGTGCGATCGGCCGAGGGGGCGGGCGTCGTCATGTCCCCTCCTTCGGGGTCAGGGTCGCGCCTGCGATGGTTCGCGGCGACCGGGGGCGGCGTCTGCCGAATCCGTAGCGTGGGTCACATCACGGATTCTTTGTGATTGGCTGAGACTCTACCAAGAAGTAGGGACACTCCCCACATCGGGGCCGTGCCGTGATCCAGCCGTTCAACTACACACGATAGTACAACAGGACAGCCGTACCGCGTTAGCGGGCTCCCGTCTTGGACGATGTATCTGACCTCGCGGTTTCGGAGTAGCGCTCCCGCAGGCGGGGCACGATCCGCGGCACCACGGTGAAGACGAGCGCGATCAACAGCCCCGCCCCGAACAGGGGGGCGATCAGCGCCGGCGGCAGCATCGTCGACGCTGCGGCACTCAGGCCCAGCACACCCACCCACAGGTAGATGACCACCACGACCCGGCGCTGACTGTGACCGATCTGCAGCAGTCGGTGATGCAGGTGCATCTTGTCGGCTGTGAAGGGGTGCACTCCGGCGCGCGTCCGGCGAACGACGGCGAGCAGCAGGTCGAGCATTGGCACGAACATCACCGCCACCGCGAGGAGCAGCGGCAGCAGTAGGGCGAAGACATCGGTCGTCCCGTAGGCGTTCTGGGAGATCCGGCCGGACGCCGACGTCGACGCGGCGGCGAGGGTCAGCCCCAGCAACATCGACCCCGAGTCGCCCATGAAGATCCGGGCGGGCTGGAAGTTGTGCGGCAGGAAGCCCATGCAGGCGCCGAAGAGCGCCGCGGTGATGAGGGCGGGCGGATACGACGGGGCGTCACCGCCCGAGTCGAACATCAAGCCGACGGAGAAGACGAGGATCGCGAGGGCCGCCAGCGCCGCCACGCCGGCCAACAACCCGTCCAGCCCGTCGATGAAGTTGAGGGCGTTGATCGTCGCCACGGTGACGACCACGGTAAAGAGGCCCGCTTCGAACGGCCCCAGCACCACGGTGGTGTTGGCGAACGGGTTGTAGATGACGTTCCACGACACCCCCATCACCACCAGGATCCCCGCGGCGAAGATCTGACCCACCAGCTTGGTCAGGGCGTCGATGCCCCAGCGGTCATCGATGATTCCGACCGCGACGATCACGGCTCCGGCGACGAGCACCGCGACCGCATCCTTGGAATAGGCGAAGCCCCTGGTGAGAGCAGGCAGCTGCGCGGCCAAGAAGATCCCCGCGACCATGCCCGTGTAGATGCCCACTCCCCCGAGCCGTGACGTC
>Ga0247824_10001673_pt1 | contig 12214 bp, 7 predicted proteins | sample 13C_PalmiticAcid_FD_194412 | JGI IMG/M metagenome (GOLD analysis project Ga0247824, IMG submission 194412) | Soil microbial communities from agricultural site in Penn Yan, New York, United States - 13C_PalmiticAcid_Day48 | ecosystem: Environmental > Terrestrial > Soil > Agricultural land...
GCGGCTTTTCGAGCGGTACAGTAGTTGAGGACGGCGAAGTGGTGGTTTCTTGAGATGGAATAGAAGCCATGGAGATGATCCATTCAAAACAGTCATTTGAAATATATTGACTGTCGCCTGAATTGATGACAAGACGCCTCAGCACCGGGAAGTCTCTCCTTGTAGGAAAAGCTTGCGCAAGTGCAGGTATGTATTCGTTGGGTAAATTGGTGTGAATATTGAAACTTGCAAGTTGCTTCCCATACCGTTCAAGCACAATCGTGGCATAAACGCGCCGACGATTTGATTCCAGGTTAGTGAGATGTAACCATAGATTGGTGAAGCTCTGTGATCGTTTGATTGCTCGGTCTAGTGCATCCAGCCCAGGTACCGTTAACGAGGAGGTATTAAGATCAAGGAATGTGATCTTCGATCCCCTCTTCCGAGTCCCTTCGTCCAACAGTGCGGCAAACTCATTGTCGAGCTCCCCCACTACGTAAAGAGTCCTGATAGACCAGCCATATTGCTGGATGAATTCGTAAACGGAAGAGCCGCTAGGAACCTGATGAATTTTTAACTTCATGTCTGTCTCCATGTCAAAGACGGTGGAATCCATACAAAAAGTCACTGTAGACATGACATGACAGTAGCCCTCGAATTTTTTGTCCTTGTCGAATGTTGTCAGTTCCTTATCCATCACTTTGACCTTGCGAGTACGAGGTACAGCGTAGTCTCCTTCTTGACGAATCTTCTCATGTGTTGATACGACGAGGTCGATAATGGTAAAAAAGCGATCGACAATGCATCCAACAAAAAGTTCAATGAGTTTGGGGTTGTGCCGTATAATGTTGACAAGCTGGTCTTCATCATCCTTCTGTGGCGTGTCCACAATCGAGAGTCGGGCAGGGTAACATTGCCGTATAAAATCGAGGTCGTCCCGTGTGATCACGGAGAGGTGATTGATTTTCACGACCACATTCTCGACACAACCGTCAGATACATTGATGGTCATTGATAGTCGCGGGTACTCCAGTTCAATAGAAGTGACGTTGATGAGGTTGATGACGATATCCGTGGTTGAACTCGTCCATTGGTTGAAATGGAGCTTCAGATTGAACACCTTCAACGTCTTCCGGATACCACTTGTCTGGGTCTTGCACAGATTGACCACCTGGTCACGTAGTTGCCTTCCAAGGGAATAGGATACACTCTCGATCTTGATGTTGCCTTTTTCAACCGAACATTTTCCACCGTTTGTCGTGACTAGATCTTTCAGATGTTGCATTGTGAGCTCGTGGCACTTGCCCTGGTGCTCATTGCAGACCCAAATGAAGTTTTCGTACGGCATTGCCATCGGGATAAGCCCACCAAAGCCACCTTCTCTGTCTTCAACCTTCAGATACTCGTTCAATTGAACCGGTTCAAGGGGGATGATGGTAGTTTCTTTCCTGATGCCATGAAGATGTCGTATCGCTTGGTCGATTAGACCGTTGATGTTTTCCCCATCATCAATGGATTGATCCTGATCCACTGCTGCATCGGTTGTTGGGCTTGAAAACATCAACGGAGGTGTCACGAGTCCTTTCCTCTTGATATCGGAACTGACAATAGACAATCCCGACAGGAGGAGTGTCCGGTAGATATCGAAGAACTTGTCCGGATTGATGATATCATATCCTGGATGGTTCATAAAATGGATCTCATGATTGCCATTGCTTTGCCTGTCTTTGGTATAAGCATCGGACTCGCATAGGAAATGTACCCGGAATTGCGGCGGTAAAGTCTCCTCCCCGCTATCAACAGTGGGGATCACCTTTGGAAGAATGATAAAAAACCAAGGAGGAGGAGGAAGAGGCGGGCCTTGGGTGGAAGACTGATCGTCGGCCTGATTTTGGGGTTCTGACTGTCGGTTCTCTCGATCCGCCTCGGGCGTCTGCGATGGCGATTGTCGGGTCTGGTCCTCTGTAACTTTGTCATTTGATGCCTGTGGTCGGCCCCACTTGGAACCTCCTCCTTGTTGATCTTTTTGCTGAGGCTTTTGGGATTCATCGACTCGCTTTGGCAATTGCTCAGTGGTGCATTGTTCTTGATCTGAACACATCGGCAGTGTATCGTCGACGTGTGGCGGTCGCTGCTGGGAACCCGATGTATTCTGATGGTCTTGCTGTAAGTCCCGGTGTGTACCATCCATTTCTTGCTGCGGTCGTTCTTGAGAAATCCGTTCCTGCTGCTCCATCTTCTGCACTTTTTGCAGAACCTCATCCATTCGTCGATGCTGTTGGTCCATCTCTTGCGTCCTCTGTAGAGTGGTGTCAATGTGCTGCTGCAATTGCTGTTGAAAACAATGCGTCCGTTGATCCACCAATTGGATCTTTTGTAGGACCTCGTCCATCTGCTGCAGCACTTGTTGTTGCATTGCCTGAGCCTCTTGTTGTTGCTGAGCGTGGCTAACTGGATTAAAGTCTTGTGTTTGTTGACTCACATGCTCCATTGTCTGTTGGACCTCGTCCATCCGTTGTTGCATTTGTTGCACTTGTTCCTTTAGCTGGCGAAGCTCTTCCTGTTGAACTATGATGCTGTCCATCTGCAGTGAGATTCTGCTAGTCCCCTCATCGACGAATGGGTCTGTACTCGAGTTCGAGTATCCCTGAACCGAGGCGATTGACTGATGAGTGATGGTGTCGTAGAGTGGGCTTGAGGCGTGTAGCGACACTCGAGTTTCCGAAGGGACCGATTGAGAGTGAACGACTAGTGCCTGACTGTCGTCGACTTCGGTGATTCTCAAGGTCGCCACGTCTCTTGTTGACGGTCTGGTATCGCCCCCTACGCTCCCATCGAATGAGTGGTGACCACTCATGTCCTCGGGCATACTGGACGAGACAGGTTCAGGGACCATGTTGGGAATAGGGGCCACCACGGTACTTTGATCCGGTTGGTCATCGGTTTCCATGACCACTTCAAGGACGACGCCAGGATGATATGCAATTCTCAACGGAATTAGACTAGAAAAAAGGATTGAGAACGAGAGAAGGAGAGGACGAGTAAGCAAAAGACTCTTTTGGGCTTGTCATGTTTCGATACGTCGCAAGGTATCCTGTCTTGTCCACTGCGGCTGCCTTACTCTTCGAGGTCGTCGTCTGTCAAGAACAAAACGGCTAACCCCCCGTTCATGACCCCCTGTGCATCCTCGAAGAATTGAAGGATATCCTTCCAGCGAACGACATTCTTCCCACTCCTGGTATCGTGGCGCGTGGGAATAGAGATGAGTTTGGAGGATGAGCGGGAGCGGAATGCCTGTGGAGGGGAGGCACTCATGCCGATGCTGGTGTGGAGGAATGAGTTTGGGCAGGGTGGAGGGAGAGAAGGTGAATGGAGCGAAGCGAGAGGAGGGACGAGAAAGCCTTGGCAACAAACAAACATCCGCTGCATTGTCCAATCTTTTGCTGTGTGTGTGCTGCTGCCTGTGCCACTGCACACTTTTCGCCTCACTGCCCTGTCCCTCTCGCTTCCCTCTTTCCCTTCCACTTCGCTGTCCCGTTCGTCTCCCTCTCGTTTCTGTCTCTCGTTTCTCTCTTTCCCTTTCGCTTCACTGCTTCGTTCCCATCTCAAGACGATCCCAATACCCGTCTGCATTCCGTAGAACAGTGGAATTACTTGAGGCCAGATTTCGCTGCATCCCTCAGCACATCACGCAATGGCCAAAAGGTGGCAGGTGGGGACGCATCAAGGTCGTCGTTCGTCCAGAATGTTTCCGAACTGGAGGTGGAGGAGGATTCATCCGCCATCTGCTACCAGCAGCAACAAAATGCACATCGCTGCAAAAAATCCTCCCCAATCCTGCTTGGTAATTATGTCCAAACTTGCTGCAATTCCCTTTTAATGGATTTAAAACGGTAGAGAGCGCCAGGAACATTGGGTTCAACAAGCTACTTGTACTCTACATAGTTGTGAATAAGATAACAGGATGCGCAGAGCACAAGATGTAAGCTTCAATGCAATTGTTCGATAAATAACTTGGAAACAGTAACGAATGGACAAAAGAATAACGACCCTTCACTTCGTCCTTACAGTATAGTCCAAGTTGGTTGAATAAGATAAGAGCATGAGAGCTTGCAAGAATACCAGCTGCCTGACACGAAGAACAATTACGTGAAAACGTAAGGTGTGATCTAGGCAGGCAAAGTCACTCAATCGAAAGCTTAGGGCCTAGTTACAAAGGAAGAGATGAGAACATAAAGTATCCACGGCAAAAGTGAGCGGTTAATATCATGGACAGTAAGGCGTATCAAGGCAATGGACGTTGACAAGGACCAACAAAGACACTCGATCGAAATCTTACAGGCTGGATACATAGGAAGAGATGAGGACACAAAGTATACACGACAAAGGTGAGCGGTTAGTTTCAAGGACAGTCAGGCGTATCAAGACAATAGATGTTGACAAGGACCCGCAAAGACACTCGATCGAAATCTTACTTGCTGGATACGTCGGAAGAGAACAATGGATCCACGGTTAGTATCAAGGATAGCTAGGCGTATCATAGCAATAGAAAGTGACAAGGACACACAAAGACGCTCAATCGAAATCTTACACGCTGAATACATAGAAAGAGATGAGGACACAATGTGGCCACGACAAAGGTGAACGGTTAGTATCAAGGTAATGGATGTTAACAAGGACCAACAAAGACACTCGATTGAAATCTTACACGCTAGAGACATAATGAAAGACGAGAACACAAAGTATCCACGACAAAAATGAACGGTTAACATCAAGGACAGTTAGGCGTATCAAGGCAATAGATGTTGACAAGGACCCACAAAAACTCAATCGCAATCTTACTTGCTGGATACGTCAGAAGAGAACAATGTAGTATCCACGACAAAGGTGAACAGTTAGTGCCGTGAACAGTTAAACGTATCAGGGCATAGATGTTGACAAGGACCAACAAAGACACTCAATCGAAATCTTACCCCCTGGATACATAGGAAGATATGAGAACACAAAGTATCCACAAAGGTGAACAGTTAGTATCGGACAGTAATGCATATCAAGGTAATTATTGTTGACGAGGACCAACAAAACACTCCATCGAAATCTTACAATCTGGATACATAGAAAGATATGAGAACATAAAGTATCCACGACAAAGGTGAACGGTTAGTATCAAGGCAATGGATGTTTACAAGGACCATCAAAACACTCGATCGAAATCTTACGGTCTGGATACATAGAAAGAGACGAGAATACAAAGTATCCACGACAAAGGTGAACAGTTAGTAACAAGGACAGTTATGCGTATCAAGGCAATAGAAGGTGACAAGGACACACAACGAAACTTGATCGAAATCTTACACGCTGAATACAAAGGAAGAGATGAGGACACGACAAAGGTGAACGGTTAGTATCAAGGACAGTTAGGCGCATCAAGGCAATAGAAGGCAATAAGGACACACAACGACACTCGATCTTACACGCTGAATACATTGCAAGATAGGAGAACACAGAGTATCCACGACAAAGGTAAACGGTGAGTATCACGGACAGTTATGCGTATCAAGGCAAAAGGTGTTGACAAGGACCAAAAAGGACACTCGATTGAAATCTTACTCGCTGGAAATAGGAAGAGATGAGAACACGGGGTATCCACGACAAAGGTGAACGGTTAGTACCAAGTTCTTCTGTATGTTTCTTCCACACATGAGAGAATTCTTACATTGGTTCTGGGAGCGGTGCTGCACTAGCCATCGGTCCGCTTATGGCGAGTACCAACGCGAGAATAAGGAAGAGAGTAGCAGTGCGGGCAATCATGGTTGTGGTTGTTAGGGTTAAAAGAGCAATATGGGATGCGGGTGATGGTAAAAGAAAGAAAGGAGTGCAAGAGGAAGGGAGAAGAGTTGAATGTCGACAGAAGACATTGTTGGGTCGACTCAAACATGCACATCTCGCCGCTCGATCATGTAACACAACCTTCAGCGGCGTGTGCCTGAAATTGTTGCTCTTTTTTTAGCCATACCTGCAACTGCATCCAACCTGGCGATGCGAGCACCCGCTCGCGGGTAATAAGGAAAAATCCCAAAGATTAGAGTTACAGGAAGCGTGACTCAGCCACTAAGGCACTCATTCCTGGGGTTGCTCTTGGGTTCCTGGCGGCCGCAGGAGCAGGGCGCCAACATGGGGAGCATGGGAAGGGTCTTCACAAACAGGTGTACAGAACACGGCAGGGCTCAAATTTCAAAGGAGGAACAGCCACACCCTTTTCACTGTTGCACAAGGCTCAGTGGCACAAGGCATGGTAGGATAGTTGTTCGCTATTTGGTGGAAGCGGTCAGGTCTGCATGGCACAAACCGCTTGGCGGTATGAGGAAGACTGTGCTTGGTGATGGTGATTGTATGGTCGGTGTCGCGGCGGCGAAGCAGGAAGAGAGGAGGGGTCCTGTTGTTGCCTGAGCAAAGATTGTTGGTGTTGTTGAAGAGCGTGTTGCAATTGTTGATCCATTTGCTGCACCTTGTGTAGGACTTTATCCATCTGCTGTTGATGTTCTTTGCGCTTGTTGCAAGTTTTCAGGCGCATGTCAATCCGACTTTGACCCTGTTCTTGTACACATTGCGTCTGTGCCGTATCCGTCCAAGAACATCTTCCAACTGTTGCTGCCAATGAAATGTCTGTTGTTGAATCTGCAGTTGCTCCTGCAGGGCTACGTTCTCTGTCCCAGCATCCCTCTTCCCCACGATCCCAGGAGTGTCGTTACCAGAACATAGAGTGCGTCGAATTGAGACGAAGGACTGGTTACTGCTCGGATCCACGAGCAGAGTGAATAGCCTGTATCTGGTTCCGTCTTTCCATGGCTCTTAGGCGTTTTCCTTTCAAGCTCGCTTTATTGTCAGGCTTTCTAGGTGGTTAGAGCTAAGCTGGTTACAAGTTTACAGTACCTCAGACGGCCGTCGACCAGCAAAGTGAACTCTCCTTGGTCGTGTCCGCTAAGTCCTGGGTCCCGAGTCCTGAGTAACTCCTGACTCTCCTGACTCTCCTGACTCTCCTGACTCTCCTGGGATCCTCCAGTGTCCTGCTTCGTTTGCTAATGACCAGTACAAGTTTGATCTAGTTTGTGTGGGGTTGTGAAAAAAAAAGTTAGTGATGACTCTGCAGTGCCCAAGAAAAGTGTATGCTGGAAGTGAGGACCGTATTGTACTTGCTACGTGGCCATGGTTGAAGGACGTCCTTGGTTGCGACTAAGGTGCTTGGTCAAGAGTCAATGGAGCACAAGCGGTAAGGACCGCGGTGAGGGTCTCAACGATTTGCAAACAAAAGGATGAGCAGCGTGGGAAGCAAAGTCAAAGCAGGGTGGTGGTGAGGGGCGAGTGTTACTGGCACGACGAGGGAAAGGAGGAAGGGGGGAAGGGAGGAGATGACCCAGGGAATGGGGATGAGGGCGCGTTGAGGGGGGAAAGGCAGAAGGTGCATGGCTGTTTTGGTCTGATGAGTTGTGGTCCAAGGGCAGAGAGGAGTCAAGACAGTAAACCATAGAGTGGGACCGGGTACAGTGCCGCCTTGCCGACCAAGCCGAAGAGATACATCGCGGACAGGCACGCGTCAAGAGCAGTGCAATTGGAAAGAGGGCAAACGCTGTGAGAGGGAAAAGAGTGGGGCAAGAAGGAAGCACAGAGAGCACAATTTTGTCGGGAGATGTGTCCAGTGACGAACTGCTGTGTCGATTTGTTTTGATTTGCGGGAAAAAATTGCCCCTTCGCTTCACACTTCTCTTTGCAACCTCTCACTTTTTCCTACCCTTCCTTCCTCCATAACACACCATACACACCCAGGCCCTATGAGTGCTCCACCCTCACAGGCGATCCGCTCCCAGTCGTCTCCCAGGATCATCTCTATCCCCACTCGCCATGATCCCAAGAGCAATCAGCGCGTTGTTCTACTGAAGGATATTCGGCTGTCCTTTGGGAATGTAAATCGCATCATGTCTGGGGGTGAGGCCGTCCTGTTCTTGGTTGATGATGACTTTGAATAGTAAGTGCACCGGTGCCGTAGACAAGACGATGCACAGAGCTCCAACCAAAACACAGACATCTCACACGGCCCCATCCTTCTTGACCTTGCCGTCCAAATTTATGTAGCCTCAACCCGCCGAGAATAGCACATCAGCCAGGCGTGGTTCTTGAAGTTGTTACCGCAGATGACAACAATCATGCGGTCGGCGAACTTTCAGCGTTGGCAAGGTCCAGTAATGAAGCCATGTCCCTGACATGGGATGTGGCTTCCTTGAGGATTGGAGGATCAGGCGATAGCAACCAGCCCCTTGTCATGGGCCTGCGGGAACTCTCGTCGGAGAATGTGTTGCAGCAGACATCTACCTCTATCAACAACCCACTTCGGCTTGAAGCAGGCAATAACATGGCTCAAGCAGAGAATCTGCACCAGGTTCAGCTGCAGATGGACGAACTCGTTGGAAGGTTACAAAAGTCTGACCAGAAGATGGAAGAAGTTTTTGCAAGGATCCAGCAGATCGATCAACAGAGGGAACACACGCAACAACAAACACAAGACCAGATTGATCGTATTCTGCAGACCTTGCAGCAAATGGATCGGCAGCATACCGATGCGATCGAACGACAACAGCAAATCGAAAAGTCGCAACAGTTGGATCAAGACTCGCGTCAGCAGATACAACACGTCATGCAACATGTGCAGCGACAGATAGACAAGGTCATAATCGACGTTCAGGAGTTGAGTGAGCAGGTACAATACTCTCAGCCACAATCACCGCAGATGAGTGGGATTGGAGAGGTCCAGCAAGGGCAGGATCATTTGTCACCAAGACCGAGAAGCCAAGAGACACGACAAGCTTTCAACCAGTTCGTTCATGCTCAGTGCCTTATTCAGGCTGTTCTCACCAAACCTTCCGACGAATCTCCAGTTCCCCGGCTTTTTATCATTCTTCCAGGACCAGACAAACAAGGAGGATCGTGCTCAATACAATTCCGCCTGTACTTTTTGTGCGAATGTGGTTCCCACACCATGAACAAGGATTGCAGCAATCCGCATGAAGTCCATCTGGCGGATCATCCTGGCTACGACCTTAATAATCAGGACCGGTTCATCAGCAAATATGGCCGATATCTCTTGACGATGATGTACATGGTCAAGCACGGCGCCAAGGCAAGAGGACTGGTAGTACCCCCGTTGTTGGGTCTCAATCATGCCACTGGAGATGAAGGCATTGGTCAGCTTGTCGATGACACGATAACACATCTTAAGGAAGCGGCTGGAGCAACCGGCTGGGCCACCACAGCACAGCAGGGTTTGGATGTTACAGAGCTCACTGCACTGAAATCGTACCTGAAGGCTAAGGGTGGCGAAAACTTCTCAGGCGGCCTGAGTCAGATAAAGATACAGAAGGCACATTATGCATGGATCTGCGTTGAGCACTTGCGCGAGTGTTACGAGTCGACTTTGCAGCAACTGAGGAACAATATCGATACCAGCAGCGGTGTATGGCACGGGAACGAGGTCAAGGTCAAGGTCACATCTGAAGAGACGGCCAGGCAGTTTTACGAGAATTTGGGCAAGCTATTCAACATACAGAGCGTTGAGAACTGGCGGTCCATCAAGGAAATGGACTTTAGACTGGATAGCTATCGTTCGGCGTCGAGTTCGACAACTCATACACTTGGCGGTCTTGATGACTTTGAATCACTATCACTGGATTTCGGTCGGTACACAATGTCGGCCAAAGACATCTTTCAGGGCGACGTCAAGGATGTAGCCATTTCCATTGGAAACCTCAGTGCACCCACATTGGCTGACTTGGAGTTCATCCAGCAGTGTCGTCCATCTGCGCTCGTAATATTGGAGACACCACAAAAAGCGGATGACGACCGTCTTGTCAGTCTTCTCCAAAACAATTTCACTACCCTTCGGATCGACTGTGATGTGAAGCGCTTCATGGATGTTATCGACCTGGTGAATTCAGCAAGAAAAGACTTTCTTGAAAACAGAGGACTTCCAGCAATGCGCATGTTTGAACTGGTTCATCCTGAAATCAAAGTGTGTTTATCAAATCAAGTGCGACTCCTACCCTTTGAAATGGAATCTACTATCACTTTGGAAGACCGCCAGCCTACTTCTGCTGTGTACAACTTCATCCGTCAGCGCGGTTCGTCAGTTACAAAGTTTGTGGCTCCAGGATCGTTCAGTGATCACCTTGCCAGTCTACTGGATGAGTCCACCCAAACGCGCTCAAGAATTGCACACCTCGATATCACCTCCACGTCCCTGACAACGCCTGGACTAGAAGCTATTAGTCGAGTTATCCGCCGATCGGGAGGTCTAACCTACTTACGACTGTCCATGGAAAAACTCCACAAAAGAGATCAGATGGCGAAAGCGCTGTTTCTACTGGAACAACATGAGGATCAACTAACAAGTCTCCGCTTGGAAGGTGGCAAAACACAGGATTGGCTAGCCCAACTCGCGCCAGCTTTCCCTAGCTTTCCTCGGCTGAAAGAACTCTTTGTGGAGAGCCACTCGCCGGAGTGGCTGAGTAGCGCTGAAAGGCAATGGATCATATCGATGGCATCGCAACCACAGACCTCACTGAAAGTCCTTGGGATAGGACTCCACCTTCGGGCGAATGGTTGGGAAGCATTGATCAAAGCCATTGATCTCTCGACACTAGAAGAACTGCACATCACCTCTGATTACTTTTACCAAGAGCAGCTGAAGGTGTTGATGGATGTTATAGTGAAAAGCCGTGTGTCCTCGTTGCCGATGAGGGTCCTAGATGTGGAGGGAAAGGAAGTTAAAGATAGTAACACCACGCGTGAAATGTTTGCGAGAATCCAGGAGAAGGCCCCACAAGTGAAGGTTCAATGTAACGATTGGACGCTTGAAGCTGTGCAATAAAACAAGAGGGGAATTGGGTGTCCATATGTCTTACGAAGCAGATGACAGCATGATAGATGAGGTGAGTGGACGAGTTTCTTTCGCTCAGACACTCTGTTTGTGATAAGGTTTGTTTCTGTGGGCTTGGTATCCAAAGTCATCCGCCAATGGCACCATGAGCGGTCCGCGCGATGTTCTACAAAGGACATTCTGTGGTGCTTCACGGATGTACAATAGGTCCTGTTGCTGTCAATGCGGTCCTCTTCCACGACGATCGAGTACTTGCACTGGACAAATGGGTGCAGGTGTACGCTGCCACAGGTCTTGGCACCGCTCATCCTCGTTCTCCTCTTCTTCCAAATGATCCCGCTGAAAGTTGCTCATCATCCAACCGTGGTGCTCGATGTAGTGTCATGGATGACGAGATATTCAGCGATGAATAGTCGGATGGGTCGTGATCAGTCGATGGTAATGTTATTCACAGTGAGGCCAGTTCCGCGGTATGAGATGTCGCCACCTTGCAAACCACAACGATGGACGACAGGCACTGATAACGCAACTCCAAAAGATGGCAGCCGTTATTGCTCCTCCTGTCCAATCGAGATTAACGCGCCTACGCCCACCTGTCAGCCATGCCACCACAGTGATGCTTTGCCTCTTGCTTCAACGAATCCAGTCATGGAAAGCAGTATTGGTGCGGCTCTACAGAAGGCGCAACGGGCTGAAGGGATGAAATACAGCAACTGGGCTGGTCACAAACCGCATCCATGGGCCAGCTTTTGGTGTTTGGTAAGAGTGAGTGAGTAGCCTGTATCTGGTGCCATCTTTCGCATTTTGTTTTTTATTGTCAGGCTTCCTAAGTGACTGGAGGCTATGCTGACTACAAGTGGACGGTACTCAATGACACGGCTGTTGATCAGCAAAACTGAATACGCCTCCTTGGTGGAGTCCCGAGACCCGAGTCCGGAGTATCTTCTGACCCTCCTGACCTTCCTGACCCTCCTGACCCTCCTGAGTTCCTGATATGTCCTGCTTCTTTTGCCAAAGACTGGTACAAGGTTGATCTATTTTATGAGGATTCGTAAAAGTTAGTGATGACTTTGGTGCTCAAGAACAGTGTATGTTGAGGTGGGGTTCTTGCCGCAGCCTGTTACCCAGGCTCGATAGCAGAGTGCTCGTTAGGCAGCAAAAGTTGGCCTGGGGTGGTCCTGAGCAAGAGCGATGAGTGTCTGAGCGTTGTGGAGCAAAGTCAAAGCAGGGTGGTGGGAATGGCAAAGTGGTGGCGATGGGCGAGGTTGGTGAGTTGGGCAAACATGGCAAGGGAGGAGGGAAGGGGGA
>Ga0247824_10001674_pt1 | contig 12214 bp, 22 predicted proteins | sample 13C_PalmiticAcid_FD_194412 | JGI IMG/M metagenome (GOLD analysis project Ga0247824, IMG submission 194412) | Soil microbial communities from agricultural site in Penn Yan, New York, United States - 13C_PalmiticAcid_Day48 | ecosystem: Environmental > Terrestrial > Soil > Agricultural land...
GGTGCGAAAGACGGGTTAACTACTCGGTTTCCATTTGTTGTGCGATTGATGTGCGGTGACAGGGTCGACCGTGCGTGGCTGCAGAGGGAGGCGACTTACCCTTGAGGATATTGCGACATGGTTTCGGTGGTCGCAGTTCTGTTCTGTCGTTGGTTTGTTGTGTGTGTTTGGGAAAACCCTGAATTGAGAGACGGGGAGAAAGGGAGCTGATTTGGAAGGATGGAGAGGGCGCCTGAGAGAGCATCCCCTTTCAACGGCGCTGCATACGCGGCCAGCAACCAACAGTGGGGACCTTATTTCAGCGGCCGCATCTGGGGCCCAGCAGATCGCTGGCCAGGCCCACTGTGCCAATGCTTGGGACGGGCCGCCCTGTGCCGATCCAGCCGACGCCACGACCACCAAAACCGGCCAGGTCTCTCGTCGCAGCGGCTCAAAAACAGGTGCATCGCCCGGCAATCGGATGCGGACTCCATTTCGACATCGCCGGGGTCCACCCCAGGGGGGTTTGAAGCGCAGTTGGTCGCCCTGCGTCTCGGGCCGGGAGCATGACGTCCTCCCCGACGGAGCGAACTCCGTCCTCACCAAGTGGGGCAGCGGGTTGCGCCTCGGGGAGACGATGCCGGGATGAGGATCCTCAGGGCTCGCTGGGAACTGACGAGTCATTTGGGTCATCCTCCTCGCGCCAGACTGAGTCCAAAATCACTTTTCACAGTTCGGACGGCCCCAGTTCGAATTTGAACAACCTGGAATGCATTTTGCAGGTGCGCGCTTCTCCCAACCGGCATCCAAACCCAGCAGTGGGTGTGAATGTATGGAACCACGAATGATACTGTGTACAGAACCTCCAGCCCCTCAAAATACGGGCAAAACACCGCCGCCCTCACCATCCGGCTTTGCCAAACCAACAGTCCACGATCCAACGTAAATGTCATGACGACGCCGACCTCGACGAATCCATGCTGCTGCGCGTACAATACCTCTCCTCCGCGAGGCGTAACGTTCTCCTAATTTCGCTTCTCTCGTCCTGCGCGCGCGCTGAGTTTTAGTGTGTCGCCCTCGTCCATCGTCGCAGCGAGAGGGGGAATGCATTCGTGAGCGGGGGGGAGGGGGGACAGAAAGTGAGGAGAGTAAGAGACGCATGGCATACCGGACTCAATTTCCGAGGCAAGTCGACGATGTAATACTCGTCTATCTCCTAAAAACACAACACGAGATGAGTGTTAAAGCTCTGGGCACAGCGCGGATCAAACACAGCGAAAGGAGCTGCGACGAGAGAAAAATCGTTGTGTGGGTCGTGGACTGGGACGGGGGACCTACCCTCGCTTGCACCCACAAAGACGGGAACTTGACGTGCAAGTAGGCTTCGAGATCATTCTTGCGAAGCCGGTAGTTGGGGATGATGCACTCAGACGCGTCGTTGCGTCGATTCATTGCATTGAAATGGCTGGGATGGCGAGGGGCAAAGACGTTTTCGCATGCATGCGGCGAAAGGTGACGCGCATTGCGTAAATGTAAATGTGCCGCACCTCAACCGGCAAGGCAACCGGGGACGCCTTGGGTTTTATGCTGTTGCTGGACAAGGGCGCCGTGCTGTGGCACGTCTGTCTCAGCCACAAGGCTCGGAAGGTGAAAGGCCCAGGGGACCTACGGAACCGAACCACCACCCCATCGTGTCAGGTCAGCCAACCAGCCGACAGCCCTTCTCCCCTTCCGGCCTTGCCAGCGTGTGTCAGGGATGGGCATCTGGCTAACACTGGCTTCGCAAACGGCGGTTCAGTCTTCCAAAAGTACCTAGGCATACCTTGAGGGAGGAAATACTAAAGTCACCTGGTGATTTGCATCTCCTCTGGGTTTAGTTGCCATGCTGAGGCTTGTCCTTGCCATGCTGTGTGATGTACATGTACATACATGTATGGGAAACCCCACCTCTGGGCTCCCATGAAGCCGAGTGGCGTGCAAGTGTCCGTTTGTCTTTAGCCAATTGAGGCACAAGATTACTTACTGCTCCTGATGATTGTCGTTGGGACCGGGTATCTACTCCTCGATCGGTGCCTCTAGGGCATGGGATATTAGATACACGGTGATAATATTCATTACACGGGCCAAGTCCCATGTTCAACGTTTTCGCTGCCCAGTGTCTTGTCCCCCCAACAAACAACAGTCGGGCACTCCTCGACCAGAATCTCTGCACCCCGTGGTGGCGCGACATTGGATGGGTACATACATGTACCCATGTCTGCAGACGAGTGAGACATGCCGCCACGAATCGGGGCTGGGTGTGTGTGTACAATCCGAATCCACTGGCCACTGGCCGTGTGGCCTATGACTTGCAGCACGTCGACTCCCGGGATTTGGGAGCCAATCATCCCGTCGGGATGCCCGAAGTGTTGCGTCTGATCATGCCCACCACCGACAGATTGGTGCTACTGTCTCGGATCCTGCCTACGAGCATCTCGGCGACGTCCCCATCCCAAGAGCAGATCCGGATCGGGTTGCTGTCGGCATCCCCCAGTCAGCGCAGCACTGGGATATCAAAAAGGGCATGAACACGGATTGGTGTCGGGGCTTCGAGGCTTGGTGACTCACAACGCCGGGGGCAGACTATCCAAGCTGGACACGCTTCGCTGGATGAGGCGGAGTGCGTCCTGAGCGTCGGCGCCGTCTCCGAACTGTATGATGGTGATGGAAAAGAAACTCGGCATAATGCTCTGGCTGTCCCTGAGCCGCTGGAGAAGCTCTCCTATGGGCGACGCAAAGTTGGGCAACTCTTCCCCGAATTCGCCGTCGGTGAGGATGTACAGGCTGATGGGGGGGCTTGGTTTGGTGGCCAGCCCGTCCATTATCCCAACTGCTACTCCCTGGAGCCTGGAATGTCATGTTGATTAGCATTTACTTGCCTGGTTAGGGCTACTCGAGAGAGATTCCTTCTCATACATACCACAGGCTGAGCAGCCAAGCCGTCGAGTCGCGAAACTGGGAGTTTCTGACAAGGTCGGCAAACTCGGTGCTTGTGTTTAGCGAATACACTTTGTTAGGGGTTGACAGGATCGACAACTTGACGTTGTCCCGACGGGTAACCCGGGGCTTGAGGAGCTTGGCCAGGACCCATAGGGTCTCCGCGGCTTGCCCTCGGAACCGAGCCATCGTTTTAGAGCTGTCCACCAAGAAGTGCTGCCGCGGTTTGTCAATGTCATGTTAGCGTTTGTAGCATCAGGGGGAGCAAGCAGTTCCGAGGGGTGGACGACAAACATGATTTCGCAGCCCGACAGCACTCAAGGGAGACAAGAGCCCCGGGAACGTTGTGGCAAGGTCGACTCCAGACCGTAGGAACCAAGGCCACGACTTTTGAGGTCGCCGAAAGTGCTCCGCAATCTCGCGAACGGTGATGGCGGCTCGGCTTGTCCCCGCCGACGCGATGGACCCTGCGGTGGGCGTCCTTGGGGCCGGCGTGGGCGGCAAGGTTGCCTTTCGAAAGGAGTCCGGCGGGGGTGGTGGCCCTGTGGAAAGTGCGATTAAGGCTCGAGAGGGAGTCGATACAACCGGGGCAGGCTGCGATGATGGCGGAGCGGGAGCCGCGGGAGAGCTTGCGCCTGCCGTGGCGGGTCTACCCGCATTGTTGTTGCTTGCGTTGATACGGTTGAGCCAAGATGCGCGAATCGTGAGTGCGTCAGCCTCCCGTTTGTCTGGCGGCTGCAGCATGTAGTCGAGGATTGTGTCGCTGACAGCACGCAGCACGTCATCTTGAGGCCATTGCTGGAGGGCCTCGGCGTGGAACTCGTCCACACACGTCAGTCGGTGGACGCCGTCGTGGAAGCACTGCGGAGCGTATTCCGCCATGATCGTGTGCTGGTTTTCTGCAGCGCGAGCCTCGCGGTACCTGTCCACACCTTCATCGCCTAGGCTTGATCGTATCAGCATGTTGCTGAACAAGCACCCCAAGCTCCAGATATCGGCAGCTTTCTTGTAAAGTCGTGGGAAATCATGTTCAATCTCGTCGGCGCCGTGACACTCCGGAGCCGCTTCCAAAGTTGGTTCGTCAGCTTTACAAGACGGACTGCGCCTCTGTGCACAAATGCACGTCCCATTCTCATCCGTATTTCAGCTGCGAGGCAACTCACTATAGATGCGATTTCCACGATTGTTCGTGTCCCTTGCTTCGGCTTCCGTCCCTCCGACTCTCTTGAAATGACTCTTCCCAAAGTCGGCGAGTTTAAAGTAGGCAATGTTGTGGTCAGTGATCGACCCGTTCCCAGACATGTAGAGGATATTTGATTCTTTAATGTCTTGGTGTGTCCTACACGGAGCGGGTCAGCTGCCGGGTACGGTCATTAGGTGGTAGATAACCACAGATGCTGCCCGCCGAGCCCATGAGAAACTGGAATTGGGTGCAGAAACTTACCCATCGATGCTGTGAACGGCAGAAAGCGCTTGGAGAAGATGAAACATCTGATGCCAGAGATTCAGTCTGTCCTCCCTGTCCGGCGACACCACCAGGTGCGTGTATTTCTGGCAGAATGTGGCCAAGTTGCCGCCCTGGGCGTATTCGAGAACGACGACGCGGGTCTTTCCAATGGTATCCAGCTGTATCGCGTTTAGATTTGGCGGGACTGAGCCGTGTTGATTTAATCGAGAGTTCGGTGGCGGCAAACGGCGAAAGGAACCCAGACATCTGGCGATGTAGTTGAAGGACGAAGCTGTGGTGGCGGATGGCAACATCTTGACCAAAGCCCCGACGACCTGAGCACCGTCGGGCGAGCTGCGGGCGAGAAAGTTGTAGGCGTCAACCTCGTTTTTCCATAACTCGCTCTCGTTAGGGCTTAGCATCTTGAACACGACGTCTTGCGAATTTGCATAGCTCCTGAATCTCGGCGCGACACAGCAAGGCTGGACGGAGACCTTGTACACCACCGAATCATCGTGGGTCGCCAAAGCCGGCTTTTCGTAGACAACGGGTAGGATGTAGTCCGAGGTTAGTTCTTTGCGGTGTATGGCCGTGTCGAAAAAAAGAGGTTTGAACTTCCACTGTGCCTGACGAAATTCTGCTAGCGCATCGCTGAGTCCCACATTGCTGGACCATGGGCCATCCGAGTAGCTCGACGGGAGGATGGGGAGGAGGCTGTCGCTCAGCCGGAGAGTGGAGGTAAAGTGGTTGAAGTAGGCTGAACAGTTGATGTAACACAGGATGGAGAAGGTTTCGAGGCAGGCCGTCTCGATGACCTCGACATGGGCTTCGGTGTTTCGGTCACGGTCCAGGACGGCTTTGATTTTGTCCCGCACCCAGTAATTGCTGAGGGCCTCCCTGCAAACAAAGGTCACCTCCTCGCCGCTGCCATTGACGCCGTTGTGCGCATGCTCCTCGAGCTCATACTGGATGTAGTCGCGAAACCTCTCGGCCTCGGGGTGCCGCTGCATCGGTGGTTGTGCTCCTCGGTAGCTGCCTGGCTCGGGTGGCGCGCTGGTGTAAGAGTGGTTCGCGCTGGAACTGGCGGTTGTCGGCAAAGGAGCCTCCATTTCCCCCCATCACTCAGATCACAGCCGCCCCTACAACCCTGTGCTTTCCCGTCCGACAACCTCAGGACATTATGGGGGCAACTGCTGGTTGGTATGGGCGACCAGGGTGGCCAGGGCAACAGCAATGGTGTTCGCTGGGTGGCAATCCAGTAAAACGGAAAGAGGAGATGAGCCGCTGGCGAGCCGCTGGCGAGCCTTCCTGAAGTGGCTGGCTGTCACATCGGGTATGGTCTGTACTCTGCAATCTGCACCGAACCGGATCCCCGAAAGATACGTACCTCACGTCCCCTTGTAATCAGCTTTGTTGATGTGGCTTTCGGCTGCATGGTCTGTCACCACTTGGGCACCCGGCACCTTGTCCACCGGGGGTGGGACCTGAAGATTATTGGCTCCCTGTCCGGCCGATGGGCTCGAATTTGCAGCCGTGACACACACGCGGGGCGCCCCGCGGTGTTGCCTTGCGGCTCCTTTCGCGGAGCCAAGCAAGCAGGCACAGCCCCAGTGCTGCAGGTGCAGGGGGAAATTCTCTGTGTAACACTGCTAGCGGTGATGGAGACGCAGGACCGCAGTGAATCAGCCTCCTCTTGAATCGGACGAAGCTTCGGTCGACACCTCAACCAGGAAGTCTCGTCAACTGAAGCATACGCCCAAGGATCATTGCTCTCCGGTGATGCCCGTGAAAGCAAATCAGAACCAACAAGCTGTGATCTATCGCGAGGTGCCGAGATAAGCCATGCTCTCATGTTTGTCTGTCTGTCCTCATACTGGAAGCCCGCGAGGCCGAGTCATCACCTCTGCTGCCATGCTCGCATCTTCAGAGACTTTCCTCCGTGCCTTCATCCTGGCCATTGTATTTACGATCACCCAGCCGCACAGGGTCAAGAATGTCATTGGGACGCAAATGGCCATGAAGAGACGGAAGACGTCCGTTCGAAAGAACCAGTCACCGGCGATCTCTGGCCTATCCGCCCACTGGAAGACGCCGCTCTGAAAAAAAGTCTGTTGCAAATAAGCGACTGACCCTCGTTGTTGCGGATTCAGCGGAAAGGTAGGTACTTACTCCGAGAAATGTCGCAGGCAAGAAGAGCAAGGTTACCACGGTGATGGTGTGCATCGACACGGTCTCTCGCTCCGTCCTACGGGCGATGCTTTCCATGTTGATGGCAGACCGGTGCCCATGCTCTGCAAATATTCGGCTCACTTGCAGACTGCGCAGTTGCAACAGGTTTTCGTACTGCGATCAAAGTCAGCGGCTCAACTCACCACCGCCAACTGAAGAATCGCTCTGTTGGGCTGAGCTAGATTGTACATACCAGTCCCTTTCCATTGTCCAGTCTTTTGCGAAGAGAGACAAGCTGGGTGTGTCTGGTTTCCAAGTTGCGAATAATTTGTCGGAGTCTGCGTAGAAATGCGGAGGTCGACTTCTCCATGTGGTTCCTGACGTCTGTCCTCAAGTCGTCCGATTCGGGTAGATGTTCGTAATACTCGTAAACATCACCAAGGGTGTCAAGGTTGAGCTTGATAACTAACGTCGCCTCCTCAAGTCGTTCAGCCAATATGCTGAGTTTCTGCAGGTCCTTGTAGTTAAACATGTTCAAGACAAGTATCCCCTCTGGCACTCGCCTCGCTCCTGACAGAGGTGGTTCGTGCAATGCTCCTGGAACTTGGGCCAGGTCAAATGTGGTCGCACGTGGCCGCCGAATCTCTTTGATTGATTGAAGAATACTTCTCTTCTCCGAGACAGGCACGAAACCTGCGAGTTTTGCATCACTGTCTCTGGACGACGTCGAGATGCCCGTGTCTGTCTTGCAGGGCGAGCGGGTAAAACGTGGCTCGCTCTCAACGGGGACTGTTTTTGCGCGAACCAAGGAACTACGGATGCGGTTCTCCATGTCGCGGACAAACCAGCGCCAGTTCTGATCGCACCAGCGGAAGAAAATCAAATGCGTGGCAAGAGAGGCTTCAAAAGAAGCACCCACATCGGGCCCCATGGCGCCCTGATGAACTGGCAAGTCAACCGAGTCATCCATGATCCTCCTCTGGAGCAAGTCGTTCCCCTTGATAGTGATCCAGACGGAGCGCCCGTTTTCCACGTCGAAGGAATGGTAGGCGGCAACCTGGCGGATGGACCACGGATCGGCTGCGTCTTCGGCGCGTTCTACTGACCTTAGCAAAAACGAGTGGCGGAGCTCCTTGCCCGAGCGGCCGAGGCGCGGGACTGGCGGCCAGCTCTCAGAGAGGGCGAGTTTGTCGTCGGAGCGAAAATGGGCGAGACTTGCATCAAGCGGCTCATCCTGGTCTCCAAAGGCAAAGAGAGAGTCGAGGAACGAAGGGTCGACCTCTATGCTCCATGTCAGCCTTTTGCCAAACAGTGTTGATCTGCTGCTTTCTCTCAACGCCTTTGACGTCTTTTCGAGTTTCTTGAGGCATTGTTGGCAGTATGGGCTGGGCACGTACGATGGTAGGTGAAGAGTTTCTTGAGCATATCGGATGAGCAATTGAGCGGGGCGCGTGAGTTGTCAGACATGATGAAGCTGCAGACAGGTTAGGGACATGTCGACTTTGGTGGCTGCACACTGCGACCATGTAAGTCACTCACACATGGCGGCAATCCGGGTCGACGCCGTCTCTGATCAGGTGCTCGGATACTCCCTTGACACTCTCGATCTTGGCCGTCTTGAATCCTAGTCCCACATCATCAGAATCTGTCTGCAGACGGCAGGTTGGGACGTGGGCGCGGAATATTACGTTGCGTTCCGGGCCAGGCCTCCCAGAAGAGAAGTCGCTCCCTGGAGTTGTCAAAGAGAGCAGCATCGTTATGCACCAAGTGCTCGTGGTATCCCTCGAGAATGGCGCGGGAATTGGTTTCTTTCAGCAGGGTGTAGGGATACTGGCTGGAGTTCCTGCATGCGTCGTTGAGACGGTCATACGGGTCGAACTCCATTGTGCTGTCTTGTCATGCGCTCGCGTGTTCGATATCTGGTATGGCGGAGAAGGACGCGTCGAGATGGGACGGACGATCAAGCACCAGCGGCAACCGATTGTTTAACGATGTCGCGAGAGTCCGCCTTGCGTTGCGCCGTCGAACTTGGGGGTCGAATGCCCGTATCAGTTCCGGGTTTGCGTGGGCTGTGCACCTTCATGGTAGTCCGCGAGCAATGGGGTGCGGGACGGAAATGGCCGGGCGTCGAGGCGGCGGCATGCCCGGGTCAGGAGAGCGAGTCAGGGTCAAACGCGGTTCCCATTTCGTGTGCTGTTGTGGTTGGCTAGTGCTGCATGACACTTAATTAGTCAACAACGGCGCTACGGCAATGCGAAACCGTTGCTTGTGCTCCGTACAGACGGACTCACGGGAACGAGACAGCGACACGCCGGTCTGCCTTGGTGGCAGTGAAATCTTGAGGTGGTTTGGTTCTGAGAGGGGAGCACCGCAGTCGGGTGTGGACGGACAAGCAAGAAGACACTCGTTTCCCCCACGCGCAAGGCTCTCGGGCGCCTCTGCCATGTCCAGATTAACGACATACCTGGACCGGGGGACAGCAGCATGTCCGACGCCACTTCATGCATGAGGAGCACTCCCTTTTGGGCCAAGCGCCCGGCCGTGTAACCCAAACTCTTTCATCTGCATTTCGCGGCCGACAACTATTGGGTGGAGGCATTGGGGGGCTGAATGCCCGGCCAGTCATTCCAAGCCACACAGCGACGAACGGCCGAATTTTCTTTGATTGCACTCGGTAGGTATACACGACAGCCAGAATAACGTTGACGGAACACGTGTACATAGGTACTCAGCCAAGTGCCTCGGTACACCCTGTACACGGCGTGCTCGGCTCCATTGCAGTACTCCAGCCTTATTCCGTGCCATGTTCGCATCTGGCCGCCCTCCCACATTCCCCAGTCCACCGGTTCCGAGACTCGACTCGAGTTACCCTCGCTCCGCCAGCCGAGATCGGTAGCCACCAAGTCACAAGATTACAAAGGGCTTACAGGCTGACGTAGTTGGGGAGGTCCCGCCTGATGACCCTTCGTTCCTCCTGCGATCCTGGTCAACAAAGAGCCCTCCAACAGAATAAAACGACGACGGCACTTGGGATGCTCACCACGCTCAGCGGCCTCACGAGCCAAAAACCATACTGGCTGTCGTCGGACTCCTACAATAGACCACGCCTCGGTCAGCCCGGTTCGCTCCATATCTACTTCCACATGCCGGCTGGGGTTGGCTCACATGGACGGCGATCTGCTGGTCGTTGAACAACAGACGAAGCCTGGAGGACGACTTGTCAGTCACCAAACCCAAGCACAAAAAGACATGGAGCGGATGAACGGCCCTTACCAGGACTCAAGCACACCCCGTCGCACCCGGTAGGCACTGACAGTCTCCCAGTATTGGTAGTAGACCTGAGTAGCGTCCATCCCTTTAGCGCGACTGGTTCAAATGCTTGTCAAATCAGACCAAAACTGCAAATGTTCGATGTACCCAGAGAAGGTGACAGCAAAGTACGTGCTGTCATATAGGGTGAGAGAGATCGCATGAGCCATGCGGTCAAAGAGGAGGAGGACGCTCACTTTATTCTCCATCGGCTCGGTGCAGGCGTCCAAAGCCTCCTGCGGCCCGGGGCCCGGGACTCGAGAAGATGACCGGCGAGGATTGGCATATCCGATGCCGCTACTCTCGAATCCGCAGCCCAAAAGGCATCTTTGTGGTTGCACCGCGTGGGGGAAAAGTGCACATTCCCGTCCTCAGCTTCCAGATTGCGTGACAAGGCTGTCGGGCACTAGTCTGCATTCCCCAGGAATGGGCAACGATTATCTCAGGCTGCCATCCACTGGCCCCAGCTTCAGGTTAACGCCGCGGTTTCTGCAGCCACAGACGACGCATGCACAGCCCAGTGTGCCGCGGCTCATGCAGTTGTTCGTATTAGCAGCCCCTATCTCGAATCATCTCACATCTCACTGACCGCTCAATGCGCGGCTGTCCAAAACGCTGGTTGCCTTGCGAAGCATGCGTTGGCTACCTGACGGCGCAAGGCAACTCACCCGTGAAGGGTGCTTACCACAACCTAAAGGGTCCCTGCATCATGTACTTCCAATGCAAAAACAAGGCGGCAGTCACTCGAGCCACGAGTTCCGTAGTAGTCATCTGTTCGTTCCGAGATCATCCTTTATGCAATTAGGTAGGTAGGTAGTTAGAGGTATGAGATATCCTAGCCCGGTTTGAACCCGCGGCCTCAAGCCAGCAGTCTCCAGCCCAAGTCTTTCCGTTCGCTGAGCTTCCTAGAGGACACCATTTCAAAGAATGCTCCAAGATGGGAAAAGAGAAGCTGGCAAGGAGTGAAAATGACAGAAACCTTCTTGGTGATCTGGAACGCCTCAGCCCTTTCGACTCTCCGCTCTGCCATATTAAGGTACTATTAGGAATTGGAAAACAATGCTCAATCTCCCTGATTTTCAACGATCTCAACCTCACTCATAAAACCAGAATTATCCCTTCCTCCCTTTTCATTGTAGTCTCCCGGAAAAACCAAACCAACATCCCATGATCGAGAAACAATCCGACCAGAGAGGAGCCGATAGCCTTCGAAACCGTCTCACGAGCGAAAGTCTGCCGATACCCTGGCTTTTCGTAGCGCATGCCCGTGATGTGGTCGTGCCTGATAACATCCACGAACGACCCTTCACCGTTGGGCTCTCAAACACTCCAGACGAGTGTGAGACCGGGTACTCCACCCCCGACCACCACTGCACCGGTCCGGGCCGGCCCTTGGGGTGGCGGCGGGAGATCAGCAGCCGCTGACTTGGCAGGCGGCGCACAGCTCCCCGTCTTTTGCCACCATGGTGGTGCAGCCGTGGGTGGAGAAGTGGGCGCAGGGTTTGTCTGCCATCGAGTCTAAGTCGTGGGGTAGCGTGGCCCGTGGGTGTTCTGGTGTTGGTTGGTGTTGGAATAGGTGTGTTGTGATCTGCTTGGCTGTTGCGGGGAAGAACTTGAGGTAGTCTCTTGGTAAAAGAGACTCGAAAAATTAATTGGAGTGCCAGTCAAATGAAGTTGATGATATGGCAGGTGTGTGGCCCGGGGTGTTGGGAGGTGAATCAAAGTCAGGGGTTGAGCTTGAACTGCCGGGTCAGGGGTTTTATTCTCGAGCCCGAGGCTGTCTGCATGTTTCGATGAACCCACCAACCCACCATTTTGGGTTCCATCATTCCATTCTCGACGGAACTGCATCCGGTGCATGGCGTTGGGGGTTCAACCCGTTCAATGGGTGTGGTGCGTTTATCATCCATCACCCAACCACGATAGGAGACCAGGCCAGAAGGCTCCCGTCACCCCACACGTCTGCCTATTCCCACACTATATGTCCCAAATCATAAATGATATGGCGTATGGTGTGCTCGTGGGTCAGCCGCTGAGTGGTTTGGCGCCGGAACCGAGACCCGAAGCAGAACGCACTCCAGACCCTCCTGGAAGCCATGCCGCATCTGGCAGCTTCCCGATCTCACCAGCGGCATCTTTAGCCTCGGTACCAATATGTCGGTGATGGCTGATTCGGCAAGGTGTTGACACCAACGTATGCCAGGGTCCAGGAATGGCAAGCATTGAGGATACCTTGGCCCAATCACACCCAGCGATCACCATACGAGTTATCTGCATCATGCATGGGACCCGGTGCAGTGGGGGATTAGCCACAACCAGCTCAGGGCTGGGTTC
>Ga0247824_10001675_pt1 | contig 12214 bp, 10 predicted proteins | sample 13C_PalmiticAcid_FD_194412 | JGI IMG/M metagenome (GOLD analysis project Ga0247824, IMG submission 194412) | Soil microbial communities from agricultural site in Penn Yan, New York, United States - 13C_PalmiticAcid_Day48 | ecosystem: Environmental > Terrestrial > Soil > Agricultural land...
CGCGGCAGAGACTGAACGGCACTCACCGGCTGATGGAACCTGAGATCGACACCGACGTCGCGGCACCGCGCGTGGAGCACCTGCAGGAAGCGAATCCGCGCGATACCGGAGAATCGATTGCCGCGAACGGTGATCCGCTCGCCGCGATGCACGATGTCGACGTTGTCCCACTTCTGACATGCGGCGGTGATCGCGCTGAAAGACGGCGCGTCGTTTTCGCGCAGATAGTCGAACGTCTGGTCCGAGAAGACGATGCCCCATCCGAAGGTGTCGTCAGGACCGTCGCGCTCGATGACGGTCACTTCGCTGGACGGCTGCAGCTGCTTCGTCAGCAACGCGAAATACAATCCCGCCGGTCCGCCACCGAGAACGATTATTCGCACGGGCGCCAGGCGGGCGCGATCAGCCGCCGTTTCCCATCGTCGCTCTTCGGCAGGTCAGGCTCGTCGAGCGCTTCACGGTCCCACAGCTTGCAGGTGACCTGTTTGTGCATCTGGTCGAGCCCCTCGCAATAGTTCGTGAACGCGCATTGACGCACGGCGTCACCGTGGCCGGTTCTGATCTTCAGATACCAGTCAGGATCCGCAAGCGACTGCCGCGCGGCGGCGATGATGTCCGCTGCCCCGGAGCGGAGGATCTCTTCGGCCTGATCGAAACTGTGGATGCCGCCGGCAACGACCACTGGTGTCGTCAGATCAGCCGAGCGGATCGCGTCGCGGATCCGATGAGCGGGCGAGACGTTGCGTCCGAACGGTCCAGCAGCGTCCGCAAGTACCGTAGGCATGCATTCCCAGCCGCTCGGGCCGGTGTAGGGGTAGGAGGCCCAGCCGACTTTCGGCTGCTTCGCGTCCTCGAACTTGCCGCCGCGCGAGAGGGAGAGAAAGTCCATGCCGGCGCGCGCGAACTCGACACCGAAGAACACGGCATCCTCGACCGGGCTTCCTCCTTCTATGCAATCGTCACTCAGATATCGGCACCCGACGACAAAGCCGTCCGACACAGCATCGCGCACGGCGCGGAACACTTCGAGGGGCAGCCGCACGCGGTTGGCGCGGGATCCGCCATAACCATCCGTTCGCGTATTCCTCGCAGAAAGAAACGACGCCATCGTGTAGGCGTGCGCGTAATGCAGCTCGACGCCGTCGAAGCCCGCGGCCTCCGCGCGTCGCGCAGCGGCGGCGAAGATCCCCGGCAGCGTCGTGGGCAGATCGCGAATGTGCGGCCGGTCGATGTCGGTGACCCGCTCACGAAAGCCGAAATCCATGGCCTCCAGCTCGCGCGGCGTCAGGATCTCGCGAAGCCGCTCGTCGGGCAGGGCGAGCAGCGCCGCACGCTCTTCCGCCACGCCGTTCGTGGAGCTATCGTTGGCTGCCCGTTCCCATCCAAGCAGGCGCCGGTGCGTGTCGGTGATCTGCAGATACCTGCCCAAGTACGTCTCACGGGACGGCCGCCGGCGGATGGTGAGGAAATCGATGATCTGGATGAAGAGCTTCGTGCGGCCGCCGCTTGCGCGACGCACGGTCGTCACGAGCTCCTGCAGACCGGGGACGAAACGATCGTCGCCGATCCGCAACAGCGGACCACTGGGGATGTCGCGCACACCAGTCGCTTCGACCACGATTGCCGCCGGCTGTCCTTGTGCGAACCGCTCGTACCAGGCGAGCACGTCGCGCGTGACAAATCCGTCCGCCGTTGCGCGCCACGGCACCATCGCCGGAACCCACGTCCGGTCTGCGAGCCTGAGGCGTCCTGCACTCAATGGACTGAACAAACGCGACGCGGCGGCGGCACTCGCCTCGAGCGAAGGAGAGCGCGTCGGCGTGTGCCGGATTCGTTCAGGCGGATGCCACATCTCACGGCAGAATACAGGAGACAGAAGGCAGAAAACAGAAGCCTTGACACGCGACACCACGAACGCATGGGTAACGAATACGCACCAGGGCTGTTCTCCAACCGCCCCTACGCGTGTCCGAGGAGGTCTCGTGCGATCACGAGGCGCTGGATCTCTGACGTGCCTTCATAGATGCGTGGGGCCCGTACTTCGCGATAGAGGCGTTCGACGAGGGATCCGCGTTGTACTCCAACGCCGCCGTGGATCTGGACGGCGCGATCGACAATTCGCTGGGCGGCTTCGGTGGCGAAGAGCTTGGCCATCGCGGCCTCACGGGTCACGCGCGCGGCGCCAGCGTCCTTCATCGACGCGGCCCGATAGACGAGCAGCCGTGCGGCGTCGAGCTCCGTGGCCATGTCGGCGAGTGCCGCCTGCGTCAACTGGAACTCTGCGATGGCGGACCCGAACTGGCGCCGCACCCGCGCGCGCGCGAGCGACTCCGTCAGCGCGCGAGACGCAAGACCGCACGCGGCGGCCCCGACGCTGGTCCGGAAAAAATCCAGCGTGCCGAGCGCCAGGCGCATCCCGTCGCCTTCGACACCGAGCAAGTGACCCGCCGGAACGCGACAGGCGTCCAGTCGCAGTTCCGCGATGGGGTGCGGCGCGATGATCTCCTGCACTGGGCCGATCGACAGGCCGGCGGCCGCCGCGTCGACCACGAAGGCGCTCAGGCTGCGCTTCGTTCCTTCTGCCGTCCGCGCGAACACGGTGAAGAAGGTCGCGATCGGTGCGTTGGAGATGAACGTCTTGCGTCCGTCGAGCACGTACTCGTCGCCATCACGTGTTGCGCGAGTCTCGAGGGCGGAGGCGTCGGAACCCGCGTCCGGCTCGGTGAGCGCGAATGCCGCGATGGCGGCGCCCTCCGCGACAGCAGGCAGGTGACGCGCCGCCAGCTCACGCGTCCCTCCGAGCACGATCGGATAGCTCCCCAACCCTTGAACGGCGAACACCGCATCGGCAAGACCGCTGCGGGCAGCCAGCGTCTCGCGAGCCAGGCAGACAGACCTGAGATCCAGACCGGTACCGCCGTACTCGCGCGGAATCAGCAGGCGGCAGAGATCGAGCCTGGCGCACTCGCGCACGGCATCACGGCCGGCGGCGTCCACTTCTCCCGCTTCACCGCGCAGGGCGATCGGATCGAAGACGGCAGCAATGCCGCTCAGCCGCTCCTGCAGCGAACGATGGCGATCCTCGAAAAAGGGCAGGTCGATCATGAGCCGGCCCGGTCGCGCTGCCGGGCCTGGAACGCGTCGAAGGCTGCTCGAAACGCGGGCGTCTGCATGCAGATCGCCTGGCCCTGGGCCTCCGCTTCGATCGCCGCCGCGAAATCGATATCGAGCTCCTGATTCAACAGCGTCTTGGTCATCCCGAGCGCGAATGACGGACCGCTCGCCAGCCGTCCGGCGAGGCCGCGCGCTTCATCCATCAACGCGTCGGCCGCCACCACCTTGTTCACCAGTCCAACCCGCAGCGCATCATCAGCCGACACCCGATCACCCAGCATGAGCAGCTCGGTCGCACGAGCGAGGCCGACGACGCGCGGGAGCAGGTAGGCGGCACCCATGTCAGCACCCGCGAGCCCGACGCGGGTGAAGAGGAACGCGATGCTCGCCGAATGAACGGCGATGCGAAAATCCGCTGCGAGCGCGATGACGGCGCCGGCGCCGGCTGCCACGCCGTTGACCGCGGCGATTATGGGCTTGGGGAGCGCACGCATGGACGCGATGAGCGATCCGGTCATGCGCGTGAAGGCGAGCAGCTCCGTGGTATCGCGCCCGAGCAGCTCGCCGATGATGGCCTCGACGTCGCCGCCGGAACAGAAGCCGCGCCCTTCGCCGGTCACGATGACGGCCTTCACCGGATCGTGCGATCTCAGTACGTGAAACAGGTCACGAAGCTCGCCATACACCTCGAACGTCAAGGCGTTGAGACGGTCCGGGCGGTCCAGCGTGATCGTCGCGACGCCGGCATCCTCCTGGTAACGAAACGACTTCGGCTGGATCATGGAATGTCGACGTCCTGTCCATTGACGCTGGCCGCATCGGGCGATGCGAGGTACGCTGCGACCGCCGCGACTTCATCGGGCGTGATCAGCCGCTGCTGCGGGTTCATCCGTTCGAGCATCTGACGCGCTTCGGCATCAGGCCGGCCCGTACGTTCGGCGATGCGCCGCACGGCGCGATCGGTCATCTCGGTATCGATCCAGCCCGGACAGATGGCGTTCACCGTCACGCCACGATTCTCTGCTTCGAGGGCGACTGCCCTCGTCAGACCGAGCACGCCGTGTTTCGATGCCACATACGCGGCGGTGTAAGGGAACCCGACCCGCGCTGCCGTGGACGCGATGTTGATGATGCGTCCGTGCCGGCGCTCGAACATGCCCGGGGCGATCGCGCGCATGCAGTTGTACGTACCGGTGAGATTCACTGCCAGCGTCCGATCCCACATGTCATCGTCGGTGGCGACGAACGGCGCGCTCTCGGCTATCCCGGCGCTGTTGACGAGGACGTCGATGGGCCCGAGACGCTGTTCGGTCAGCGCGACCGCCCGAGCGACATCGTCGCGCGCCGTCACGTCGCAGATGAGCGCCAGCGCCTCGACACCCGTCCCTTCGAGGTCCGCCGCGGTCTCGCGCACGTGCGTGTGGGATCTGCCGGTGATCGCCACCGCGTAGCCGTCGGCGGCGAAGCGACAGGCGATGGCGCGACCGACACCGCGCCCTGCTCCTGTGACGAAGACGACGGCGGATGGCATCGGCCGCTATTCTAGTGGTCCGCCCTCGTCATCTGTAAAGCGCTTTTGAATCGAACGGGATCACGCAGGCTTGACCTTCAGCACCCCGGTGCGCATCAGCGTGCCCGAAAAATCGAACACGTGGCGGATCGCGATGATGCCCTCGGGACCGAACGTCGCCTCGGTCGCACCGATCATCGACACCTTCGATCCGACCTTCACGTCCCCGAAGAACGGACCGGCGGCAGTGCCGTCGAACGTCCAGATGTACGACGCATGGGGCGGGTCGATCAGAGCGGAGTCCCAGGTGAGGATGAAATCCGGGAACGCCGCGTACCAATAGCGGTAGATCTCGCGGATCGAGTCACGCCCGGTGACGAGATTGTAGGCCGGGCTTTGGAAGGTCCCTTCGGGTGCATGCAGCGCCGTGAGCGCCTCGATGTCGCGGCGCGCAAACGCATCCTTCTGCCTCGTCAACGCCTCTTCTATCGCGGTGCGGGTCATGGTGCGCCTCGCGGACGCGATTATACGTGCGACTGCCGAAGGGAGCGTATACTTCGGCCACCCGGCCGGGCCGGGCATTGGAGGTCGGTGCCAGATGCGCGCACGTCATTTGACAGTCCTGATGCTGTTGCTCTCGTCGCCAATGCTGACTGCAGGTCAGCAGCCCGCAGCCACGGCCGCGCAGCCGGCCGTCAACGCTCCTCCACTTGTGAAGCCCTGGCTCGGGCGCACCGAGGAGTTCGAAGACTTCATCCGCACCGCACCGTTTCGCCGGGTCGAGGAGCTCAAGATCGGCGTGACACGACCACATCGCGGCTACTTCGACCCCGGCGGCCTCGTCGCGAGCGCGGCGTGGAAGGTGTTGCCGCCCGGACGGCCGAACGGCTACTGGGAAAGCTACAAGTCAGAGATCGCGGCCTACGAGCTGGACAAGCTGCTCGACCTGGGCATGGTGCCGCCGACCGTGGAGAAGTCATATAAGGGTGATCGAGGCGCAGCGATCCTGTGGCTGGACGGCGTCCGCTCGTGGAAGTCGGTCGAAGCGGAGTCGAAGCCGGACAAGTGGAACCTCGAAGCAGTGCGCATGAAGATGTTCGACAACCTGATCGCCAACATCGATCGGAATGCCGGAAACCTGCTCATCGACGCGGACTGGAACCTGTACCTCATCGATCACTCGCGCGCGTTCGTCACCGATACGAAGCTGCGCAACGTGATGACGCGCATCGACCGGCAGCTCTGGGAACGCATGCTCGCGCTCGACGAGCCCACACTCACCGCCGCTCTCGGCAAGTGGATCGATGGAGGCGCGATCCGGGCCATGCTCAAGCGGCGTGACGCCATGAAGAAGGTGATCGACACGGCCGTCACGAAGAGCAGCGAAGCGGCGGTCTATATTAAGTAGATGCGTCGCTTCGCGCTGTTCCTGGCGGTCTGCACCGCCGCCATCCTCACCGTCGCGCCTTCGGCGTCTTCGCTCCCTTCGGACGCGGCCACGCAGAACGCAGCCGGTCCGCGCATCGTCGCCATCGGTGACGTCCACGGCGGCCTGCAGAACTTCACCGCGATCCTCAAGCGCGCCGGTCTCATCGACGACCAGCAGCGCTGGGCCGGAGGAAAGACCACGTTTGTGCAGACGGGCGACCTGTGCGATCGCGGGGCGGGAATGAAGGCGGTCCTCGACCTGATGATGGCCCTCGAGGAGCAGGCGAAGTCGGCGGGCGGACGTGTCCACGCGCTCCTCGGCAACCACGAAGTCATGAACATGGTGGGTGAGACCCGCGACGGCTCGGCGGAGATCTTCGCGAGCTTCGGCGGCGAGGACGCAACCCGTGAGGCGTTCGGTCCGCGCGGCCGTTACGGCAAGTGGCTCCGCTCCAAGGGCGTGATCACCGAAGTCGACGACACGGTGTTCATGCACGCGGGAGTCGATCCCACGTTTTCGGATGAGTCGCTCAACGCGATCAATCAGCGCGTGCGCCGTGAGATCGCCGAATGGGACGAGGGATTGAAGTACCTCGTGGATCAGAAACTGGTGTCGGCCTCGCCCAGATTCCTCGACGCCGTCGAAGCTGCGCGCAGGGAACAGGAACGTCTGCTGTCGAATGCCAATCGCAACGAACCGGACGTGCAGCGAACGGCCGCGCAGCTTTCGCCGCTCGCCAACGTCGGCTCGTCGGCCCTTTTCGCACCGAATGGCCCGCTGTGGTTCCGCGGTTTCGCGACGTGGCCCGACGATGAGGGGGACGCGAAGATCGCGGCGATCCTGAAAAAGTTCAAGGCGAACCGATTCGTGACCGGCCACACGCCACAGGCCGACGGACGGATCAATGAGCGCTTCGCCGGGAAACTGTTCCTCATCGACACAGGCATGCTCGGGGCGCCGTTCTTCCCCAAGGGCCAGCCGTCCGCGCTCGAGATCACGACCGGCGGGGCGAAACCCCTGTATCTCAACTGATGGTCACTCTACTCCTTGGTGCTACGTGCTCGGTGCTAAGTGCTCGGTGCGGGTCGTGGGTGCTAGGTGCTCGGTGCTAAGTGCTCGGTGCGGTGCTGGGTGCTCGTGCTGAGTGCGCTGGGGCGGGTGGTCAGTGACAAAACTGCTCTCTGTGCGGCTGGTTCGCGCAGTGATTGCTGCGTACTTTTCAGTTCGATTGACTGATTGCTGAACCTTTCGCACGGGCACGGGCTCTGCTCTGTCCGCGGCATGGCTGGGTGGAAATCGGTTGAGGAAATCGAGGCGTATCGCGTCGCCGTAGACCTTCGTGATTGGATAGGACGACTGACGCAGTCCGGACCTGCAGGCAGGGATTTCACCTTTCGAGATCAGATCCGCAGCTCCGCGGCATCGACGACGAAGAACCTTGCGGAGGGGTTCGAACGTTTCTACCACGGTGAGTTCGCTCAGTTCGCAAGCATCGCAAAAGGTTCCCTGGGTGAAACGATCGACGCGCTGAAGGAAGGTAAGGCCAAAGCATATTTCTCGCCGAAAGATGCCGACGCGTTATTGACGCTCGCCGAAAAGGCGCGAAAGGCAACGAGCGGCCTGATCCGGTACTTGCGTTCCTCCAAAGCCCCCGGCGAGAACCGCGCGCGGAGAAGACGGCCGTAAATAGCACGCGCACCGAGCACCCAGCACCCGCACCGAGTACCCAGCACTAAGCACCGAGCACCCAGCACTAAGCACCGAGCACCGAACACGTCAGCGCCGCATCCTCTCGAGCACGTCCCCGAGCTTCCTGATCTCCTCGCCGTAAAGCGCCCAGTTCCCCTCGCGCTGGGCTTGCAGCGCGCGCTGGTAGTGGTCCCTCGCCTGTGCGGCGAGTGCAGCGATGTCAGCGGCGCCCGATTCAACCAGTGCCTGCTCGCCGCGGGCAGGCGCCTGCACCGACGTGGACGGCGGTGCCGGGCGCGCGCCGGCGGGGAAAATGCGTTCGAGCGCCGCGTCGAGCGTCTCCTCCATCACGATCTGGTTCTGGTAGGCGACGATGACCCGTTTCAGCTCGGGGATCGATCCGCCCGCGGCGCGCAGATACAGCGGACGGATGTAGATGAGCGACTCTTCGATCGGGATCACGAGAAGCGTGCCCTGGATCACTTCGGAGCCCTGCTGGTTCCACAGCGTGATCTGCGGCGCGATCACCTGGTCCTGACTGATACGGGCCGCCACCTGCTTGGGCCCGAAGATCACGGTCTGCTTCGGGAACTGGAACACCGCCAGCTTGCCGTAATTCAAGCCGTCGCTGCGGGCGACCATCCACGCGGCGAGGTTGTCCTTCTGCCGCGGCGTGAACGGCAGCATCTGGATGTACTCGGGCCCCGACTCGCCGGGCAGTTTCATGATCGTGTAGTACGGGTGCATGGACTGGGGCTGGCCGCCGACGTCGAACGTCGGCACTTCCCACTGGTCCTCGCGGTTGTAGAACACGGCCGGGTTCACCATGTGATACGTAGCGAACATCGAGGCCTGGATCGCAAAGATCTGCTGCGGATAGCGCAGGCGCGCGCGCAGGTCCTCCGGCATCGTGTCGAGTGGACGCAGAAGCCCGGGGAACATCTTCGCAATCGTCTGCGCCAGCGGATCGGTCGGATCGATCACGTGAAAGATCGTCGTACCGTGATACGCGTCGATGGTGACCTTGACCGCGTTGCGGATGTAATTGATGCCGCGGACCTGCGTGGAGTAGGGATACCGCGCCGACGTGGTGTAAACGTCCTGCATCCAGATGAGACGTCCGTCGCTGATCGTCAGGTACGGATCGGGATCGTATTCGAGAAAGGGCGCGATCCGTTCGACGCGCTCGGCGATCCGGCGGTAGAGCATCACGCGCGAAGTCGTCGACAGATTGGGCGAGAAGAACGTATCGGTCGAGCGAAACCTGATCGCGAACATCAGCCGGCGGAACGTATTCGAGAGCAGGACCCCGCCGTCGCCTTTGTACGCCGCAAACACGTTGTCTTCACCGCGCGGATAGTCGAACTCCTCCGTCCGCGTGTTCACGAAGACGTGGTCGTTCGGCAGCTCGCCGTAGTAGATCGCCGGCTGTGTGACGGCCAGGTCCGCGGTCGAGACCGGCGGCAGGTCCCGAATGAACAGCACCGGCAGCCCCTCGCGCGTGACCTCGTTGACGGGCCCCAGCGTCAGACCGTAGCCGTGCGTGAAGGTGAGACGCTCGTTGATCCACGTCCGGCTCGGCAGGCTCTGCGAGTTGAGCTCGCGCGCCGAGAGCATGATCTGCCGGTACTTGCCATCGATCGTGTAGCGGTCGTTGTCGACGGCGACGAAGTCGTAGTAGGTGCGGATCTCCTGCAGCTGCCCGAACGTATCGAGGAGCGGACGGTCGTTCCACAGCGGCACGTTTTCGATCGTCGCGGCGTTGCGTTCGAGGTCGGCGCGTGTGAGGTGCGCCTCTCCCGAGAGCGGCTTTTCGACAACCTGGTCGAGCGCGAAGGCCGCGCGCGTCGCCTGGATGTTGTGCGTGATGAAGGGCGTCTCGCGCACCTGTTCGTTCGGTCCGACGACGAAGCGCTGGATCACGGCCGCGTACGCGGGGCCGGCGAGCGCGACGAAGACGTACAAACCACCCGCCAGGAGAAGCCGCATCGGGCCGCGCTGACTGAAGGCGGCCCATACGGCGATCGCGGCACCGACGATGCCCGCGCCGGCGAGCGCTCTGAGAGCGGGCATCCTCGCGTGCACGTCGACGTACGACGCGCCCCACACGACGCCGGACCGTGACGTGAGCAGATCGGGGATCCGCAGCCACGCGCCGAACGCCAGCACCAGCAGGAGACCGGCGGCGAGGCAACCGACATGACGGTTGGCCACTGATGCCACCCACACCCCGCGCGTCGGATGCAGTGCCGCCTGTCCGCCGAGCACGTACGCGACCAGCGCCGTCGCGATCATCACGAAGAGCAGAAACAACAGCAGCCCCTCGAGGTGCTCGAGCAGCGGCAGCGTAAAGACATAGAACCCGATATCGCGGCCGAGGATTGGATCCGCCTTCCCGAACGGCGTCCCATAAACGAAGGACAGCCACATGGCCCACCGACCGCCGGCGAAGAGGCCGATGAGCAGCGCCACAGCGCCGGCGGCGAGCAGCGCGAGCGGCCGCAGCGTGGCCGGATCGACCGTGATCGTCTGCGGCCCTTGCGGTGTGGCCACCATGAACGGACGCGGCCGCAGCGACCGCATCGCGAGCAGCAGATTCCCCCCGAGCAGCAGAAACGCGATCGCGCCAATGCCGACCGTCACCATCGCCTGCACGGTCAGCGAGCGCAGGAAGACCTGTTCGTAACCAACCTCGGTAAACCACAGCCAGTCCGTGTAGAACTCCGCGGCTGCCGGGATGCCGAGAATCAGAATGACGACGAAGATGAGAAAGGGCGCGCGCGAGCGCATCCGGAGATTATAGGTGCGTGTCAACTCCCAACCCCCAACCTCCGCCTTTCGGTCAGAGTTGGAGAATTGGGAGTTGGGCGGTTGAGAGTTGGAGCTGCCTTTTACGACTCGGCCTTACCTTACGATCGAAAGCGTGACGCGGAACTCGCCGCTGTTATCCCCCAGGAAGTCATCGTTCACACCGAGATACAGCCGTCCGCTGTTGGGTATGCGTTGCAGGCTGTTACGGTCACCGATGAGGAACGGCTGCGAGTCGCCGATGCGCCCGATCAGCGCGCCCGCGGGGTACTGGTTCAGGGGAGCCTCCGCAGCGCGGCGGCCGCTGCGCGCGCCTGCCGGGTCGGCAATGTCACTCGCATTGCTCATCGTGATGCTGCCTGCGGACTGGATGCGCAGCGTATCTCCAGCGCGGACGACGATGCCCGTATCCGTCCACCGCGTCTGCGCATTGACGCGAACCACCTGGTTCGAACCGAAGTCCATGCCGCTGGTGCCTGTCGTCAGGTCGCTGTCGCCCGTTTCCGATCGGCTGAGACGGTCGTCGTTGTTGCGGTCCAGCCAGTCGAAGACGTCTCGCGTGCCGTGCCATTCGCGGCGCTCGATCGCACCGTTGTTATTGGTGTCGAGATCGGCGAACCGGTCCTCGCGGTCGAAATCGGTCGCCTCGCCGCCAAGGAACTCGGTGAGGGTCAAAACGTTGTCACGATTGCGGTCCGCTCTGAGAAACAGCTCGTAGTCGTAGTTCCACTCGTTGCGCGTGATGCGGTTGTCGCCGTTCGCGTCCACTGAACGGAACCCGGCGCGCGTCCACTGATAGAAACCGCGGTCGTTCTGATTCCCTTGTGGCGGCACCGCGCCTGCACGGAGCTCGTCGCCTGAAAGAATGCCGTCGTTGTTCCAGTCGTGATTGCGGAACGAGCGGTCGTTGCCGCGCCACTCGGCACGCGTGATGACGCCGTCCTTGTTGGTGTCCATGGCGCGGAAACGCGCCTGCTGCTGTCGCTGTCCTTGTTGCGGCTCAGCAGTGCCGCCGGCATCAACCGGCTGAGCAACGAGCACTGCTCCAAGAAACGCCGCAGCCGCGAATACATGAGCCTTCATAACTCCTCCTGACAAGGGAAGAGCAGAAAGCGTGCCTCACTTCAGCTCAGCTTTTGGACCGACTCAACGGAAGACCGGCGAGAGAGACTGCGAGGACGATCAGATGCTGCGGTAGACGCTCGACCAGAGAGGCAGCAGGTCGGTGAGCGCCTGGTCGATCCACTTCACCAGTTTCGACGCATCTTCCATGGTCTCCGCATGGTCGGCGCGATCGGAGAACAGCCAGCCGCCCACGAACAGCCAGCCCTGCTCCATGGCGTGACGATTGTTGATCAACCAGTCGACGGCGTCCTCCGGCAGCATGTCGATCGCGGGCGCGCGATCCGCATATTGGATGAACCCGTGATGCGTCGACAGCCACTCGACGAGGAGCTGCCGCCACTCGGATGACACGAGGCGCTGGAAGTTCTCGAAAAACGCCGCGACGCGTTCCTGCCCCGCTTCCCGTTCCGGATCCGCGCCGGCAGCGGTCAGATTGAAGCCGATGCCCGCGCGAATTGCCGATCGGTTCCACTCGGGGACGGCATAGAACCCGAGATTGATCTGAGGCTCCCAGCGTCCACCGTGATGGAACGCGTAGA
>Ga0247824_10001679_pt1 | contig 12190 bp, 8 predicted proteins | sample 13C_PalmiticAcid_FD_194412 | JGI IMG/M metagenome (GOLD analysis project Ga0247824, IMG submission 194412) | Soil microbial communities from agricultural site in Penn Yan, New York, United States - 13C_PalmiticAcid_Day48 | ecosystem: Environmental > Terrestrial > Soil > Agricultural land...
GGATTGGGTTCACGTACGGGTGACGAAGTGGAGGAATGTGATGGAGAGGAGGGCGGCGACGGTGTCGCTGCCGGCAAAGCTGGGGACAAAAGGGGGTGGTTAGAGGCACGAGATGAGCCGGATAATGTCAGGTTGATTGGGCGAGGAAGCGTACAATTGAATGGCGACTTCTTGGAGGAGATTCTCGCCCTGGAGGCCGTGAGAGATGAAGGACTGTAGCATGTCGTGTTTTTGGGGGGCGTCGGGGAGGAGGCGTTGATTCACGAGGTTGCGGGCGTGACTGTGTGAGGCGGTGAGTAGAGTATGCAGAGCACAGTGAGAAAAGGTAGAGATTGACTTACCCTGTGACGGCGCCGAGCCCAGTCTCGTCTCCGTCGTTGGGCAAAAGATAGAGAAGCGGCCAGCGACGCATGGCCCGGGTGATCCAGAGATGGTTGCTCAGGAGCTTGAGCAGAGGCATGGTCGCGTTGTTGGCGACAAGGATGCCGAACGTGTCTTTGTCGTGCTCAAGCATGCCAAAGGAATTGCTGTAAGCAATCTCGGCAATGGAATCGATGGCCCAATAATGTATCTTCTCACCCAAGTTCATGGGGACGGTCGTGGCACGGGTGGATAGGTATTTCCGCTCAATCAGATCGATGAATGCTGCGACAGCCTTGTCGGCGCCTTCTTCGACATTGACGCCGCCTCGACCACCATACTGAGGCGGGGGTTAGGATGTTAGTCAATGGTCGTGTATCAAGGACAAATAAAACTCACAGCTGGTCCAATGTATTTCTTTCGCTCTCGCCGCGCCTCCGGGTCGAGCAAAGAAATGGTATGATCGCCGTGTCTGGAGACCTTGGTCAGGGTGTACCACTCGCCTTTCTTGTACTGTGACCGAGCGCTAGAGATTCTGTACTGAGTGTCGATATCACTGCAAAGTACGTTGTTGGGCCCAACGCGGACCACTGGCCCGTACTTCTCCGTCAGGCTTTGGTAATGATCGAGGTACCCCTCTTGCATGCTAGCCCGGGTCAGCCACAAAGACGTCCATCCAGCCAGTGGCGGGCCTGGGACATGACGGAGTCGAGCCCATCGGGCGAGTCTGTGTAGAACATTTGTAAAGACGGCAACCCCAACGAAAGACAGAATTAGAGTGGGAATTGGCAGGGAAACAATGTAGTCCCCCAAAGAAGCGCGAGAGGCCATGGCAGTGCTTCGGTTTTGGGAGCCTAAGTTCAGATTGCGTGTGACAAACAGCGAGATGTAAGTGGCATGGAACTTCGACAACGCCGTTGATGGCTGGGCAGCAGGGTGCCCTTTAAAATAACGAATTCCTCCCTGCAACAACCAGATCACAAGCGCATTAACGACATGCCTGGCATGTGGGTGGGGAGGAGGATCTCTATCAAGGACCCGTGGCCTATGATAGCGGCGGGAATCTTCCATCAGACACCCCTCATTTCTCGCCTTCTGTATGACCAACCGCGCAACCAGTCCCCGGGATTCCATGTTGCAGGGTTGCCTTTCGCACAAATAACGGCATTCGGGGCATGCCAGCGTAAGGAACGATGAGATTATGCACGCGGCCTTCTGCATAAACCAGTCAGCAGTCAGAGAAGCGGCCCGGTGAGGCAAAGGAGAGGTACGATTCCCTCTCCGATTGCTTCGGCGGGTTTCCGCTACACCGCGCAAGTGCTAGTGTGTGTAATGTGATGTTACGATGGAGGCCTGAGGGGGCCGCTGTACAGGATGCAGGGTGCAGTTCCTCGACACATGGTGATGTTCCATCACAGCCTGGTTTGGCGTCTTTGGTTGGAATACAGTGGGCATGGTGTGGACGGAGAAATTTATAAGTGGGTGGTGCACACCAAGATTGGCCTAACTGCTATGAGAATTGAGCTACCTTGGCGCATACTCGCGTGTAAGCAGGCAGTGGGGTAGGCGATTTGTGGCTCTGAGTGTGCAGAAGGATCCAAACAAGGAGCCAACCAACTCGGAGACGATAATCACTGGCCAACCATTTAGTGGTAGTGTCGAGGCCGGCCCATCCCGTCATCGTTGTGTCATTGAGAAAACCCCTCCAGGTACCTTTTTTTGGACGAATGGTTACTCCAGAAAGCCAGTCATGCCCCCATGATTCGAGATACAATCGCTTGGCTGAATCCGGGCTGACTGTGATACAACAGCCTTTTTGATTGACTAAAGGCTGGATAAAGGTTGCCTTGCCCTCGAGTTTGAGAGTTGAGTGCATTCAGTTGAAGATGATTGGAGAAGTTTTCGAGTTAGCTTTCAGCGACTTCCATGAGCCCATCACGGTTCCATCTCTGTGAACATGCTAACATCCTTGGCTGGTATTGATTTACCTATTTTGTATGAAGCGGCCATGCGTCCTTCAAAACCACGGATTGGCAGTTACTTATCAAATACGCCGTCTAATTTGTACTTTTGCCTCAACCTGTCGCAAAAGACAAGACGGAGGGGAGAAAGTAAGGGCAACTCCTGGCTACAAAATGCGCTTTCTGCCAGCCCCTCTTTTGGTACCTTAGGCGAGTAGTAGCATAGAGAGCCTATGATACGTTTACCAGACTCAAGACAAGGAGTCGGGGAATCTCAATTCGAGAGCATTGGGCCTGGTGGAATTTGATGCCAAGTCCAACCTATAAGAACAGGTTACATCTTGTCTTGATCTTGCATGGTCAACATCCGTTCAGGGGTAAAATGGGGGTGTTCTGGTGAGGGTTAGGGTTGTGCTGCCTTCCCGCGGAGCACACGAATGGCGGCAGACTCGACTGAGACCGCTGGCAATTGGCCATTGCCCGGAATCTTCAGATCTGTCTCATTGGAGGCTTCGGAATGTTTAAGATTGCGGCACAGGAAAGTCCGGCCTGGTAGGCACTCTGTACGCGTAACGCACGCACCACTCCCTTGTTCGGGACCCGCGGGCCGCCGCTTCCCGGATTATGGTTTCCTAGTCCGGACTCCGTACCTGCCCTGGGCAAGACCTGTCATGCCACTTCCTGCCTTCAAGTCCTGACACAACCGTGAACACGACATGCCACACCCGTTTTGCTTCTGGACCCACGAGAAATTTCCCTTTTGCTTGACGCATCAGCACAGCCAGAAACCAGCGCCCTCTGACGAGAAAATACCCCAAGCATGGCTGCACCCGAAGCTTTCTCGCTCCTCAGCACCTCCACTGACCCACTCCGGACAAGCATCGCACACGATGGCGGCTCCCGGCATCGGCGCGCTGGGCTGAACCCTCGGAGCCCAATCTCGCTGTCCACCCGCCATACCCGCCCTAGTCGGCCGGCAAAGCAGTCGTCTTCCAAGCGCCGCAACCGGTCACGTGGCTCCGTCGTCCGGCTCTTCCGGCGCACCACTTGGGCCCTGCCGTTGGCTCTCATTCTTGGCTTCGTCTGTCTGTACGCCATCAACCCGACCGAGTCCAACATCGTCCACCATTTCCTCTTCCTTTCCTACAAACTCGACGGCCAAGATGGTCAGTACGGCAAAGGGCCCTGGGATTTTGCTTTTGTCTGCTTCTCCACCATCTTTCTCTCCTTTACGAGGGAGTTCATCATGCACGAGGTGCTCCGGCCGCTGGCGGTCTGTGGCGGCATCAAGTCACGGGGGAAGCAGTCGCGATTCATGGAGCAAATGTACACGGCGTGCTACATCGCCTTTGCTGGCCCCCTCGGGCTGTACACGATGAAGCAAACCCCTGGACTTTGGTACTTCGAGACGCGGGGAATGTACGAGACGTACCCCAACACCACTCACACCGCCGTCTTCAAGTTCTACTACTTGTTCCAGGCCGCCTTCTGGGTCCAGCAAGCCATCGTCATGCTGCTCGGCCAGGAAAAGCCGCGCAAGGACTTCAAGGAGCTCATCGCACACCACATCATCACCATCAGTCTCATTTTCCTCAGCTACCGCTTCCACTTTACATACATCGGCATCGCGGTCTACATCACCCACGACATCAGCGACTTCTTTCTTGCTGTGAGTTCCCCTCCAGGATTACGTCGGCCGGGTTGCTAACTGAGATGCAGGTCTCCAAATCACTCAACTACCTCAACCACCGCGCCCAGTCCTACTCCTTTGCCCTCTGCATCGCTGTCTGGATCTATCTGCGGCACTACATCAACCTCAACATCCTCTACTCCATTGCTACCGAGTACAGCACCGTCGGCCCCTTTGGGTTTGACCCGGAGGAGCAGCAGTACAAGTGCCGCTTTAGCCAAATCGGCACATTTTGCCTCTTGGCGGGGCTGCAGTCGCTCAACCTGTTTTGGCTGTACTGCCTGTTCCGCAGCGCCTACCGGTTCGTGGTGTTGGGCGTTGCCAAGGATGATAGGTCTGAGGTGGAGGAGTCGGAGGTGGAGGAGATTGGGAGTGTGGCGATCGCGGCGAAGGGACAGGGAATTTGACGACTGTGGGAGGCATGGTGAATTAGGAGCGGGTTAGAAGATACAGGCATGTGTGCCTGTGCAATGTTAATGACGGAGGTTGCATCCTGGCAGTTATCGGATGGGGCGATTATGGTGGTCATCTTAAGCGGGCGTAAGAAGCATGATCATTTCAGGTTGGGACGGTTTTCTGTATGTACACTGTAGTAATACTTAATCAAGTTCATTAGTCTGAACATAGATTCTCCTGAAATGGAGAGAAATTGGAAGCCAGAATAATAACAACCAGAGTGTTAGGGTTTTCTTTGGGAGTGTGAAGCGGAGGTCAAGCTGCTTCTGTTGGGCTTCATCCTGCATGCTGTCGCTGTTGGTGGCCGCAGCTGAGCCTGCTGTGTAACTGACTGCCGATTCAGTGATTGGAAGGCTACGCTTAGTGATGGAACACAAAAGAACTTCAACCAGAGTTAGGTGAACGCAGAGCGCCGTGGGGCTATCGTGGGAAGGAACACAAGACTGAGGCGGCCCGAGCATATGGCAGGGATTCAAGAAAGGAAGGAGGGAGCCTGATCATGCACACCCCACATCACTCACCGGTTTCGAGTTGACGGCGTTCAGCAATCACTCAGTTCTTGACGGAACCGATCGGGTGACAGCTTTCACTCCCCTGCCATGCGTTTTGTCGTTGGTTCCTCTCCGCCAACCAGATGATGCCAACTCCTGCAATGCGTGAGGCCTACTGTCTGCCCCGCCACACCAGCCCAATGTTGGCCAGCGAGGGGCCATCTTGGCCGGCCAGAGGCAGACTCGAGGCAGAACCCTCTTGACTCTTGCGGGGTTTTGATCGCTGCCTGAAGAAAAACAGCCATGGTACTTTAGCAACCCATCTATCCCACTCCTGTCTCCCAGTCCAGTGTTGTCCTCAGCTCACAGACCGAACTTTCTTCCCCACTGAAGCACCGGAATTCCACCGTAATTCTTTCTTGAACGGCCATTTTTGTTTTGGGCTGTTGACTCCCACCTTCTCGCTTGATTGGCCCTCTCTTTCTCTGTCGCGTCGACCCGACTTCAACCTCTTCCCTCACCAGCGACCAATTTCTCCCGTCTTCCCTTCCATCCATACGCCTGCCACTCTTGATCGTCAACTCAAGTACGGTTGTAGAAAAGCACGCCCTCAGAAACCCGCCATCTTTCCGCCATATTTTCACCATTACCGCAATCGATGCGTCGAGGCCGAGGCGGCTGGCGCGGTTCCGGCGCAAGCCGGGGACGAGCCCGGCAGTCGGGGGGCCGAGCCTCAGGTCGCGGAGACGCTGGAGGTTCAGCTCCTCGTACTCCGCGCGTTTGCCATCACTTCATCATGGGAAAATGCTCCTACGGATCGTCCTGTCGGTTTTCTCACGATGGACAGGATATCACTCGCTACGAAGAATCGTCCGGCACCACAAGGGCCGAAGGCGCGCAGATACGCGAGGATTACATCGAGTTCAAACGCTTCGTCCGCCGGGTTGGAGCCTTTTCGTCCAACACCAACGGGTCAGATTGTGTTGAGACGTGGACCCTGGTGATCAAGGTCTTGGACGCACCCAACCGAGAGTTACAGCAATCCGTTGCCAGAGACCTCGCAGATGACGAACTCGGCGGCCCCGAACTTGTTACGCGGACGGTCCGATTATGCACTAATGGGGGTGATCTCGACATCTCGCGGGCATTTCTCGAGGCGATAACTCACCCTTCATTGCTCCGTTGTCTCTCCATCGACAGTTTTGTCGGTACCATTTATCGCATGATCGGTGGCAGCAACGGCGATCAAGGGATTGCTTTTTTCTCATCTCTGAACCGGCACTTGGCAGAGACTTCAAGTTCGCGGTCGCCCGGGACACATTTCGCTCTGCTGGTGTCGTCTCTCTACGAACTACTCCGCCGCGAACGGAAGTGCCTTCTTCACGACGATTTGCCCGAGCTGTTGGGCGCGGTTGAGATCAACGTGAACCAGGTTGACGGTCAGGCGCAGAATGGAGCTGCGGTTGCCCTCGATCGGGATGCTGTGCTGATACAGATCGACATGATGAAAAGGATGGTCGATGGTGCACGCGGCCGGCTGTCCGGCAACACGCAGGTTGAGACCATTCGCAGCGTCGCCAGCACCATTCAGTCAACATTTCCCATGCAGGTGATCATACCCGGAGGCAAGCACGACAACGACTTCGCGGACATCAGCAAGATCCAGATCTTCCCCACCCTCGGAGAGATCATGAGCGATGCCCCAGAGTATCTGCCAGTGACTGATTTCACACAGTCGCATTTCATTGCCGATCCGGTCCAGCGCCACCTCGACTCCGCCTTTCGCCTCCTGCGACACGACATCTTTGGGCCGCTCAAAGAGGTCCTGAGCGCCATCTTGGCGCAACCCGACGTCAACGACGCTGCAACTTCGAACCGGTTCATCAGCGGGAACATCAACGCGCACCGCTACTCCAGGGCCACCATACAGCACGTGCTCATCGACGGCGGGCTGCAGGCATGCCTCTCCTTTGCGCAACCTTCGCAACTGCGCAAGCATTCGCCTTCGGATCGCCGGCGCTGGTGGGAGGCCTCATCTCGCCTGGAACCAGGAAACTTGGTCTGTTTTGTGTCAACTCGCGGGGACGAAAAGTCTTTTTTGTTGTTTGTGGTTACAAAGAAAAACACAAAAAATGACGAAGAGGAAGAGAAGGAAAGCAGTCTTGTTTCAGAGCGCCACAACCCGGCAATCGCGGCAAAACTTGCCTCGGAATCACAGCAAAATGTGGCCATGCTCAACCGAATATACGTTGAGAAGCAAGAAGGGGTGCTGATTGAGCTTCCGGGACTCATCCCCGAGACATTTATGCCCATCCTCGAGAACCTACAGCAGATGATGCGGGACGGAGATTTGGCATTCCGGCGTTGGATTCTGCCCGCTTCGGACGACAACGGCGGTCCAGCACCTACCGTCATACCACCGCCGGCATATGCACGTCGCCGAGAGTTTAGGTTTCGTCTCAGTTCAATCACCCGAGCAGGGCACGCCGCTCTCTCCCTCGACCCTGCGGCCCCGGCCAACGGCATCAGCCCTGAGGCTCTTGGGGTTGCCACAGGTCTTGATCGCGGTCAGTCAGAGAGTTTGATCGCAGCCTTGACGCGCGAATATGCGCTCATCCAAGGCCCGCCGGGCACAGGGAAGTCCTATGTCGGCGTGCAGTTGGTGAGGGTTCTGCTTGATCACAAAGCCGAGGCAAATCTTGGCCCGATCTTGGTCATGTAAGTCGCAAATCATTCCAAGAACAGCAGCCGCCGGCCCGTATCTGACCAACATAGTTGTTACACAAATCATGCACTGGACCAGTTCTTGCAGCATCTCCTGGGCGTCGGCATCAACAAGATCATTCGCATCGGAGGGCGGAGCCGCGCAGAGGATCTCGAAGGCAAGAATCTCAGGGTTGTGAGCAAGGGCATCCCCAAGACCACTGTCGAAAATCAGATGCTTGGTAAGAATTTTTCCGAGATGGAGCAATCTCTGAAAGACGCAGGGAACCGTCTAAAACCTCTCCACATGGCCCGCAAGGCCAAACTCACGTGGGATCTTCTCCGGATCTTTTTGTCCAAGCACCACCCCAAGATCGCAAAGCAGTTCCGTGATCAGGATCCCGATGGCTTCACCTTGGTTGGCGGTGACTCGGTAGAAGTCTGGCTCGGAAAGAAGCAAGGCCTATCTGACTGGGGACGGGGGCACATTGACGAACAAATCGACCTGGCGTTGCTTGCACTTCGAGCCGAGCAGGACATCAACTCGCTCACCCGAAAAGAGCGCCGGTTGCTGGTTGAGAGCTGGGTCACGCGGTTAACCCAGGCGCAGAGCGACAGCATCTTCGAGCTCGTTGACGAAGTCAAACACTGTCGGGAGCGGATCAACGGAGTGTACGATGACGTGAACCGTCGGACACTCTTGCAGGCCGATGTTGTTGGCGTCACAACCACGGGGCTCGCTCGGAACATCAAGATGCTCCGCAACCTCGGGGTGAAGGTCATCATTTGCGAGGAAGCGGCCGAGGTCATGGAGCCACACCTGGTGTCAGCCCTCATGCCCGGGGTTGAGCATTTCATCCAGATCGGCGACCACAGACAACTTCGACCGCAGATCCAGAACTACCTCCAGTTCAGCCTGGAGACACCCTCTGGGCGCGCGTACCAGCTCGATCGCAGCCAATTCGAGCGACGAGCGGTGGGTGAGCCGGGATTGCCGCCTCTGCCAGTTGCGCAGCTCAACGTTCAACGCCGCATGCGACCCGAGATTTCCCAGCTCATCCGGAGCGTCTACCCCAAACTCCAGGACCACGAATGTGTCAAGGATCTTCCATCAGTTGTGGGCATGAGGGACAACCTCTTTTGGCTTGACCATAGCTATCCCGAGGACTCCAAGGATGACGGCACCAGAGTGAAGTCACACAGCAACCCCTGGGAAGTGGCAATGGCTGCCGCCCTCGTGCGCCATCTCGTCCGCCAGGGCGAATACAAGAGTACGGACATTGCTCTTCTGACTCCATACACTGGCCAATTGCAAAAGCTCCGGGCCGCGCTGAGCAACGATTTCGAAGTGTTCCTGAGCGACCGTGACCTCGAGACCCTGGAAAAGGACGGCTTTGAGAAGCCAGAAGAGGAAGAGACGTCGGCTGGGCGGCCGAGGAAAGCCATTGAAAAGAAGCAGCTGCTGCAAACAATCCGCTTAGCAACAGTCGACAACTTCCAGGGCGAGGAAGCCAAGGTCATCATTGTCTCGCTTGTTCGCAGCAACGACAACTGCAAGGTTGGCTTTTTGCGCACCGAGAACCGCATCAACGTGCTCCTCAGCCGGGCTCAACACGGCATGTACCTGATCGGCAACGCAAAAACATACCAGAACGTGGCCATGTGGGCCGATGTCCACCAGCAACTCAGCGAGAGGGAAGCCGTGGGCACGTCCATCGCGCTCTGCTGTCCCCGCCACCCGGACACACCCATCCTATGCTCTGAGCCAGCACAGTTTGCCACGAAGAGCCCCGAAGGCGGATGCTCGCTCATTTGCGACAAGCGTCTCGAACCCTGCGGCCACAAATGTCCTGCGCCGTGCCACTCTCAGCCACTCCACGACGCATTTTCGTGCATGCAGCCCTGTCCTCGCCTTCGCTCGACATGTGCACATTCGTGTCCAAGGCTTTGCGGTCAGCGCTGTGGGGCATGCGAGGTTCCAGTAAATGGTGTGAAGCTACCTTGTGGACATGTTCATGACAAGGTGGCATGCCACAAGACGTTGGATCTGCCCTCAATCCGCTGTTCCCGCCAGGTTGAGAAGGAAGTTCCAGGGTGCGGGCATATAGTGGCTGTCCCTTGCCACAAGGATGTGACATCCGGGTCATTTTCCTGCCCGACGAAGTGCCCCGAGCTGCTCCCTTGCGGACATCCGTGTCCTGGCACTTGCGGACGATGCCGGATGCAAGATATTGATGGGACAACCAGATTCCAACATCAGCAGTGCGAAAAGATTTGCAATCGGCCCCATGGGACATGCAATCATCGCTGCTCAAGACGATGCCATGATGGGAAGGAGTGCGGGACTTGTACCAAGAGGTGTGAGGTAAGTCTGACGATGCTCTGTGATGGCAGACCCTGCCACAGCACGGATTCCTTGAATACCGTGCCCCAGTTAACCTCCGCCTAGGTCCGATGTCCTCACTCACGATGCGATCAAATGTGCCAGAAGCCTTGTGCTCCCTGCATTGAGAAGTGCACCTTGTCATGCGAGCATCAAGGTTCCTGCTCGTTGCCGTGCGCGGCCCCTTGCAATCGACTGCCTTGCGACGAACGTTGCAACAAAACGCTCAAGTGTGGTCACCAGTGCCCAAGCTTTTGCGGCGAGGAGTGCCCGCAAGGCCTGTGCCAACTTTGCTGCAAACAACAAGACGCCCGTGTTGATCTCATGGAGTTCAAGACGTATGGTGAGATCGATCTCAACGAGACTCCCATTGCCGTTCTCGGCTGCGGACACTTCTTCACAGGCGAGACTTTGGATGGACTTGTCGGGATGGGCAATGTTTACACCACCAACAAGTTTGGCAACTACGTCGGTCTTCAGGAGCTGTCTGGGGAACTTACCCCTATCCCAACCTGTCCGGACTGCAGGATTCCGATTCGTCAGTTCGCCACAAGACGCTACAACCGCGTCGTCAATAAAGCCGTTCTGGATGAGACATCCAAGCGCTTTCTCGTCATTGGTCGCGAGAGGCTGGACACCCTCGAGAAGCAAGTGGACGGGTTGCAAACGCGCTCAGAGGGATTGAAAAGCATTGACGTCAAGCTCCTGAAAACAGAGACAGAGAAGCTGCGGCAGGAGATGGAGGCGGAGCACCAGCCCACAAAGAGACTCTTCGATGCAGTCGTGATATCCCAACGGCGGGAGCGGGAGGAACTGTCTTTGGAGCAAGGGCTCGAACGCCTCAGTGTCTCTCACCACAGCGCAAGCTTTCTACGGCCCCCGGTCGACTTCAAACCAGTATACGACCAAAAAATCACTCTCGGAGCCTACCGCCTACAGCTACATCTCAAAGAGATTAGCCTCCGTCATTTGCTTCCCCTCGCCTCCAAGCGCACCGGCCTGGTGGCGAAGCGGCTTGTCGTGGCTGATCTCGCCAAATTCCGCCACGAGTGCCATGAGCTTATCAGCAAAGCAACCAAAGCAAACCTCCCCCGTCTTGTCATCCCCACCTGCGTATCCTTTGCCAAAATTGTGCAGTTGACGAGATGGTACCTGCGCACCATAGCCACCGACTCCGCGGCGACCACCACCACCCCCAACCCCCGCATTGCTGAGCATGGACATGGACATGGATCCACTGCCACTGGCACACCTCAGGAGAGCAAGCGAGAGGAAAAGGAAAAGGACACGACCGAGACAGCCCGTCAGTTCCTCGCCGACGCGCTGGCATTGTGCGACAGCTTCCCGGCCGGCGCAGACTACCGAGCCGAGGTGGAGGAGACCATGCGCCTGTTCGAAGGCCCGAGGTACGAGACCGTCACCCCGGAGGAGATTGCGGCGATCAAGTCGGCCATGGTCTCCGGGCGGGGTGGGATTGCCACGCACTCGGGGCATTGGTACACCTGTCGGAATGGGCATCCGGTGAGTCAGCAACCTTTGGTTATACGATGTGTCGGGCGTGCAGAAAGTTCAACTGCTAACAGGGTTGTTTGCGTAGTTTGCTATCGGAGAGTGCGGCATGCCAATGCAGCAGGCGAGGTGTCCCGAGTGTGGGGAGGTTATCGGAGGACTGAACCATACGCCTGTGGAAGGGACAGAGAGAGATATGCGGATGGAGCAGGCTTGAGGTTGTGGTCGGCCTTGAAGAAGGGATCGTCAGCGATCCTTGGTCCGCGGTTCGGGTGCAGCTTTGACGCAACCAGGGAAATATCTATCTCTGAGATAATCAGTGTAGGCTACCAAGGGATCCAGAAGAGACTTTAGATCTTGTGAAATTGTATTTTTCCCCATGGAATAGACATTTTACTTACCCTGGTGCTGTCGCAAGCTTTGTTTTGAGAAGAGGTAGTACTTGGAACCCTAACCCAGATTTTCCAGAAAAAGGGGGGGGAAACAACAATTGTCGCTGAGAAAAGCAGCACTCACGCTTACGACATGCCGATCCGGAGAGAAAACCTAGACTTGGGATTGAGGCGCCTTATTCCCGTTACTTTTCTTTTCTTTTAGAATTAAATCTTAACCTAAAAAATATAAAAAAGAAATGAGA
>Ga0247824_10001680_pt1 | contig 12188 bp, 10 predicted proteins | sample 13C_PalmiticAcid_FD_194412 | JGI IMG/M metagenome (GOLD analysis project Ga0247824, IMG submission 194412) | Soil microbial communities from agricultural site in Penn Yan, New York, United States - 13C_PalmiticAcid_Day48 | ecosystem: Environmental > Terrestrial > Soil > Agricultural land...
ACACAGCGAAAAGGTAGACATCAAAAATTCCGACCGGAACGGCCCCGAAGGACAATTCAGGATGACTGGCTCCGCGATGTGCAATGCAGGCCTATCAACCTGGTACCCCTGCTTCATGATCCAGGTGTACCCAATCAAGGTAAGTATGAAGAAGAAAAGAAGAGAAGAGGAGGAAGATTTTGGGTCGGCGGAAAAGAATTTATAGGCAAAAGTGGCTGGTCTGTGCACGCCTGCAAATTTCCACTCTGCAGATGCTTGCACGTGACTAGTTTCCAACCCTAACCCTTTTCTGTTGGGCGCTTATCGGCAGGCTTATCAGTTTGCCCCTCAACACCATCTCTCGGCTCGCATTCACTGCTCAGGACTGTAGCTTTTTTTTGTACTTCGTACTTGTGGCGCTTTTGGATTTTCCGTTTTCTTTCTAGTTTTTCTCACATCTGAAACGGCTCGTTAAAATGGCGGATCAACTCTCGGTGCTCTTCGTCTGTCTGGGCAACATCTGTAGGTCGACCATGGCCGAGGGTGTCTTCCAGTCGTTGGCGAGGAAACAGCCTTATGAAGATCTCGTGGGGAAGATTGACTCATGCGGGACGGGTACGTGCTTGTTCCTCCCCTCCTTTCTCTCTCAGGCTGAATCTAATTTCCATCCAGGCGCCTACCACATTGGCGAAGGGCCAGACGACCGGACCATGTCTACTCTCGAGGACCACGGAATTACAGACTATGTGCACCATGCCCGGAAGGTACGCTTTGTTTTGGATCGAAGTCTTTAGGCAGGTCTGACGGCCGTAGGTACACGATTCCGACTTTGACAAGTTCGACTACATTTTCGCCATGGACCGGGGCAACCTCGAGGACCTTCAGCGTGTCCAGCGCCGCAAACCCAACGGCAAGGCGAAGCTCATGCTGTTTGGCGAGTATTCTGGGACTGGCAAGGCCGAGGTCATCAGCGATCCGTACTATGGCGGCCGGCAAGGGTTCGAGAAGGCGTATGAGCAAGCGACGCGGTTCTCGCTGAACTTTCTCCAGGAGGTATTCCCTGATGTGGAGCCTCCCAAGCTTTGATGTTGAGCAAACAGGCCCTTCTTTTTTGGTGCGGATAGACCAGAGATACCAATGGCGCGTTGCTTTCGAGGTCCTGAGGCTTGGGGTCATGTGGGTGCCAGCCCGGACCTCCCTACCGCAGCACTTAAGTCTACCTGCTGGCGCATGTTTCAGGGCCACGTTTGCTTCGGCTTCGTATTGCCACTAGAAGTTTGGAAATCCACAGCACACCGGTCCATGGCATGGTCCGGGAGAGGCCGAAGCCCCGCACCATCCGACCTTGATGCGGCCCTCAGCCCTACGGCCATTCGAGAGACCCAAGACCGGCACGGCTCTTGCAGTTGGGTCATCCTTCCCTGCTTCGAGTTTCTATTGGTGGACGCCGAACAGACTAGCCTATCCTTTTTGATGACGACTCCACGATAGATTCAGATGATATGCTTCTGTGACCATCCCTCTCGTTCTTCTCAAAGGTTTGTCACAGGAAGAGCTTTGCGCCTTCAGGTTAAAGCTCGGCGGCGGCGGGCGGACAAGATGGCCGATAACATGAATGAACAAGGAGGTCTGCGATGATTCCATGCCGCCCTCACTGCTGGCACCGTGCAGGTTCCGCCGCATGGACACAGCACCACGGCTCTGGGAGGCGTTTCAGGGGCCAATCGTCACCCATTTCTCCCAGCGCAAACCCGGCAAGGCTTTACCGAGAACGGCATACTCTCAGGCCACTGCCGGCGCGTCCCCTGCAGCCTGTAATTTCTCCATTGAGGTTGAGGTTGTCGCGCGCGTAGAGGACAGAGCAGACTTGGTGATCTCCTGCAAGTCAGCTCATACGCGCCAATCAGGAGACGATCCAGGCACCGCCCAGCACCAACACGCCCAAGGTGGGGTTCCCTGGGCCGGGCCAGCGTTCGTCGAAACGGGCATTTGTGGGGCACCTCGCCAATGCTTGCGGCAAGTCTGTCCTGCCTTATCCGCTTCCAGGTTGGCCCCTGGTCTTTGTCACACCAACGGGCTGACGACCTTGCGGGCCAAGGTTGCATGCACAGCGCATTCTGATGGGCCATTGGGCCCCGCGCCGCGTTCATCCCTCAGCCCCTCCATCTTTTGCGGGCAGCTCTTAAATACCAGGCTTTGTCGAGTTGCGTGTTTGCTCGCCAGGCTGCCTCTTTTTTGCCTCTCGAACTGCCCCGCACCGTGTTCCCTCTTTTTGTGCCTTGTGCCTGGTGGTTTTTTTAGCTTCCAGGTTGCTTTGTGCTGCACAGTCGAGCTCCGAGTCCCGTCTGCTGCTCTGTTGCCCCGCCTTCTCTCGTCCCAGACGACCCTCACCTCTCCCCACTTCCTCGAGGGACAGGCACTTGAACACATCGATCGGAGCCAGGAAAAGAGACCAGCAACACACACACACACACATTCGCCATGGCTGACCTCCAGGGCCGCAAGATCTTCAAGGTCTTCAACCAAGACTTCATTGTCGATGAACGTTACACGGTGACCAAGGAGCTGGGCCAGGGCGCATATGGTATTGTCTGGTACGCTCTCGCGCTTCTGTTTCCGCTCTCACGATCCCCCCTGGCAGCAGCAAACATGACTGACCAGCCATCTGAAGCGCCGCCGTGAACAACCAGACCAACGAGGGTGTTGCCATCAAGAAAGTCACCAATGTCTTCAGCAAGAAGATCCTTGCCAAGCGCGCCCTGCGCGAGATCAAGCTCCTGCAGCATTTCAGGGGCCACCGCAACGTAGGATGGCCGAATCAATATCGGTTTTCTGGCTGTGCTCAAAGCTGACCGGCTCTGTCTCTGCTCCTAGATCACTTGCCTGTATGACATGGACATCCCTAGGCCCGACAACTTCAACGAGACCTATCTTTACGAGGGTGCGTTTTCTCAGCCCTTATCCGCGTGCCCCCTTGACGATGTCCCCCTCGCTAACATACACCCCTTGCAGAGCTGATGGAATGCGACCTGGCGGCCATCATCCGGTCCGGCCAGCCCCTGACCGACGCCCACTTCCAGTCCTTCATTTACCAGATCCTGTGCGGTCTCAAGTACATCCACTCGGCGAATGTGCTGCACCGCGATCTCAAGCCCGGCAACCTGCTGGTCAACGCCGACTGCGAGCTCAAGATTTGCGATTTCGGCCTGGCGCGCGGCTTCTCGGTCGACCCGGAGGAAAACGCCGGGTACATGACTGAGTACGTCGCGACGAGATGGTACCGCGCGCCCGAGATCATGCTGAGCTTCCAGAACTACACCAAAGCGAGTACGTCTCCCCCCCTCTCTCTCCCATCTTGAGTCCTATGCAGATACGCTAACACAAGAAAACCAGTCGACGTCTGGTCCGTAGGCTGCATCCTCGCCGAGCTTCTCGGCGGGCGGCCCTTCTTCAAGGGCCGCGACTACGTCGACCAGCTCAACCAGATCCTGCACATCCTGGGCACGCCCAACGAGGAGACACTCTCGCGCATCGGCTCGCCGCGCGCGCAGGAGTATGTGCGCAACCTGCCGTACATGGCCAAGAAGTCGTTCCCCTCGCTCTTCCCCAACGCCAACCCGGACGCGCTCGACCTGCTCGACCGCATGCTCGCCTTCGACCCGACCCGCCGCATCTCGGTCGAGTCGGCCCTCGAGCACCCCTACCTCGCCATCTGGCACGACGCCAGCGACGAGCCCGACTGCCCGGCCACCTTCAACTTTGACTTTGAGGCCACCGACGACGTCGGCGAGATGCGCAAGATGATCCTCGACGAGGTGTTCCGCTTCCGCCAGATGGTGCGCACCGTGCCGGGAAGCGGCGGTCACGCCCCCGCCGTCGCGCCCCAGGTGCCCATCCCCACCGGCGGCGCCAACCAGCAGTGGCGCGCCGAGGACCCCCGGCCGCAGGAGTACGGCGAGATGCAGGGGCTCGAGGCCGAGCTGGGCGGTAGATGAGGAGACTTGGCGCCCCGCTCGCCTTCGGTGTCGGTTGCGACGTCGGCGGCGACGCTCGTGGGGAATGGAGAGGGTGATGGCGATGCCGGTCTGCTCCGCGGTGTGGAAGAAGAAGCAGTGTGTGAAGGTGTGGGAAAACTCAAGATTGGCGGTGGCAGTGGCGGCGGCCCGCTCGGGGAGATTCAGAACCTGCAGCAGCGACAAGAACAACCGCAGACGCAAAAGACGCAAAAGACGACGAGGACGAGCAGACGGCTGAGGCGGGAACGGGTATGGGACGAGTCGAGGTGGGATTTCTATCTGCAGTTTTGGCGGTACGCGGCGCGCTTGAAGACGCTGGGGTCCGACCGGACGCTGGATACCGCCGGCGGCGGCGGCGACAGGCGGAGGCAGTGCTTTGGTGTGTGTGGCTTACCAGGCTTATTCGAAGCGCTTCGAGAACAACTAGGCGGGAGCTTTTTGTCGGTTGGTATTTTCTTTGTCAAGGTAGTGTTATGAAGTAGGGATATGATGAATTGAGCGGTTTGAGCACACGTTTGAGAAGTCTCGTACATTGTTGTGGTTCTGACTGACCCTTGATATTGGAGGTATCGCTCTATCTACCCGATTGACCACAGACGATCCATCATCCCACACAGCCTAGATCTTTTTTTTCCGAATCCCAAGCCAAGAACGCCAGCGCAATGCAAGTAAGCCATCTCGTTCTCCGCCAGATTTACACACGTGAGATCGCAGCCCCCTTCCTCGGGCCTACTGCATCCCGCCAAACATCAGACTCTCCACCATCCCGTTCGTCTGGATCGCCATCTGCGCCTTCTCCACCTCCTTGGACACCTTGCCCAGCAGAGCCTGGAACTGCGTCGCCAGCTCGTCGCTGCCGCCGACGTGCTCGCTGTAGATGTCCAGCAGGTGGAACGACATGTCGATGCAGATGCTCAGGTAGCGCGGGTCCGAGATGTACTTGCTCGCCCACTTAAGGAGAGGCAGCACCGTGATCTCATCGCGGCCCTCGAGGGCCTCGCGCAGGGCCGAGCGGTGGCGGAGGGCGACCAGTAGCGTCAGGGCGGTGACGGGCTGGTACTGCGGGCCCGCCATGTCGATGACCTCGTCGAGGGCGGCCGCGTAGCGCCCCTGGCGGTAGTCGCGCTGCCACGGCTTGAGCTTGACGCGCCGCCCGCGCCCGCCTTGGGCGTCGGTGGGGATGATGACGTCGACGCTCTCGCCGAGGAGCTCCATCGCCTTGTTGGTCACGGCCGCGCGCTTCCGCTTGGCCTTTTGGGCGTCGAGCTTCTCGAGGGCCTCGGTGCCCACGTCGCGCGCGGCTTCTACCGCGGCGCGGTCCCGGGCCTTCTCGGCCGCGGCGCCCGAGAGGCGCGTTCGGAGGGAGAGCACGCCGGACTGCATGCCGACGGCGAGATGCCGATCTTCTTGGGCGGCGCCGGCGGCGATGACGCCGAGCGAGAGGATCGGGCTCGGGTACTTGGAGCCGGCCACGACGTTCCAGTCGTTCGTCTCGAAGACCTTGACATGGCCGTCCAAGCTGCCGCTGACGACACGCCGCCCGTTGGAGGCGAGGGAGAGGGAGGTGACGGTCTTTTGGTGGTTCGTGATGAGGCGGAGCGGCTTGGCGGCGACGAGGTCGAGGACAGAGATGGCGCTACCGGCGGCGGCCAGAAGGGTCGTGCCCGACTGCAACGGAAGGACATCCTCGACGGGGTCGGCGTGCTTGAAGGTCATGACGGAGCCGCCCGGCGACCTCGCATCCCAGACCCGGACCGTCTCGTCGTAGGAACCCGAGACGAGCAGGTTGCTGTTCCCGCCCGGCATGAAGGCGCCGCAGCGTACGTAGTCCGAGTGCCCCGAGAACATCCGGCTCGGGTTGTTCGAGGGCAGATCCCACAGGCGCACCGTCTTGTCGTCACTGGCGCTCATGAGGGTGGTCAGCTCGGTGGGCGACCACTTGGTGACCCAGACGGGCTGCTTGTGGACATGCCACGTCTTGAGTATCACGGCACGGGTGCCACCGCCCACGTCAAACACCTGCATCCTGCCCGAGTCCTCGCCGGCGACCAGCACCCTGCCATCGGCGCGGATCTCGCCGCAGTGGGCCTCGCTGTCGAAGCGGCCGATGGTCTTGAGCGGCTCGCGCTTGCGGATGGAGAAGATGTCGACGCGTGGGCCCGAGGTGACGGCGAACAGGTCGTTGAGCTTGGTGGCGGCGACGAGCGAGTTGGACAGGGCGGCACCGGTGGCGGCGGGGAAGCTGATGTGCGAGATGGGCCACGAGGCGGTCGACGTGTGGGATTTCTGGTTCTTGAACGACCTCCAGTACCGCTGCTCGGCCGTGACCGGGCTGGGCCCCGACGGCAGCTTCACCTGCGCCAATGGGAGCACTTCTGCCGCCATTGTTGCTGTTGCGATCCGACCTTGGCGGTGTTGAGAGGGGCTTGTCGGTCGTCGGTCGTCGGTCGTCGATTGTCGATTGTCGATTGTCGGGTTTGCGCCGTCGCTTGCGATCCACGATCCACGATCTCCAATGCTCGAAACTTTTTTTTGCCTTTTTCGACTTGGATGGATCTGGGCTTGCAGGCCAAGCCAAGCCTCTCACCCCTGTCGCTGCACTTGGCCGGCTCTTCATCCCATTGGCGTCTTGGAGGAAGCCCGCCCCGCTTTCGTGGTGAGCACAAAGTGGAGCCCTGGAAGGCGCCCTCGACACCACAGGGCGCAGGGTCCATGACCCCAGCAAGCCCAGCAAACTGATTTGGGAGTTTGGATCGAGCTGTTTGCAGCTTTGGAACATTCACACAAACAACCAAGCAAATCACTCTCAAGTATCAACAGTCTCATCCATGCTCACTGATCTGGTTCATAGCAAACACAGCTCTCAAACGATGCAGGTACCCTCTGTATGTGCACACAAACCCCGACGTCATGTTTCCTAGGAACCTTGGTAGCTGTAATTATTGTCTCTGCCGCTTCCGAGCCAACAAACCAGGGACGAGTTGCTCGTCTCTGTGCTCCTGCGGCACGGCCCACTGTCGACAACAAGGTTCCTTTCGAGACGGTTGACCTCAGAACAAGACTGCAAAGAGTGCTGCTGGGGATTTACAGAACCACAAGGTACATTGTGACTTTGTGTGAGTGCGTCACAGAAAGAGGTAGCGGATGTCGGCGTCCTGTTGTTCAACCATGCCCACTAGGCCGCAAGCGTGCGCCCTTCTCCAGTGTGACAGTCTGTTGCTGCGCATCCCTGGTCCCCAAGACTCTCCCAACAGCCGCGATTGGCTGGCGTGTCCCCGACGCCGGGACTCATCAGTGCTGCCGGCGACATGGAGCATCGACATGACCTCAAACATATCGTTGGTTCCAACCTCTCGCACACGCTGCAGGCAGCAAACGAGCCAAGGAGCATCCAGACCGTGACCAACAACATTACCACTTGCATGACCCCGCCATGCGCTATTATCTCCTGTCAACATCTTGGATTTGAAGGTTGTCGCATTTGCTTGGGGAGTGGTTTGAGCCTTGGGCTGTGGGGCCTTCCTGGGCTGTTGTCGAGAGAGGCTGCATTCCCGTCTTTGTTGGTGCTGGGCATTGCTAATAGTGCTCCGTGACTGCACTTTCCGCTGAACAACGTCTCTTTGTTGCCACATCCTTCCGTCCCGTCTTCTCTCCTCTATCCTCCCATCTCCCATCCGCGCATTTCGCGCCCGTTCATCGGCCTCGAGACTCTACGCGCCTGCCCGATTTCTGCTCGACCGGCTGGGCGCTTTTCGCACGAGATCACCAAGCTCCCGTTCAATGGTGTGTGGCCCTGGCGCATTGCCGCCCTGCCCATCTTCCAGCGCCACCACCTCTGCGTTTGGCGTTTGGCATTCGGCGTCTGCCGTTTGTGATCTGCCCGTTTGCCGTTTGCAACCAGAAAGTTGACTTCTTTCTTGTCTGCAGTCGCCCACCACACCGAGTCGCTTGGCGGCCAGTCGTCTGGGAGGAGAGTACTTGTAGTAGAGTACGATGCCGCCTTCTCAGCCGAGCCCGGGCGGGAATCCACGTCCTGCAGCCACTGTCGACAAGCAGATCGCGTCCTCCAATGCCACCGCTAATGCCTTCCTCGGCGGCCGGCAGCCATCATGGATGACTCCCGGCGCAGCAGCAATCCGAAGACCCAATCCCCGTCCCGCCGCGCCGAGACCGCCCGTGCCCCAGGCTGTCCAGCAGCAACACCACGAGCACCACCACCAACAGGAGCCTCAGCACCACCACCAACCTCCGCACCAGCAAACCCAACAGTAAGGAGGCCCCCTTTGCCCGCCTCACCGCTGCGCCCCGTTCATGAAGCCCACTAACGCTGTTTCCCTGGACCAGACCACCCGTTCTCCCATCCCCCGCCCCTAGCGACGAGCCGAGCCCTGCCTTGTCGAATGTGCTCGACAGCCCCAAGCCCAACCCAACACCGCTCCCCGATGTGCACAACATGGGGCCCGCCAACGCCCCGACCCCAGCCACGCTCCCCGTCGTCGATGCCCGCTTCGTCCTCGACCCTCTCACCATCCCAGGGGCACAGGAAGCCCCGAGACCCGGGCCCGTTGGCGCCGCACCTCGCGTCGAGACTGGCCTCCCCGCGTTTGCCCAAATCCAAATGTTTCAGGGGACTCAAAATAGGCAAGACAGCCACGGCCGGAGTCTGAGCTTCGATGGGAATTCTACACCAACGGCCTCGCGTGGACCGCTTCCTCCCCTCAAGAGGCGCCGGACAGAGTGGGTTGCGACGGGTTTATCTTGCATTCAGCCACCAGGGAACGCTGACTCTTGCCCTAGCCAGCCACCGCCTCGGCAGACCACCACGTCGCTGCTTCCGATTCTCGAACAGTATGTTCAGGCTTGCGGAGGCAACAGGGCACTTGACTCCGCCGTCGAGAAGCCACGCGTCATGCTTCTCACCGAGGCCTGCAAGAATGAAGATGCCTTCTTCCTCGTCCTGCACCAGTTGTTCTCCCTGTGGTCCCTGAACCCGCTGGAGGCGTACGCAAGCATCCCGCTACATCGGCCGGTGATCGACAGTGCGTTTAGAATCCTCGAGACTGTTCTTAAGAAGAACGAACTCCTCTCGCTGGCGCACCAGCAATGGTTCTCTCGCTTCCCCGTCGCCAACGGGCAGTTCAGCTACGCGCACATCGGCGACGCCGCGCTTATATCGCAGATTGCCACCTTCCTGTCGGCTCTCATCAATGAGCACGAGTCGCTGCTCGCGGCAGCAATGCAGCGGAACTACCCGTTTCTAGTGGACGAACTTCTCGCTCGCCTGGGCTGCTATTCTCCCGTGCTCCAGTTCATCCTCTTCACTGCCTGCCGGAGACACTTGGGAGTGCCCGACGGCGACTTCGGCGCGCAGCTCGAACAGGCTTTCCGCGACGACCAAGCCAGACATCGGAACCCCGTCACTGGCCTCCACACACTGGCGCCTATTACTCAACCGGGAGAGATCGAGCAGAGGAATGCTCCTCTCATTGGCTTCTACAAACTCATCGTCTCCGCCGTGAAGTTCCGGGGCGGCGGCCAGACCAGCGTGCAGTCGCCCTCTATTCCCAGCGCCACCTCGCCCCATCACACGCCACAGCCAGGAGGGCACAACACCTTCCCTTCTGTGCAACATGCACAGCATCACCCACCGGCATCCGCCCCTTACTCGGCGCCGAGCACCTTTTCTCCAACGTACCCCAGCTCAGCCCTACCCTTGCCATCTCAGGCACCGGTGGTGGCTGTGAATCCATACACGGCAAGTCCCCAAGATGGGGGCAGAGTCGGGACGACACAGGCTGTACCATCGAGTCCCAGCGCCCAGATAGCTCAGCAATACAGACAGACGAGCCAGAGCGTGTTGCTCCAACACCAAGCGGTGGGCAGCAGCATCCCGAGCCCGCAATCCCTGGCTTTCCCACAGCACCAGTTGCGCCAGCAAGAACCGATAATACAGAGCCAGCAACAACCCATAATGCAAAACCAGCTACCCGTAATGCAGAGCCAGCAACAACCCATACTACAGAACCAGCGACAACAGCTGCCGTCACAGCTGCTCAACCAACAGCAATATCAGCGCAACCTGCAGATAGCCCCGCAGCTACACACGCAGTCGAGCACCCATGCCACAACGCAGTCGCCGACGTTTGCGGCGCATCGTGGGGTCCAGCCGGTGCAGAACATCCAGATACAGCAGATGCAGTACAACCCCTGGGCTCGCCAACTCCAGCCCGTGACATCCCCTACCAACTTCATCAATAGCGGAATACATGCTGGACCGATGCCAGCCCCCCAATATGCGGCACAACAGATACACCGAGATCCTCATCGCAGCCGACCCCCGAGAGTAAAAGACCCGCTGGTGCCGCCCAAAGGGACCCTGATAACCCGGCCCGATTGGCCGTACGACCCCGCGGACCGTAAGGCGATCTTGATGTCGTTGCATCAGGCCCACGTGCGAAGCCCAAAGCGAGTCATTAAAAATGGCGAGGCGGAGCGCTTCTACCAGGCCGTCAAGTCGCTCCCGGTGGAGCCGACTCCCGTGGCTCCCAAGAAGACGCTGTTCACCTTCCGGTTCGAGGTGACCGAGGAGCAGTCTGCCCTGGCGGCGAGAAAGTCGAAGCTTCCCGGGACCCTTCTGCCCGTAGTCGAGCACTTCAACGGTGCGCTGCGGTGGCGAGTCAGGTGCTGCATGCCTCCCAGCTCGTCGAAACCGCTCACCCAGCAGCAATGGGTCACGCTGGATGGGAACTGGCCGTCGTTTATGCACATGACGCTCAACAACAGGGTGCTCGACATCCGCAGGCGCCCGCACAACGGCAAAGACCTCCCTACAGAAGTCACCGACTTTGTCGTCCCCGGCACTAACGTCCTCAAGATTGCTCTCCACGAGGCGCCTGGTGAACCCTCGCAGAGCCGCCTGCTGGCCGTTGAGTTGCTCGAGACGCTCAGCCACTCCACCATCGTCAAGTCCATCTGGTCGCAAGGCGCAATACCCGAGCAGCAGACGCTCAACACCATCAAGAAGCGGCTGACCTCGTCTGCCGACGACGAAATCGCCTTTGAAGCGCCCGACCTCGCGATCGACCTCGCCGACCCCTTCAGCTCCACCATCTTCAAGATCCCCGCGCGGGGCGTCGACTGCACGCACATGGAGTGCTTCGACCTCGAGAACTGGCTCAACACGCGCCCGGCTAAGCCGCCGCTCAGCTGCCCGCACAAGAAGGTCAAGTGCACGTGTCCCAACACGGCGGAGCCGTCGAACCCGGACAAGTGGCGCTGCCCGATCTGCTCCAAGGACGCGCGGCCGTACAGCCTGCGCATCGACGGGTTCCTGCTGAAAGTGCGGGCGCAGCTCGAGGGCGAGGGCAAGCTGCACACCAAGAGCCTGCGCGTCAAGGCGGACGGCAGCTGGTCGGTCGTGCTCGAGGCCGACGACGACGGGGCGAGCGACGACGAGGGGTTTCCGGCTGCGCCCGCGTCTGCGCCCACGTCGGCGGTAGCCCGCAAGGCGCCGCAAGTGCCTGCGCTGCCGAGGCGGGAGGTGGAGGTGATTGAGCTGGACTAGGCTCTTGCGCGTCGGATTCACCTTCCCTTACCGACGACACCGACCGACCGACCGACCTGGCGCTGACGTGTCTGCCCGCACTGCTCTCCTCGCCTATGTCTGATGAGCAGACCAGCAGACATGCATCCTTAAAACTGCGTTTACGTTTGGGGAAAGGACATATTCCCACCGTCCTCCTCAGTCTTGCGTTGAGCTGGCGTTCGATTGAACGGATGGAGCATATCATTACCACCCCACCGCGGCAGAAGGGTCGCCGCCCCGCCACTTTGTTGGATGTTGGATCACCGTATGACCCATGAACCCCGTTATGCTTACCATGATAATTCTTTTTCTTCTTCTTTTTCTGTTTTGCTGGCGTTCAATCGCAATGGGTCACACCGAGGTACTGGTTGGCTTGGTTTGGCTTGCCTGGCTTGGTGTGGTTTGTTCTTTGGGGGTGCGCTTACGGTTTGCGGGTTTGGTTTTGGTTTGGTTTGGTTTGGTTCTCTCCGGGCGGAGCGATTGGAGTGATGGAGCGACGGCACGGAGCAATGGGATGCGATGGAGCTAGCTAAGCTACACTTGAGAGGCCCCAAAGGGAAGGGCTGGGTTGACAAGGAAGAAAAGGGAAGGGAGGGAAGCATGGAGTT
>Ga0247824_10001681_pt1 | contig 12187 bp, 11 predicted proteins | sample 13C_PalmiticAcid_FD_194412 | JGI IMG/M metagenome (GOLD analysis project Ga0247824, IMG submission 194412) | Soil microbial communities from agricultural site in Penn Yan, New York, United States - 13C_PalmiticAcid_Day48 | ecosystem: Environmental > Terrestrial > Soil > Agricultural land...
AAAAAAAAAAAAAAAAAAAAAGGAGCGCAGCTGTCAAGAAGTGAGTGGAATCAGAATTGAGGATTCTGCATCATGCCTGGAAGGCTTCAGCACTGACAGCAAAAGAAAGGATTCCGCGCCCAGGATGGCGAGGGAGCCTTCGATCTGGGAATGATGTGCTATCATGACCAAGACCATGGAGCGGCAGAAGGGGGCCAGCCTCTGGGTCCTTGGCACCATCGGGATGGCGACCATCACAGGAATCCATGGGGACAGGCGAGTCGTCGACACCACAACTCTGAGCACGGGCAGCCTCCTTCCTCCTTTCATCGGGGTCCATCCTGCTGCCTCTCTCTCTCTCCTTGCCTTGTCGGCCGATCCCCAAATCCTGGCGACGACCGAGTTCCTTGGTGAGCATGTGACTTTCTGTTCTGCAGTAGTTGTCTTGAAGGATCGGTTTTACACTGCCTCTCCATCCTTTTCCCTCTCTCCCTTTTGCTGCCCAGCCCCGCTGTTGCTAAAACGACTGCTGTCCTGCCTCTCTCTCTCTCTCTCTCTCTCTCTCTCTCTCTCTCTCTCTCTCTCTCTCTCTCAATATCATTCGACCCACCTGGCTGTCTCCCTCTCTCTCTCCCTCTCAGATATCATTCGACCCACCTGGCTGCGTCTCTCTCTCTCTCTGTCCTGTATACATATACACACTCTGTAACGAAACCATAATGACCACTGAACAACCAAAGCCAAACATCAACATAGCACCGTACATGTCAAAGCAAGTGAACCCCCTCCTCCTTGCGAACATGCTTGTCGATGGCTACCATCCCACACCCACTGGCTGACTTGTGACGATGACGCCTTGTATCATCAACCTAGATTCGTGCGATGTCTTCATGTGGAAGACGATCATCCCGTGATCGAGATACCGTTTTCATACACGCAGTTCGGTGTCGTGCTAATGGTCGACATCGTCGGCTTCAGCCAGGTTGGTTAGCTTTTTGTTCTGTCATATTTGTTGTCTGCATGGCATGTCTGCATGACGCAAGGACGCGACAGGTCTGTGCACCAAATAATCTTCACATCATTTGACTGCAGATGACAAGCATCGCCTCCTCCAAGGGCGATGTTGGCGCAGAGATTCTTTCTTCCCAAACTGGTGACTACTTTGACAAGGCCATTCGGGTCATTGAATACTATGGTGGAGACGTTGTAAAGGCAAGAATATAACTACAGGCGATGCTCTCGTTCATTGTCTGTCCTGCACAATGAACTCTGTGCTCACACCCGCCTCTCTTGTAGTTTCTAGGCGACGCATTGCTGGTAGTATTTCAAGCAAATCCTTCTATGGAACGTCTACATCAAACCTGCACCGATTCACCCGATAGCTTGCCATTAACGGCCGACGAGGCTGCAGGGACGCTTCGACGGAACAAGCTGACAGTTCGGAGAGCTATTGAGTGTAGTCTCGAACTACTGGCCCGTCTCTCCAACTACAGGATCTACCTTTCCGAGCGCGAGTTTGCGAGAAAGCTTTCAGGAACATTCAGCACATCTGACGATGGTCACAGCAACGAAGATGAAAGTAACATTAACAGTAACAACAGCACCGATGGTATCCACCTTGCCATCAATGGAGCACAGGGCCATGAGTCACCCATGAACAGTTTGAGTTTGCTGGATAATATGCAGGTGCCTGAGACTCGCGAAAGCACAGGAGATTGCGGTTACATCCACCCGCTGGCAGACTTTGAAGACGGTTCAGGATCGAAAGGATGCACCCCCATACAGCCCTCGTTGAATGATGCCGGCAATGTCTATCGTGTAGATCAAAGTCATGCGTTTAATCGACTCGCATCGTCACAAATACAATCCAGGAGCAAGCACAACACTAGAACTTTGGAGCCCCACAAACACCACCTAACAGGGACTGGTCCTGGTCCTGGTCGAATGCCTCCATTGCTTATCCCGCCTCTCAATACCCAATCTTCCGAGACGGATACAATACCTCGTCTCAGTTCAATTCCACCCACCGCCCGTGGCGGGATTGCAGGATTTCGTAAACGTGAAGGGTCTGCCAGTTCAGGTTCTCTTAGACCAGGATCAATCACATCCAGAACGCGAGGCGGGTTTTTCGCAGCTGCAAAAAGCCTATTCTCGCATACCAATGGAGGTGAACGACACGATGAAAGCAACACAGGATACTCCCTACCTGGCACTATGGGGTCTTCAGAAGACTCCCACGACTTGCAACTGCACATGGCATTATCTGCGGGTGATATTTGTAAGTGTCATTTTAGATTCCAGTATGAATTTCAAATGAACCAAGGCTCATGTGGCTGTGTCATTGTTCCTTGCATGGTAGCGAATATCATCATCGGGGACCTTGGAGGCGAAAGCGGCATCGACGATTTGCTCGTTCAGGATACTGGTCGCCTAGAGTATGCCATCTGCGGCGAGCAGATGTCGACAATTGAGGACGCTTTGAGCCTGGCCCATGCGGGAGAAGTGACTATCACAAAGAGTGCATGGCAATATGTTAATCCTGATGCGTATCCGCTGTGCGAACCCAGAAGGAACTGCTTCATATTGAAGGCTATTCATACAGAGACCGCGTCGAGTATACCACTAATGAGGCGTGTCCGAAATGACAAACTACTGAACGCTCCTGTGGAAAGCAACCCGCATTACTTCAAGTAAGCTGGAAACTGTTTTTTTTTTGTTTGTTTGCAAGAGTGTTATAGCCAGACAAAGTCAATTTTCTCATGGATGTCTGGACTCACATTAGGTATGTAAACAAGTCCGCCATTCATCGTCTGATACTCCATCCTGATGGTGGATATCCAGCTCAGTTCAGGAATGCTACTATTCTCTTTGTGAGTTTGGGCAATGTCAAACCGTGGATCTCCGAGGGCCTGTCATTTTGCCAGAGAGCGATGATCATTGTGCACGAAATTACATCCACATACGAAGGTACCTTTATGTGTCTCCCATATTACTCTTTGTACACTACCACAAGCAAGCACCTTCTAACCTTGTCTTTCTTGACATACTTCAGGGTTTATCCAACAATTTGCCGTGGATGACAAAGGAGCTACTATCCTGTGTGCTTTTGGCCTCCCTTATCCACGTTCTCACGAGAAAGAAGCGAGTTTCGCTGCAAAGGCGGCTTGGCTGATTCGTCAACGGTTCTTGGATACTGATATCCGTGGTTTCAAGATGTCGTTGGCAACAGGTGTAATATTCACAAGCACAATCGGAAATGAGTTTCGTCGTGACCCTGCGATTGTCGGAGACACAATCGTCATTGCTGTTAGGATCCTGGGTTTTGAGTACGCGAAGGAGTCTATTGTCTGTGATGATGCCACAATGCTTGCTTGCACCAGCGATTACGAAGGTCTATGTGAATTTGAAGACATGGGTGAAGAATATGTCAAGGGCAAGTTGCACCCCATTCGGATCTGGAGACTTGTTCACTTTGGTGCCAGGAGACAGATTCATCACTTTGACATTTTGGTAGACGAAACGATCGGATACCAGCCGGAGCGAAAGAAGGTCAGCAACTTTATTGCAGCATGGTCTAAGGATCCGAACAGGAATACCCTTGTGGTAACAGGTCCCAGGGGTTCCGGAAAGTGCATGTTTTATCAGCAGATCGCCCATAGCGCCGACCAATGTGGTTTTTTTATTTGCTCTGCATCGTCATTGGAGGTTGAGCAGAACACAGAGTACTTTCCTCTCAAGTTTTTGCTTCTGGGCATGTTTGATCTCATGCTCAAGCATGAGATTCCTTATTCCGGTATGGAACTGCTGGAAGAAGCCTCGTCCTCGACAGCAGGCGTTCACAGTAAGAACACATCCATTGATACAACACACCCGACATTTCCAATAGACACCGCTATGAGCCAAGCAACTGTGACCTCTGATGAACAACTTTCCTCTTCAGCTGAATGCAGTGCCAATGATCATAACCACAGATTGACGGTAGACCTCATGCTCAGCCAGTACGAAGAGCCTTACGGATGTGGCACCGCAAGCAAGTCAAAGCTTCAAGCGCTTATCAGTGCCTGCTTGGACAAGATTGGAAGTGGAGATGTGAATCTGACAATGCCAGTGTTAAACAACATTATCATGTCCATTTCTTCCGACAACTCGATGCCCACTATCAGCAAGGCCGACGACGGAACTCTGATCGAGTTTGTTGTTCGTGTCCTGAATTACGCTTGCCAGTATATCAAACTCATTGTGGTACTGGAAGAGATGCAATGTAAGAGTTGCATTCGAGTCCATGAGCGTTAGGACTTTACACTGGAAAGCCGTAACCTTTACTTACCGGACCAGATTTTTCATCATGTCACTTCTAGGGTGCGACCACAAGACACTCAACGCAATCCATGCAATACACCAGCGTTGCCCGTCCGTCCTGGTTATTCTCTTCACCAGGTCACAAAGGGACTATGGTGGCAGCAATATTATGAAGACAATCACAAACCATTCGAAACACCTCGAGGTTGCTCTCAATGGCCTCAAGCCTCGGGAGATTGAGCAAGTTCTCCTTCAGGCATTTGCGTCAAAAGGAGTCAATAGGATCAGCCCTGAAATCCTCGAATTGGTCCAAGAACGAACCAAGGGCAACCCACTCTTTGTCAAGCACATGTCCCTACTACTCCAGGAGTTTTGTCATGTCAACATTGCCGATGGTGAACTCGTCAAGACAAGCAAAGAAACGTCCCCGAATCCAACCTCGAAGACATTGGAGGAGATATTGCTGAGACAAGATCGCAAAAAAATTGTCTTGATGCAGTATGATCGCCTTCCTCCAAAGTTTCAAGAATTTTTGAAGATTGCCAGCTGTCTTGATGGAAAGTTTACTCTCGCAGAGATCACAGCCATCAAGCCGCTGGTGACTCTCTTGGGTATGGCGACGCGAGGAAAGTCCTACGCGACAATCATCAGCGATTTGGATACGTACCGGTTCCTATCCTTGGCCACCGATCAGCAGACCAATGTCCAGTTTTCACACAACGTTGTATTTCAGACGGTGTACACGTTTGGATCGCCCTCGACTGCTGCTGATATCTATGACTCGATCCCATACGAAGAGCGCGTGAGTTACCATCTCAAAATGGCTCAATATTACGAATCGTTTCTGGAACAACAAGGCTACGACGTGGACTGTACAGAACAACCTTTGAGCTGCCAGGATATCATTCCTCAGATCACATACCATTACATGAAAACGGATCATACAGAGAAGAAGGTCAAATACCTCCAGATTCTCGCCGCGTTCCATCTCAAGAGTTACATGTTGGCAGATGCCACACGGAACATAGAGGAGCTGATCCATATACTGGATACAGATCGTGGAGCAAAAGAGATGATCAACGATGAGGATCTCGCAGACATCTACGGAATGAAGGGAGAGTGTCTCTCGAAAAGGATGCGCATCGAAGAAGCCGAGCCGGCGCTTCTGGACAGTCTGGCCAGGTACGGTATCGCCTGGCCTTCCAGCAAACATCAATGGAAGCGAGAATTAATGACTGAGGGGATCAAGTTCAGGTATTACTTTCTACGCGGTCTAACACCGGTTGAACAAAAACCTGGGACGGTGGAGCACAAACCCAGAGTCAACAGCAAGACCCAGATACGACTTGCGCGGCTTATCCGTGTCCTTTATTGCCTTCAGAACATATACTTTTGGAGGACCGAACCTGGAGCAGCCATGCTTTCGAGTCTGTATACCCTTCGTTATGCACGAAAGTTGGGCCTCCCGAGTGGGAATCAGGCGGCGTCTCTGGGTCGGATCGCGATTCTAAACTATTACCAAGGCCACAAACACGAGTGCCAAAAGTACATGAGCGCTGCACTGCGGGTCAGCGAGACAGGAGAGTCTACAGGAGGGATGCTACCGGCTCTCGTTGCCTACATCGAGTACTGTGAAGGACGTCACGAGTTTGCACACCAGCTACTGGACCAGGCTATTAGCGAGAGCAAGACATTTGGTGTTGTTACGCATCTGGCAACTTTTTATCGAGCGGTGACCATGAAAACTGCCTATCGGATGTGGGAGGGTGCTTTCAATGTGCATCCAGAGGACTGTCAGCTTCTCCGTGCCTTGTCAGCGATTGCTATCCAAAACGGCGACTCGGAAGGCGAAACCCTGTTCGCCATCCCAACACTTGCCAACCTGCTTATCCAGGACCGCTTCCGGGACGCAGAGTCATGGGTGGTCCTGATTGAACGGTTCATTATGCCCAAGGCACGGCTAATGAATTTATTGGTCATCCATGGGACCTTGTCGCTCTACTATGCCAAAACCGGAGACCACGAAAAGACTCGGATCTACGTCGAACTGCTTGGGCAAAACATACAGAATCAAGGCGTCGGAGCTCATCCGTTTCCCCTGATGGGCTGCATGTTTGCAGTGATGGCCATGTACACAATCTACGGCAGCGCCCTCAACGATACCAGGGAGGCAAAAAGTCTGTATGGTTCATCTGAACCGCAGTGCCCTTTCAATGCTGAAGCTACTCTGAACCATCTTGTAGCTTATCTGAAGACAGAACCACTCAAATCCTTGGCGGAGCCTTTTATCTGTTTGGCGGAGGCGATACGATGTTTTCTCATTCAAGATGAGAGAGGAGGCTCTCTGAAGCTTGAACAAGGGTTCCGCGAACTAGGACCTGGACTGGAAGGCATTACATTTGTCAAGGCCTATTTCCTGGCGCAGTTAGGTCGACACTCTAGCCCAGAGCAAAAGCGCGAGTGCTACAAAGAGGCTCGCCAGCTGTTCCAGTCAATGTCCATGGATCCCTTGATATGGCTGCCGGATTTGAATCTGGACTGGCGACCTTCACCAGTTGAGGCTCAATTCGATTACATTCTGGGCGATGTTCCTCTGCCGGCTTTTACCGAAAGATTTGAGGAGGGGTCATTAGGCTGGGCCGTTGTCGAGGTTTCGAGGGGCCGCTCTTTAGGAACAGAGGCCGAACCTGAAGCTTCGCAAGCTGTTATGAGAGCATCTCAGGATCCAACAATTGGACTGGGCGATGGGGGTGGATGTGGACCTGGACGAGACGTCGTTCAACTCTGAGCTGGCTAGGGCCATGGGACCCTAGGTACCCTATTCATGTGTGAATGATACAATTATGGGGGGAGGGGGGAGGAGACAGGAAACAACTGACTGAGTGACCAAGGTGGTGCCACAGATCTTATCTTCGGGAAGTTTCGATAAAGTTGGTCCTCAGTTTGGAATTTCTTTTTCTTATCAATCGGTCTGCAGGCTTCATCAGCACAGTTCACAGTGGGAAAAAGCCATTGCATCGTCTTGGCCCCTCCTGTCAGCAAGGAAGGATTTGTCACAGGCACCACAGACAGGAGGGGATGAAAGCCACACCAGCCGAATGACAAATTATCGGGTCACTGCACCAGGCCAAGCAAGGAAACAGTGAAGTACAAAGGCGGGAAGGGAGGGGAGAAGAAAAGAGGGCGTGTGGATGGTATGGATGGATGGTGAGGATGGGTGGGGAGGAAGAGGGAAGGGGAGAGTGAGTGAGCGGGTTGAGTGGAGGAGAGAGTGGGGTGGAGGTGCAAATGATGGCGAAAACTTTCCCACCCTTTGTGTGAGTGACCCCCATGGTTTTGCGTGTCTCTATAAAGGTCCTCGTCTTGCCGTCCTCATTCGTTTTCATTCCCTTCGTTCACCTCCCCTTCTGCATCCGGTATCTCCCCTATCTCTCAACCCACCGTCTTTTCTTCGCAGCATGGTCCTCGCAAACACGCTCAGCGCATGGAAGGCTTTACAGGCCCACCACGACCAGGAGGCGGACAAGATTGTCATGAAGGACCTTTTTGCCCAGAACCCTGCCCGCTTCGAGCAGTTCTCGCGCCACTTCCAAGGCGCCACCACAGGTTCCTCCGTCCTCGTCGACTTTTCCAAGAACATCATTACGGACAAGACCTTCAAACTCCTCATCGATCTGGCCAGGGAGGCCGGCTTGGAGGAGATGCGTAGCAAGATGTTCTCAGGCGAGCCTATCAACTTTACAGAAAACCGCTCTGTTCTCCACGTTGCTCTACGCAACGTTTCCAACACCCCCATCTACTCTGATGGCAAGGATGTCATGCCTGAGGTCAACGCCGTCCTTGACCATATCCGAACCTTCACAGAATCGGTCCGCTCGGGCGAGTGGAAGGGTTACACTGGCGAACGAATCAAAGATGTCGTCAACATTGGTATCGGTGGATCGGATCTGGGTCCTGTCATGGTGACGGAAGCTTTGAAGCCCTACGCGACGGAAGACGGGCTCAGGGTCCATTTCGTGTCTAACATTGATGGCACCCATGTCGCCGAGGTATTCAAGAAGGTCAAGCCCGAGACCACTCTCTTCATTGTCGCCTCCAAGACTTTTACCACGCAGGAGACTATTACCAACGCTACCACGGCCAAGAACTGGTTCTTGCAGCACGCCAAGGAGGTAAGGTGACAAGTTGGTTCATGCTCCGTAAAGTGGTTTGTCAGTTCAAAGACGAAATGGGCGAGCGTATTAGATGGACCGGGGTTGATGCCGAGGATCGCCACTTGAGGGGGGGTATCATGATGCTGTTTTTACACACATCCATCTGACCTGTCCTCATTTCCTTCCGATTTGCATAGCATGCCCACGTTGCGAAGCACTTTGTAGCCCTTTCCACCAATACGCAAGAGGTCACCAAGTTCGGTATTGACCCTGCCAATATGTTCCAATTCTGGGACTGGGTCGGCGGCCGCTACTCATTATGGTCAGCCATTGGCCTCTCGATTGCGCTTTACATTGGATTCGACAACTTCAAGGAGCTCTTGACAGGAGCACACGAAATGGATCAGCACTTTGTCAACACTCCTCTGGAGCACAACCTGCCCGTCATTCTGGGTGTCCTTGGTATTTGGTACATCAACTTTTTCGATGCCCAGGTGCACGCCGTCTTGCCTTATGACCAATACATGCACCGCTTCCCTGCATACTTCCAGCAAGGAGACATGGAGTCGAACGGAAAGTACAGAAACAGAGATGGCGAGGCTGTTCCTTATGGCACTGGCCCATGGGTGGTAGGCGAGCCTGGAACCAATGGTCAGCATGCTTTCTACCAGTTGATTCACCAGGGAACCCGTATCACCCCATGCGATTTCCTTGCCCCTGTCGAGACTCACAACCCATTGCCTAGCCACCACGACATCCTGCTGTCAAACTTTTTTGCGCAGACCGAAGCACTGATGGCGGGTAAGGATCAGGAGACTGTGCTCAAGGAGCTGCAGCAGGATGCGTCGCTTTCGGCGGAGCAGGTCCAGAAGATTGCACCTCATAAAGTCTTCCGCGGCAACAAGCCCACGAATTCGCTCCTGTTCCAAAAGCTCACGCCCGGCACCTTGGGAGCCCTGATTGCCCTTTACGAGCACAAGATTTTCGTCCAGGGAGTGATTTGGGACATCAACTCTTTTGACCAGTGGGGTGTTGAGCTCGGAAAGCAGCTCGCCAAGAAGATTCTGCCCGAGCTGCTCGCGTCCGGCCAGGTCGAGTCGCACGATGCCTCGACCAATGGTCTCATCAACTTTTACAAGCAGCACAAGCAGAAGTGAAGACCGTGCGGAGGGCACTCAATAAATTTGCCACCGTGGCTTGAGCCTTCTTCCCTTTCCACTCCTCCACTCCTCCACTCCTCCACTTTCTCCACTCCCCTCCAAACTCTCCAAACTCCTCCATTATATCCTTACGCCCGTCGGCCCAACATGTCCCTTACCAAGGCTGTCATGGGTTTTCTCGAGACCGAGATTGTCAACCCGGCTGCTCGGTTTGTGGAGAAGATCGCCTTCGAGATGCCGAGAGTGACCGACCTGGCTGACACCTACAAAGGCACTTGGTACCTTTCGCCCAGACAGCACACCATTGAGTTTGTTTGCTACAACGTCCTCTTCTTTGTCCTCTTCCGAGTCGGGCTGCACCTCTTCAGGAAGAAAGGGTAGGCCCCCTCCTCCCCCATCTCTTTATTCTCATCGCTCGTTTGTGTTCACATACCTGCCAATGGATACGATAGGCTGAAGGACAAGGAGACAGACTTTCTATTTCTCCCTTGTGCCCCTCGTTCCTGGTTCATTTCTATGTTACATCCTCCACCGATGGACTAAAAAAATAGCTGTTCCCCCAGGTCTGCATTCTATAGCCCTCGTCTGGAGCAACTCTCAAAGAGCATCAACAACAATGTGCTGCGGGGGCATGTGATGGACAAGGCAGTGCTGGTGCTGTTGTGTGGATCATACGCCCTGACCGTTTACCACAAAGTCTTTGGAGACAATTTCGTGTATCTGCTGCAGCCGTGCCATGTCAACCTACTGCTCTTGATCTTCACCATGGTTGGACCCAGAGAGAGCAAGGTGACCAAGATGGCCTTCAACTCGTACCTTCACTACATTTGGGCCACCATCTTTGCCCTCTCGTTCCCGGATACAACCGAAAACGGACTTTGGTTAGTCATCGAGAACTTTTGGTTGGGTAAGAGAGCAGGTCTCTGATATTATATTTCTCGCTTTCGATCTCGTTGCTCGTTCGATGGCACTTTGCACTCACCCGATACGTTGATTCGCCTCGTCTGTCCGTAGAACACTATCTGCTGTTGCTGGTCCCTGTCTATTTGATATACACGGGTCGATTCGCTGTATTCCCACTCTCGTTTTCATACGCGGTTTTGTCGTATGCTCTCATCTCTTTATTCCACTCTTTTATCTTGACTGGCTGTGGTCTGTTAACGGGACAAAACCTCAATTACATGTTGGTCCCTCCCAATTGTAAGTCTCAGTTCCTTGTTGTGACTCTTGCACGAGCATGCTAAAAACTATTCACTTTAGACCCGACTCACCATCCTATGCTACTCACCCAAATATGTAGCCCCATTGATGCACAGTCTCGGAAAGTACTATCGACTGACGATGTATGGCGTAACTTTCCTGCTGTGCCTGGTTTCGCGTTACATTCTCGTTGAGGTCTTGTCACTTGGACTAAGGATCAAGCAGTGGCAGCAAGCAAACAAGCTGATGCGCGAGCAAGGCATTCCTCAAGTCAAGGAGATCAAGAAGGACTGATAACCCGTCCCCCATTCAACGGCAGATAACCCAACCCTTTTTTCGTTCCTAACTTCATTGCTCGATAGACTTTTTACACTAAATCACGACGGCGCCGTTTGACATTGGGTGAGATGCTTTTTTTTTGATGAAGAATATTATGGATGTTGATGTCTAGAATACAAGTGAAGAAAAGTAGTGATACAGGCAAAGTATACAGGAAAATGAGGCTGATGGGAGTTGCGAAAAGGGTCAAAGAGAATGAACATGATATTCACTCCTGCATAGCTGAACTCTCAGCAGCCTTGGAAGCGGCCATGCCAGCCGCTGCGGCTCCTGCAACAGCTGCAGCAAAGTCGGCCAAGTGCTTGGGATCATGGAGTCGCAACATCTTGATACGGCTGACAGAGTTGAGGTCACCATCCCACTCGCGCAGGATCTTGACATTTTTGGGACTCGTATAGTCGGGGAGTTCTATGTTCAGGACGGTCCAGGGTTGTTAGTGCCCTGTGCGTGGGAGCAAATGGGTGTATTGTACTCCTCCTTTCTTATTCTCGACGAGCCGAATATTGTCCTTGTTTTTTGTGATCAGTAATAAACACGTTTATCTCATTCGGTATCGAATTGAGCTGGGTTTAAGGTAGCTGTGTTGATCATCATTCACGCGCGGAGGACACCCACCAAAGACCCCACCACTGTCAAGAAGACACATTACACACAAACACACACAAGGAGGAGGAGTCGACTGACTTACCGAACCCAGAGGCGTATTCTCGCCGTTCCTTGGCCATGACAGCGGTTAACAAGTCCTCACGCGCAGCCTTTGGGCGCGCCTTTCCAGGGCGATGCAAGGCAATCAAGGACTGATACTCGTCGTTGTGTCTGGCAAGGTACTCTTCGATAAGATCGTGGTGCTGCTCCCGCGATAGGGATGGGACGTCGTCGGGGACAGCATGGCGAAACCAAAGGATACGATCGGCGTGGCTGAACGAGTTGTTGGTGCGGACCTTATTCCGGTGCTCGAGACGATCCTTGCGAAGAACAACACGCATGACCTGCTGGGCTTTCCTTGAGGATGGGTGGATCATATCCTTGTTTTTGATAGACTTCATGGTATGGCGC
>Ga0247824_10001682_pt1 | contig 12186 bp, 18 predicted proteins | sample 13C_PalmiticAcid_FD_194412 | JGI IMG/M metagenome (GOLD analysis project Ga0247824, IMG submission 194412) | Soil microbial communities from agricultural site in Penn Yan, New York, United States - 13C_PalmiticAcid_Day48 | ecosystem: Environmental > Terrestrial > Soil > Agricultural land...
GGGGTAGGGGGTGGGGAGGCAACCACACTTCCACACTTTCGGACAACATGCGTCATTTCATTCATTGCGCCTCAGCAGGGAGATCCCATGATTGCAGCACTTCGCACGACATCACCCCTCTTGTCCCAGGCCGGAGCTTCCTCTGAGCCAGAGGGTCTGCCTCGCAGTAGTCGTCCGAGTCGTCCGCGGTTGACGGACCAAAAAAATCAGCACAGCACAACGAAGAATAAAAAAGTTCACAGAGGAAGAGTCTGCAAAAACCTACTCAAAACGTCGGTAACACCAGTTCAGAAATGGGCATGTCGTACCATCTCCCTGTTGTACCCACTCGTACCACACCCCTCTCCCTTCTTCCCTTGCCCTGTGCTTTCCTCCTGCTAGATCATTGGGCTATCAGGTCTGGGTCTCCCCGTCCCTGTCAACATGCGCTCATGTTTTCATGTTTTGCATTAGAGAGGAGGGTAAAACTGCATTCCGCATGATGGCGTATTCTATCTGATCTTGTTATTATTGATCCAAAAGCTGGTCGTATTATACATGGTCCTATAGGTAGGCTCGATGGGTGGGACAACGAGCACTCCAAAACAATGCTGTCTAATCCTCATCAGCGGTAACATCACCGTACTCGAACATGTTACGCTAGAGCAAAAAAAAAAAACAATGGAGCAAGAGTTAGGATCTGAAGGAAACAGCTACCCAATTGGGACAAATCAAAAGAGATTGCATACCCTTTCGCTTTTAGCCAATGCTGAAGCCTCTTGCAATTTGGCAACCAAGTTCTGATTAGTGGGAAGGCGGGCATAGCGCGACTTGAGCGTAACCAAGGCAACACCGTCGCGAACCATCTCTGCATTCAAGCTGCGCTCAGGGTCCTGGGAAACCTTGGGATCGTACAAGGTGAGGTGCAGAACACCATGCTCGCGCTGCTCGACGATTCCAACCAATTGACGCCCGGAAACCAAGTCCCCGAATCGTTCATAGGCTTCATTTCCGTAATCTTCATTGCGTTCAGGGACCTTGACAAACGAGAGAACAGCTTGATGCGCCTGATGGGGAAGACTGTTGAACTGTGGAGGTAGAGGTCGAACTTGGCTCAAAGGAATGGTTTCTGACTATAGTGCGATCAATAGAACACGAAGGTGTCAGGGCAAGACGACAAGGCGTGCAGGGGTTAAAAAAAACATGAGGGTCCATTGTTGACTTACATTGCCGTAGTCGACATAAAGGACTTCGACGCTCTTGCTTTCAGGGATATTCCGGACAACCTTGGCACGATACCACTGGTTATCCTCAGAGAACTTTGCACTGATGTTCTCATTGACACGAGGCTTCCATGTATCGAGAGCACTGGTGTTCTTTTGGTGGATGCCGAGGTCTGTCATCATTTTTACAAGACTCTGGATCTGATCGTTGATGATTTGGAAATAGAAGCGTCCACCAGAGACAATCTCGGACACTTCGATATCGAGGTATTCCTTCTTAATGGGCTTGTCGGCTTCATCTTCCTCTACTTCTGCAACGACATCAGGATCAACATCTGTCCAAATCTAGAAAGCAATGATCAACCACAACACAATGTCAGCGATGCTGTGCAGATACAACCTTAACCATGGAAACCTAAAGTCAAGACTTACATTCTTGCGCTCCTGTTTCGCAGTACGTTCCGCAGCATACAGTTGGTTAGCGTGCTTGCTCTGGTCAGCACTGTAACCGTGAACTTGAGCCAACCCTTCTTCTAAAAGAAGAGCCGCCACGTTCTCGGTCTTATTGAGCCACATGGTGCCGATAAAGCCTCCAGTCTTGTCCAGAGTCTCGACTTCAATCTCAACATCACGTTGCTGGCAACGGCGGGAGATAAAGTCGAGAGCCTCGGCACCAAATGGATCTGCTTTCTCATTTGCGCCGCGAGCGGCACGAGGGCAACGTACTCCTCCGAGAACAAAGGTGATCTTGCAATTCTCCTTGGGGATGATGAGCTTGAAGCGAGATCCATTGGCGACATAATCAACAATGGCTTGAGTGCGTCCGCTACGCTGGAAGAAGGGCAAGAACTGCTTGGCCTTTGTGGCGTTCTCCGAAGCATCGGACCACTTGTATTTTGGAGGCTCTTTCGTGGTGTGCTTTCCCTTGCCTTCCTCTTTGGCCCTGGAACGAACATTGAAGTTAGACAGCAGAGAAGCATTAGTTAGTCCACACTCAATGTCGAGGACGCTACTGTCTTTTTGAGCACATAACCGATGTAATCCACTTACTGGGTTTCTGCAAGCAGGAGTTGATCGTAGAACTGAGAGCGATCCTCTCGCGACTTGATCACGTCAGCAAGACCCTTTAGGACCAGCTGTTCTCCAACGTTGACCGTACCGACCTTGACAGTAGCGCACTCTGTTTGCTCTGGAAATTGGTCAGAGGGGGGTTTGACGTAGTCAATTGTGATATGAACATTCTTGCCAATCAGTCGCTTTCTGAGGAACTCCTTGGCCTCATAGTCAAACGATGCGACCTCCACGCCCTTTTGTTGTGCGAGTCTGGCTGGTGCCTTAATATTGGAGAGCCTGATCTTACGCTCTTGACCCTTGATGGTGCGAACAATGATGGTATCACCAGTCATGACTCTTACAACCTAAGTTCGCCAACATTGCACAAGTGGCACTGTCAGTGAGAACTCGTGGAATGGCGATATACATCATTGATACTCAAACATCAGCGCTGTTGGGCTTACAGTGGCGTCGAACTCATGATCCTGTCCCTTGGACTTTTGAACATGATCCTGCCACAGACGCAGTTTGGACGCTTGTGCTTTACGTTCAGCCTCTCGGAGGGCCCCTGGACCACCAGTGACATGTGTGATGCTCCAGTCCGCAACCTTAGCCAATCCATTTGAAACCAAAGCTTCGGCAATGTTTCCAGCCGGGTGAAGGATTGATCCGAAAAGGTTGTTGTTCTGTCCAGCCATCTCGAGGACTACGCGAACTTCACGCTGCAAGAGACGATGCTCGATAAAGTACTTGGACTATGGTGTGCGCATGAGATCAATACGTTTGAGTCACCATGTGCAAAAGCTCCAATGGATCCAATTCCACTAAAAGATGGGCCAGCTTACCTCTTCTGCAAAAGGTTCAACGAGATCATCAGTGTTGGGGATGCCCTGTCGGATGATGGGTGCTTTGATGCCTGAGATCATGAGTGTAATATACTGATACTCGTTGTTGGGTAGCGTCAAGCAAGCTCGGACAGTAGAGCCATCACGGATACTCTCGATGATTGCTGTAAAGAACATTGGGTAAACGAGGTTTGTATGAGCTATAGCGTCGGAGAAAGACGGAACCGAATGCCCTGACAGTTTCCATGGGAAATGGGAAGGGAGGGGTGAAGTGCGCTTTACCTGGAAGTTGCTTGCCCTTGTACTTCTCGAGGAATTCTGCTGCATCACTTTCCAGATTGTAGTGGGCTACACGGACATCCTATTCGAAGCCACGAGTTGCAATTGTTTAGATGCGAACGAACGAGATACCATCCTAAGCTGATCTATCCACAACAAGGTACTCACCGATTCCTCTTGCCAGATACCGCGTTTGGCGGCCTGTGCCTCGGCTTTGAAGGAGAACAGTGCCTCAACGTCCGCATTTTCAGCTTCTGAGGCCCTGACTTCGCGCACATCTGCCCAGCCTTCGCGAACCAATGTAAGGGCAACATTTTCATTGTTCAAGTAAAGAGCACCAAACTCACGTCCAGTGGTTGGGACCGAGTAATCGACTCTGAACGTGACCTCCTTTCCAACGAGCAACTTGCGAAGGAAGTTACGAGCAGCAAAAGCGAATGGCTACAACACGAATTGTGAGGATGAGCAAAGGTAAGAGGGGAAGGAAAGAGTGATGTTAGCGATCCATTCATCCGAGCCGGTAAGCAGCCAATATACGGGGCCATGGAACCAACATCCATAACCTCGATCAGGCACAGTGTGTCCTGATCTGATCAAGCAGAGGTTCGGCGATAGCAACGGGCGTGATCCTCCTTTCCATGATCTATCCAGAACTATCCATGTAACTGTGAATCCGTACCTCGTCAGATCGATCCTTGTTTCCGAGCTTGGGCGCCTGGATGTAGTTGAGGCCAAGAGTACGGGTTGCAGGTGGACCCCCAGCACGAGGACGTCCGCTCAGCACGACCATATCGGCGGAGAGGACCGACTTCACGGTGGCTTTACCGGTAGACATTGGAGGAGAAGGAGGCGAACGAGAGAAACAGGGGAAGGTAAGGGAGAGTTGCGGAGAAAGGGATGGGAAAGGATGAGAACAGAGATGAAGATGAAAGAAGAATGTTGTCGTGTCGAGAAGCGTGCTCTCAGGCTACCGCGGTGATGAAACGCGTTCCTATTGGTCGAATCGTTCGCCCCCCCCACACTCCATCCCACCTACACCTTTTTCCCTTGCGCCTCTTTGGCCCTACTTTTGGACCACATTATCGATTGGCTATGCTCTGCGAAGATGCACAGTGCTGTCGATCAGTGCGCCTCGAGGAGCACTTGCTTCAGTTGTTCAAACCCGTCAAAGGCAACTCTATCGCCCTCTGCGTTTTCACAAAGTGATCAGAGCAATCAGAAGCAGCACAGAAGAAGACGCAGGGAAGTCAAGAGAAGTAAGGACACTGAGAGCTATGCGTATCGCTCGAGTCACTCGTGCATGAACTCCTGATCCATCCAACGCCATCCAACGCCATCCAACGCCATCCAACGCCATCCAACGACATCCAACGACATCCAACGACACCATGCCCCAATCTAGCCAAGTTTTCAGCGTCTCGCAGCCGAGATCGAGCTCATCAAGCTGTTATTCACGCCAGGCAACAAGTGGACAATAAAACACCCTCTCTATCATTAATGTGCTCTCTTCTCCAAAAGATATGTCTTTGCACGCTCTATTGCACAGTCAAAAATTAGCGTAGAGAAATTCTAGCATGTAGAGGTTGTATCGCGGTGTATTGTATTGTGTATGACAGAAGTGGGGTGACGTGAGGTGAGGTGAGACGAGGGAGCAAATCTCGTTAAAGGAACGTAGGACGCCCATCGTCTTCATCCCTCAATGGTAGCGACGTTGATGATTCACTGTGGGACACAGCTCCTGATCCGATATCCAGAATCTCTTGGAAGCTCTGAGGGCTGTCGGGTGAGTTGGATCCTATCTCAAAATTATCCCCAATGTCCAATGTCAAGCGATTGATGGCTCTACTGAGACCACTGGGATGATAGGCTCCTTCTATTGGGCTATAGCTTCCGCTTTCATCTTCATCCTCATCCAGTAATGGTCCCGCTTTCTCATCCTCAGGCGTGCAGGTGCCTTCTTCGTCCTCTTCAACGATGGTCGACGCAGAACTGTATGGAGGCAGTGTCTCGTCGTCTGCTTCGTCCTTGCCAAGGATGACTGGAATCTGTGACTCGCGGCAAAGCTGTGCAATGGTCTGATAGTCGCCTTCCTCGTCCGTCTAATACAGATCCGCATCAAGCACGATAAGGAAAATTAGGATGCGTTGCAGAGTCAGGTTTGAGAGCTCCTAAGCAAATGCAAGGAAACATACCATGACAACGTGAATGGCGCCTGGCTGGTTGGCGACATGGTAGAGACATCGAATGTTGTGGCCTTGAATGATCTGTACAAGATCTCCCTACAAATGCATCACATATGAAGGTTAAAAACTGCATCGGAAGAGGGATGTTCAGTCCACAATCCACAGAGCCAGACGCGTAGACTTACTGTTTCAACATGTCGAATCTCAATGAACGAAGGATCAAAAGCGATAATATAAGGTAGTGACAAAGCACAGAATGTGGGAACTCCTTCCCAGTGGATGATCCACCCATTGCGTGCACGACGACCCGTCTTGTCAACGTAAAACGAGAATTCTATAGCAAAATGACAAAGCAACGGTTGCGTCAGTCATGTTACCGAAACTGTTAATGAACCCGCACACTGTCAGGCACAAAAGTTTGTCCTACCTTCGTAGCAAAGAAGGAAGGTGAATGTATCGCCGGTGCCAATGCGATAGATGGCCAAGGGCTTCAGGTTTTCATCCTTCTTGTGTACAAAGTCTAGTGTGGTATCGCTGAAGTCCAACAAGTCCTGAGTGTTCAAATTGGAAAGATCAACCAACTCAAAGCCCTTGCTACAGCCAACACAGAGAGTGTTCCTCAAGAAGTGCAAAGAGTTGGTCTCGCGTGGAATATAAAAGTCCTAATGGAGGAACCATGACAATACTGGGCGGTTAAACAGGGCACATCCGCCTGTGCATGAGAATATACATGGCCAAGACATTCCATGAGGGTTAAACGCATACCTTGTACAGCTTGAATAGCTCGGTATTGCCACCGCGAAGCATGGTGCGGAGACTATGCTTGTTCTTCTTGGAGCCATCTTGCTCGATTGGTTCCAGAGTTTTGATGGTAGAGCTTTGATCCAGCGCATTACTTGAATTCTTGACGATGCCCACAAGTGTTCTGTTTTGGCAGACTCCGGTCTTAAAGAAACTGACAGACGATCCCAGCTTCTTGGCGCGCTTGCTGGGAGAGTTGGGATCAATAGGATCCAGAGCCTCAAGTCCATAAGCGAACAATTGCTTTTCCGCGAGCACCAGCAAGATGCGCTCATCCTCCAGGACATCAACCTGCGATACTCGTTCGCGAGGAATGATCTTGACAAATTGGCCTTTACGCTTTCCGACGTACAAACCATCATCCGTGCCAATAACAAGTCGCCTTCCTTCGTCTTCAAAACAAACATAAGCATGGGAAATAGAGTGGTTAGTCGCATTCCCAATGTCGCTGCTTTAAACAACTTGAACAACATGGGTAGGGCAAACATACCACAAGTCGAAGAGCAGGTGACCTTGTTGCTTGCTGGGAAGAATCTCTCTGAGACTGGCAAGAGTTTCCATGCGTCTGCCTTGTTCCTCAGAGCCTGTATCTGCTTTTGGATCTTATCCATCCAGTTCTTCCTTCCAGCATGTGTTGTAGCGTACAGGGTAAAGGAACTGCCGTGTCGTCCAATATGAGTGAAAACAATGGGGTATCCTGACTTTGAGTCCGAGGTGATCTTTGCCAACGGTCCCGATGTTGGTGTTATTTTGGAAACTACGTTGCTTGCATGCGACGAGGTCTTGTGAGGAATTAAAGAGGACGAGCGACGAGAAGATTTCACGATAGGCTCCTCCATTGTCGAGAGATTCAACAACTCGAGAGGAATGGGTCGCTTGTGAACCTTGTAGCCTTCGCCACCTTTTGTCTTCTTTTCCTTCGTCAGCAGTAGCACATGGTCGAATACAAACACGTAGAGGTCCGAGTGCTCTGAGCTGGTGCCCTTCTTTTTGAGAGGTCCTTTCATGATGAGCTGTCGATCCCTTGCTAAAAGATTCAGTTCCTGGAGAGCGAAGGATGATGCGAGTCGGACAACAAGCAATTCAATGATAAATTAGCAAAGCCAAACCATAAAATGTACCCAACATTTAGCAATCTGAAGAGCCAATTGACTTACCACAGGCTCGCCCTTCCATTGCAGACTCTTGTGAATCTGTCGCAGGTTGAATGCATTCTCGCACTTGCCAGACTCAAGGTTGACCTTCTGCAAAAAGTCCTTAATAATGCTGATAACCTGGGGTATCGCCTGCTTATCGGGATTGTCATCCGGGGTATATTTGAGAATAGCCTCAAGCAACAGGGGATAACGTCCAAGGCGGGTCGTTGGTTTCGTCAGGTAGCCATTCAACTCCAACTTTCTCGATTCGGGTCGCCTTTCTGTTTCCTGTAGTAAGAAAGGTAAGAGCGGAAAAGAAGAGAGCAGTGAATATCACGGGGACAGATCCAGAGACAATACTTTTTTTTGATCCTCCTGTAAGATCTTGGCAGATCGTACCTCGACAAACTTGCTGAAGGAACTGTTGGAGTTCTTCTCCTGTTCGAATTCGTACTTTGCCTCGATCTGGTTTGCGCCGTAGAGTACAAAGGGAGAGAAATTGACGACATGATCCATGAAGATATCGCCCACCTCGGGTATAACTGTATACGTCTGCTGCCTTTTGAGAAGAGCTTCGGCTAACTTTGAGTTGACGTTGTATACGTCTTTGATATTGTAGAATACTCTGTCAATGAAGGCTTCCCGACGCGAATCCGGCAGTAGATCCAGGTTGCGGATTGGCGTGATCCATTTCTAGTGTGGGAACAACGTGAGAGACCAGAACCAAGTCAGGTTGATGAGTACAGCGCAATCCCTACACGATCAATTCTGTCTCTATCGGCATGAACATCGCAAAAGGACGTACATCATTAAGGTATTTCAGATCATTCACAAAGTCCTTCTCAGTGTAGATGAGCTCGTAAATGACTTCCTGTCGCTTCTTTTCTTTGTCGGAAAGTTTTTCCGAGACATCCTTTGGTACAGACGTGATCCAAAGTCGTTGATCCTTCTTCTCTTTGGATGTGGACCTGCTCACACCTCGCTTGAGGCCACCATTAAGTGTCACATCCATTCGGGATTGCTGTAATGAGCATCAGTGAACAAGACTGTCAGTAAAGGAAGACACTAACAACGGCAACGTGGCATCGGAAAGTGGCACTGCGAGTCTCATCCAGTCGAGGAAAAAAAAAAAAAAATAATACCTGTTCCAGTCGACGCGGGCAGGCAATACTGTAACATAGTTTGTCTCTGGTACATGTAGGTGAGTAGCAATCCGTCAGAAGTGTGAAGACACCGTTCACAGCATTGTCGTTCTCAGGTTCAGCTTGATATGATGGTCGATAGTCGTGAGTTTCCATAGAGCGGATGCGAGGCCCTCCTGTGATAAGTTTGTTGCGGAACTGATAGAGTTCACTGACACTATCTCGCAGGCGATGGGCATATGTAACATCGTTAAAGAGTCTCTGTGCGTCCAGAGCACGTCCTAGGAGCAAAGCCAAGTTCCTGTCTGTGGTTTTGATGATAAACGCGATTTTGTCCTATAGCATCAACAGCAGTTTCATGTTAACAATAAAAGTAAAGGTATTACACTCTGAGAAGAATGAAAAGTAACTACTCCAAGAACCATCACATTACCACTGCGTCTCGTCCATCAAAACAGTCCTTGTATTCAATTGAATCCTTGATGCGAGAGGACGTTGTTATCCTCTGAACAAATGCATCAGCCACTCTTGAAAGGAGAGCAGGGTAAACGATCGGGGGCTTCCTGAGAGCAGGAGGGCCTAATGGACCCATCGAAGCCGATCCCTGAAGCGCAGGCTGACGTGCGGCCGGATCAAACTTTGGTGGACTGTACGAAGAAAACGACTGAGACCGTTCTCCCTGCAAACGGGTGATATTGGGCTGCATTGGTGGCATACGCACAAATTCTGCACTCCTACGCGATGACTCAGTCTGGGGCAGGGTGGTGGCGAGAAAGACTGGAGGGTTTGCTAGAGAAATGACAAAGAAGGAGGGGGGGGATTGCATGGGTCAGTCGGCGCAATTGTGTCATGTAAATTGGCAAGTTGTATAGAGAGAATAGGCCGTACCTGCCCTGTTGAACATGGGAGGGTTGGATCCCTGTCTGGTCCGACCAGGAGAGGGTGTTCGGGCTCGCATTGGGGGGTAAGGGTCTGATAGACCAGACGAATATCCATGCGCAGATTGAATATTGATATGTGGAGCGTTTCCGCTGGGAGTGCTCGCCCGTGGTGTGGAGATGCTGTCAAAGTCTGCATAGTAATCCGAGGTCATAGAGTGGGCAGAGAATGTCGACGATTTTGATGCGGAGCGCTGACGATAGTGAGGAAACACATCCCCACCCATGTCCCCTTCACGGGCATACATGTTAGCTGCTGGAAATAATGGTTGGCGGTATGACTCTACGCTTGCTGTAGAATCCATACTCATCCTGCTACTGTCCAAACTGTCAGTGATAGAAAGCTTGCGTTGATAATAGTGTCCGTCCGGTGCGCCAGATGGGCCAAGTCGAGAGATTGGAGACGGAGGCGCCTCATGTCGACGGTTGGGATTGCCAGAAAAGATGGGTGTGGCATTAGGCGGATAAGGGCCACCATTGTACCGGCCTCCAGCAGGAGATTGACGGTCGAGTCCTGGATGATCCGCGCTGTAGTACGTAGGATGGACCTGCGTCGAGGCTGCACGACGGTGACTCCCAGCGCCAGGTCCCATACCATTGGGTCCAACGTTATCGTTCCACACGGCTGGGGGTGGACGAACATTGGGGTGATAGTTCGATGGTCCATTGCCGTTGTAACCCATACCCTCATGCTCCCAGCCAGACAAAGATTGTGTCGAGAATCGACTGGCAATGGGATATACTGATGCTGGCGACTGTGTCGGAGAGTGTGCTGGTCGACCCATCCCTGGTCCTGGTATTCCTGGTATTCCTGGTCCTGGGCCGCCTCCTCCAGGTCCCAACCCTCCATCCTGACGCATCGCGTATGACGGAGGATGTTGTGGTCTCACTGGTCGATAGTCCCCATGGAATCCTTGTCCTGCATCGGCGCCTATTGGTCGAACAGGAGGGGAACCAAAGTATCCCGTGGGGACAGTCGGACCTGCAGACACTGGTGCCCTGATGAAGGCTCCAGTAGGTCGCATGGATACTCCGAGGATAGGTGGTGGTCTTGGAGGGGCCTGAGGGAACCTTGGGGCAGCCAAGGAGGGGGAATAGGGGTCAGACTGTGAGTATGCTGCTGGAGAGGGTGGGCCTTGCTGTACAGGCGAGGATATGACTGGCGGCCGAGGAGGTGGTACGAATCCTTGTGAAGCCGGGTTGGAGGAGGACTGTGAAGATTGCGTTGCAGCATAGCCAAGATGTCCTGGGTGATTGGATCGCATAGGCTGTGATGCGTACGACCCTTGGAGCGACGACGCGCCGGGGGGCTGGGCCGGGCGATATCTGGAGACGTACTGGGCGCTGGTGTATCCATGATTGGCATTGGCTGTTGAAAGACCGGTCGCAGATACAGTTCCTGGCACTGACGCATGTGAAGAACCGGGAGAGGCAGCATCCTGCACTGCTGGGGCCAGATTATCGGCCATGGTCGAGGGAGGGGGGGGGACCTGGCAGCAAGAATAGAAAGAAGGAGGAGGAGGAGGAGGAGGAGGAGGCGGTGGATGAGGAGCAGGAACAAGGGAAGACTCGGATGAGAGATGATAGACTGCTGAAGGAGCTGAGGATAGAGCGGAAGAGAAAGTAGATGAGGGAAAGAGAGGCCAAAAGTGATGGAGGAGGGGAGGGTGTGAAGGACAGAGGATCACGAGAGGGAGAGAGACATGATGATATGGGATGATGGTGGAGCAACGCTCGACTGAGTTGCGAGAGAAGGAGAGAGAGAGTAGGAGTTGGAGTGCGAGAGTGTGAGAGCGTGCGTTGCGGAGAGAGGGGGGAGAAGAAAGAGAGCGACAGGAAAGCGTCGTGAGCCAAAAAAAAAAAGATGAGTGTCGTTGGATTCGGGTGGAGTGTGCAGTTGTTGCAGGAGGTGTGCGCTTTCTCGCTCTCGCAACTCTTGGGCTTGCATTGAAAATTTTTAGTGGGGCTGGCTGGCGAGCTGGCTGGTAGCCATCACCACCCATTTGAGAGCGCAAACCATCCCGTTGCCACCGTTTTGGCTCCCCTGTGCGTGTGTTGTTGTGCACACATGTTGGTAGGGGAGTGGGTATGTGGTTGCTACTTCTCACACTCCTCACACTCCTCACACTCCTCACACTCCTCACACTCCTCACACTCCTCACACTCCTCACACTCCTCACACTCACACTCCTCACACTCGCTACACACACACACACACACACTCACTCACATCCAACCTCGTACTCGACATGACAAAGGCACAACAAGCAATTCGTGCAACACTGCCATATTGCCTGACTAAGGGCGCGCCTTCAGTCACCCCTCAAATACATCGCAATACGTCTTATCTGTCCATCAACAAGCTCGTTGATATTTTGATCTGTCGAGGTCGACAAGTTGGTTGATCTGGCAAGTCTATCCGTCGGTCTATCAGTCTACAACCATCCCCATGTCAACAAACAGACAACCATCCATCCCTCTTTACTCTGGTACTCATGATTGTAGGTTTAACTGATAGGTCATCGAGGTGGGTCGGGGAGGGAAGGCCCGGGAGGGTGCTTTCTCACTGCATGTTGTTCGTATGCATTGACACAGTTCGGATTGTAC
>Ga0247824_10001683_pt1 | contig 12185 bp, 12 predicted proteins | sample 13C_PalmiticAcid_FD_194412 | JGI IMG/M metagenome (GOLD analysis project Ga0247824, IMG submission 194412) | Soil microbial communities from agricultural site in Penn Yan, New York, United States - 13C_PalmiticAcid_Day48 | ecosystem: Environmental > Terrestrial > Soil > Agricultural land...
TTCTGATGAGGATTGGCGATTTGCGGATTGCACTGGGGGATTAAAGGCAGTCAGCAATCAAAACTCAATCACCAATCACCAATCACCAATCACCACTGAAATCACAATCCGCACTCTCAATCCACGATCTGCAATCCCAATCCGCAATCAACACTCCGTCGATCCGCAGTCCTCAATCATCAATCCGCAGTCGACTGGATCAACCGTCTCTCCTCGGCTTGCGTGACACCTCGCGCCCGGCTTCTTTGAGGACCCGTCTCAAAAGGAACTCAATCTGTCCGTTCAGGCTGCGCAGATCGTCGTCCGCCCAGCGCTGAACGGCGTCGAGTACCTCCCGGTCGATCCGGAGGAGGAATGGCTTTCGCTCCGACACGGGATGGTCCTACTGGTAGATCGTGCCGGTGTTGATGATCGGCTGCGTGGACTTGTCGCCGCACAGCACGACGAGCAGGTTGCTGACCATCGCCGCCTTGCGTTCGTTGTCGAGCGCCACGATGTCGCGCTTGTTCAGCATCTCGAGCGCCATTTCGACCATGCCGACGGCGCCTTCCACGATCCGCTGGCGCGCGGCGATGATCGCGCCGGCCTGCTGACGCTGGAGCATCGCGTGTGCGATCTCGGGCGCGTAGGCGAGGTGGCTGATGCGCGCCTCCATCACTTCGGCGCCCGCACGGTTCATGCGGTCCTGGATCTCGCGCTTCAGATGATCTGCCACCGCCATCGTTGTTCCGCGCAGTGACATCGTGTGATCGTCGTGCGCGTCGTAGGGGTAGCTCGTTGCGAGGTTCCGCAGCGCCGACTCCGTCTGCACCTTGACGTAATTGTTGTAGTCGTCGACTTCGAAGACGGCTTCCGCGGTATCGACCACCTTCCACACGACCACCGCGGCGATCTCGATCGGGTTGCCTTCGTTGTCGTTCACCTTCAGCTTGCCGCTCTCGAAGTTCCGTACCCGCATCGACACTTTCTTCTTCGTGTAGAAGGGGTTCGCCCAGCGCAGCCCGGGCTGCTTCACGGTGCCGACGTAGTCGCCGAAGAACTGCAGCACCTTGCCTTCGTTCGGATTGACGACGAACAGGCCCGCCATGAGGAACACCGACAGCACCGCGAGAACGAGATAGGTGAGCACGAGGACCGGGGCATCATCCTGAGCCGCGTCGACGAGGCCCCAGATCGCGAGCCCGGTCGCGGCGATCAGGACCAGCAGGACGGGCACTCCCGGGAACGGTTTGATTTCACGTTCGCGAATCATGGTCGCCTCCTGAGTTGAGATTGCAAAGTGATATCACTTTGAAATCTAACTGTCAATACGGCCGCGGTCGCGCACAAGTTCCGGGGTCAGATCTTGTTTCTTGCGCAGACTGTCCACGTCAGGTGACCTGGGCGCAAGAAACAAGATCTGACCCCCGGATTCGTCGACAATATTCCGATGCGTTTGATTTCAGTCGTTGCCGTTGCGCTCGCGTTCACTCAGACTGGCCCATCTCGAACCGACGAAACGGCGTTTGCCGACACCGTCAGTCAGCAGGACCTCCAGCGGTACGTGCGCGAGCTCGTCGCCTTCGGTCCGCGCATGGGCGGGACACCCTCGAATGAGAAGTCCGCTGCGTATCTCGGCGCGTTCTTCAAGACGCAGGGGCTCGAGGTCGCCGTGCAGGAGGATCCGCCCGCGCTGGCGCACTGGGAGAACTCGTGGAGCGTGACCCTCGAGGATGGTGCGGTGCTCGAGAGCGCTTGGCCATTCGGCTTTTCGGCATCGACGGGCGGTGTGCGTGAAGGCAAGCTGCTGCTGGTCGAGGACCTCGCCAAGGCGACGGCGACGGAGGAGTGGAAGGGACGCGTGATCTACACGCCGGGATCCGTCGGACGTTCCTACGCCGCGATCGTGAAGAGCGGCTATCTCCCGGCCGCAATTCTTTCGAGTGCGCCTAACGATCCGGCGCGATACGTCGACTGGTCGCGCCTCTCATCGCTGCCGTCGAATCCCGCCAATCCCGTTCCCGTGTTCGCTATGTCGTATGTCGATGGACGCGCGCTCGCGTCGGCGGCGCAGGCCGGACGGACGGTGCGTGTGTCGCTCGACGCAACGATCCGTGAGGGCAGGGGCAAGTCGGTCGTGGCAACGCTGCGCGGTCAGGATGCGGAGGGTTACTACCTGGTGTGCGCGCACGGTGATTCCGACTCCGGCGGTCCGGGCGCCGACGACAACGCCTCGGGCGTGGCGACCGTCATGGAGATCGCGCGCGTGTATGCCTCCCTCGTGCAGGCGGGGAAGGTACCGCGGCCGAAGTATTCCGTCCGCTTCGCGGTATGGGGCGCAGAGTACCGCTCGGCCCGGACATTCATCGAATCGGAAGGGGCGAAGCTCTCGCAGCTCAAAGGGGTCATGAACTTCGACGAGACGGGCACCGGCGCCGAGCGCGACGCCATCTATTTCGAATCGAACGACGTACCGTGGAACGAGCCCATGCTCAGAACCTTCGAAGCGGTCGCGGGGGACTACGCGGGGCGGCCGGGCTTCTGGACCGAGTACACGACCAATCCTTCACAAGGCGGCACCGACTCGTACGCATTCCTGCCGAAGCAATACAAGGGAACGGGACAGACATCGCTGCAGATCCCGGCGACGACGATCTACACCGCGGCATGGGACAAGCTTGCCGAGCTCGATCAGATCGCCGGATGGGAATCGAAGGGCACGCCCGATCCGAAGAAGCTGAAGATCGACTACTCGCTTTACTACCACTCCTCCGGCGACACGCCCGAGAACACGACCGACCGTGAGCCGCAGAACATGGTGCGCGCCGTGAAAGTCAGCGGGCTGGCGCTGCTCCGCATGAACCGCTGAGGGCGCTGAGCGGTTAGAAGGCGATCCTGAGATCCGCTACGAGCGGCAGGTGGTCCGACGCGATGAGCGCCTGTCGCGTGCGCACCAGTTCGAGCTTGCGCACGGTCACTTCACCCTCGTAGTAGATATGGTCCAAATGGAGGACGGGGAAGAGCCCCGGGTAGGTGCGCCGCCGCTTCAGGTGTTCCGCGATGTTGATGCTCTGGAACAGCGACGAGAGCGTCTTCGTGGCGAGCCCCTTCATCCACTCGTTGAAGTCGCCCAGGATCACCTTGGTGCCGCGCACGCGGTGGTCGTGGACGAACGCCGCCAGCCGCGCGGCCTGATAGCGCCGCTCGAGAACAGCGGTGCCGAGATGGACGTTGTAGACGTGCAGCAGCGTGCCCGCATCGAGCTCGAGATCGACCCGCTGGCACGCGCGCTCCTCGCACGTCCGCCAGGAAAGGTCGTAGTGCCCGTGGTGAACGACGGGGAAGCGGCTCAGCACGACATTGCCGAAGTGGTGGCCGCGGAGCATGCGCACCGAGTGCATCACCCATCCCATGCCGACCGCCGCGCCGATCTCCTCGGCCTGACCGAGCCCGCTCGGCCCGGCCCCGATCACCTCCTGCAGCGCCACGACATCCGCGTTCATCTCGCGGATCACCTCGGCGACGCGCGCGGGCATCGTCCGCCGGTCCATGCCGCGGCATCGATGGATGTTGTACGTCGCGATGCGCACATCCACGTGGCGGCGCGGGGCCTGGTCACTCACTGCTGGCGCTCCAGAATCCAGACGAACGGTCCGACGACCTTCTCCCACAACGGGCGGCGGCGCCACCGCTCGAGCGGGATCTCCTCGCTGTCGAGCAGGTCCTGCTCGTAATCCTTCAGCAAGCGGCTCGCCACCTGCGGATCGCGCAGCGCGACGTTGATCTCGTCGTTGTGCTCGAACGAGCGGTTATCGATGTTGGTGGTGCCCATCACGACCCAGAGCTCATCGACGATGAGGACCTTGTTGTGTGTCATCGCCTTGCGGTATTCGTGAATGCGGACGCCGGCGTCGAGGAGCTGTCCCCACATGCGCCGGCTTGCCAGCCGCACCCACCGCTGGTCCGTGTGGTGGCCGGGGACGATGACGTTCACCGCAACGCCGCGTGTCGCCAGGTTCACGAGCGCCCGTCGCAGCGCGCGGTCGGGCAGGAAGTAGGGTGTGGAGATGCGGACGTGATGGTCCGCCCCCTCCATCAGCAGCTGAAACGCTACGCGCGACGCCGTCGCGCGATCCGACGGTGAGCTCTTGATGACGAATCCGGTGGTTTCACCCGCCGGTTCGAGGTTGGGAAAGTACTCCGGTCCGGTGATGATCTCACCGCAGCATTCCAGCCAGTTTTCGGCGGCGACTCCCTGCAGCGCGGCGACGATCGGTCCTTCGATCCGCGCCATCGTGTCACGCCATGGCGGCGCTCCCTTTCGCGGGAAGACCCACCAGTCCGCGATCCCTGCTCCGCCGACGAATGCGATTCGTCCGTCGACGATCAGGAGTTCCCGATGCGTGCGGTTGTTCAGCCGCGCGAGCCGATGCCACTCCATGCGCTGATACGAATCCACGCGGCAGCCCGCCTCACGCAACCGGCGCAGCGACCGCCCCCACAGGTGGAAGCTCCCGATCGCGTCGACGACGATGGTGACGTTGATGCCGAGACGCGCGCGGGCAGACAGTGCCTCGATGAACTGATCGGCGATCTTTCCAGGCTGGAAGATGTAGCACTCCATGTTGATCGAGTGTGTGGCCGACCGGATCGCGTCGAGCATCGCTGGATAGAACTGCGCTCCATTCGTCAAGACTGTTACGCGGTTGCCGTGATGCAGCGCGGCCTGGCAGGTCGACTGGAGCGTGTAGAGGAAGTCGTCGGCGTGAACGGAGGTACGTCTCGCGAGGTGATAGTTGATGCCTGGCGTGAACAGAAAAACGAGAACCAGCCATGCCAGAAAGAGCGCGCCAGCCGTGGACAGCCAGTCCATTCAGTGGGGATATCATAGTCGCATGCTGCGCCGCCTGTCCGTTCTGGTGCTCCTGGCGCCTCTCGCGCTGGTTGCCTGTTCGAGCCCGCCGCCGCCGATCAGCGTGAGCGAAGGCATGGTCACCGTACTGAACCAGACGAACCAGGACTGGAAGGAAGTGCTCATCACGGTCAACGATCACTTTCGCGGCTTCGTGCCCGTGCTCAAGGCCGAAGGACGCGCCAACGCGCCGCTGAATCAGTTCACGACCGGCTACGGTCAACGCTGGGTCAACGGCACGCCGGTGCGCACCATCGACGTCGTCGGCAAGAGCGCCGACGGCACCGAGGTGAAATTGACGTACGGCCGCGACAGAAAGCAGTAACAGTGCGCCGAGGGTGCGTCAATTTCCTTGCGGCGCGAGCGAGCACCGCGCGAGCCACGCGAACGGAGCGAGCCGGCGCCAGCGGCTCGCGAGAGAGCGTGCAAGGGAGTCCGAGGGGCGAAGCCCCTCGGTGAATGACTGACGGCGAAGGAGCGGAAGCTACGCTGAGGTGCGGGAACTGACGATGAGGGTGCCATGAAGCTGAAATCTGAATTCGACGTGACCTGCCCGTGCTGTTCGGCAACGCTTGTCGTCGACTCGAACCTGAAACGTGTCGTGCGCCACGAAGAGGCCCAGCGCGGCGATAGGCCGGAGTTGAGCGACGCACAGCGGATCCTCGCCGACGAAGCGGCGAAACGGGAAGCGCTGTTCGCTCAGTCGTTCGCGTCAGAAAAAACGCGCGGCGATGCGCTGTCGAAACGGTTCGAAGAAGCGCTGAAGCAGGCGGGCACGGAACCCGTCACGAAGCCGACCAGGGACTTCGACCTGGACTGAACGCTGTCAATTCCAAAATGCCGAATGCATTCAGCATTCAGCATTTTTAGGATTGATGAACTCGCGCGGCAGTTCCGTCCACTTTGCCTTCCCTCCGTAATAAAGGGGTTTCCTGTCGGGGAACTGCTGTCTGAACGCGCGATAGCGGGCGCGCAGACGATCGATCCGCGCGTCCGACGATCGGATCCGGCGGTGAGGGTACTCGAGCAGCACCCGCTCGACCTTCCACACGTTGTTTTCCGAAAGGCGCCAGTCGTAATCGCCGAGCACGCGAAGGTCCACAACGGCGTAGCCGGTGATCCGTCCCGTGAAGTCGATGTACCCATCGACATAGCTGAGGGCGAGATCGCGTGCCGTCCGGAACACCGGCTTTCGGCCGTGGAGGCCGGGATCCCTCGATCGCCCGATGGATCCCCAGCGACCGCGCTGGCGGTAGACGAAGATCACGTGATCGAGCTGGTCGATCGATTCGAAGCTGAGGACGAGCGGCGGATGGCCATGTTGCTCGAGGATGACCGCCGCCGCGAGCGCCGCTTCGAGACAATGCGCGGTGTGATGTCGAACGACGCCGCGGAAGCTGCGTAGCTTCGCGCGTCCGGGTGGCGGTTCCGTGTTGTAGGGCAGGCGGTTCAGAAAACGCTGCACGCGCAGGGGCGTGTCGCACGCGCGAATGACCCGCCGTTCGGCCACGGTAAACGCGTTCAGCGGCGGCGCGCTACCGCCGGCCATCGGCTGCGCGGAGTTCATCCACCAGTTGATCGGGCTTCCACTCGTTGCCTCTGAGCACGGTGACGAGCCTGCCCTCCTTGTCGATTACCGCGGTCCGCAGGTTGTGGACGATCTCCGTCCTTGCCGGATCTTCGCGCATGATCGTCACCCCGAATCCGGCAGCGAACCTGTCGATCGCGTCTGCAGCTCCGGTCAGGTACGTCCAGAGCGCAGGATCCGCATGCACGCGTCCGGCATGAGTTTTCAGCACATCTGGGGTGTCGTAACTCGGGTCGAAGCTGACGGAGAGCAGATGAACTCTCGAGGCGAGATCACTGTCGGCTTTCAACGCCTGCTGCACGGCGGCGAACTGCCGGTCCATGAGGGGGCAGAAGTCCGGCAACGGACAACGTGTGTATATGAACGTGACGGCGAGCGCCTTTCCCTTCCAGTCAGCGAGGCGATGCTTGCGGCCATCCTGATCGAGGAACTCCGCGTCCGGAACAAGGGAACCCTTTTCGATCGGCGGCGCCGCCGGTGCGGAAGGCGCAGCCGCCGGCAGCGGCGCCTCACCAGTCTTTCGAATGTCCTCGAGAACACCGCGGCTCGCTTCGACCACGAGCGTTGCCGTGATCAGATCGCCCGGCTGACGTGATGACATCTGCGCCGCGTCCCTTACCTTGAAGGCCATGGTCATGCCGGGCATGAAGCCGCGAATGTCCTGGTGCTTGACCGTGATCTCCTGCCGAGTCGTGTCGATGGCGATGATCTGACCGGCGAGGGTATAGCGTTTCTGCTCGCTGCACCCCGCAACAGAGGCGAGGATGGTGAGGAGGGCAATGAAATTCCTGCGCACAATTCACTGTAGCTCGGCCGTGACATCGCGTAAAGCGTGCGCGAATGGCGCGGCATGCGATCTGCTATATAGTCGCGGAAAGGTGACGCATTCACGCGGCATCCGCAGGAGCAAGTGACAGCATGGGCAGGAGACTCTACGTCGGCAACCTTCCGTACTCAGCAACCGAAGAACAGCTCACCGATCTCTTCAGCAGATCAGGCCAGGTCGACAACGTCCGTGTAATGCGCGACATGGCCACCGGACGGGCGCGCGGTTTCGCGTTCGTCGAGATGGCCTCCGATGACGACGCTCAGAAGGCCGTCACGGAGTTCAACGAGTACAAGCTCGAAGGCCGCGCGCTTGTCGTGAACGAAGCGCGTCCGAAGCCGGAAGGCGGCGGATTCGGCGGCGGCGGCAATCGCGGCCAGGGAGGCCGCACCGGCGGGGGAAACAGGAACTTCGAAAGCGAAGACTTTTCCGGCGGCCGGCGCAAAGAACCGCGATGGTGATACTTGCAATGCTGACGTTCAGCATTGCAAGTTACTCATCAACGATCCAGCCGTCCCTCAGGTTGATCACCCGGCTGCCGTAGGATGCGTTTGTCTCGGAGTGCGTCACCTGGACGATCGTCGTGCCCGACTCGTTCAGCTTCTTGAACAGCTCCATGATCTCGCGCCCCTGGCTCGTGTGCAGGTTACCCGTCGGCTCGTCCGCAAGGATTACCTTCGGACTGGAGATAACGGCCCGGGCCACGGCAACGAGCTGCTGCTGCCCTCCCGAAAGCTGATTCGGGTAGAGGTCCTTCTTCCCCACGATCGAAAACTTGTCGAGGATGTCGCCGACGAGACTCTCGCGCTCTGATTTCTTGATGTCGCGGTACGAGAGCGGGATGTCGAGATTCTCGTACACCGTCAGGTGGTCGAGCAGGTGATAGCTCTGGAAGACGAAGCCGATGTGCTGCTTGTGCAACCGCGCGCGATCTTTCGCCGCGAGCTTGTGCACCGGCTGGTCGAGGAAGTAGTACTCACCGGTCCACGCCGAGTCGTGCATGCCGATGATGTGCAGCAGCGTCGATTTGCCCGCGCCTGACGGCCCCATGATCGAGACGAACTCTCCGTCTTTGATATCGAGATTGATTCGCCTGAGCACGTAGGTGCGGCTCGTGCCGTGCGCGTAAGATTTTTCGATGTTCCTGAGCGCGACGAGCGCGTGCGCCGCCACCGCGCTGTCGGGCGTGAGCACGTCAGGCTGGCGGACCGGCTGACTCGACTTGAAGAAGGCCATGTGTCTCCTGGGCTTACGGGGTTAGACGGGACATCCGCCGGTCCGGTTTCTCGGGTCGCTCAAATTATAGTCATTCACCCCGAAGGGCGACCATCGGGTCTACACGCGTGGCGCGGCGTGCCGGCACGAAGCAGGCGGCCGCGGCGACCATCAGCAGCAGAACCGCGGTCAGCGCCAGTGTGAGCGGATCCCCCGGCTTCACTCCGAACAGCAAAGTCGTCAACCACCGGGAAACGAGCATTGAGCCAGCGATGCCAAGCGCGACTCCCATGGCCGTCACCCTCAGCCCATCGCCGACGATGAGGTGGAACACCTCGCGCTGTGTGGCACCGAGGGCCATGCGCACGCCGATCTCCGTCGTCCGTTGCGCGACGACATACGCCATCACACCATAGATGCCGACGGCCGCGAGCACGAGCGCGAGGACGGCGAAGGCCGCGGAAAGCATTGCGAAGAATCGCGGCTGTTCGATCGATTCGCCGACGATCTCCGAGAGCGTCGTGATCCCCTGCACTGGAATGGTCGGATCGAGAGACGCAACCGCTTGCTTCAGGGGACCGGCGAGCAGGGCGGGATCGCCGGCCGCCTTCAGCAGGATGTTCATACCCGGCTCGGGGAACTGCCAGTATGGAATGAACGTTTCGATTCGGACGGCCTCGCGTGCACCACGGATCCTCGCATCGCCAACGATGCCGACGATCGTGAACCACGGGCTGTCGCCGAAGCGGAGGCGCCGTCCGAGTGCATCCTCACCGGGGAAGAACTTCTTCGCCATCGACTCGTTGACGATGATGGAAGGCGCGGCCTCGCGAGACTCGAAACCGCGTCCGCGACGGATCTGCATGCCGACGGTGTCGAAGTAGCTGGCCGTCACCAGACGGTACCAGGTCACCGGCGTCTCGGACGGCGAGCGTGGCAGCGGGCGTCCTTCGATCTCGAAGCTCATGTCGCTATCGCCGCCGAGCGGGAGTACCGACACGAGCGCCGCCTTCTCCACGCCGGGCAACGCCTTTGCTCGTTCGTACACCTGGTCGTAGAAGGCGACGTGCTTCGCGGCGGTGTCGTACGTCGCCCGCGGCGGGTTCACCAATCCGACGAGCACGTTTCGCGTATCGAAGCCCAGATCGGCGGCCTGCAAACGCAGAAACGTCTGCACGAGCAGTCCGCCACCGGTCAGCAGCATCAACGAGAGCGCCACTTCAGCCACGATGAGCGATCGGCGGAGCGCTCGTCCGGGCAGCGTCACGCTGCCGCGCCCGCCTTCCTTCAGCGAGTCGGTGACCTGCGCGCGCGATGACTGGATCGCCGGGGCGAGGCCGAAGAGCACGCCGGTCACGAGCGTCATCAGCGCGGCGAAGGCGAAGACCGTCCGGTCGAGCCCGATCTCGCCCACACGCGGCGCGTTTGCCGGCGCGATCGCCACCAGTCCGGCGACGGCCCAGACGCCGAGAAGAAGGCCGGCGGCGCCGCCGAGTGTCGCCAGCAGCACACTCTCCGTCAGCAGCTGGCGGATGACGCGGACACGCGCTGCACCCAGTGCGACGCGGACCGCGAGCTCGCGCGTCCTCGACGATCCGCGCGCAAGCAGCAGGTTGGCGATGTTCGCGCAGGCGATCAGCAGAACGAACGCGACAGCACCGAGCAGCGCGAGCAGTCCCGGACGGATATCGCCGACGACGCGATCGTGCAGGGGCTGCAGGTTGAAGCCGACCTTCTCGTTGGCCTCCGGGTGTGCGGCCTCGAGCCGCCGCGCGAGTGCCGTCGCCGCCGCCTGCGCGCGATCGAGCGACAGCCCGTTCTTGAGCCGGCCGATAGCGCGATAGATGATCGCGCCGCGCGCGGGGTTCGCTCGATTGATGCGCAGCGGGCGCCAGATCTCGCCAGACTGGCTGGCGACGATCGGGCGGAATCCCGGCGGCAGCACGCCGATGATCTCGTGCGGATCACCGCTCAATGAGACGGTGCGACCGACAATCGATGGATCACCGCCGAACCGCCGCTTCCACAAACCGTCGCCGATGATCGCGACCCGCGCGGCGTTCGGCACGTCGTCTTCGATTCGGAATGCGCGGCCGATCGCCGGCGATACACCGAGGACGCTGAAGTATTCGTACGTGACCTGCTCGCCGGGAATCGGTTCCGGCTCGGCGCCGCCGGTCAGCGTTGGCCGCCAGCCGCCGATGGCCGCTACGCCGTCGAAGACCGTCGTGTCGCGGCTCCAGTCCACGTAATTGCCGGGCGAAGCCCACTCGTCCGCCGGTCCGCCGCGCGCACGCATGTCCTGCCACACCATCACCAGGCGCTCGGGAGCGGCGTAGGGAAGCGGCCTGAGCAGCAGCGTATTGACGATCGTGAAGATCGCCGTATTCGCCCCGATGCCGAGCGCCAGGGTGAGCACGGCGATCACCGTGAAGCCGGGCGTTCGGGTGAGCATCCTGACGGCGTAACGGACGTCCTGCTTGAGCGTGTTCACGCGTGATCCTTCATCCCGAAGAGTCGGGTGCTGTCGTTCGCGACGGTAGGGCTCGAGCCAGAACCGTACCTGTATCGCGCATCGAGAAAAAGCAGCGGAAATGCTGACATTGCAATGGTTTCGCCTGACGATCTGTTCAGTTGCGAACAGCGGATGTCCCACCGGCGGGCATCGAAATTGGAGGCCAGATGGGGGAGGGTGTCGTCATAATGGATATCGTGACAGGGATAACGGTCCTCGCGCTCGTGGCTGCGCTTCACGGCTCACCACGTCAGGGCAGCGCGCCTGCGCCGGCTGCCGACCCCAAGAGTGCGGAGACCGAGTCGATCGAACTGCCCGTGTCGCTCGAGCGCATCCAGGAGGCGATCTCGCGGCCCCCCGCCATCAACCCGTCGAGCAACCGTCCGGTGTTCCGTGTCGAAGTGTTCGCCCGCAAGCCCACCATCGAGGACATTCTGGGCCCCGACTACCTTCGCGGTCCAGTACCGAACGCCGGCATGACGCATCAGGAGTTCCTGAACATGGTCACGCCCGACGAGTTCCGTGGCATGGCGATGTTCTCGAACAAGGAAGCGATGGTGATCACCGCGACGTCACTGGCCCTTCAGTGGGCGTTGATGAAGGCCGTGGACAAACTGAAAGATGCGCGCGACGAACGCGCGAAGAACGCCGCCCGGCAGGAGGTCATCGAAGCAATGAACGCGCTCGAGGCCGCCCGCAAGAAGGCGGGCCTGCCGCCGAAGTAATTCCAGAGCAACTACAGACTACAAACTTCAAAAGACGGAAACTTCGGTTTCGGTTTTTCTGCAGTTTGAAGTTTGCAGTTGAAGTTTGGAGTTGTCTCAGTTCTGAGTGTTCTTGTTCCTCTGTCCCCCGCCGTGCGCGATCCCGCACTTCGCGCACGCCGTCGGCGGCAGCGAATTGTCGACGTAATGATCGACGGGCTTCACTGTCTTCAGATATGCGAAGACAGCCGTCAAATCCTCGTCCGTCATCCCGCGATAATGGCCCCATGGCATCACGTCGCTGATCTGCCGGTCGCGCACGCGCCCGGTGCGCATGACCTCGACGAAGAGGTCCTCGTTGTAGTAGGGGATCCCGTTCGGTGACGGCGTCAGGTTCGCCGCCGCACGCGGCGGACGCGCATCGGAGTACTCCAGGATATTTCCCC
>Ga0247824_10001684_pt1 | contig 12177 bp, 10 predicted proteins | sample 13C_PalmiticAcid_FD_194412 | JGI IMG/M metagenome (GOLD analysis project Ga0247824, IMG submission 194412) | Soil microbial communities from agricultural site in Penn Yan, New York, United States - 13C_PalmiticAcid_Day48 | ecosystem: Environmental > Terrestrial > Soil > Agricultural land...
AGGCCCATGCGCGTAAACGCGCGCTGGGCATCGCGGAAGAGCGCGGCGGACGACGAGGTGCGGGTAACGCCATCGCAAATACGGGCGTCGCTGCAATCGCGGCAACCATGAGCGCGCTCACGTACGCGGAGGCGGATGCGCGTCTGGCGTTCGTCGCGGCGCTCGTCGCTGGCGCGAGCGATACCGTCGCCAGTGAGATCGGAAAAGCCTGGGGACAACGAACGTTTCTCGTGACCACCGCGCGGCGTGTCCCTCCTGGCACCTCTGGCGCCATGTCTCTCGAGGGAACGGCGGCTGGTGTGGTCAGCGCAGCGCTGCTCGGTGGCGCCGCGTGCGGGCTCGGCATCATCGCGTGGGAAATGCTGCTTTACGTCGTTGCGGCGGCAACTGCCGGGGCGCTGGTGGAGAGCGCGCTTGGCGCGACGCTCGAACATCGCGGTGTTCTCAACAATGACGTACTGAACTTCATCAACACCGGCGTGGCGGTGTTCGTGGCGGTAGAGTTGTGGCAACTGCGATGACCCGCCAACCGAAGGCGAAGCTCTGGCTCGAACTGTCGCGACCGTTCACGCTCGTGGCGCCGGCGCTCGGAGTCGTATCCGGCGCGGTCACCGGCGCGGGCGCTGACCCGCGGGACGCGTGGACCGTCGAGCTCCTCCGCTTCACCGCGATCGGCGCCCTGATGGCGATGGTGCTCAATGCCGCCAACAATGCGCTCAATCAGATCTACGATCTCGAGATCGACCGTATCAACAAGCCGCAACGTCCCCTGACGAGCGGCCGCCTCTCGATCCGCGATGCGTGGATATTCACATGGACGACGTACGGGCTCGCCCTCGTGCTCGCCTGGTTCGTCGCGCCCGGCGGACGTCATGAATGCTTCTGGATCGTCGTCATCGCGACGATCTGCACGTTCATTTACTCCTGCCCGCCGCTGCGCACCAAACAGCGCGGCATCTGGGCGAACGTCACGATCGCGGTGCCGCGTGGCGTCCTGCTGAAGGTCGCGGGATGGTCGTGCGTGAAGACGATCTGGGGCGGCGAACCGTGGTTCATCGGCATGATCTTCGGCCTCTTTCTCCTCGGCGCGTCGACGACAAAGGATTTCGCCGATATGGAAGGCGACGCGCGCGGCGGCTGCAGGACCCTTCCGATCCTCTATGGCGTTCGGCGTGCCGCGTGGATGATCTCTCCCTCGTTCGTCCTGCCGTTCATGCTGATCTCCTACGGCGCTTTCAGCGGGATTCTCACCGGGAATTTCTGGCTCCTGCAGGTGCTCGCAGCGGGCATGACGCTTTACGGGATCTACGCCTGTTACCTGATGCTGCGAAAGCCCGAGGAGCTCGCCATCGACGCGAACCACGTGTCGTGGGCGCACATGTATCGCATGATGTTCGTCGCCCAGGTCGGTTTCGCCATCGCATATCTGCTCTGAGCTCGTCTCGCCGGCGCCAGGAGGAACGCGTTTGACAGGGCAGACGAGGTGTGGCGAAATAAAGGCGAAGCATGGCCGAACAGCCTTTGTTTTTCGATATCGGCAAGCGGCCACCCACCACCCGAGCGATCGCACTGAAGGTGAAGGAAGCCGGAGCGCAGTTCGCGATCGACGAGGCACAGCGCCGCGCCGATGCCGCCAGCTACCAGGAGATCACCTGCCGTACAGCCCTGAACCAGGTGAAGGGGATGCCCTTCAAGTGGACGTTGAATCCCTACCGCGGCTGCACGCATGCGTGTCACTACTGTTTCGCGCGCCGCTACCAGACGCAGTTCGAGCTCGGACCTGACGATCACTTTTCCTCCTTCATCCTCGTCAAAGTCAATCTCGTCGAGGTATTGAGACGAGAGCTCGACAAACCGTCGTGGACGCGCGAGCAGGTGGCTGTAGGAACGGCCACGGATCCATATCAGCCAATCGAGGGACACTACAAACTGACGCGCGGCTCGCTCGAGGCGCTGCTCGCCGGCCGAACACCGGTCGGGCTCGTCACGAAGGGACCGATGGTCGTGCGTGACGCCGAGCTGCTCGCGGAGATGGGTCGCACGGCGGGTTGCACGGTTTACATGAGCGTGCCGTCGGTCGACGAAGACGCCTGGAGCGCGCTCGAACCGGGCACCGCACATCCTCTTCAGCGGCTACGTGCCGTCCGCAAGCTGCGGGACGCGGGAGTGAACGCGGGCGTGCTGATGGCGCCTGTCGTCCCGGGATTCACCACACAACCGGCGAAGCTTGACGCGACGATCAAGGCAATCGCCGATCACGGCGCGGCGTTCATGGGCGCGAACATCATGTATCTGAAGGGGGGCACGAAGGATCACTTCATGGGGTTTCTCGCGAAGGAGTTTCCTCGCCTCGTCGAGGGATACAACCGCCTCTACGCCGGCGCCTACGCGAACGCGGACTATATCAGCGGTGTGCGCGCGATGATCTCGGTCCTGCAGGATCGGTACGATCTGCAGCGGCGCACGCGCGGCGCGCCAGGGCAGACGGAACCGACAGAGCCCGCCGCGCCTTCTGCGCAGCAGCAAGGTTTCGAATGGGCAGATGAGAGCGGCCCATCGCAGGGCGTTACGCCGTCGCCGCCAGCGCGAACCGGCCGGTCTCGCGCGTGACCTCGATCTCGAACTGTCCATCCCGCATATCGGCGGTGAATCGCTGCCCTTCTGTCCAGCGCTGGCTGATCGGCAGCTTGATCTTGCTCTCGATCACGCGCTTCAGGAAGCGCGCGCCGTACGCCAGGCTGTAACCCTCGGCGACGAGCACTTCGAGCGCCGCCGGCGTGATCGTCAGCGCCCGGCCGCTCTTCGCGAGTGACTTCTCGATTTTCGCGACCTGCTGCAGGGTGATCAGCCGGACTTCATCCTTCGAGAGCGGACGGAAGATCACGACCTCGTCGATGCGATTGCGGAACTCCGGCGAGAACCGCCGTTCGAGCTCACGCGCGATCTCTCCTTGTACCTGCTCCACGCCGACCTGCTTCGAGTAGAACCCGAGCGGGCTGCTCAACTTCCTGAAGCATTCCGACCCGATGTTCGACGTCATGATGACGATCGCGTCGCTGAGATAGACGCGCTTGCCGCGGCCGTCGGTGATCCAGCCTTCGTCGAACGCCTGCAGGAACAGGTTCAGCATGCTCGGGCTCGCCTTCTCGACTTCGTCGAGCAGGACGACCGAGTACGGGTTGTCTTTCAACTGATTCGTGAGCACGCCGCCGCGCTCGGAGCCGACGATGCCGCGCGGCATGCCGATCAACTTGTCCACCGCCACGGCGCCGTCCTGGTACTCGGACATGTCGACGCGGATCATCTTCTTGTCGTCGCCGAAGAGGAACTCGGCGACCGACTTCGCCAGTTCGGTCTTGCCGACGCCGGTCGGCCCGAGGAACAGCAGGACGCCGTCCGGCCGGTCGAAGCCGTCCTTCAATGGTCCCTTGTTGAGAACGAGACGACGGGCGACCGCCTCGATCGCTTTGCGCTGGCCGACGACGCGGTCCGAGAGCCTGACCTCTACGTCGCGGAACCGGTCGGTCACCTCGCGGAACACCATGTCTTCGGGGATGCGCGCGATTTTCGAGATTACATTGACCACATCGGCGCCCGTCACCTCCCAGCGGCGGCCGATCTCCGCCTTCACCGCCGCCGTGTCGAGCCATCCGATCACCTTGTCGGGAAGCTGCAGGTGCCTCATGTAGCGCGGCGACATTTCGAGCGCCGTTTCGATGGCTTCGTCCTGGATGCGCACCGAGTAGTTGCGCTCGAGCCGCGGCCGCAGGCTGTAGAGGATCGTCCGCGTTTCCTCGATCGTCGGTTCGGCGACGTGCACGGGACGGAAGCGGCGCGCGAGCGCCTCGTCCTCCTGCATGAACTCCTTGTACTCGCTCGATGTCGTCGCACCGATGATGCGCACCTCGCCGCGCGCCAGAACGGACTTGAACACGTTGGCCGCGTCGGAGGGTGCTCCGAGCGCGGATCCAGCACCGATCATCGTGTGCACTTCATCGATGAACAGGATCAGGTTCGGCCGCTCCTTGATCTCGCGGATCACGTTCTGGATCCTGTCCTCGAACATGCCGCGCAGCATGGTGCCTGCAACCATCGTGTTCATCTGCAGGTTGACGATCTGGCAGTCGCGCAGCCGCACGGGCACCTTTTCGGGTTCGAACTCGATGCGGCGCGCGAGCCCCTCGGCAATAGCCGTCTTGCCGACGCCCGGCTCGCCGAGCAGCAGCACCGAGTTGGCGCGCTCGCGGTGGCAGAGGATCTCGAGCACCTGATCCATCTCGTAATCGCGTCCGAAGACCGGCGGGATCTTGTCCTGGCGTGCGAGCTGATTCAAGTTCGTGGCGAAATGCTTGAGGAACGGCGGCAGCTCGAAACGTTTCTTCAAACGCTCCTCGCGGAGCTCGTGGTCGCGCATGCGTGTCGCGAGCCGCGAAACGAGCGTCTCGGGCTCGATGCCGTGCCGGCGGATGATCGAAACGGGGATGCCCTGGGTCTCCTCGAAGATCGCGGAAAACAGGTCAGTCGCCTCGATGGAGTGGCGCCCGGAACGGCTGGCATGCAGCAACGCCAGTTTGAAGAGCAGCTTGGTCGACGGCGCGACGCGGACTTCACGTCCGGCTACGCTCGGCAGCAGGCGAAGATGCTCTTCGAGCGCCTGCAGGATCTCGTGCGGGTTGAGCTCGAGGTCGCGCATGACCTGCCCGAACATGTCCCACTCGACCTGCGCAAAGGCCAGGCACACGTGCTCGTTGGTGAGCAGGGCGTGCTCTCGCCGCCGCGCCTCGTCGACGGCGCGGTCAACGACACGCTCTGCGGACTCAGCCAGCTTGTTCTGTGGGATGTCGAAGTCCTCCACGGCGTCCTCCAGCGAAATCGAACCTGTCGCAACATGAGCAAGTGTCGCGCCAGCCCCGGACCATGGGGCCGGCGTGATAAGTCGCTGAAGACGCAGGGAAACGCGGGGTGGGAAGCGCGGTGCCAACCGCCGGCGCCCCCGAAACGGGGGCGCGGGCGACCTACCGTGGAAGCAACATTACTTAGATGGTGGTGCCGAGGAGAGCCTGGATGCGCGCCTCGGTGGGCGGGTGGGAGCTGAAGAGTGACATGACTCCTCGCCCCGAGAAGGGCTTAATGATGAACATATGCGCGGTTGCCGGATTTGCATCCATCGGGATCCCTTTGGCGGCCGCTTCGATCTTGCGCAGGGCATTGGCCAGCCCGTACGGCGTGCCGGCGATCTGCGCTCCGCCGGCATCAGCGGCAAACTCGCGCGAGCGCGAGATCATCATCTGGATCATCATCGCGGCGATTGGTGCGAGTATCAGCATCGCGAGCAGCGCGATCGGGTTGCTGCCCCCGCCGCGCTCATCGCGGCTGCCGCCGAAGAACATGGCCATGCGCGCGAGCATCATGATCGCCGCCGCCATCGTCGCGGCAACGGAGCTGGTGAGAATGTCGCGATGCTTCACGTGGGCGAGCTCGTGCGCCATCACACCTTCGAGCTCCTGCTCACTCAAGACGCGCATGATGCCTTCGGTCGCGGCAACCGCCGCGTGTGAAGGATTGCGCCCTGTCGCGAAGGCGTTCGGCGACGGATCCGGAATGATGTAGACCTTCGGCATCGGCAGGCCGGCGCGCTGCACGAGACGCGCGACGAGCTGGTGCAGCGCATGCTCGGGCCCCACCTGGCGGGCGCGATACATGCTGAGGACGATCTTGTCCGAGAACCAGTACGAACCGATGTTCATGATGGCCGCGAAGAAAAATGCCATCACGAGCCCCTGCGAGCCCCCGGCCATGTCGCCGATGACCAGGAGGATGCCGCTCAGAAGCCCGAGCAGGAGGGCCGTCTTCAGTCCATTTGCCATAGTCTTATTTTACCCGTTCAGACGGCACAAAAGAGCTGCAAGAAACGCGGCGCGCCAGGGAAGATCCGCGAGCACGACGTGCTCGTGCAGCGCGTGTGCGCCGTCTCCACGTGGACCGAGTCCATCCAGCGTGGGTAAACCGAGCGCCGCCGTGAAATTCCCATCGGATCCGCCTCCGGTGCCGCCTTCTTCGAGATCATGGCCGAGCGAAGCGGCAACCTGGCGTGCCTGTTCATAAAGACGCGCCACGCCAGCGGTGCGTTCCAGCGGCGGACGTTCCACGCCGCCATGCACCTCGATTGTCACTGCGGGATTGATCGCGGCCAGCGCGCGGATTGCGGTCTCCACCCGCGCCGCATCCGACATGGTGGGCACGCGAACGTCCACGACCGCGGTTGCCTGCTCCGCGATTACGTTGCCGCGAGTGCCGCCTCTGATGACACCAACGTTCACGCTGATGCCGCGTTCGAGATCCTGCAGCGCTTCGAGCGAGCGAATCTGGTGTGCAAGCTCATGGATCGCGCTTGCCCCCTTCCGCGGGTCGATGCCCGCGTGGGCAGAAACGCCGCGGGCGGTGATGGTGAACTCGCCACAACCCTTCCGCTGCGTCTTCGCGGCGCCGCCCGGCAGCGACGGCTCGAGCACCAGCACCGCGTCGCTGTCGCGGGCGGCATCCTCGATCGCCACCCGCGACGTGCCGCTGCCGACCTCCTCGTCTGTGGTGAACAACATCACGACGCGCGGTACGGATGCGGAGCGCTCCCGCAGAGTGCGCATCGCGTGAGCGGCTACGGCGATCGACGCCTTCATGTCGTACACGCCAGGCCCATACAGCCGTCCGTCTTCTTCGCGCAGGGGCATGCTGCGAATGCGACCAACCTCCCAGACGGTATCGAAATGGCCAAGAACGAGCACGCGGCCGGGCCCGCCCGGAAATTCAGCGCGAACGTGGTCGCCACGCTCGGTCTGCGGAAGCGAGGAGACCGTTCCCCCCGCCTCGCGCAGCATTTGCGCCACCGCCGCGCCGCACCGATCGACCGCGGCTTTGTCTGTGCTCGGCGACTCCAGCCGCACGAGCCGTTCGACATCCGCCCGCAACGCCGACTGCTGTGCTTGGAAATACTCGACCAGCGTCATCCCTCACCTCTCACCTGCCCGCCGCACCTCGCACGTATCCTTATAATGGTTCCATGCACGCGCAAATCATTGCCGTCCTGATGCTGGCGGGCACCGTCGTCGCCGCTCAGGTCCCGCAGCCGTTCCCCAAACCCGGTCAGCCCGCGCCAGCAACAACGCAGCCCGCCGATCCAGCGGCGCCTGTGTCAGCGTTGCCGGCGGAGCCGCAACCGACGGACAGCTCGCTTGGCGTCGCGATCTATCCCACCGCGCAGTTCATCACGTCATACGACGCGGGCAAAGGACAGCGCTATTACCTCTTCGGCACAACCGCAACCTTCGCCGAAATCGTGCAGTACTACCGGTCCACACTGAAGCAGCGCGGTGAACTCGTGTTCGAGGAACCGCAGATCCACCAGTTCGAGATCGGCCGGTTCCGCGAAGAGACGATGGCGTTTCCGCCCAGCGTGACGGTGAAAGACTACACGTGGGGCGGCGGCGCCGGTTATCTCAACCCGAGACCCGGGGCGAAGCCGGCGCGTTTTCCAACCATCATTCAGATAGTGCCCAATCCGGGGGTCGTCCGCAGGTAAGAATCTTCAACTCTCAACTTCGAACTCCTCGCCCGCAATTGGGCTTGGCGTCGGCGGAAATCCCGCAGCTGGAAATGGAAAGTTGGTAATTGGGTATTACGCGCGATGCGTCGGAGCCGCGGAACGAACCGGACCAACCGGATCGTGTCTCCGAGGCGGTGATAGCAGCGGACGAGAACTCTCTGCCTTTGCGAGCGCCAGCCACTCCCGCCCGTCGCCGTGGTCGTCAATGTCGCGCATCACCCATCGTACACAGCAGGAGGCCAGCGAAGCGCTGGCCTCTGGTCTTCACGCGCGATGCTGATCCCGCTACTTCTTCTCTGCCTTCGGCATCTCGATCTTCGAGACGACGATGGCGCCGTCCTTGACCTCGCCGGTCAGCATGACCTCGTGCGCCGCGTGGGCTTTGAGCCCCGCGAAGGACTGGTTCGAGATCTTCATCACCTTGCCCCCCGTCAGGAACACGTACTCGCCGCCGTCGGCGATGCACTTCTCGACGCAGGCGCGATGGTCCATCGGCTTATCGCCGTGTTTGTCGGCCGAGTGCTTCAGCCCGCACATCGAATCGCTGATCGTCCCCTTCAAGGTTTCCTCGGCGCGCGCCTGCAGCCCCGCCGAGACGAGGACGACGGCCGCCGCTAATACGAGCATCTTTCGCATGTGACCTCCACGAATCTGGGTGAACGTGACCCTGTAAACCCGAGGGGGAGTCGGGCTATTCCCAGTTCTCAGTCCTGCTTGAGGTAGATGGCCCCACCCTTTTCCCTGAACTCCCGGGACTTCTCCTCCATCCCCTCGGCCGCCATCCGGCGGACCTGCTGTGTCAGCTCCATGGAACAGAACTTCGGCCCGCACATCGAGCAGAAGTGGGCCAGTTTGGCCCCTTCGGCCGGCAGTGTCGCGTCATGGAACGCGCGTGCCGTCACCGGATCGAGCGAAAGGTTGAACTGGTCCTCCCAGCGGAACTCGAATCTCGCCCTCGACAGCGCATCGTCCCAGGATTGTGCCCGCGGATGCCCCTTGGCGAGGTCGGCCGCGTGCGCCGCGATCTTATACGCAATCACCCCCGCCTTCACGTCGTTTCGATCGGGAAGACCGAGATGCTCTTTCGGCGTGACGTAGCAGAGCATCGCGGTCCCGTACCAGCCAATCTGCGCGGCGCCGATGGCAGACGTGATGTGGTCGTAGCCCGGAGCGATGTCGGTCGTGAGCGGGCCGAGCGTGTAGAACGGCGCCTCGCCGCACCACTCGAGCTGCTTCTCCATGTTTTCCTTGATCAGGTGCATGGGCACGTGGCCGGGCCCTTCGTTCATCACCTGAACGCCGTGGTCCCACGCGATCTTCGTCAGCTCTCCCTGCGTGCGCAGCTCGGCGAACTGCGGTTCGTCGTTCGCATCCGCGATGGAGCCCGGGCGCAGGCCATCGCCGAGTGAAAACGACACGTCGTAGGCGCGCATGATCTCGCAGATGTCAGCGAACCGTGCGTAGGTGAAGTTCTCCTGGTGATGCGCGAGACACCACTTCGCCATGATCGAGCCGCCGCGCGACACGATGCCGGTGACGCGCCGGGCGGTCAGGGGGATGTACCGCAGCAGCACGCCGGCGTGCACGGTGAAGTAGTCCACTCCCTGCTCCGCCTGCTCAATCAGGGTGTCGCGGTAGACCTCCCAGGTGAGCTCCTCTGGCCGGCCGCCGACCTTTTCGAGCGCCTGGTAGATGGGCACGGTGCCGATCGGCACGGCGGAATTTCGGATGATCCATTCGCGCGTCTCGTGGATCTCCTTGCCCGTGGAGAGATCCATCACGGTATCGGCGCCCCACAGCGTCGCCCATCGAAGTTTGTCGACTTCTTCCTGGATCGAGGACGAGACGGCGGAGTTACCGATGTTGGCGTTGATCTTCACCGCAAAGTTGCGGCCGATGATCATCGGCTCCAGCTCCGTGTGGTTGACATTGGCGGGGATGATCGCTCGGCCGCGGGCGACCTCCGACCTCACGAACTCCGGATCGAAGCCCTCCCGAATCGCGACGAACTCCATCTCCGGCGTGACGATTCCCCTGCGCGCGTGCTGCAGCTGGGTAACGGTTTCCGTGCCGAGACGCGGACCGACCCACGGTGCGCGCAGTTTCGGCAATCCAGCGCTTACGTCATGCCCCTGCGGGCCGCTCGAGTCGTAAACCCTGAGTGACTCGCCGCTGGTCAAAGAAATTTCGCGCATCGGGACACGCACGTCTCGATCTTCGACGTACACCTTGCGCGAGTTGGGGAACGCGGACGCGAAATCGGACGGCAACAGGGGAACGAATGTCTTGGACATTTTGTTACTCCGCCTGCCTCGCCGTAGCCTTGGCGAAGGCGGGGACTCGGTGCTCGGTGCTGAGCGCTCGGTGCTCGGTGCTGAGCGCTCGGTGCTCGGTGCTGGTGCTCAGTGCTCAGTGCTCGTGCTCAGTGCTCGTGCTGGTGCTTGGTGACTGTTTTGCCTTCTGTCGTGACTATAGCAGGCCGCCGGCGGCAGGCGTGTCACGACTGCCTGGCGCCGGAAAGCTGCTGCAGTACCGTCACGGCACGACGGAGGACGTCGCGATCCCTGGCTGGCAGCTTGCGAAGCTCCGCCGTGAGCGTCGCCACTCGACGCGCGCGGCCTTCCGCCATAAGCTTCTGCCCTTTCGCGGTCGCGCGCAGCACCGACGCCCGCGCGTCCTGCTCGTCGGCCTCGCGGGTGATGAGCGCCTGGCTTTCGAGCGCAGCGACGATGGGAGTGACGGTGGGGGTTTTCACTTGCTCGGCGCGCGCGAGATCCGAGATGCGCATCGGGCCGCCGAAGGCCAGTACGGAAAGCGCTGACAAGCGCGCCGGGCTGAGGCCCGTCTCGGTATCGACGCGGCGAAGCCGCCGAAGCAGATGGATGGCGGTGGAATGCAGCCGCTCGGCGAGCTCTTCGACAGGATCGCGTTTTTCGCTTGCGCTGGGAGACATGCCGGCAGTATAAACTTAGTTAGGCTACCTAAGTAAATGCGGGCTGCACAGCGGGAGGACATCATGCTGGACCCGAACTCGGACATTCTCAACGCGCTCTATCGTGGACAGCGCGACGAAGCGACACGGCTCGCTGTCACGGCTTCGTCGCTCACGATCTGGGAGGCGGCCGCCCTCGGTCGCGACGCCGACGTCGAAATGCTGCTCGAACGGGATGCGGCGCAAGCGAACGCCTTCGCGCCCGACGGACACGTTCCAGTCGGGCTGGCGGCGTTCTTCGGCCACCCTTCGACGGTGAAGCTCCTTCTCGATCGCGGCGCCGACGTTCAGGCGGCGGCGCGCAACGAGATGAAAGTGCAGCCCCTGCATGCCGCCGTGGCCGGCCGCAACGCCGACGCCGTCGCGGCGATCCTGGACCGTGGCGCGGACCCGAATGCACGACAGCAAGTAGGCTACACGCCGCTCATGGGCGCCGCCGGGGGCAATCGAGAGGACCTCGTCGAGCTCCTGCTCGCGCGCGGCGCGGACCCGTCCCTTGTGAGCGAAGACGGAAAGACGGCCGGCGATATCGCCGCCGCCCACGGCTTCGCCACCCTCGCCGGGCGCCTTGAAATGCTCGACACGCGTTCGAAAACGGGACGCTGAGTCGCGGAAGCGAACAGAAAATCGCCGCCGGTGCTCCTTGATTCACGGCACGGCATGGCGGGGGCACGGACCTGGCGATCGAGACCCGTGGCATGTTCCTCGCTTCGCCGCACCGCCATGGACAGGCTGCTTCAGGACATCCGCTACGCCGTCCGGGGCTGCGTCAAGGCTCCCGGTTTCACCGTCGTCGCGCTGGTCACCATGGCGATCGCGATCGGCGCCAATGCGACGGTGTTCAGCTTCGTGAATGCTCTTCTGCTGCGACCGCCCGCCGGCGTGCAGTCGCCGCGCTCGCTGCTGGCGGTATACACAAGCGATTTCAGCAGCGGTCCGTATGGCAACACGTCATACCCGGACTACGACGCGATCCGCGCAGCCGGCATGTTCAGCGACGTCGCCGCCTACGCCGACGAGCGGCCTGGCTTGATCCGAGTCGGTGCGGAGACGCAGCGGGTCCGGACGATGGCGGTCACGGCGACGTACTTCGATATTCTCGGCGTGCACCCGCTTCAAGGCCGCGCGATCGGCGCCGCAGACATCGACGCAGCGCAGACGCCGGCGACGGTCATCAGCGAATCGCTGTGGCGCCGTGCCTTCGCCGCCGACCCGTCCGCTGTCGGAGCCACCATCGCCATCAACGGGACGCCCCACGTCATCGTGGGAGTCATCCCCGGAACATTTACCGGCTTGCAACTCGGTTCTGCGTTCGACATCTGGACGCCTCTCGCGCCGGAGCGCGGCACAGACGCGCGCGGCGACCGAAACCTGGAGGTTGTCGGACGACTCGCACCAGGCGTGACGCTGCAGCAGGCACAGTCACAACTCGATGGATTAGCCGCCCAACTCGCTTCAACGTACCCGGCGACCAACCGTGGAACTCTGCAACGGCCCGATCAGCCGCGGCCTTTCAAAGTCCTGCCGCACACGCGACTTGGGCCCGACTTCCGCGCGGAGGTCGGCATGATTGGCGCCGTGCTCC
>Ga0247824_10001687_pt1 | contig 12166 bp, 5 predicted proteins | sample 13C_PalmiticAcid_FD_194412 | JGI IMG/M metagenome (GOLD analysis project Ga0247824, IMG submission 194412) | Soil microbial communities from agricultural site in Penn Yan, New York, United States - 13C_PalmiticAcid_Day48 | ecosystem: Environmental > Terrestrial > Soil > Agricultural land...
CCTTTTAGACATGGCTCGCCCAGCAAGCCGACAAGCATGGTCCTGACAACAGTTGTATCACTCCAAGCATTCTGCTGCAGTACTTGGACACGGTCATCCTACCTATGAAGCTTGGATCCACTCCTGGACTCGCTGCAAGCATGTCAATTGAAAGATCCTCCATCAACCAAGGTTCTCTTATCCAAGTCTATCTAAGGCCTGTTCTTCAACTCTGGCATCAACAAGAACAAGAAAAGGTTCAAACACCAGGCAACCATGACCATGATTCACTCAAAACATCATCATTGACGGCCTCTCCCCTGGACATCCCACTCGGACATCATGTCTCAACCACACAAAGACAACAAGATCATCACCAACGATTGGCGTTCCTAGAGCATTCACACCGGGATACTGCCCTCCTAGTCTCCCGGTTGAATGATCAAGTCCGATATATTGTGCGAGATAAGGAGCATCGGGCCGGCAAGGACATGGAACCACCATTCAGTAAACTGTCAGCCAACGGAATCACAGAGAAAAATCCAGATCGTCATCCTAGTCATGCATCCGAGGAAGAAGAAGAAGAAGAAGAAGGACATGCTGATATAGTCATGTCTGCCTCTCTCTCACAAATATTGCATCCAGAACAGCCCCAAAGACACCTCCACTGCGATAACGACGAACACTGCTGTCGCACCACGGATAAACTGATTGCAGCCATCGCCAAAGGATTGGAAGAATACCACGCTAATCGCTCCGCGCACAGATGCCACTCTCAACACCATCACCGCCACCAAACAAGCGAACAGTCACCCCCGTGGAGACATCACAATTCAAGAGCAGCCTTTGTCCAGGAACAAGAACAACGCTTGGCGGCCGCAGCCGCAGTTCACGGCCCAAGTGATGCTCATCCTCATTCCCACCTGGAACGCTCTCATCACTTCGATGACCACATGCACAGTTCAGAACAAACAGCCTACAAAGCGACTGCAGGTCTTTCTCAAAGGCATGCTGGGTTCCAGCAAGACTTTTTAACTGTAGAACAGCAGCATCGCCACCACCATGAACGACCGGGGCATCGACATAAGAGGAGTAGCAGTATGAGTGGGCATGAGCCTCTCGCAAGGGAGAACGTCAAGCAAGCACGCTCATGTTCACCTCTACGAGTTCGAAAGAACATGGACACGGCTGTCGAAGACGGGTATCTCACAATGACCGCTGGTCACGCTACGGATGGTGAGGACACCCATGCCTCGTCTCGTCAATCTTCCTCTACTACTTCAGCATTGCCAGTCCCGTTCACCTATTCCAAGGCGTATACCAACATGGATGGCACAGTCCCCGAGACATTATCAAAGGACACACGCACCACAGGACATGCCCATGGAATGGTGACCGAGGAGCCAAGACGCGATGCCGATCAGCCCATCCAACCCTCGCGTTCATCTCGCAACCACAAGTATTCGCACACGACTCAACTATCGCGCTCTTTGCCCAACGTAGAGATGGAGTACACACCATACGATCATCAACAATACCACCAACATCGTCACCACCATCAACAACCACAACAACACCAGCAGCACCAACAACATGAGCAACAACAACGTCTATACCATAATCCCGAAGAAAACTCGTATAGTCCCCATACAGGCGATCACCCATATCCGTCATACACTCAAGCCCCAACAAGCCCTACACACCCCTCCTCCTCCTGTGGTAGACACACGAAGAATCAAGGCTCTTTTTCCAGCCATTACTCTACATTGCAACACCATTACCAGCGCAATGACAGCCGAACGTATCATGGATATGACCAGTACCAACAGCATCACCATCACCCTAATCATCCTAATCATCATCACCATCATCAACAACAGCCGCCGCCACCACCACCACCACCACCACCACAGCAGCAATTTCATCCGACACAGTTCCCGGAATATATGGACTATCAAGAGGAAGACATCAAATCATCTCATCATTTACCAGCGCTCAAGAACAACCATAAACAAGGACCAACTACACCAGTCTATGTCATGAACCGTCAAGTCAATACTGTCCCCGAACTGTGGAAAGAGTGGACTGTAGGACTTGGACCGGGTAACCCTAGTATCCGTGAATTGGAGAGACAGTATGGTCCGAGTTGGAGAACCAGTTCCTCGGCCGCAAACTTTTTCTCGAGGCGCCTTCGAATCATCAATGAGATTCAACGGATGATCGATGTGGAAGGGCTAACCGAAGAAGAGGCGGTGAACAAATTGGAGGCAAGAAGGGAGCAGGGTGTGGTCGTCCCTGGCACGGAGGGTGTTACAGGGATCGATGGACAACCGGCTCATACAGGAGGAATTTCCTTGCACCGTTTGTCAGAGATCTTGAGGAAGAAACAATCATAAAGCAGGTAGCTTGGAGGAGACACTGTCAACTTTACAGTCAAAACTGTGTAATCATATTCGTTGTTGGCTATTGCATTGCACCTGCTCCAGCATGATTGGAATTGGTCAACTGGACGGTCTAGTAGCGCTGCTTGTGAAGAGGTGGCAAGTGCGCATTGGATGAAGGAGGTTAGAGGAGAGAGAGAGAGAGAGAGAGAGAGAGAGAGAGAGAGTTTGTGCATGTAATTGATATAACCCGTTCTTCAACGCCAATGGGCTACGATGAGTGATGCAAAAGTGTTGCAGTGTTGCAGTGGAGAGAGAATGAGGTGGACAAGATGAGTGACGAGGAGTCCTCCCTTTTGTAGGGTTCCACTCAGCCCCGTCATGATTCCTAACAGAGCTAATGCATCACGGAATTCAATGACGGAGAAAAGACAAAGGGGGGCACCATGAGCCCGTTGCTCCGATCCCAGGGCAGTCCTCTCACGGGTCTATCGACAAGCATTCCATCGGTGGAGGGCACCAACGCGTTTGTTTCCCCTAGGATCACGTGCGCCGGGTAAATGTCGCCGTTGGTGTGCTGATCACTTTGAATTCTGATGATTCCTCCAAAGTGTAGACAGAGAAAGGACAACATGATTCAAGACGAGGAAGGGCGTTCGTCTCATTCCCACTCGTCTCACTGGCCGCATCAACATCATAAAGAAGAGCTTCAGGCTGGCGACGAATCGGCAACCTCCACAGAGGCTCTTCAGATCGAGGAAGGTGCAGAGCTGGCCCCGTCACTGGGAGAGAGAACTGCACAGCAGAGCAGTGGACATGGAGGAGATTCGCCCTCACCCATACAGCTTCCTGCAAGGGCTCCCATTCTATTGCCGTCACTGATCATCCCCTTCGCTATCTTGGGGCTTTTGATCCGGTTAGGTCTGGTATGGATCGAAACCTTTTCAGGGCAGCAGGTCTTTGCCTTAGCCTGGCCTCAGTTCATCGGATGTCTGTTGATGGGTTTATTTGTGTCAACAAGGACATGGATTGAGCGAGGGTTCCTAGAGGAGAAAAGTGCAACAGTCAATAAATGCTGGATCGGATCGCTCGTTTACGTGGCGTTATCGTCAGGACTTTGCGGGTCTATCACGACATTCTCATCATGGAGCCTCGGGATGTTCGTAGAGCTGATTAACCCCTACAAGGTTGGCCGCCATCCATTGCAGAATGTGAGTGTTTAGCTGTACAGCCAGCTATGCCCCAGATGACAAGCACACAAAGTCAAGGATCGCTGTTGCTTATTGCTCGTTCTTTTCTTCTTTTTGCATAGATACTGTCTGCGCTAGCAGAGCTGATCGTAACGCTCGCGTTGTCGATGACTGGGCTACAGCTTGGAACACACCTTGGCGAGGCTATCCTTACATCAGTGCGTAAAGTGCCGCCGGCGCCGACAAGCTTAATACCCCACGACCCCCAGTCTAATACCACTCTGCCCAGACCAAATCCCAAGCCAGTCCCTCCACCTCCTCACTGGACACCCCTGGATGCTATCCTTATTATCTCATGTGTCGCCATCTGGATGGGAATGCTCATCGCCGCCATTTTTACCCCTGAGACGTCGCGTTCATCGTGGCGCCACGTCACCCTTGGAACCTGTTTTGCACCACTGGGTGCGATTCTAAGATGGTACCTCTCGCGATTCAATTCAAAAATGAAGGCCTTCCCAGTAGGCACATTTACAGCCAACATTGGCGGATCGCTGATTCTGGCAGCAATCGTGTGTCTCCAACATACTCCTACGGCCGGAGGGAAGAGTCCCTTGGCGTGTCAGGTTCTCAGCGGATTACAGGATGGATTTTGTGGTAAGACACAGACTCGAGTGCCGCATTGTTAAACAGGAGAAGAGGAGAAGGGACTATCTGGAAGCTTTGCTAACCTTTTTTTTTTTTTTTTTCCCTCCTGCCCCTTCGCCCTTTGCGAATAACAAGGTTGCCTGACGACCATATCAACGTTTGCGCTGGAGCTCAGAACGTTGCCTAGAAGGGCATCCTACATCTATGGAGTTGTCTCGGTGGTGGTCGCGCAATTGGGTATGCTGGTGGTCCTAGGAACGTTTGTCTGGACTCGCAGGTCGACAGACGAGGACAACAACGTGTATCAGCATAGTATGTGCTCCACCTAAGAACGGGACACCGGTTTGTGCAACAGAGACCCATGGGTGAACGACACAGTTGTCCCGGGACGCCTATTCTTACAACGATTGCTCATTTACGAGTGCTCAGAAAACGCCCGCAACCATTACATTGGTTGCCACGCATGGGGAAGTTACATGAGCTTCATGTGCATCACATATGCATGTGTGGCGACTGCTTTCTCTCTCTCCCTCCCTCCCACACACTTTGTCTCTTTCCCTCTCCCACACTGCCGACATCCTTCCCTTCAACTGTAGACCCTCTCCCCCATCCCCACCTCTTCCTCATCCTCTGCCCCCTACACACCTCGCAGGGCTCAACGATTTGTGGAGATCACCATTCGTTCGACTTTTTTTTTTTTTTGTCATACTTCATCTTGGAATACACACCTGACCTTAGCTTTGAACGTATCACTTGGAGCTATCGCATAAACTCAGACTCAGGCACCGCAGGGTCCCAGGAACTACCTAGTCAGGCACCCTTCTATGAACCGATAGAGAGAGAGAAAGAGAGTACCATTCGATTACCCGGCCATGTTCTCTTCTTTCAAAGAACGTCTCAACACCAGCCTGTCCAACAAGGGACTAGCTACTACCACTACAACTGCTTCGATCACAACTACACCAAAGGCTGCATCTCCAAGTATACCAGAGGCTGATACAAATGAAGACTTGAACGACGACGACTCTGGATCCTTGAATTCTCTTGCGTCCCCGCACTCACCTACACCTTCGATCACCTCAACCCCAACAGCGTCGCAGGAGGGATCAAAAGGAACAACAGGAGGGACGGGCGGAACAGGAGGGGCAGGAGCAGGAGGAGCAGGAGCAAGTGGAACGACTACATCCACGTTTGTATCGTTGGCTTCTCGGATCACAAATGGTGTTCAGGCTTCAGCATCCTCGTCCGCCTATTTCTTTCGACGTCCACTGGCATCGTCCACGGCTACTACAGCGACAGCGACCACCGTAACAGCAGCAACAAAGACAAGCTCACGGTCGGCGATCGAGTTGGGTTCGAGTAGCAGTGTTGATGACAGTATAAGAGGTAGCAGGTTGGCGGATCTTGTTCAAAAGCTAACGCTCGATCCCAAGCACGAGAAGCCGGACCCCTCAGAGCTGGACAGGATACGGGAAGAATATCAGAAGCAGCAACGGCAAGCTCAAGCGCTAGTTGATACACGAGATCAACAAGCTCTACAGAGCCTTTTCAAGTTGGGAGAAGAAGGAGATGACCAAGAGTCGGAACATGTGCAAGGACGGCAGCATGAGCAACAATCGAACCAAGAGCCTGCCGGAACCGAGCTCTCAGAGGCCGTGATCGAGAAGCTGGAGATATTGCAGCGGTATGAGGCGAGGTTCCCAGGTGAGAAGACTAACAGCAGCCTCGGAAGTAACCATTCCACCATCATCCGCCACGGCAAGAAAATGGGAAAGAAGAGGAAGAAGAAGGATATGGAGTGGAACATATTGCTCGATGGCAATGACTGTGTGAATCATGGCGTGAGAAACGTCGACTATCACCCTCAACTAGGCACGCCCAGCCCTGTTGCAGCAGTTTGATGATGCTTGACGCCAGTGTTCGATGATACCAAACTAGACAAACTAACCGTTCCTATCATTACTGTCCCCTCTTTCTTTCAGATCTGGCGGATGCATTCAAAAAGATTGTGCAAGAAAAGATTGCAGCCGAGGCAGTGCTTAAAGCGACCACCCCACTGGAGGATTTAGGCGATATTGAAGCCTTAAAGGAGCACATCCAGAACATGACTCACAAGAACGAGGTATGCTAGGAGTCTGGATGTTGCTTTTTCATTTTCCCACCCCCCTTTTTTTTTTTCCCATGGCACAATAAGGTCTGACGCTTCTTTTCCTTTTCTGATAGATGTCGATGCAGGAGATCAGGCGGTTGGCAGAAGAACTTAGAGGTAAGGATATGTTACTTGACAGTGTACGGATGAACGACGACATTATCGGTCGCCCCTATTTTAAACACTTTTTTTTTTTTTTTTTTATTCACCGCCCCCTTTCTCTTTTTCAATTGTGGACTATCCAGATGCTAACAGGGCCAAGGAAACAGAGTCTGCCTCTCAAACCGGATTGATCGATGAGTTGCGTGCGCAACTCGTATCGTTACAGGAGGTAACCGTCTTTCTCATTGTATATCAATGACAGCTCATCAACCAAGCGATCACCAATCTGTCCTCTTGAAGCAATTGTTTTCTCGCGCCACTCACATATTATTGTCTTTTGTGGAATAACAACAGGAGATTGACCGGTTGAGAAGCAAGGACACGATCTCTGACACCTTCAGTGACACGGCTTCTATCCTTCATCTGACCGTCACGGAGCGATACTCTGACGCCGAGACCAAAGTCAACTCACTCGATTTGCCATTAAGGGACAACACGCCATCTCCATCACCCTCATCCGAATCTTTTCTTCAGGAGACAATGCTAGACCCAGACGACAGCCCAATGGCACCCCCGACTATGGCCCTTGCTCCCAAGGACAAGAAATCTAAGCGCGATCCTCAAAAAAAAGATCAAGCGCTTCGCGAGCTCATGATCCGGTTAGAGTCCGTGCTAAAGGAGAAGAATCGGGCACAGGAAGAACAAGAAGAAGCGGTGGAAGAGATAAAGCAGCTAAGGAGTAGCCTCGAGAAGGAGGTCCGAGCAAATAAGGAGATGGCTGACAAGATGGATCAGCTACAAGGAAAGCTGGCGGAAATGAAAGAACGTGTACGTCACCAAGCTGGCACAATCACCACCTCAGGCCTGAGGCTATCAAGCGGAGCAACAGGCCATCAGGATCCTGAGCCAGACCAGAGCGATCTAAAGTTGTCTCCATCATCAACAGATGAAGCGGCAAGTAATCCTGGTTCTGAAGACTCGGAGGACGATTCCCCACAAATGTTGATCCTCCAAGAAGAACTCTCCACTCTCCGTCTTGAACTTGAAACATCCGCCGTTCGCTCCTCTGAAGCTTCTCAGGCCAATCAACGTCTTACATCTGCTCTTTCGGAGCTTCAGCACACACATGCTACCCTACAGGAGAATCTCACCCGTACCACTCAGGATCTCGAATCTGCGAATCTTCGCATCAAAGACTTTGAAGAAGTTGCCTTTGCTCTAGGCGAGGCGAGGCAGGATCTGAGTGAAGCCCGTGAGGAGGTTCAAGAGAAGCAGCAGTTGCTGGATCTGGAACGACAATGGCGTGAAGAAGCAGATCAGAATCGGGAAACGATGAAGCGAGAGTGTGAGAGCCTCAGGGGTGGCCGGGCAGAGCTGGAAAGGCAATTACAGGAGCTGATGCAGTCCGAGAGCCGGGTGCAGGAGTTGCAAGGAAAGGTTCATGCCCTCGAGCAGCAGCTTGTAGAAACAACAGCTGTATCAACGACAACAATAACGACAACAGTCGAAGAGACTGCGAACGCCAGTGAGGCTGAACAACTCTTGGTGCAGAGTGAAAAGATTGGTCAGCACGAAAGAGCTGCTGAGGAGCAATTGCGATCCATTGAAACCCTGAGGTCTGAGAAGGCTGCCCTTGAAGTCACAGCTGGAGACCAACGAGCGGCGCTGGAGGCTCTAAGAGCAGAACATGACAAGGTCATGGAGACGCTCACTTTACTCCAGCAACAGGAGCAGGCCAGATTCCTCAGGGTTCAGGAACTGGAAACAGAATTGGTATTCATCAAAGGACTACATTACCAGCATCAATACTATCCACCGGGTGAGCGCTCCTCGAGATCCGGTACCAACACTCCAACAACTCCAACGAGAGATGACGAATTCAGCATGATAAAGGCGTCTCAGAGGGAACTGGAGTTGAATGAACCTCGATCTGAATCTGACCACCAACCCCTGAAGCGGGTGCCATCCATGAATGCCCTCACCAAACTGCGCCAAGAATTGAACCGAGTCAAAAAGGCAAAGGAAGATGCGGATGCCATGATTAGTGTGCTTCAATCCGAACTTGAGGCTGCTAGGCTCAAGGCTGCTGCTGCAACCGCCGCTGCCACAATTTCTGACTCTATTGCACCCACCGAAAAAGACAGCGATACGATGAGTCTCGCAGAACTTTCGGCTCTCAAACAGGAACGGGCTGTGCTCTCCGAGAAACTGGCGCGCCTCGAGCGACTTCATCAAGGTTTTGAATTATCGTCATCTGAAAAGATTCAGTCTTTTGAACAAGAACTCTCTGTTTTGCTCGGCCAGAAAGCGGCTCTCGAAGCTCGGGTGAAGGAGCAGTCTGATCTCCTGATCATAAAGGAAAAAGGACTTGAAGGCGAGCAGGAGCTTGAACAAGCCAGGGTCGTGGAAGGCATCGAACGTGTGAAGCTAGAGCTAGCGGCAGTCAGGACTGCGGAACGGTTCGCCAGTGAAAAAGTGACAGAGCTCGCCAAGGACCGAGACATGGTTGCAGAAAAAGTTGTCAAGCTGGAAAAGCGGCTCGAGTCGCTCAGAGAAAGCAAAGATGGGCAGGAGCAGAGCCTGACAGGACGAATTGAGGAACTGGAGCTGGAGAAGCAGAAGCTAGAAAAACAAACCGAGTCCATGAAGGCGGAACTCGAGACCCTTAGGACACAGAGTGACCAGGAGAGCAAGGAGTTGAGCTCAAAGCTGTACGCCTTGACGCAGGAGCATGATCAGGCCTTGAATAAGATCTCTCGGTTGGAATCAGAGCTTGAGGATTTGGCTGTCGAGGTCAGCGAAGCCAACAGGACGCAGGATCTAGAGGAGCAACTCGCAGCCCTGCAGACAGAACTCCGAGAAAAGGTCAAAGAACTCGAAATTGCACAAAGTCAAGCACAGACGCAACTTGCCCTGCACACTGAAAAGGTCACTCAGCTTATGGATGAGATCCAGGCCCTCAAACTTGAGCGGGACTCTTTCGTGCAGTCGAAGCAGGAACTTGAGTTGCGGCTCCAGGGGGCGACTGAGCAAGCCGTGGCACTTTGTCAGCAACTCAAGGTGCTTGAGGAGGACAATGAGCGGCTCATGAATGCAAAAACCGAGTCTCAAGAGAAAATGAGCGAGCTGCAATCAAAGATCAATGCCCTGGGGCTCAAAGAGCGGGAACATAATGAAGCCTTGTCATTGGCCAAGGACACCATTCACCAACGTGACCAGGACCTGTCTGTGTCTCGCAAGCTTCTTCAGGAGACAGAGGCCAACCTTGAGAAGACAAACCAAAAGCTTTCCAAAATTGAAAGCGAGAAACAGGTTCTCGCAGATGAGGTCGGGCCGATCAAGGCTAGCTTGACCAAGGCACAACGAGAGGTCAAGTCCATAAAGGCCAAATCCACAGGTCAACAGTCTGCTGTGGCACAGGAACTACAGCGCCTCAAGGCCACTCATGTCAAGATTCTGCAAGAGCGTGATCGATTAACACAGGAGCGCGATAATTTACTTCAAGAGAAGGAGACTCTTCAGCAGGAAGCGCAAACCAAACATGCTGAGCTTGAGACCCTTCAACAGATGCACGAATCTGCAGAGTCGCAGTTGCGAGAGTACCAGACTCAATTGACCGAGGCTAGGAACCGAGTCGACACCCTGGAAGAACTCACATCGATTGCCAAACGCGTTGCAGAGACCAAGGTTTCTGAACTCGAGTCGCTCACGGCTAAAAGTACCGAGCTGGAGGCAGAGCTCGCCAAAGCAAAGGATGGATTGCAGAAACAGGAGGAAGCTCACAGCGAGGTGTTGAGAAAACTGAGAGCAGATATTAAGGAGACGAGAAGCACCCTAGGTGAGGAGGTCTCTGGTCTCATGGAGCAGCTCGAGCAGCGTGACGAAACGATTAGGGAGCTCAAGGTGAGAGAGCAGGCAAGCGAAAATGAGGTTGAGGAAATGAAGCGGCTAATGGATGAGAACTCGCGGGCGATCGAGATGTTGGAGACGGAAGCCCTGGAATTGAAGAACCGCAAACGGGATCTGGAACTGGAGCTCGTAAGCTGAACTCTTTGTCATGGTCCCCTTTTATGACGCGTGATTGGACTATAGAGTATCCCCTAACCTCGTTCTTTTCTCTGAATGTATAGCAACACTTTAAGGATCTGGAGGAGATCCTGGCTAAAGAGAAGACAGCGCATGAGGCGGCCGCTGAGGAATTCAAGATGCGCGAAGGCCACCTGCGCACCATGAACAAGGTACAACCCCATACCATACTATCTATGCCATGCCATGCCATACTGATGATGTTTGTCTGCTAACACGCACACCCTTTCTGTCATTTTCCAAAACAGACTCTGCAGGAAGAGGTTCGCAAACTTCAGAAGCAGGCTCCAACATCGCCACTGCCTTCACCATCCACACCTCACTCTCCATACTCACAAGGCAATATGCCACAGTCGCCAGGCGGGCCTAGCGGCAGCAGTAGTACCAACAACAGCAACAACACTCCATCAACACACAAATCCATGACAAGCGCACAGGGCGGTCGTGCATTCTCGCCAGTGTTGAACCCAACTCCCCCGACGACACCCCGGTTCCAACGACAGCAGCCTTCGCCAGACGAGGATGTGAATGTTGAGTACTTGAAGAACGTTCTGCTCAGTTTTTTTGAGCACAAGGACCGTCGTGTAAGGATATATTCTCTGATGTGTGGATGTGTGGTGCATTGGTGTCTTGACTAGAGTGATGGAACCTTGATTGCTAACTGAACCGGATGTCTTTCTTCATCCCATTTCCACGTTGACATTGTAGCATCAATTGATACCCGTGATGGCACAGATGCTCAAGCTAACCTCTGACGAGGCAAAGCGGTTTGCAAAGGTCATCTAGAGAAAGTTTTTTTTTGTTCCTTTGTTCCTTTGTTATTCAGTTCATCTCAGTTCAATTCAGTTCTTTAGTTCACTTATTCCAACTTGTATTTGTAATAACAACTCTACCATACAATGTACCACACCATGTCCGAGGCACGGGAGTAGGGTCAATGGTATCAATGTCCTTGCGCTGGTTTGACCACAAACAACCGTTGGGTACCATCAAGATACGGGTCCTTCCGAAAAGACCACTAGCGTCTCGTCCTCCGGATCTCAATCCAATGGTCTTCCATCGTCCGGTCTTCTCCATATATCCAGAACAATATCTGTTGTTCAGCGCTCCATCGCCATGAGCCATCACTCGTCTCCACTGTACAATTTTCTGGGCCATGGAAATGGAGCAGCGGGAGATATATCTCTGTGGCCACACCACCACTACCACAGCTGCCAGCATGGATCGAGCTCCGGTCCTCATCTGTCGATCGTGTCCACAACTTGAACGATCGATTGTGGCGATCGAAAACCATCTTGGTGGGCTGACCGACTGTTGCAACAGGATAAGGCCGACAGAATTGTTCGATCGCACGTCCTCCGTGGTCTAATTTGTGAGGAGAACTTTTTCCTTTTCCTTCTGCTTTTGCTTCTGTTTCTGTGGTGCTTGATGCGATCTGGGGATCCAACGAGAACAGACTGAGGTTTTCTCCATTCCAGCCATCCCCATAGAGAGGATCATTCTCGATGGTATAGTTCCAGAGTGTGTAATGAGACAATGTTCTGTCAAGACCGTCAAGGATATTGTCAAAAGCTCGCTGGAACTGCTTGGAAGGAGCCAACACAAGTGATTGCGGGGCACGGCCATTCTTGATC
>Ga0247824_10001688_pt1 | contig 12165 bp, 14 predicted proteins | sample 13C_PalmiticAcid_FD_194412 | JGI IMG/M metagenome (GOLD analysis project Ga0247824, IMG submission 194412) | Soil microbial communities from agricultural site in Penn Yan, New York, United States - 13C_PalmiticAcid_Day48 | ecosystem: Environmental > Terrestrial > Soil > Agricultural land...
TGGGGTGGATGGGGAGGATTACTTGGGTGGGCGGTTTTATTCCTGTTTTCTTCCTCTCCTGTCTTTTTTTTCTTTCTTTTCTTTCTTTTTTTTTTGGCCGTTTACCCTTTCAGTTGCGGGAAGTGGAGGGAGGTCAACGTCAGGTGGATTTCAGGGCTAGGATACAGGGCGTTTCTCCAGGATGTGGAGCTTGGGTTGGGTATACCAGGGATATGTCTGTACGAGGTTGATATTTCAGTGAGGATGTCACTACCACATAGGGGGTGTGACGGATGTCGTGAAACAAGGGTTCTTAGCGGATTTTCGTTCAAAGGGGGAGCACTCAAAGGGTTGAAATTGTTCCACCTCTTAGATTAAACCTGAAATCGCGTCAGACATCGATTGCTGCTACCTCGGCCAACCCGCATGATGACCGCTCTCCTGTTTTCATCTTCACGTCAGGTAACTGTCAACCCTGCCAAAACGAGCCTGTTTTCCCGGTAGTTATTGTCTTTGGCACTGCTCCCAACGCCGACAGGCGGACGTGACTTGGACGGGCCAAAGTCACCTGCTCAGGCCGGTTGAGGACTCAACGCTGCTGATGATGGCCAGCAGCGCCAACATTACTGCGAAAGCCATGTTAGTCAGCCGATGATTCTCCCATTGGGGGGGGCGCATCCCATCCCGGGGAGGAGGAGCACCCACTCGAAGAAGAAGTCAAGATGAAGGATGCAACCGTAAACGCCGTCTGCGCATCGCCCCCCGCGGCCGTCCAGATGATACCCACCAGGCTCGAGGCCAGCCAGGGGACGGACCCGGAGATGGCGATGCGGGTAGTGTTCCAGCCCTCGACGAACGCGAGCACGAACGCGAGCGCGTGCCGCCGGTCGCTGCGCTGCAGCCGGAACACCCAACGCACCCACTCGTGCCCGCCGTGGTCCAGGTCAGGGGCGGCACTTGAAAGTCGGTCCGGGTTGACGACGACGAGGGTCCAGCAAACAGAGTGTTGGGGCGCTGGGCGGAGCCTGCTGTCTGACTCCTGTGCGATGCTGGCGGAGGCTCTTGCTTGCCGGCGGCCTCAGGCGCCTCGGATGGCAACGGTCCGCCGCTGGCCGTTTCCGAGATTGTCTGCAGATCGCTTTTAGTTCTTGTGGGAGGCCGGTGGAGATGGGAGGGATGGAGTCGGGTCGCTGGCACGAACGATCCTCTCCGGACTTGTGTTTGGGGTGTGATATGGGGTAGAAGAGGTGCTGCTTCCTTAAAAGCTTTAAGTCTCTGCAGTGGGTTGGGTTATGAACCTTGCGAATGCTGCGCTTTCTAAGCATCAGGAGATTCTCTGTCCTGGAACTGAACTTATCCCGCAACGCCTCGTCTCCCAGATATCGTCAGCTCTTGACCCCTTCCCCAGCCCCTGCTGGATCCTCCGGCACCAGCCTCATGCCACGCCTTTTGCACCGACGCTCTCGGATGCACCCACATGTCCCTCCACAAATTGTACGTCGTCGACTGTCGTTTCCCCACAAAAGCCTGCCACGCCTCGTCCGAGGGCACGCGGCCGCTCCCCAGCCGGTGATACGAATTGACCGCAAACGCCCAATACCTCTCATCCTTGCCAAACCGCCTCGTCCTGACCCTCGGCTCCACCATCGTCACAAAGTCGCTCAGACAGTGGCTGCACGACTCGACGTAGCAGCGGCACGGGGTGAAGATCTCGCCCGGCTGGATGGAGCCGCGCGTCAGGGCGTGGAGCCCCGTGAGCGCCCACGACGACGTCGTCATGTGGCCGCATAGCTGGTAGGGCGGGTCGGCGTGGTTCAAGGCCGACCGCAGGTCCGCGTCGGAGAGGGAGAGGCCGTCGGCGGTGCGCCGGCAGGAGAGGAACAGCTCGCCTTGGATGATGCGCGCGGACCAGTCTTCTTTCCAGCGGAGCGGGCCGGCGGCGGTCAGGCTGAGGTTGAAGGCGTCGAGGGGCAGGCCGTACGGGGCGCCAAGGAGGTAGCGGTTCATGGCGAGGCGGACGGCCTGGTGAGTAAGGGCGAATCCGCTGCCTGAGAGGAGCAGGGCGGTATGATCGGGGTAGTTTGGCTCGGGGACGGCGCCTTTTGTTGGTCCCTTGGAGGAAATGCGGTGCAGGAAGCAGCAGGTGTCGCAGTACCAGAGATTGTAGGCTGGGTCTCTCTCGAGGAGGAGTTGGAGCTGCAGCCGCTCGGGGCGGGTGAGGCGCGGTTTGGTGGTAGGAAAGAGGAGGGCAAAAAGCGATTTGCATGTTAGGGACAGGGCCACTGCGGTCGATGGCTGGAGGTGTTCGCTGCAAAGGTACAGGACGAGGTCGGTGGGCAGCTGCAGCAAGAGTGATGATGACTGCGGCTGAAGAGGTTGGGGAGGGCCAGAAGCATCGCGCTGCTGTTGGCGATGTCGCGGCACCAGGCGCGCGAGAGAGAGATTGAAAGGCATTCGGCTAGGTCAAGGTCGGGTAGTTGATGGGGCTAAGTTGGACCTTTGTGTTCTGAATCGCGTCTGCTCATGCGTGTGCTTGTTTGTTGATTGGGAGAGGTTGCGGAGGGGACAGCCCAGAAAGGAGACGGAAGAACCAATTGCATTTCTTGAGGCTGAGCAAAACGGCGCAGGCTTTCGGACCACCAACCTCAACACACTGCCACAGCCTCGGAGCTTTCCACGGCATCACGGTCCGGAGGCCCTATCTAGGCATTCTCTTGTTCGAGTGGAAGCTTTCCATAAGGTAGCTTTTGGGTTGTCTCAACTTCAACCGACCGACCCATTTTGCTGAAAACAAACCACCTCACCACAGAACAGAACAAAGTTACAAACCAGGCGCCCTCGCTTTGTCGCGAGAACCCCCTGCCACCACGGCTTCACGGATAAGACAAACCCCAACAGCCAGCAGGCAACTCGAAAACAAAGAACCACCCCAACACAACACAACCGATCCATCGCCACTCCCTCCAACACCCGACGCGAAGCATCTACACCCCGCTCTCCTTTCTCGACCTCGCAAACTCCTCCACCAAATCCTTATAATCTGCCGGCCCATACGGGTCCGTCATCTCCGCCCACCACCCGCCCTTCCTATGCACGCTCAACCCCAGATCCCCGACCAACAAATCCACATACGGCAGCGCATCAAACACAAAATCCGGGAACTGCTCGCCATGCCCGGCCGGGTACCGCCACTTGCCAAACCGCGCGTGCAGCACCGTCTCCCGCTGCAACTCCTCCACCGTCTTCGCCTCCCCCTCCTCATTCTCCCCCCCAGGCGGTGCCAGCCCCTGGAGGGGTGGCACCACCGCCGCAGCCAGCTCACCCCCAAAATACGCATTAATCCACACCGCCTGCGCGTACGCAACCAAAAACGTCGAGAAGTTGAGCAGCACCCCCGCAAAGGCAATATCCCGCTTCTGCAACAACCGCGCGGACGGCGGCACCATGAAGCGGTACAGCCCCCAGGGCGTGAGGGGTGTCGACGGCGTCAGCGCGTCGGCGCTGCTCAGCCCCGGTGTCGCCAGCAGCGGGCGCAGGTGGGGGTTCTGCACCGGCTGGTCGCGCAGGCGGGGGAAGGACGTGAGGATTTCCGCGTCGGCGGTGGAGAGCGCGGACGGGGTAAAGAGGGTGCTTGTGGCGGGGGTGTGCGGGAGGCCGAGGTCTGCGTCGATCCCTGCTGGGAGGAAGGTCAGCGGGGGCAGGTGCTTCCAGCCGGTGACGCAGCAGAGGGCGTCGGTGGGGAGGGCGGCGCCGGTGGAGAGGTGGACTGTGTGCGGGGACAGGTGGGTGATGTCGGCGATGTGGACGGCGACGGTGCCGGCGCGGACGAGGTCGAAGATGTCGGTCGGGTAGTTGAGGATGGAGAAGGAGGAGGCTGTAAACATGGCCTGGCTCCAGGGCTTGAGCTTGGCGGTTTCGGGGTGGGCGGAGTACTTGTTGAGGGTGAGCACGTCGTTGCCGAGGACGGACCAGAAGGCGTTGGTGATGGCGCGGCCGAGGGCGGTGCCGTGGAAGAAGCGCCGGATGCGGGGGCAGCCGTCGGCGTCGCCCCAGACGCAGGGGCTGAACCAGGTGAGGAACCGCGTGTCTGTGGGGTGGTTATTAACGGGATCCAGAGTCAAAAACAGAACCTAGCAGGACGTCGACTTACGAACAAGCTTCTCAAGCCACTTCTTCAACGGCGTGACATAAGGCGGCGATATCCACACCGGACCATGTCCACTCTCTGCACCAATCCGTTAGCCAGAGCTTCACAAACCACGCAAGCCGACAACTGGACATGTGTACCTCGAATCACCCAGTCGACCTTGACCCCCCGCGAGGCGTACGCATACACCGCATCCCACGCCAACTTGGTCCCTCCAAACACCGTCACCCTCTTTGCGCTGTCCAGCGTCTCCGCCCACTGGATAAAGTCCTTGCCATGGAATCTAGGCGCGCCAAACGTCTCCTGGCCCGCAATGTGCGGCAGAAACGGCTCCGACGTAAGCCCAGTCGCGACAACAAGCTTCGCGGCAAAGATGTTATACGTCCTCTCGAAGTTCTGCACCGTCAACACCCACCCCCCATCCGGGCCATCCTGGTGCTCGGCGGCAGAAACCGTCGTCCACCGGCGGATCTTGTCAAAGATGTCGAACCGCTCGGCGTAGTCGGTCAGGTACCGGTTCATTACCTCGCCGGGGATGTGCTCGCCGGCCTTGACACCAAAGACGTCGCTGACCATGGGGAAGTCGGGGTACTCGTAGGTGCCCAGCATGTTGTTGGTCTTGAGGCCCGGGTACAGCCGGTCCTTGGCCCAGACGCCGCCGACGCTGGAGCCCGCGTCTAACACTGCGAGGCTCTTGTCGGGGTGCAGCTGGCGAAAGGTCTTTGCCACCGCCAGCCCAAAGATTCCTATCACGGGGTTTGGGGATGAGCGACGAGCCTGCTGGCGTTGGGGAGGGGGAGGGACATACCGGCGCCGATGACGACTAGGTCGAGGGTCTCCATGTTGGCCATTTTGAGGAACTAGTTACCAGGAGCCAGCAGTCTTCCGCCGGGAATCCTTGCCTTGCCGTCTCACTGTGTTGTACCTTCACGGCAACCTCACCCGCGTTCAGAGAGGCATCACGTTATGAGGACGTTGCACAATAATGCGGGGGCATCTCGCAGAAGTAGTAGCCATCCCACGGCGAAGGATCCGGATCCATGCACGCAATAAAACAGGGTCTTGAAGATTCTGAGGTTGCATTGCGTCAGGGGTATCTGCATGGTCACACCCCTGGCAGGCGTCGGCGCCAGCCGTTCTACGCCGCCTTCATACCTCCAATCCAGCCCTCTGGGCCGCCTCCCCTGCGTTGTTGAGAATAGTGCGCCAGAATCCAGCCTCCTCGCTGACGCCAAGTAGGTAGCCTACCCACGCCGTTTATCATCAAGGGGACTCAATTTCCAAACTACGAACCGCCACGCCACGCCGCCTCACTTGATGACCGCAACACACACAGACGTGTTGGCCTGCAGGGACTGGCAGTTGGTGCCGACACCGGCGTTCTACAGATGACCCACGGGGTGCAGGCGACGCCGTTTAAGAAGGCGATACTGTTGCAGGAGTCGCCGGGGTTGACCCAGACGAACTTCTTGCAGTTAGTCACCATGCCCGGGTGCGCGGGCTACGGCGTCGGGACGGCGATAGCCTGGCCGGCGCGCAGCTCAAGCCCGACGCAGGCGTAGGTGCCAGGTTGCAGCGAGCCGCACGCCATCCCCCACACGCCGCGGTTCCAGAGCACAAAGTCCTTGGTGGTGATGGGCCTGTTGAAGAAGGCTAGGCTGTTGCACGAGTCGCCCGGGTTGACCTTGACCCTCCTCCAGTCTTCAAAACTGCACTCAGGTACGGCGTTGGCGTCTGGGCTGAAGTCACCGGTAAATGCCATGAGCGACATGACTTCGTCTGTCTTGCCGAGGGCTTGTTGCACGGCGAGGTCGGCGTTGACCATGTCGGGCCAGCCCTCAGGGGGGAAGGCGCGCGGCTAAGGACTCGTCCAAGTACATCTGAGTCAGGAACTCAAAGTAGGGGGTGAAAGCGGCCACCGCCTCGTCCTGTAAACAAAGCCGGGTTCCTCCCAGTATTGCGAGGATCCCGACCCGCCCTCGTCTTTCCCGCTCTCCACGTCGTCCGAACTGTCCGTCCAGGTCGCCGTCCTCGGGGACTTGGGGGGGGGTCTTGAGGGTCCGTCTTGTGGGCGGCAACACCATGCGGTGATATGCGTTGTCCAGGCAAAATGGTGCTGTTGTAAAACCTAAGGATTTCAGGAATTGGCGCACGAGAGCAAAAAGAGGGGTTGTCCCTTGAGTTCTGTTCCACTGCATGCCCAAGTAAAATCTAGACCAAAGCAGTTGGTGAGCAAAAATTGGCCGGGACTCAAGAGATACCGGTAAGCGTCCTTCAGAGGTTGCCAACTTGATTCAGGGGCTCCAACTCCTCCCATGGACCATGGCCCATGGCAGATTTACCCCTGGACTGCTGCCCGGTGGAAGTGCTTCCCCGCTTCCCACCTCAGCTTGTCTCCAATCCCCCACAGAAACCTGGGGTATGAAGCGGGGATCCGCACCATGTCTCGGCATGGCAAATGTACTATGTAGCTCTGTCTTGTGGCTTGCTTGTCGTTCAAGCTCGTTCCCGCTATGGCGAAACAGCCGGCGGCGACGTTGTCGCGGTAGTTTCGGGCATGATCGACGTCTGGGATTCGGAACTCCATCCCATCTTTCCTCAACCGGGCACGGAGGGCTTCCTGCGTGTTTCCATTTCGGCATGGCCGCCTGCGGCTGAAGGGAGGAGATGCTGCCCGGTGCTTGTACCCTGCTTCTCCACCGGGACGGCAGATCGTCCTCGAAGCATCTGGCCTTGCCTCGTCAAACGGCAGCGAGATAACGGGGAGATAACAAGGGCAAAACTAACTTTCTCCACGTCGTCGATCAAGTGAGCCAGACCTCGACGCGCAAGGTTGTTTCCTGACGTCTTATGGCTGAGATGACGTCGGGCGATCTGGGCAGAGCGGAATCTCGACGGCGTACCCTGGGGCCGCCGGTGGCGAAGAATCATCACGAAGCTCATCTATCCCGGCGAATCCGAAGATTTGGGGACCAAAGGCGACGGGAGGGGTAGCAAGGTGAATCTCAGTTCACCATGCTCGTCGAAAGCAACAAGGAGAAGTGCCACTGGAAATGGCGTTGGCTTTGAGGTCAGTGGCTTTCGGCTGACTTCTCACCCGAAATTGCACAGATTCAACAGGACAATCTGGGAGATGCAAAGGGAAAGAGGAAGTATCGAGCCAATTTTTCATTTTTTGCCCCGTGGAAACCCATGATCCCTTGGGTGACGTTGACCTGTGCTCCTTCCATCATACATGCTGCAACCAACCAACTGCCTGAGTTCTCGTGGTTTCCTCGGACGCACACTGTCGAGTTTTTCTCTCCTCCAAACCACTTCTCCATTTCATTCGTTCGTCTCATCGGAGAATGCCGCGCTCCTCAGCATGCCACCCGCCGCAATCAATGCAGCAGAAGAGCCGGCCCTCAACGAAAGCTGCCTCTTCCCAGCCGTACCTCCTTTCCATGCCCCTGTTGCCGTCGCCTCTGCTGCAGTCTGCCCTTCGTCGTCTCATCTCCTTGTTGCCTCCTCACGAGTCTGCATTGGGAGGCACTAATTCCAGCCACGAGTCAATAAACCAGCACCCGAATGTCCCAAAGCTCTGGGAGTGTGGCGGGGTCGAGATGCCAACCCTAGTCCCAACTCTGGGGATCTGCACAAGGGTGCACCAAGCTCTCCTTTTCTGGGTGGTGGACCCTTTCCGTCGAGTGACGAGATGCACTCGCGGCAGTCACACCAATGCTCGAGATTCCACTCACCCTGAAGCCGAAGCTCGGTGCGGGAGGGATGGTCAAGGACTTGCATCCTTGCCCACGCACAATGTCTGGGATTTGGCTCCCTACTACCGTGGGGAACCCTTCTCTTATTAACCGTCGAGTTGTCCTCTGCTTGGGCCGGTCATGATGGGAGTGTCGAGGAGGATGGATGGCTTAGCCACCGCCGCTTCACTGCACAAGACCTCGCCCTAGGAGAGGGAACACGTCCTGATTCCATATTATTATGACCTCCTTTCCCCAGCAGCCGTTCTCATAGCCCCTGGATGCTCCCGCTTTCCTGCCCAGCCGCTCCTACCCAGCCGCCACACCAGCTCTCTTTTTCCCACCACCAACAACACCATGGCGTTCGCGACCGAAGCTTTTACCCTGCTGGGTATCGGGCTGTTTGTCATCTCCCTCCGCCTCTACGTGAGGATATCAACAGCAGGGATCAAGCACCTTTACGTCGACGACTACTTGATGGTCCTGGCTGCGGCAAGTGGGCTCATTGGACATGCGGCTCGAGCTCCTACTGACTGTTGGTTCAGGTGGTCTACTCAGTGGAGACATATCTCGCGTTCACTGTCGGAGCCCGTTGGAAGGGCCTTGCCAACAATGCGATGACTGACGAGGAGCGGCGGTTGCTCGATCCGAACAGCGAGGAGTACCGCTTACGGTAAGATCATCGAGCGTTTCTATCACACGGAGAGCCCCAAGCTGACGCAAGAGATGCAGTGTCAACGGCTCAAAGACACAAATTGCCGGGATGTGTAGCTACACCTTCTTGCTCTGGATTATCAAGGCGGCCGTCTGCACTTTCTATCTCCGCCTAACAGTGTGTCTCCCCATCCACAAAATATCACTGCCAGGCAAATGCTGATGCTCTTTGGTAGGCGGGTTTGGGTTACAAGAAGCGGGTGTATACGGGATTTGCCATGATCGGAGTCACTTGGGCTTCGGTTCTTCTCACGATCCTTCTGAGTTGTCACCCACTGTCTAAAAACTGGCAAATATACCCCGACCCCGGCAGTACGTCCCAACCCGTGCTTCTCTTGGTGAACAGGAAGGCTGACCAGAAACAGCTTTGTGTCAGCCGGCCATTTCGAAAGTCGACATCATTGTCACCCTGGTCCTGAATGTAGTGACGGATATCTACCTGATCTGCATACCGGTTCCACTACTCTGGAAGTCCTCACTGCGACCTTTGAAGAAAGCTGGCCTGATCATCCTGTTCTCGGGAGGGCTCTTCGTCACTGTTGCCGGCGTTCTGCGCTGCGTTCTCATCCTCTCGGTCAGTACCCGGACTGTACCATGCGGAGAGGAGTTGTCACTGACGTGACTACTTTTACAGGACCCCATCAACGGTGCTGAAAAGGCAGGCTCGTGGGCCGTCCGAGAGACTTTCGTCGCCGTGGTGACATCCAACATGCCCATCATCTCGCCCCTGATCGCCCGCTGTTTCCGCCCCATCATCGGAACGGTTCGCTTCCTCTCCTCAGCAGCACCCAAAACATCAGGCAACACCCCCAGTACTGGCGAAGGGAAAGCGCGCGCCTACGCCGTGGAGGACAAGACGCCGCGGCGCGGCACCGGGCCGAGGACCATCAACCCGATCCCGGACTTCACGCTCAACGGCAGCGACGACCACATCTGCCCCCCTGACCATGACGAATGGGGGACGACGTCGTACGAGACGGATCTGGAGGCGGGACGCGGGTCGTTGAAGAACGGGGTCATCTTGAAGCGGAGCTCGATCGAGATCATTGAGATGCAGCAGATGGGCGAGCCGACGGATGCGCAGGATATCACGGACTATTACATGCTGAGGGGGGATCAGGGGGGTGCGGAGTACGTGGAGGCGAGAGTCACCGCTGGGTCGCAGACAAGGCCGAGTACGACGATGGGATAGAGAGTGCGGGAGGAGGACGAAGAGCAGGAGTTGTGAACAGGGGCAGGGACCAACCTGTTGTATATTTCTTTTGGACACGAGCCTCGAGGGCAATTAGAGGTGTTTTGGACTTAGCGCTGGGATTAATTCTATGTATCAAGCAAAGATTAACGGCATCCTCACTTACACACTCACTCACACATCGACTTCCAACGTGTACTGTCCCAGTGCCACACACTCCCCCCAGCTGTCGACGACAGCCGGCTGCCAACCACCTGATTGAACACCTCCATCAGGTTCCTGAGACGCTTGCCATGTGGCAATTCTCCATTTGGACATTACACAGGGCGATCAGAATGATTACTATTCCCCCAGTTCACGACATCAGACAGTGTTTGGCGCCTGACTTGAGGAGGAACTACTTGTCGTCGAGGGTTAGGGTTAACACTCATTTCTCGAAGATTGGGTTCCCTTCGGCCTTGTGGCGCAACCCCTCCTTGCTGCGCAAGTTTCTTGTTCAGACCCTTTTGTCCGCGCAGTGACGCATTGCTGTGCTCAGTTGCAGGCCGTGCCACGACCCACCGAGTCGTTCAGTCTGAACTGTTGAAACGCGGGCCAAGCTGGCGATCGGGGAACCTTGGGCTCGGGTTTAAGGGTCTTTTTGTTGCATGTGCTGATTTTTCAGGGTCTTTGGCGCCCCCCGTGGGGTTGTGGCCAACGCTTTGAAGGAATTGACAGTTGCGAGGGCATCGTCGGATGGATTGCTCGATCCAGGTGGCCATGCAGTGTCGTTTGACTCTGGAATTCTTCCTGTGCATCGACGGTGGGTTTGAGTGACAGCGGAAAGAATTGGCAGAACACCAGCCAGGGCTGGCAAAGTGGGGCGTGGCAAACCCGCGCCCTGGAACGCAACCCCTGTTCAGCGCATGCTGAGGCGGGGCGCGCCCCGCAATCCCCCCCAGACCGCTGGCGTGCCGCCGGCAGTGGCAGTCAAATTTCCAACGGCGTCCCGCCCCGCCCTTCTCTCCCCCGCGATGCGACGCGATGTGGTGTCGTCCGGTCACTCCTTTTGTCAACCTGTTTCGCTCGTGCTCTTCCCGCGCCATGGCTTCTGGTGAGTCTCTGCTGGTTGCAGCGTCCGCAATACCCCCAACCTTCGACGCCAGTTTGCGCTGTTCTGTTCTGGGGGCGAACCCCTTGTGTGCTGCTGGAGCGCAACGCTGACCCGAAGGTGACAACAGTTCGCGATCCCCGCCCCATCGTCATCTCGGGCCCCTCGGGCGTCGGCAAGGGGACCCTCTACAAGCTGCTGTTCCAAGTACATACCTCCCGCGCGCCTCGTCCTCCCTCCCAACCTCACAACTCCCCGTCTACGATCCGCGATCCCTAACCCGTGCCCCCCCGCGCGCCCCTCCAGAAATACCCTGACACCTTCACGCTCTCCGTCTCGCACACGACCCGCGGGCCCCGCCCCGGCGAGCTCCACGGCGTTGACTACCACTTTGTGACCAAGGAGATCTTCCTCGACCTCAAGGCCAACGACGGCTTCGTCGAGAGGTGCGCCGCCACCCCGCCCTTTGGCCGCGGTTCCCACCTGAACAACCCACGAGCCACACCCCGCTAACACCCAACCCCCTGTTCCAACAGCGCGCAATTCGGCGACAACCTCTACGGCACCTCCAAGGCGACCATCGAGGAGCAGACGGCCAAGGGCCAGACGGTCGTGCTGGACATCGAGGTCGAGGGCGTCAAGCAGATCCAGGCGTCGGGGTTCCCGGCGCGGTACGTCTTCATCGCGCCGCCGTCCGAGGAGGAGCTGGAGCGCCGCCTGCGCGGCCGCGGCACAGAGAAGGAGGACTCGATCCAGAAGCGCCTCAAGCAGGCCAAGGTCGAGCTCGAGTATTCCCGCGTGCCGGGGGTGCATGATCGGGTTATTGTTAACCAGGTATGTCTTTATCGCTCTCTTCTGGGGGGAGGGTATGCTGACGCTAGTTGGGGGATAGGACTTGGAGGCGGCGTTCAAGGAGCTCGAGGAGTGGGTCTTTGCTGAGCCGGCCTAGATGTCTTGGATCGCGCGTTTTGCTTTGACATAGACTGTGCTTATGGGAGAGGCATGTTGAGCGAAAGACTAGACGTTTTTCTGGACATCCATCCTGCTTCGATGATGGGCTTGGTCTCCGCTACTTGTCCGTCAGCCCGACTTCTCGTCCTCGCCCCAGCCCCAGGGATACCCGGCACACCCTCCCCAGCCAACTACACCCGCTATGCTGGCCGCTGCCCCGGTCCATGCATGGACATCAAATAGTCCCGCAGCGTGTCCTTGCGCTTTGCAGCCCATATCCCGATGCAAGCGGTCAACACCCCGAAGACGACGCCCGCCACGACACCGGCGATGTCACCTTTGCTGAGCCCGGAGC
>Ga0247824_10001689_pt1 | contig 12165 bp, 9 predicted proteins | sample 13C_PalmiticAcid_FD_194412 | JGI IMG/M metagenome (GOLD analysis project Ga0247824, IMG submission 194412) | Soil microbial communities from agricultural site in Penn Yan, New York, United States - 13C_PalmiticAcid_Day48 | ecosystem: Environmental > Terrestrial > Soil > Agricultural land...
TCCCTAATCTGGTTCAAAGTGGTAGACGAGGCAGATGAGCTTCACAGAACGTATGGAAAATACGACTAGCTTCACAGTGCTGGTCTCTTACCTGGAAGTTGTCGATTGTTCGGACTGTGAGACGATCGTCCAACGGCTCTTTGTCTGCTCCTTGTTTGTTCAACTTGTCTTGTTCGTTCTCACCCATCACTAGCCGAATGTGGCCAAGGTTCGCTTGAAGTCTCGTGTGTTGTCCGAGATAAGGAGTCAAGACTGCAATATCGCCTGGACGGTCGTATCCATTATTCATCAAGTATTCCACTAGAGCCCCAACCATCCTGACTTCAAACGTATTCGAAAACGACTGTGGACCAAATTGGTCCTTGCTGTCGACAGGGTTTGAGTGATCCATGAAATAGAGGTTTTCTGACATGCCTCTCACATCATCATAGTGGACATTATCTCCATCCTCGAGATATGGATACAACGAAGGTATCCTGATGAGGCTCGAGACCTCTGGCCGCATTCGTCGCTGGACGGTGAGGGGTGACAATGGCAATTGAAGTAGGCCCATTTCCTCTTGGGCCAGTCGCTCGAATAGAGAGATATTCAAGTTGTGATGCCGTCCAATTCGAGACTCTGAGGACAGGTTGTGTGTCTGAATCTGAGGCCGCAGTTGAAGGTGATCACCAATCATAATCAAATGTTGTGTGGAAGATGAGAGTGTCGCAAGGAGATGGGACTCGACAACTTCGCCAGCCTCTTCGCAGATGACGATCTTTGGGGCAATGGCGCTGATCAATTCATGGCGTCCTGCTGCTCCGCTTGTAGTCATACCGATCACCGAAGTCTGAGAGAGGATGTCTCGGCGAATCTCTTTGGAGATAGTCAGTTTCTGCGCAATCGCCTCCTTAGCTCCCTCAAGGGCCTGTGTCAACTCGTTCATCAGAGGTTCACGTATCCCTGGGCGCCACGAATTCGCCAGACGCTTCCTTTCATGTTTTGACATCTTCCAGATATTGCTATTCAGCAACTCCTCCACTGATCTGTTTTTGTTCGGTATGTCATACATGATCCGCTTCAGGTACGCTTCATCTGGTTTATCGTACTTGTCATCAAGAAACCCGAAAGAATTCCGGCTGTGTGCATGCCATGTGGGGTCCATCACTTCTTGCACCTCTTTGTTCCATCTTTGGAGTCCGTTGATATCATCTCCATCGACCCATTGATGGAATAGACTCTTTTTCCTTCCGCGGCGAACCTCCGTGAAACCATCGGTCGCGTCGAGGTCGAATAGTGGTTTTTCAACAAACTGCTCCCATAGACCGGGGTGATTAATCCGTAGGTACCGTTCAACTTGCGTCCAAGGCAAATCATCCTTTTGAAGATCTTCTTGCAACTTATCGATTTTTTTGCAAAAGGTCCTCCATTGATCGTTGAGCGCAGCGGTCGCTTTCTTGAGGCGACGAGGTTTTTTATAGCCATCAACGAAGGCCTGAAGGTTATAGTCTTCCAGTCGCGTAGATTTTGATTGAGAGCCGACACGAACGATATTGGTGATCTTTTGGTCGAGCAGGTGCTCCAGGAACTGATCGAGGGCATGGTTCGTATAGCAGATACATAGAATGGGACCGCTGTTCATCGATCGCATGTTGTGGAGCAACACTCGCATCAACTGCACGCCAATTCTCGTCTTCCCTGTCCCAGGAGGACTATGGACATTACCAGCAATCCTTGTTAGTTCCATAACAATGACTCTGGTCGAGGATTAGACAGAACCGAAGGCGAAGAAAAAAAACCTACCCGTTAATCAGTGAAACCTCTCTGCATAGCGTGTTGACGAGTGCTCTTGCCTGAGTATTGTCGAGCGTCTCGCACCCTTGAAGAGCCCCCAGAACCATATCAGGTGATTCTGGATTGGTCACATCCAGCTTCAACTCTTGTCCATTCATCAAGACAGACAAGTCGAACCGGAAACCGGGCGCACGTGCGTACATCGGTGGATCGATATGAACTTCAGGAAGCATAGCTTCGGCTTCTTCGTTTGTTGGGGCCATGTACTTTCCAAACGGCATCGTGGAGGGCAATCGTGTCTGAAGCACTTCCAACACTGGCCTGTAGGACTCAAAGAATGCTCCGGATGGTTCAACCAAAAACCATTGCCTGCTCTCACGTGGATTTGTAGCATCAATCATGGCGAAGTAGAGCTTGGGGTCCATCAAAGAGATGAGAATAGATGCATGTTCTTCGTCCATCGCCAACTTGTGAGGTTCACGTTCTGCAACTACTCCGAGAACAACATCCGGAACTGATGATGATGACTCAGCCTCCCTGTTGTTGGAGCGACGGACCATGAGGACGAGACCTCCTTGCATCAGACCTTTGGATCGTTCCCAGAATGCTCTTCGCCGCCCTAGAAGAAGACTGTCCCTGATTTGGTAGGGCTGAGCAAATGTCACAGTAGCGAAGTCTTTTCCATGGATGTCACACTCCACCTTATGGAACTGAACATCTCCATAAACATCAACGTTGACATTGGCGTTTGCATTGATGCCCTCGTTGTTCCCCTTGAAGACTTTTTGTCTCAAAAGCTCTTCCTCTTTGCCTCTGCTGGTCTTGGAAAGAGCATCCAAGAAACTCATCAGCCCATTCTTCAACGGGTTCATCAAGTCCTCGCGGAACAGTCGGAACTGGATGTCCATTTGACGCTTCCAGCCATGCGGTAGGAAATGGGGGGCCTGCGGAATACAGTTCGAAGGAAGAAATGGTTCGCGGATACATCTGAACTCCTCAAGAGTCGGTAGGATGTTGATCGATGATATTTCCATGTGATCGTTGTCGTGTCGCTGACCATATTTCGATAGATCACCTGGGGGATCATAAACACTAATGAGATGGGGGATATTTGGGCCGTTCCCCGGTGGTTGATGTTCCTGCAGGTCGTCCTCCGGCTCAATAATGGTAGTGTGTGCATGAGAGACGATGGACAAAAGCCGATCAATCTCCTTTTCCAGGACACTGCCCAAAAAGTTCTCTGCATAATCCACATCGGATTCAGGGATACAGGCGTCTCGTTGACCAGAGAGTCTATGGATGGCCTTCTCCAGGTCAAACTTGGCGAACTCAAACCTCTTGACCAATTGATAAAACAGTCGAGATATGGCCAGAAGAGCATGCTGAAACGACGGTACTTGACAGAGAGACGTATCCGCGGCCATTCGAGTACCATATAAGGATCCATCAAGTAAGGAGTTTTTCTCGATGAGTTGGTCCATGCATCGTAAGACACCGTCTTCCAAGAAGGCTTTACGATGATTGTACACAGTGGAGTACAGGCGATTGGTGGCGAATGTCATGACAGACTGGCAGACAGACTTGCGAGTGAGGACGCCAACCAGTGGCAGGACAACGTACTGGAAGGATAGTTGAATACCATCATTTCCAGCATTAACACTCATAGGCCGGGTCAAGATCCTTTCGAGACAAGCGCACCCGTCCTCAGAACTCAGTAAATTAAAGACACCCGAAGCGTCCATGCCATTGTGGCCTGACATATTGACAAGACAAGAGTTCACAAAGTCACGGATAGCTCTCTGCCCGTCTTGCTTTGCGAAATCTCCAGCCTTATTTCGCAGGACCACACCAGCCAAGTGCTTATAGCTTGCAGAGTTCACTGGAATCGTGATCAGTTCATCCGTACCATCACTGGTGAAATAAGTGGTCCCAGGTCGCTCGGCTTTCTCCCCTCCAGGGGCGCGAGGCGCACGTTTTCGTCTTCGATATTTGCTTCCGCCGCGGGCTCTTCCGCTAGGGCCCCCTCGGACGCTTCCATGATGGCCACCTCGAGAGCCTCCAGGCACAGCAGAAGACGATGGTTGCATAAGTGATACTCTGATGTGTGCAGCGGACAGTTGGTCTTAGTTCGTTATCAGAGTAAAAGTGGTAGCGGTGTGGTAGTGTTCACTGAGACTGTCTAAGCGTACCTGGATGGTTGTTGGGCACTGGCGTTGCTTCTAAAGTGATTCTGTGGTAGAAGTGTGGTGGAAGTGTTGGTAGTTGAGATGGAGCGAGAGGTAGTAAGGAAGGCTGGGAGTGTTCGCAGAGAGAGAGAGAGAGAGAGAGAGAGAGAGAGAGAGAGAGAGAGAGAGAGAGAGAGAGAGAAGGGAGATAAGGGTAGATCGCTACAAAGCTTGGCAAGCAAACAGACAAATTTTGCCAACACGTGCTCACAGATTTCACGCACAGCAGTCCGCTCACAACTACAAAGGCTTGTGTGGTACAAGTCAGAGAAACCCCCCTGGACCTCTTCAGTCTGAGAGTTGGCCCAATTACTCATAATCCCTGTCTATCCTGGACTAGCTAACAACCGGATCCGAGGATTGAGTGCCTCAAAGAGAGGCACGCACGCTTTTGTTTACACCGCAGGTTCTTAACAACACACAGCCATCGATATGTTACACCATGCATTCATTGTTTACTCGATTTTTTGTCTCTATAGTATCGCCTTTGGGTCTTCATGATTCAACCTGTATCAAAGGTCGTTTCGCCAGCAGGGTAGTTCTAAAGACATCTGGGGCGCCTTGGTCCTTGACTTGGGCCAGCTTTGGCCAATTCCTGAGCATCCATAATGCTTCCAATTCACCGAATTCGCTTGGTGGGGTCTTGTTGAGATCCAATGTTCGAAGTTGCTTCAAACCTGCCAATTGGCCCAAGTAGCCACGCTTCATGAGAAACAGGTCATCCTGACTGCAACTCAACTGCAATCTCTCCAAGTCCCTGAGCTTTGTAATCTGAGAGAAGACATAGTCCAAACAACGCTGTGCTCTTGACCCCCTCCACTGGTGACCGTCAATGAATCTACGTGCTCTTTTCGGAGTTCTTGTGGGAGTATCCAGATGCAACTCCAAGCTTCTCAAGTCGATACACATCCACTCTTCATCTATAGCTTGGTCAAAATCGTCATCAGAGCTTTCCGAGCTGATGAAAGCCTTCACTGAACGCAAATTAGTGAGTGCAGCCATCAGATTCGAAAAGGTCAAGAGCTTCACTGGAGTGTCGTTCAAATTCAGGTTTGTCAAAGAGTGGACGTGGTGCTGTGTGAGTGCCTCTATTCCTGGGTCGCCAGCGGTTGTAATGCTCTTGAGACCACATTCAAAGGAACCCAACATCTCGGCGTGTGCGTTTTGGCAATCCTCTCCATAGAGCCCACCAACAAGCCAATGTCGAAAGTTCGGTAGTCTGTTGTCCTTGAGGATACTTGCAAGGTGCTTCAGAGTCGGTGTATGGTTGAGTCTACTTAGATCCAGCGTCTCCAGGTTACGACATCGCTCCAGAAGAGGATGAAGGATAGTTTCCGAATAGATATCGAATGTTGAGTTGAAAGACAATCTGCGGAGCTGCATCACTGGCATCTTTTCAATAGCTGCTTTGGCGGCTCGCAACTCATCTTGATCTTCCTGATCGACATTTGGGTTGTTACCCGCAAATCCAAGCTCAAGGGATTCTAACCGGTGACATTGTTGAAGGAATTCCTGGAGAGCCCTGCCACCTACGAACTGATGGCACGACAACTCGAGCTGTTTCAAGAATGGGAGCACCTGAAGCGTGCGGATCCACTGGCGAAAGACGTCATCGTGGTGAAGCGCAAGGGATATCTTGAGGCACCGTAGTGTCTGGATGCTCTCCAACATTCGCAAGACACGGAGTTCGACACGGTGCAATCCACTACTGTTCCAGCTGTATGAAAACTCTAGTCGCTGCAAGTTGGGAAAAGAGAGTCGATCCCGTATAGTTCCAGCCTCCGTCATGCTGAGGGAGCGTATGATTTGAATATGCTCTTGTTTCCTTGATAGAGTCTCGATATCGGGAAGGCCTCGATTGAAGCTAATACTGCGCCAAAGAGCGGGAGAGAACCAGGTCGACCATGTTTTGGATACAAGCGTGAACTGAGATAGATCCTTTTGAGAAAGATACCGGCAGATTTCGCGGTTGAGAAGAGGGATGTCAAGCGGTATCACTTTCTCCATTGTTTGTGGAAACGGTCTGTAAGTCGTGTAGGTATGAATGTAAAAAAAATGCGGAAGCAAAGTGTTGAAGCAGGTCGTATTTAAACTTTGCCTTTGCCACTGTTTGCCACGACAGGAATAGAGTCAGAGTCAGAGTCAATTGACATTGACTCTGCTGCGGGCAATTTTACCATACATGTCGATCGCTCATGCCCCCATACCAGTGGAACCAGGACAAGACACCGCAACGCGGCGCCTCCACCGCGATATCCTCTCCTCCGAAAACCATCATCGTCTGCTGTTTATTGCCATATTCTTCAATTGATAATCTCTATTTGGGGCCGTTTCTCTAATAGCGTTCTCTTGAAGTCTTCTGAGGCTCCATGACTATAGACTTGAATAAGCCTGGGCCAGTTGTCGGCCATCCACAGCGCTTCGTCCTTGCCAAACACCGCGGGTGGGGTGCTGGCGAGATCAAACACCTCGAGCTGCTTCAAATCTGCGAGCCGTGTCAGGTATCCGGATTTCATGAGGTACAATTCATGTTGGTACCCGATTCTCAATTCCCGTAGACCTTTTAGCTTTGCAACCTCTGAAAACAGATGGTCCAGACAGCGCTTATGCATGGATCCTTCCCATTCAGGACTGCCCATGACACATCGAAAGGTCCATGAATCCATTGCCAGTCGCACACTTCTCAATTCACCGCACTCCCAGTGTTTGAGTGGAGTGTCGTTGGTCCCGTTTCCTTCCCGCACGCAGACTCCAGCTCTGACAGATTGCAAGTTGGGAAGGCTGGCAAGGAGATCAGAAAACTCCCAAAACTGCAATTCAGTGGAGTTTCTGAAGGCCAGTGTCCTTAACGATTGGTGATGGTGTTTGATGAGAGACTGGATGATTGATCTGTTAAGCGTGTCAACTTCAAAACTTTCCACCCCGCTCTCGACATAGGAGAGCAACGCGATGGAATCTTCAACACTTTTTGACCAGAGTTCTGCCATGGTGAAATGTCGCAGCTTGGGAAGCCTTTTCTCCTTGATAGCCTTGAGCAGAGGTGACAAATATTCATACGACCTAATATCCAGTTTCTCCATCTTGGGGCACCGATCCAAAAGTGGTCGAAGGATGTTCTCGTCGTAGAGTTGCAGATACGAGTGGAAGGACAATTCGCGAAGATGCATCTCTGGCATTCTCTCGATCGCTGCTTTAGCATCCAGATACTCCTGTTTGTTGACCTTTTGGAGGTGGACCTCTTCCTTGGAGATGTAAAGCGCAAGACGTTTGTATCCGGTGCATAATGGAAGGATTTTCTGAAATGTTTTGCCGTCCATGAAAACCGATGTAAGGCTGAGGCTCTCTAGATGAGGCAGAGCCTCAAGCACCCGTATCCATTGCTGGCATATTCTGTCGCCGTCCAGAGCAAGCTTTATCTGGAGATGCCGAAGTGTTGACATCTTTTCCAGCATTCGCAACACTCGAAGTTGTGCAGAACGTATGCTCATGAATTTCTCATCCTTGAATTCCAGTCTCTGTAAGTTTGTACAAGGCGCTTGTGCAAACACGGATCCTGCTTGTGCCATGGTGATGTTGCGCATTGTCCTGACCTGCTCCTGTTCACCTGTCAAGTCGTGGACGTACACGTATGGAAGCCTTTTGTGACAGTCCAGGTCGTGCCAAAGTGCTGGAGTGAACCAGTCAGACCATGCTTTGGATACTTGAACGCAACGGGCGAGATCCTTAGGAGAGAGGTATTGGCAGATCTCGTTGTTGAGGAGAGGGATGTCGAAGGGAGTCATCTTCTCCATGGCCGAGGCAGATGAGAGGGGTCAAAGTGAGAGCAAAAAGTGACGGTGTGCGAAATGAAACCTTGTTGCTCTGCACAGCCATTCCTCACCTTGTAAACCTTGTTGATCCATCTCATCCGTGGATGATAGCAAACCGTCCTTTCAGAAGTCTCTCCTTCACAGCTGCTTTGTCATTACAACCCGTATGCTTATCAGTAAGCCCTCAATGCAATTCGCTGTCCGCTTTCAACCGGGTCTGGACAGCTCGGCCCAATTGGTTCCCTCGCAATTGATAATTTTCTCCAAAGCATCCTTTTGGCTGCGTGCCGTCTATTAACATGCTGGCTACTCGAGAATCTCTACATGAGGTCGCTTCTCCAATATGCCACGCCTAAAGTACGCTGAGGCTCCATGGCTATACACTCGGACGAGCTTCGGCCAATGCTTGGCCATCCACGACCCTTCTTGCTTGCCAAACCTCTTGCGCGGGGTAGTGGCAAGGTCAAAAACCCTCATCTGCTTCAGATCCGCAAGCTGCGTCAAGTATCCAGATTTTAGGAGGTACAGATCCTTTTGATCGCATCCGAGCTTCAATTCCTGTAGATTCTTCATCTTTGCAATCTCAGGGAACAAATAGTCCAGGCTCTGCTTTTGCGTGGACGCCGCCCATTGCATGCCGCCTAAGACAATACCAAAGCTCCATGTCTCCAGCGTCAGTAGCAGACATCTCAGATCCAGAGCCTTCCAGCGTTTGTCGAGGGGGACTACATCGGAGCGGTCTTCTTTCTCTACATAGGCCTTGGCCTTAGCATATCGTAGATTTGGAAGTCCGGCCATGGCTTCGGAAAACATCCAAAGCGTTAACACAGCTCTGCCGAAATCCAGCCTCGTCAAGGAGTGGTGATGGTACTGGACGAGGCATTGACTGAAGGCTGTTGTTTTAAGAAGACCGTGATGAAATTGAAGACTCTCCATAGACTTGATACAAGATACAGCCTTGTTCAAATCCTCCAGGAAATTGACTGTGTAGAGTCCTCCCATAACCAAATGTCGCAGCTTGGGGAGTTTTTGCTCCTTGGAAGCCTTGGACAAATGCTGTAAGGTAGACACACGGTCCACCCAAAAGAGATCCAATTTTTCCATCCTTGGACACCGCTCTAAAAGTGGATAAAGGATGGTGTCCTGACAGAGCTCCAGATACGAGTGGAATGACAACTCACGGACACGCATCTCTGGCATTCTCTCAATCGCTGCTTTGGCATCCCTGTATCCCTGTTCATTGATTTCTTGGGTATTTGGTTCATTGGCCTTTGGCCCTTCGGTGATTTTCTCTTTGCGTGTGAGGCAGAACGAAAGGCGTTCATATCCACTGCACAGTTGAAGTATTTTCTGGAAAACCATACCGTCCACGAACTGAACAGACTTAAGGCTGAGGCTCTCCAAATGAGAATTAGCCTCGAGCACCCGTATCCACTGCTGGCAAGCGCTGTCGTTATCTAGAGCGAGTGTTATCTGCAGGTGCCGAAGTGTTGAGATCTTTTCCAGCACCGACAAGACTTGAAGCTGAACACGGCGTACGTCCAGATAACACTCATTCTCCATGAAATACAGTCTCTGTAAGTTCGTGCATGGTAGTTGTGCCAGTAACGGCTCCACACTTTTCACAGCGATGTTGCGTACGATCTTGACATGTTCCTGCTGTCTTGCCAACGTGTAGGCATCTGGAAGCGTCTTCTGACAGTCAAGGTCGCGCCAGAGTGTTGGAGCGAACCAGGCTGCCCATGCTTTGGATACTTGAACACAGCAAGCGAGATCCTGGTGAGAGAGATACTGGCAGATCTCTTTGTTGAGGAGAGGGATGTCGAAAGGAGTGAGCATGGCGAGGAACTGATGAGAAGCAATGAGGAAGGAACGAAGGAGAAAGGCAAAAAGTACATGTCACTGCCGCAGTCAAATTAAATTTCGTGCTTGAGCATCAGAGCCCGAGAAGGAACCGCCGCCCCTTTCACTTGCATGAAATCAATCGCGGCAGCGTTTCAAGTTCCTCCAATGCGATACTCCTTATCGTCCTTCTGTTCATGAAATCTCACTCTCAGCGTCGCAGCAATGCCTATTCTCTTTTAATCTCTTCGTTCACTGACAATCTCCACTTGTGGTCGTTACTCTAATAAAGTCTTTTTGAAATCATCGGCGCCCCCTGATCATAGACTAGGAGGAGCTTGGGCCAATTCATAGCCATCCACAGGACCTCTTGTTCGCCAAACGTCTCGTGTGGGGTGACAACGAGGTCAAAGATCCTGAGTTGCTTTAGATCCGCGAGCTGGTCCAAGTATACATGCTTCTTGAGGTACAAGTCTGCCTTCTGATCGTATCCGAGTTTCAGTCCTTGTAGACCTTTCACTTTGGCAACCTCTGAGAAGATATATGTCAGCCAGTCTTGTTCGGTCGACTCAGTCCATTCAGGGTCAGGAAGGTTGTATATGTATCCAGAATCCCATGGCGTCAATGTCGGTCGCAGACTTTTCAATACTACACATCCCAGTGCTTTCCGCAACGGGTGGTATTGATGTCACATCCATTAACCGCCGTTATGACAGTTTGTAGATTCAGAAGACCAGTCGTGAGATCGAACGTCCAATGCGATAGCTCAGCATGACAAATCTCCAGTCTTGTCAAGGGAATTGTGAGTGGGACTGGACCAAGGTTTGAATGACTTCGCCATACGCTCCATCAAATCTATAGTCGGGTCCAGAAAATCTTCGGCCGGAATCGATATTCAGATCCGTTTTGTCGTCCTAAGATCAAATGTTGGAGTCTTGGGAGTCTGTTCTTTCGGAGGTTCATGGCCAGATGCATCAGCGTTGACGTAGATTCCCTAAGGTTCACCGTCTCCATTCATGGACACCGTTCCAAGAGTGGGTGGAGGGTGTATTCCTGGTAGATGCGCAGAGGTACATGGAAGAACAGCTCACGAATGTGCATCTCTGGCATTCTCCCGATTGCTCCTCTAGCATCGATGTATTTCTCGTAATTCTCTTGGTTGAGATCCTCGTTGCCCAAAAGCTCCAGAGAAAGATGCTCATATGTATACCTCTGGCGCTTGTAGGATATCCTGCATGACCTCACCGTCCACGATATACACAGATGAAAGGGCGAGGCTCTCCAGATGAGGCAGGGCTTCAAGTTTCCGGATCCATTGTTGGTGAACGTCGCTACGATTTAGGGAGAGGGCGATCTGGAGATGCCAAAGTGTTGAGATCCCTTCCAGTGCTCGTAAGACAAGGAGTTCATCCTCGCTTGAAGTACCAAAGAATTCCAGTCTCTGTAAACGAAGAAAGGGTAGCTGTTCACGTATGACGTATGACTCTTGACCAGTTCCTTGGAACATTGCGCACAACCCGGATATAGTCTCGTCGTTTCGTCAAAGTCTGGGTATGTGGAACCGTACGGCGACAGTCCAGGTTGCGCCAAGTGCTGGATTGGACCAGGCAGCCCAGGCTTTTGATACCAAGACACAGCTGGCGAAGTCCTTGCAAGAGAGGTACTGACAGATCTCGTTGTTGAGGAGAGAAATGTCGAAAGGGGTGATCTTCTCCATGGTGAGGAACTGAGGAGGACCTTGGCAAGTGGAGGAGCAAGAGGCCTGTGGGTTGCGACATGAATTAAGGTTCCATGGATTTCCTTGGTGCACCCATGCTGGACAGATCAACCTGCAGCCCTCCTATCTCAGTGCGAGCGAGCTCTGTAAAGACGGTTTTTATTAACAATCGACAATGTTACATTATCGTCGAGGAACTGACAATAGAGTGGCCATATTCCCACATGTAGAAAAATCCTGTTGCAATGGCACCACGTATCATCCACCATCAACTCACACCTGCAAATAACGCCAGGTACTTCGGTCAAGCAAGTTTCTTTCGGTCTGGCCGATACACCGGTGCTCCTTCCTCCTCCCAGCTAACGGGTTCAGTGAGAGTCACTCTGTGCGCAATCTCAATCGCTTTGGCCATCTTCTTTCCCAGTCGTTCAATTGAAGCAGTTTGCTGTGGTGACATGAGTCTTCTGACAAACTTGGATTGTTCCACCTCCGCCTTGACCTTCAGAGTCATCAGTTTCCGGTTTCTGACCGCTAGAGCGTCGTCGTTGGTTGGACAAGGTCTCGCTCCTATCCAGAGTGCCATTTTGCACATGTACTCGAGGTGCACCAACATGCTTTCCATGGCTCTGTCCAAGTATTTTCCACGCCTAATGATTTCACCTGCCATCTTGGCGTGGGCAATAGTGCAGTTCATCAAATCCTCGATAAGCCAATACCAACCCGCCGAGGAACCGGCCACATCCAGTGCAGCAAATGCCAGTGAGATAATGGTGAAAAGGGCATTGATCCGCTCATGTAT
>Ga0247824_10001692_pt1 | contig 12161 bp, 13 predicted proteins | sample 13C_PalmiticAcid_FD_194412 | JGI IMG/M metagenome (GOLD analysis project Ga0247824, IMG submission 194412) | Soil microbial communities from agricultural site in Penn Yan, New York, United States - 13C_PalmiticAcid_Day48 | ecosystem: Environmental > Terrestrial > Soil > Agricultural land...
GTGCATGGGAATGGGGTGGCGCCAGGTATCTCGCTGGCGGGGATGCGGGACTCGCTGGTGGCCATGGGGGCGAGTGATGCGCTGGCGTATGATGGGTCGACGAGCTCGACGTTGGTGAAGGACAGCACGGTGGTGGTGGCGCCGAGCGGTCCCAAGAATGCGACGATTCCGGTGGGCATTCGGTTCCGGTTCTAGTTCGGGGGGGAGGTACTAGTTTGTTCATCATTTTGGTCTGTCTGTTGTCTGTTGGAATGCCATTGCCATTTGTTACTTCTTCTCGTTTGCAATAGCTAACTGTGTAAGGTGGTTGATCATTGAAGACCCTGAAGTAAACATTTGCCCCTATTACCCAATGAGCACTCCTCGATTCAACCGCCAACTAACCTCTGAGCCCAAACACGATCACATCCTCTCAGCCCACCACCCCCGACCACGTTCCACGTTCCCCCAAGCGCCCTCTCCCACTTAGCCTCCGTCCCAGCCCCTAGACACTGACTAGATCGGTCGGAAACGGAAACTTCTTGCCCAAATCGCACCACCCCCCCGTCACATAATACTGCGAGGCCACCGACCGAAACGTGCTCAGCTGGTTCGTAATCTGCGTCAAGTTCGGGTTATGCCCCGACCACGCGGCCAGCCCGCCGGGGTACACATTGTCCAGCAGAACGGCGCGCCCCGTCTCGGCAAAGTCCTCAACGTAGGACCCCGCGCCGTACGCGCTGACCGCGTACCCGTCGGCGGCGACGGCGTTGTGCCACGCAGAGGTGCTGGAGAAGGCGCTGCCTGACCCTGGGTGGGGGGCGTCCGGCGAGACGAGGTTGGAGTCGACCGCGTGGCCGGTCTCGTGGATCAGCGAGGTGGTGAAGAAGCCGGCGCTGCGCCCGACAATGATGCCGTCGGCGGCGAGAGTTGCGATGTAGCCGTTGAAGAGCGGGTTGTCGGTTTCGGAGTCGCCGTAGACCATGTAGATGCTGCGGAGGGAGGGTGTCAGTATGCTGTGTACGATGGTGTATGCATAATATCCAGTGAACTTACGACGTAGACTGGCGCATGCCAACGGGGATGCGGCTGATTTGCTGTGCAAATTGTTAGCATTTTTGCGTCTTAGACAAATACAACAAGACACGAACCGTCGCAATCTGGTTGATGCTCTTCGGGGAGTGGTTGTTCCAGCAGACAACCCACGGCGAGGCCGGGCAGTCCGAAAAGGTCACGTTGTAAACGACAAAGTCGGCCGGGTTCCAGTGGTCGGCCGTGACGCCCCAGTAGTAGCATGGCTCCGGCATCTTGCCGTTGGTCCACTGCGACAGCGTGAACGAGTGCGTGGGGAGGTACTGGTTGTAAGCCTGGTCGCCGATGTCGCCCTCGAGCGAGAAGTCCAGCGGGGGCACAAGATACTTCCCGCCCGCAATGCAGTTTGGCTCCTCAGCCGGGTTGCAGAAGGGGTACGGGTCGTTGCTGATGGCATTTCGGGGCCGGAGCTGGTGGCCCAGGACGGGAGTATGAGTTGCCGCGAGGGCGAGAAGGAGAGCTTTGAACATGATTGCGGTAAAGCTCGACGTGTATGATGGGGGGATGGGATTGTTGGAGTGTTTGCTGTGCTTCCAGACATCTATTCTCACGGGAATTGCTTCGGTCTTTATACTTTTCTTCACCCCGTCCAGCAGCTACCTGCCTGATCCCATTGTTCAGCACGATGCGGCGATCCCGATGATTCAGCTCATCCTTTGCCCATTCCCTTGTCGTTCGCGGGTTGACGGGCCATGAATTCCGCCGCAGACAAGCCACCTTTTGACGCTCGAGCACGAGAAGCTCACGATCTTAGGCGTGGGAACAGCCTTGTTGTGTCATCACGAACAGGGTTGGTTGACACAAGGTTCTCGCAACGGGCCGCCACAACGTGCCTGTGTTGGCAAGGGTTTGCCATTGGGTACCGGCAAATGTGCATCGCGCTATTGAAGCCGGGTAGGGGCACAAATCCTCCGGAAACCGCGGGAGCCAAGGCACCTGCGCGGCCAGGATGCTTCAAACTCGGTAGCGAGATAAAAGAAACGAGAAGGAGCAGAGGCATGCCCGGACCAAAGCTCGCGGTTTGGCCTCCCAACCTTCTGAAATAAGGCTTGGTGCCTACGCGTTGTGATGTGTGTCAGATGACTGGCTCGGCATAATTCCAAGCCGAGAGATGCAGTGGATTTGTGTCCTGGACATCTGCCAGTATGTGAAAGAGGCGGAAAACTAACCAATTGCCATGTTAAGTCCTTCTCAAAGTCAGAAACAAAACGTAATGACAACAACTCTCGAGTCAACTTGCAACTTCCAGTCGCAAACCGTCAGCTCCTCGGCCCGAAACAACACAACATATTCTCCAAAACTTGGAACCGAGACAGGGAAGACTAAGCCGCAGAAGCCGTGCAGCTGCTGGACAGGCAGCTTAGAGCGCCGACATGGTGCCTATCAAAATCATAGGCTGGTCTGCGGCATGACGAGCGCTGAGGCCATCAAGCGAGCCAACGAGAAGAGCTGCCTCGTAACTGTGAGGCTGAAGACTGACAGGAACGCCCCTGAGCGGACGTGGGGGCCCATATGGGCAGTCCACATATCACCAAATCCCCGATGTTGAATGACACCATGTTGCCTGCGTATGTCCTGCTCGCTACCTAATCCAGGATACGATCCAGTCCCTTCGTGACGAACGATCTTGGACACTCGGGCTTGCGGTCCGGTGGGAAACGCCCCCTGACCATGCCGCAACAAACACCAGGATGTCTGTCATGATCAGTGATGATAGCGACAGAGAAACAGCCCATGGTCTAGGGCCCCATTCGAGAGAGGGCCGTGGCACATCAGACACCCAGGTTCACAAAGTCTCAGCCGAAATGCTATGTTGAATTGACAATCTAACCGAGCTACCATCCAATCAGTTACGAAACCACACTTACCTGACCGATGTCCACAGAAACTGAACACATCTTCCGCCTTTTGCTGACACCACACTGCCCCTGGCCCATCTGTCTCGCAGTGACCAGGGGCCGCCACTACACAAGCCTGCTCCACACCCAGGCCAGCACGAACGACAACGCTCATCGCATCGTCTCTACCAACGAGCTCACCAATCGCAACGCGATTCTCGGTATGGTTGCGGCGGGAACGAGGAACAGTGCTGCCTATGACCAGCCCAGCTCCATCCACCCCCTCCGCACCACCCTTCTTCATCACCAGGGGCTTCCCGCCCCTTCTTAGTCAATCGCGCCCGTTGGCGCCCACCGCCGGCTCGGAACTCTCATACCCGCTCAGGTACTCGCCAAACACCCGCTCCTCAATGTCCATGTCCTTCCACAGCCGGCCCGTGGTCTTGCGCGCCCTGCGCCTAAGGAACACGCGCTTGGCCCACTTCCAGCCCTCGACGCCGACAAAGAACAGACCGGCCGCGACGAACACGATGCCCCACTCCCAGCTGATGCCCGTGTGCTTGAACACGACGTGGTTGATGACGGGGATGTACAGCGTCGGGAAGAGCGTGACGAAGCCGAAAACAATGGCCCAGAACAAAAACTTGTTGCGCCACACGTCGTGGAACCACTGGGTGAAATACTTCTTGCTGCCGGGCTGCATGCGGAAGAAGGACCGGCGCATATCCACGAGCTCCCACGCGAGGAACAGCGCAAACCACGTCAGGCACGCAAAGGTGGTCGCGCGGGCGCGGAACACGGTCTCGCAGGCGGGGCTGAAGGCGTCGTTGCAGTTCTGGCCGAGCTCGCCGTCGCCCCAGGCGTAGACGCGGAGGACGAAGCTGGCGAGGCAGAGCGCGGCGATCCACAGGCCGTAGACGACCATGTCGATGAGGAATTCCGGCGTGAAGATGCCCGTGCGGAGGGACTGCGGCGGGCGGCGCATGATGTCGGGCACGGCGCGCTCGAAGCCGAGGCCCATGTCGGGCAGGCCCGAGGTGACCATGATGATCCAGACGATCTCGACGGGCGCGAGCGGGAAGACGGAGAGGGACGAGGCGTCCTTGAAGGCGAGGCCGATGAGCAGGGTGCCGGCCTGCGCGATGTTCTCGGCGAGCACGTGCAGGACGAACTTTTGGATGTTGTCGAAGATGCGTCGGCCTTCTTCGATGGCGGCGACGATGGAGGCGAAGTTGTCGTCGGTGAGAACAATGTCTGAGGCGTCTTTGGCCACGTCGGAGCCGGATTGGCCCATGGCGATACCGACGTCTGCGCGGCGCAGGGAGGGGGAGTCGTTGACGCCGTCGCCGGTCTACGGAATTAGCAACTGTCAAGTATTCGTCGGGAAGACACGACATACCATAGCAACAAACTTCTTCCGGCGATGGAGGGCGTCAATCATGCGCACCTTGGTGCTCGGCGCACAACGGGCAATGACAAGCGGCAAGACCGGGAGATCGTCAACCTGGAGATCGGAGAGGGCGTCGAACTGGGCGGCAGTCATGACCATGGCCTTGGCAACATCGGCGCTGACCCTGTCCATGCGCTTGGGCAGAATGCCAACCTCAATAGCAATCGCCTTTGCGGTCTCGGGGTGGTCACCAGTCAACATATGTACCGAGATGCCAGCTTCATGGCACTCGCGGACAGCCGGAGCGGATTCGGGACGAGGTGGGTCGTACAAGCCAATGAGGCCAAGGAAGGTCAAGTCCTTCTCAACCTCGTTGCGGTCGGTGTCCTCGTTTGCGTTCATACCGGGATCGAGCTTCTTGCTGGCCAGCGCCAGCACACGCAGCCCAAGCCCAGCAAAAGTCTCCATGTTGATGAGGATCTGATCACGGAAGTCGTCTGTCATGTCGGCCTCGGCCTTCTCGCCCGCGGGAGCATCACCAGTATTGTACTTGGTGCAGACGCGAATCACCCTCTCCACGGCGCCCTTGGTAAACGCAAAGTTGTCGCCCGTGGTGTTGTGCTTCATGATGACGCTCATGCGCTTCACGTCGCTGTCAAACGGAAACTCGGCGACTTCGGTCCACTCGGGGTTCCCCTCCTTCATGACGTCCAGCCTGTTCTTCCCGAAGCGGCTGGCAAAGACCTGAATGGCGATCTCGGTGGGATCACCGCGGGCATGCCAGGTACCTTCTTTCTCAAAGACGGTGGCGAGGTTGGCGAGCGAGGCGACAGTGAGGAATTCTTGCAAGCGCGACTTGCTGTTGGCGAGGAGCTGGCTGGCCTCCGCCACAATGCCGTTCTCGACGGTTTCCTTCTCTTCCTTGTCCGAGCGTGGGCGGAAGTTGATGTCGTGGGGCTCTCGCGAATCGAAGCGGATCTCGGCGTTGGTAGGGTTGAACGGCTCGCTGGAGGTGAGCTCGACGGTGTAAGTGCCGAGACCGGGGATCCACGCGCCGCGCGCCACCATCTTGCCCTGGGTCAGCGTGCCCGTCTTGTCGCTGCAGATGTCAGTCACAGCGCCAAGAGCCTCGAGACTCTTAAGGTTCCGGACGATGACGTTGCGCTGCACCATGCGCTTGGTGCCGGCGGCCATGGTGATGGTCAAGACGACGACAAGGGAAGCGGGGATCATGGAGAGACCAGTCGCGACCGCGTAGATGATGACTTCCTGCGAGGTGTGGAACTTGTTGGCACCCAGAACGACGATGGCACAGACGACGGCAATGCCAAACAGGAGCATGGCCAGTTTGCTGAGCTTGCGCTGGAGAGGTGTGCCGACGTTGACGCCGAGAAATCGGCCAATGACATCGCCAAGAGTGAGAGTGTAGGCTTCCAGATAACGATGCGGGCCGGCATGTCCATCAGGCTTGCGTTTGACGGGGCGAATGCGGCGTTCCTTTTGGTTCAGAGCCGAGGCGATGGCGCCAATCTCGGTGAAAGTCCCGGTTGCAAAGACGATTCCCTTCGCGCGGCCCTTGGTGACGGTCGAGCTGCTGTAGACAACGTTGAGCCGATCTCCGGGGCCAGTGTTGTCCTCAAAGGTGGCATGTTCTCGCTTGCGGACGGGGAGGGATTCGCCAGTGAGCAGAGCTTCGTCCGTCTCAAAGTTTTTGGCCTCAAACAGTCTATCCCAGTTGTCAGCAACGGTCTTTGGGGCACGGGCGCACAACGACAAGAACATCGCCCCAAAACTTGACAGTTCCATACCTCAGATCAGCCGGGATCGTGTCGCCCATTTTGACTTCGACCACATCGCCAGGAACGACCTCGCCAGAGGGCACAACCATGGCTTCGCCGCCACGCACGACCGAGGCGGTGGGCGAGCTGAGCGAGCGCAACGAGTCCATGGTCTTTTCAGCTGAGTACTCTTGGAAGAAGCCGACAACGACATTGAGCAAGATGACAGCAGCAACGACGCCGCCCTCAATCCAAGACTTGATGCCGAAACTGACCGCCATGGCGAGGATTAGCACCTGCGTTCGGCTATCAGAATCTCGACATTTCCAAGTTGGGACGGCAAATGGGGACAGTTACCAAGGTCATGGCATTGGCAATCTGGGCAACAATAATCTTGAGGGGCTGCACGCCCTCCTCCTCGCCGAGGTCGTTGCTCCCATACTGCTCGAGGCGGACCTTTGCCTCTTGGGGCGTCAGACCGGAGAGAATGTCGGCGTCGAGCTCGGCAGCAAGTTGTTCGTGGGTGAGGGCGTGGGCCGGGCGGCTCAAGGGACGGTTGGATTGGCCCGAGACATGGCGCTTCTCGGGGTCGCCTCCGCTCTTCGCCATTGTTGCGGCGGTGTCAGGGGATCCGGACGTGGCGTTGCTGGGTCAGACAACCTCGTGTTGTTCGGACGGCGGCGGCAGGTTGAGTCAGGTCCCACTTAACAAAGTCAGGACACAAATCCGGCAGAACGGTCCTGCCAATAAGGAAACTGCAGCAGAAGATGGCAGATGTTTGACTTCCAGTGGTAGACAGGTTCCGCCGCCGAGCCGCAAGTTCGGGGACGTCCAATGTCATATACGGCAGGCTCGAGACATCCAAGCAACCGACCTTCCTCCATCAGCGGCCTTGGCTTGCAAGCATCGATTCCGCCCCTCGGGACGCTAAACATCCACAGCAGTCCATGGAGCACTCTGGTTTGCCCGTTGCTGGAAGGTCGACCCGGATGTGCAGCCCTTGGCATCTGGGCAATCTTGGCGTGCTGGATCCTCGGTGCCGTTTCCGTCGCAGAAAGTGGGTTGGTCGCAGAGAGTGGCAGGGAGTTGCGAGAACGTGGGCGCTGTTGCGGGATGGCTCGAATATGTTCTCGGCGTCCGTCATTTCTTTGGTGATTCGATGCTGCGTTGCCGCGACGCCCAGCTGCTGTCAACACCTACCATCGACGCGCGTGGCTCGGTTTCTGCCGCCCGTTGCCTCAATTCCTTCCGAGTGGCAACCATGTCGTCATGCTGGGCGCGGGGCAAGTCTTAGCGATAACCATCATTGCCATCCCGGGAGTCGGCTTTCCGGGCAAGGATCTCTTGGTCTCTTGGTCGCCCATCCCTCCGGCCAAGCCCGCCAAGATCGGGCCCGAACACCCCACTCCGCGGCTTGAGCGCGGCACAAAAAGCGATGTACTGTAGTTAGGGTTGGATTAGTGCATGATCAGAACGCAGTGCTGGCTGTCCGAAATCAATTAGTCAACCATCCTTGCGTAACAGACTCTCAAGACGCCAGAGGGCGCTTGGCATGCGCGCTTCGCCGGTCAGCCTTGGCGCCTGGAGCGTTCCCCCACGTGCGAGAAGCAATGTGCGTTTGTGGAGGGGCCGTTGTGATGGCGATTAAGGTTGCGCAGGAGAGAGAAGGCGGGTCATGATCATCAGCTGATTGCAAAAGCCGGGACTGCAAGGGGTGACGTTTTGGGAATTCGTCGAATCCGTTCCTTCCAGAAACACCACACTTCTGGGCTGTCGAAAAATTTGACGTTGTCACACCACAGGGCAAGTGCGATGCCGGTGCAGCCTTCGGTTCTGCCATGCCTGCGGGGCAGCTGCAGATCGGGCGCACAGGCACGTGTGTCAGTTTGGCGGCGTCTGTTGGTCTAGGCGAAAACGCAAGGGAATCCGAGCCGAATATCGTTTCACGCCCTGCGTTTCCAGGGTCCTCGTTCCTCAAACCAAGTGGTTGGCATCGCTTGGCGGCCTTGGTGCGGATCGCTATCTTGGGAATCTGCAACGCAGAGACCCCGCGCGACCATTGATGAATCGAATCGCAACAATTCCGAGGTTCCGTTTTCGTTCCATGTGTTTCGTGTTTCGTGTCATCTCTGTTCTTCAACGGCACAACGGCACCACGGCAGATGGCAGACGGCAGGAACATGGCGCCCTTCCCGAGAGGTGCATGCCAACTCGAGCCGACTTGCAGCTCGACCGGGAGACCTGCAAGCCAGCCACACCGCCTCGCGTGCCCTCATGCCTCATTGGGTCAGCCCTGCAGAGGGCGAAGCCTTATTTCCCGCATCTCCACTCCCGCTCCCAGCAAGGCAATGGGTAGCCGCTGCCAAGTGGGTAGAATTTGCTAGCGCCACCGCTACGAGCTACGCGTAGTCACCTCGCCTGAACTCGCCCATGGGCACATGGCCCAGACCAAACACGTCCCCGGGCCCCATCCTCGATCCGTGGAACTGAAATCCTGTGGAGAGCTTCCGGCCTTCAGCGAGTTTGGCTGAACCGGCGATGTGATCAAGGGAACAAAGTGCCAGGAAACGGAAATATTCTGCCAACTCATACAAAATGGAGCAGCAGCAACTTGGAGATCTCACCCCTCGCACAGGGCAATTCCATTCCAGCTTGTGTTAATCTTGTGCTACAGAAGCAGCAAGTTACCTACCTAAGTCGAAGGTAAGATGGAACTGACAACAAGACCGTTCGGGCACAGCTGCTCCTTCCGGGGTGCAAAGCGAGTTGTGCGATGATGGAAGGGACAAGGTTGAACTCAACCTGGTGAGCGTGGCTGTTCACCACCCATCCAATGTTCATTTTTCCATCAGTACCAGTTTTCAGGTTTTCGTTTTGTCGTACAGCTCTTTGCATCCCTAACATCACAAGGTCCTTCCCCCCAACCCCTTGCCCTCTGACCGAAGTCGCGACAATCCGTGTCTGCCAAGATGACAACTCAACCGACAATCTTCCCGCAATTCCAGTACCTCCCGAGAGAGCTCCGCGATGCCATATAGGAGCTGGCAGCACACGACATCCTCACAACCCCGTCATTCCAATACACACGGCTCTGGCGACGAAACTCAAACCTCCGCATTGAGGAAGAATGGATCGCCTGGCTGCTCTACTGCTACCAAAGCAGTCTCCCGCGGAAATCCATCATGTCGTTCATTCGCGGATATCGCGCAAGGATGGTGTACTGGGGGCCCATCACGGATAGGACACCAGCCGGCGCGCCACAGTATGCTGCTCGGTGGCAGCTCCAGGGACTCGCTGATGTCTGCGGCGAAGCAACAGACGCGGTTAACCGGACCCTTCGACAATTGTTCAACAAACGTGCCGCCGACGGCTGGAACCAGCTGTCGGGGAGCAGTTGCGACTTTCTCAAGCGGTTCAGCTTGTCCGAGGACATCATCTGCCTGGCTCGTCCGGAACTGTTGGGGGCGCCATTCTTCCCCTTTTTTGGATAGTGCCCGCAGCGAAAGAGGCAGGTGGTGTTGGTCGCCGATCTCAACCGACGGCTCGATGCGGTCAACTGCCGGTGGGAACAGCTTCCGGGGTTCGTAACGGCGCAGTGCCCCGGGCTGGTGGACATCTGTCCCGCCTTCTCCAAAGTGAAGCGGGTCGCGTTCATGTATGACGGTTGGCTTGACAGCCGTTGGGGACCGGACCGGCTCCCTTACATTCAGAGGCTTGGCCTTCAACACCTTTGGCCGCACAACATACCCGCTTTGAAGGAAATTTATCTCCTCGACCACTCCATCCGCCTATTGCCGGGAGTCCAAGCCCCTCCCCAGTCAACCCCAACCTTTCCTGGATACGGTGGAACCTATTTCGAGGTCGACTCAAACCGGCGAGACACGTGGAACGTCATGGATGCCGAGGAGGAAAGCCTGGTTGAAGTGTTCCACTGCGCCGCCGATCTCCAAAACAAGTACGACAAGGTCCACTCGCCTGTGGTCGTCAAGGTACTTGCCTGTGTCCCGCACTGTCGCCAATGGAAGTCTTAGAGACCGCCGGAGCGGGTTTGCCATTGAGTAGTTTCACGCGTCAAGACACGGAACATTACTCGTCCGCCAGTCAATAGTCGCATGGAAGCAGTCCGCTGGGGCGGCTGGGCTGAGGAGAGGTGGAGCAAGGTGGCATGGTTGGCAACATTGGTCTCGGATCACATTGGATTCAAGCGGTCATTTCGGCTACAGCGATGTGAAATTCAAATTATCTGCTTGCGGAGTACCTGACCTTAAGAACCAACGCCTTCAAGAAAACCAAACTCCCAGTTAAACATTCCCCACCACATGCTACTTCGCGGCCTTCTCGGCCAGCTTGTTGGCCACGACCCCACTGAGCTGGATCAGCGACCCCGCGCCCATGATCTCCAAAACACTGACGGCAACGCCAACGACGCGCCGCAGCCACCTCCTCAACTCAATCGCCATCAGCGAGTCCAATCCAATCTGCGCCAGCGTCAGGCGTGTGTCAATCTCGTCCACATTATCCACGGGCTTCAAGATTAGCTCGTATATCCTCTGACCGAGCTGGCGAGCCAGAAAAGCAGCGTTCTCGGGCTCGGTCAGCAGTGCCAGGAGGCCGTCTTGCTCCAACTCAGCGCCGAGGACGCGATCAAGGAACAGCGACAGCGGGCTCGCGCCGGAGGCAGTTCCCGCGTCAGTTGCCTCAGCCTGGGCGTTGTGGTATCTGCCCATGCGCCGGTCGCGGCGCCAGCTCGTGCGGTTGTTGGGGTCGTCGAGGTGGATGTCCGAGTCTGAACGGAGACCCATGACGATCTGACTGTGGCTCTCCCAAGGCGTTGTGAAAGTTGCGGGTTCAACATCACCATCTTGCGCGGCAGGGACGCCTGTCCGCGCCTGCAGGAGGTTGAACCGGACAAAGTCGAGGAACTCGTGCTCTCCCAGGCTGTAGATGCCCTGCGCCTTCATGTTGCGGCGCGCGTGCGGGTTCTCGGCCACGTATCCCACGCCGTCGACGGGGCAGATGTTGAGCACGCTGGCAGGGAGCCCGAGAGAATGGCGGTACTGGCAGAAGGCCTCGAGGAAGGCACAGCCGGCCGAGTAATTTCCTTGTCCGGGTTCATCAATGATGGTGACGAGCGAGCTGGCCATCCAGAAGAAGTCGAGGGGCTGATCTGCGAGAGCTTCGTGCAGGTTCCACGTTCCTCGGACCTTGGGGCCGAGTGTGCCGTTCCATTGGGCCCAGTTTAGGTCAAGAAAAGGACCGTCCTGAGTGGTGATGTCAGTCAGGTTTCTTGTCCCCAAGACGGAGTGAAAGGGGAAAGGGGTAAGGGGTACTCACATTGAGGACCATAGCAAGTTGGAAAACGCCCTTGACGGGTTTTCCGGAGCTGCGGATTGCCGCTTCCACATCTTCTTTGGTCTCCACGCTTCCGGCCACGGCGTTCACAGAGCAGCCCATGCCTCGAAGCTCTTCAAAGAGCGCTTTGCTCTGGGGGCTGACCCCAGACGAGCGAGACAAAACTGTCAAGTCCCTCGCTCCGTTCTCCACGAGCCATGTGGCGAGGGAGGCACCGAGTCCTTGGGAGCCGCCAACCAACAGGTACGTGGCCTCTGGGTCGAGGGCGAGCGGTGCTTGGTAGGCGACGGCATCGAGTTGGTCATCATCCTCCGGCATGGTCACAACGACCTTGCCAATATGGGCACCGTTTTGCATATGTCTGAAAGCCTGCTCCGCGTCGGCGGCGTCAAAGTACGAGGCCGCATCGGGGAGGTGCAGCGAGCCCTGGTTGTACATGTCGACGTACTGCGCCAAAACGCTGGACGTTGCGACTTGGTTAGCAGATCTCAGGGGGTCATCGGTAGGGCTTCACTTACTCTCGTACCGTCTCGGGCCGCTCACACATGATCCGGTGCAGGTCAACACCCGCGTACGCCCGGTTCGCCAAAAACGGCGCCATATCCAGCCTCCCAGCCCCGATCAAATCCCTCTTGCCCAACTCGAGCATCATCCCGTAACTCGCCACACATCTCCAACTCTCATGCAACAACTCCCCCGCCAGCGAATTCAACACCAAATCCACCCCCCTCC
>Ga0247824_10001693_pt1 | contig 12156 bp, 13 predicted proteins | sample 13C_PalmiticAcid_FD_194412 | JGI IMG/M metagenome (GOLD analysis project Ga0247824, IMG submission 194412) | Soil microbial communities from agricultural site in Penn Yan, New York, United States - 13C_PalmiticAcid_Day48 | ecosystem: Environmental > Terrestrial > Soil > Agricultural land...
ATTCGGATGACCTCAATGAGAAAGATCCTGATGATTTCGGTCGTAATTTGTTGGACTCGATGGGCCCACCGTCCAAAGAGCTGAGGAGGGGGGGTCATACTTTACTAGGCCTTTTTTTTTTTTTTTGTTTGTTCGGACTCTTATGTTGACCTAAGAGCTCCACTATTCGTCTCGCTACTTTTTGTTTAATACCCTTTGGGATGGGGGAATCGACGAGAATGTTCAAGGCATTCCTGGTAGATCTCATCTTCAACGCGACCGAGTGAGGATCAAACATCTGTGCAACAAGAGGAGTAAAGAGCTGTGCCTATGCCTTTCTCTCTTTACTCTTACACCCATCCCCAGGTCTCCCTACTCGGCCATATTGGCGTGGGCCCACGGCGCCTGGAATAGAGCGACCCTCGGTCAACATATCTGTGGCAACACCATCACACCATGTTGGAAGGGGTGTGCCATTGACTTGGGCACCTCAAAAATAGCGCCGATAGGTGAACACAATGCAGGGGACCAGAACAAGGCCTTGCAGATGAACAATCCAGGGTGTTTACAGGACACTGGGGGCTTCTTGCGGGCTCCTGCTGGTGTACAACTCTGCGGGTAACGGCTTCGGCGATATACATCAGAGCATCTATTCCTGCACAGAAGGTTGGAACATCGGTGGTTGTTGTGTCACAGGGTCTACCCGAACGGTAACCTAACAATATCCTTGCAGGCCCCAGAGCTTCCATTCGCGAACACGCCCGCATCGACCCACGGTGTTGTTCCCGCATCTATAAAACCAAGGCATGGCCGCTAAATGGATGATTCTTCAGCAAGATCCTCCCTCTCACCATTTCAACCACAACCACAACCTATCATCCTCACCATCTCAATCTCATTTCAAAGACTTTCCAGTCTAACTAAGCGCACCTATCTCTGCCATGAAAGTCACTTCCATCTTCGTCACACTCTCTGCTGCCATCGCCATGGCACAGGCCGCCGCCATCCCTGTCCTCGCTCAAGATCCAATCAAGGACATCTCAGGCCCTCTTGGACCTCGATGACTCTCTTTTGACAAGCCATGGCTCCACTATTGACAAGATCCCCGTTTTCAAGAGGGCGGATGAGGTCTGCGATTATTTACCAGAAATTGTTCCCAAGAAAACGAACGACGGTGGCAAGGATGGCGGGAATGAAAAGGAAAAACCCCTTCCAACAGGCTTGCCAAAGGATATCGCCAAACTCATAAAAAAGATTGAGGATAAGCTTTCCAAAGAAGGGTTCGGTGATGTCGATCTCAAGTTGAAGGAGCATTTTGGTAGTGTCGGAAGCATTGCTGACATTTTCAATGCGAAAAAGGCTGTGGAAGATATCCTCGCCAAACTACCCGAATCCACTCAAAAGGCGATAGGAAAAACGATCAGTGAGGTGTTGAAGGGTCAGGCGGGAGGACTTGTGTTGAGATACGGTTCCACTGCGATGAGCTACGCGAAGGAGGTTAAGAAATTATGTAAGGCGCTTGGGGGGTTCTCTGATTCATAGCTTCAACGCAGCTCTAATAAGCTCGAGCAAGCCATTGCTCAATCAATCGTCTCAACCTACTTTTTGCGAACCCTCTGCCTCTTGATAGCCTTTGGGATGGAAGAAATCAACGAGGTGTCCAAGGAGCCTGTCCATGGTACTTGAGTTGATTGGTAGCCTTCAACTTGACACGACAGAGTGAACGATCAGCATGTTTATAGGACCCCGACGCTCGACACGCCACCTTGTATATCTAGTCGGTGGAGAACACTCAACATCCAACCGTGTTGAAATAACAACACTCGACAGCGTAATGTCCACGGTCAATCGCCCAATAATCCACACTACAAAGATGGGATGATTGAAAGTATCAGTGTTATCTATCCTGTGAATTTTCGCCACTTCCCTCTCTCTCTCTCTCTCTCTCTCTCTCTCTCTCTCTCTCTCTCTCTCTCTCATTTACTTGATTGTCGGCATATTCCCATGGCACCTGAATTAGAACATACGCTCGGTGAACATCTCTGTGGGAACGCCGTTGCACCAGATTGAGGAAAAGTGAGTGGTCCTTGACTTGGCAGGCGTCTCAATAATGGAGAGGAAGTGTGCGTAGAACACAGGAGTCCAGAGCAACGATCTTGCCATGGGATGGTACAGGGAGGCAACGATTCCCAAGTGTGTGCAAATGTAGAAAAGGACGAGAAATAAATTTCAACTTTTCCTTCTTCCTTCTTCTTCCCACCCTACCCCACTTACAAAGAGCAGCCCACCTCCCAACACACACACACACACACACACACACACACTCTCTCTCTCTCTCTCTCTTTGAAGGCGAGGCCTAAAAGTCTTGTCCGTCTTTTGTGTAGCCTCGACTGGTCAAGATACAGTCATTTTTTGGGCTTGTCCTTCCTAGGATCTCAGGCGCTATCATCAATCCCGACCATTATGATGCAGAGATCATCGATGCATCCTCTTCAACTCCACAACGACTGGCAAGGTCTGGAGTTGCCACGTAACTACAGTCGTCAAGCACCACGTCGCTGCGGATGTTTCCGTTCTTGCATCATGAACTCTTCTGAAATGGCGGTTGACGACATCCATGTAAACGAGTTCAACGACTCCACTATTGTCCTAGCCAGTATCCTCTGCAATGTCGACGGTTGCAGGTCTGTTTTCTGCCAGCACAGAGGCTGCAAGTTTATCGGCTGCATGGTCACTTGAAGTACTCGCTGATGGATGGAGATGACTCGGCACTGCAACTCCCACAGCTGCTGACAGTCAAGGGATGACATTCAGGATCTGGTCAACCACGGTGGTCGACATCAACCTCAAAGTTACTGCAACAAGACCGGTCCAATACCGAATGTGACCCTATCGGCAAAGTTTGTCACAGATAGTGTTCGCATTCACCGATCCATTATCGCTATGGACATTTACGCCGACTCTTCGTACGGGCTGGAACTCTTTTTAGCAGCGTCGACAAATATTCTTTGCTGCCACTGGATGTCCAAGCTGAAGCCGACTCACCGTTGGAAGGTACCAGAATTGAAAACCAACCTTTGACCTGCGAGAGAGGACCGTCTCCTCCCATCGAGGAACCGGCGGTCATGACATGGACAGGGCAGGACGTAGGAGACCATCCAAGGTTCCTTCTGAGCGCCTTCCGAGGACGAATGACCCTTGGCGAATACGTCTGTGGTGGTACCGTTGCAACCAATACGTCTTTGACTTGGCCCATGCCTCAGGAATTGCGAGGATAATTGAGCAGTGTACGGGATGCTGGCACAAAGCCTTGCAAGCGGATACTGCCTCATGGAACAACATGGAGGCTCTTGTTTATGTCCGAGCACATCTCAGAAAGTCTCCACGGACAAAAGCTGTGGTTGCATCATCAAGGGTCCACAACTGCCGAGGAGAGCCAACATTCCAGAGGAGACCTGTGAGGTACATACACATCTCCCCTGATTTCCAACAATAACCTTGCGGGCCGGAGCCTAACACGCGCGTCTGAGCATCACCTTGTGTATGTAGACATCTATAAAGACCGAGGCAAAGTCATCACTGGGATGAATCTTCAGCAAGATCCTCCTTCGCACCATTTCAACCACAACCACAACCTATCAATTCCATTACAAAGACTTTCCAGTCTAACTAAGCGCATCTATCTCTACTATGAAAGCTACGTCTATCTTCTTCACGCTCTCTGCTATCATCGCTGTGGCCCAGGTCACCGCAGTCCCTGTCCTCGCTCCGGAGCCAGTCAAGGGCGTCTCAGGCCTTCTTGGACCCGTCGATGACTCTCTTTCGACAAGCCATGGCTCCAGTGTGAACAAGATCCCCATTTTGAAGAGGGCTATCAACTATGAGGAATGCGAACGTATCCTTGCACCATTTCTTCTCAAAAACAAAGAAAAGAATGGCAGTGGAAAGAGAAAGACGGATGTCAAAGAGATCATGTCAAAGATTGAAGAGGTGCTTTCCAAAGAAGAAGCGATCGTTGATCGCATTAAGCTGGCGAAGCATATCAAGCATATCAATCGTTGTGTCATCGCTCTTGCGGGAAATCATCGCATCGGTCGCTATACTCGGTTCGTCCAAGAGTAAGGGCGCTCAATACGTTTTGTCCAGCATCATCATCCATCCGTAGCTCTATCAATCGTTTCAACCAATTCAATCATTCGATTTTGAATCCTCTACCCCAAGTCCCTGTGCGGAGTGCTCTTGATTACCTTTAGAATGGAGGAAGAATTCGACGAGCCGCTCCATGGTACCCGAGTTAATTGGTAGCCTTCAACTTGAACACGACAGAGTGAAATATCAACATGTTTATCCCTTGTGTCTGAATCGACTAGCTCTATGAAGCAGAAAAAGGCGGGATAATTGGGACCGCATTGTCGAGGCGGATAGGGTAGACATGTACAGAGATGAGCAAAAAACAAAAATCGAGGAAAAGCGAGTGGTCCTTGACTTGGCAGATACCTCAAGAATAGAGAGGAAGGGTGCGTAGAACACAGGAGATCAAGGCAAAGACTTTGCCATTGGATGGTAAAGGGAGAGCGTAAAGTGCAGGACGACGACAGCCGTAATGTTGAAGACAACTTGGGCAAGTGGAGTGTGTGCAAATGTACAAAAGGACGAGTGTGTGTGTGTGTGTGTGTGTGTGTGTGTTAAAGAGAGAGAGAGAGAGGAAGAAGGCGTGGAGGGGCCTCTCTTCTCAACGCATTCACTCAAAAAGGGCAGCCCTCCTCGTCCATTACCCAGCTTTCTTGTCCATTCAATTGCACTCTCATCCCCCCCCTCTCTCTCTCTCTTTGAAGACAAGGCCTAAAAGCCTGGTCCGTCCTTTGTGCAGCCTCAACTCGATAAGATACGCTACACGGATGGCCAAAGACACAAGACACCGATCCCCTTGCAGGCTCTTGTTGGTGTATATCTCCATGCAGCAGCAGCAGCCGTTTTGAAGGCAGCTTAGCGTGAAAGTATGTGCACGAAGATTTGAGCAACCATCCCCTGAATCAGAAAGTTTGCGCGGGTGCACGGTTGTGGTTGCAACAACAAGGGTCTCCTGCTCGAAAGTATGCTACTGCACAAATCTACCGAGGAGAGCCAACGCGAGAGGAGGTGAACTTCTATTGTTAAGCGACAAACATAGCTTTGAGCCCAGTGTAGGTACATACGTCCCCATTCTCTTCCCATGATATCCTTGTGAGGCTGGGGCCTCCGTTGTGCGGCAAGCGTTTGTCTCGGCGTCTATAAAGACCGAGGCAAAGTCGTCTCTTGAGTGATTCTTCAACAAAGTATTCTACACCCACCTCACCCTTCCTTGTCATACTTTTGGTTTCAACCACGACGTGGGATCATCCGCATCACCTTGCTTCCCCAGTCCAAAGAGGCCTTCGCTTTTGTTTTCCATCATGAAAGTTGCGTCCATCTTCCTCATGTTCTCAGCCGTCATTGCCGCGGGTCAGGTCAACGCAGTCTCACTTCAAGGTCCCCAAGGAGTCAACCCGAATCATTCTCTTGGCCCACCTCTTGAAGGCTTTTGTAACGCGACGTTCGTCCTCAACGATCGAGGTCAAATAGTTTCTGTTCCCGATAGGAGATCCGTCATGGCCGAGTGCCAACATTATTGTAGCCTCAAGGACGGCATGAAGATATTACCTGTCCCCACGCTTCAAGATGTGGACGCTCTTCTGTATGACATGAAGATGGATCTCAAGGCCTTCCTGCATCGACTGAACTCTGGTAACAATCGTGCTGTCAATCTTTACATGGCCAACTGGAAGAAAGACATCCATGAGGTTCTTGACAAGCCATCTTCCGATATCGTTGGTGTCCATGATCTCCTTGTCAATCTACAAAAGTTTCTCCAGTACTTTTCCGGGGTGCATCACATTGATCTCGTTTGCCAGCAGGTCCAAAAGAGAAAGTTTGACCTCAAAGGGCCTCTTGGCCCAATCGATGACAAGTTACATGAGATGATCCATCGGCTAGTAAAATATAGGGCATACCGGCCCGTCCGGAAGATCCTTGACGCGATTGAAGCAATGCTGGATTCCTGAAATAGATTTTTTTTCTCTCTCGTCGCCGCCGTCTTTTGTCCCCAGTCTCGTTCTGAGGATTGAGGGTCCGTGATTCCTCTGATGGCTACCTGCAATAAAAAAACTTATCTTCCATGGTACCATGTGAGTGAACCCGATTCGAAAACAAGGCTCATTTCATTTCTCATCAAAGATGGCATTGTGACCATACCATAGATAACTTGACTTTTGGCCTGGCTTACGCCTTGGAGAGAGCGAGGGCAAATGAGTAGAATATGAGAGGAGCAGAAAGCGGTGACCTCGAATGCTACAGGCGATGGAGGACATCTGGGCTCTTGTTTGTGCTTAGGCAAGCAGACTGTCGGGTTGTCTGCATCGAAAGTTCGCCGCGGCGTGAATGTAGCCTAGGGAAAAAGGAGTCGGCAAAAAGCTCCCAAGGTGAGCAGAGGATATGGCCATTCTGCTCGTTATTTCTGAAGGTCGTGGTGGTATTCATAAAGGACCGAGAAGATTGAGGTCTCTTTATTCGGCTCTTCCTGGCTTAGGGTGCTGAAGACGGTGTGGTTGATTTGAAAGGGTGCTCTAGCGAGACCGAGTGTGGAGAGACAAGAGTTGAGGTTGCAATTTTGGTCACATGTCGATGTTGCTTTGCATGTCGGCAGCTTCATTGCTCTTTCTTCTCTCTGCACGTCTCCAGTCCTTCTTCGTCCTCTATCCAAAGTGTCCTGGTTCTGGTATTGGCGCCACACGCACCTCTCATATCCATGCGCGCTCTCTCTCTTAGGCTGCAAAGCCTGCAAGAGTTGTCTGTTTTTCCGTGTGGACTGAGTGAATAGTAGAGCGACGCTGCTCGTTGCGTCTTCCGCTGCGGAACCAACCAACGTCAATCAGAATGCAACAGTGGCTCGCACCTTTTTGAAGCAAGCCCACAACGAGTGGTGAGTCAGGAGTTGCCACACGACTACACCCCATCAGGTGTACATGTCGCTGTCAGGTATCATCTGTTCCTTTGACAGGATCGTTGGCGAAATCAACATTAAAAGCTCCAATGTCAGCCATCACACAAAAGTGTCGATATTTCAGGCCGTTCTTTGCTACCAAAGTGGAGGTAAAAAGTGGTGTATCCGTGAAAGCGCTTTGCTAATTCATGGAAATGTCTCGGCATCTGCAGCCCTAATAACTGCTGTGAACAACATCCAGGCTTTGACCCAACCATGGTGTTTATGTCAACCTCAAGGCTGCCATCAAGTCACTTGTTCAATCCAACGTCAGGCGTGATCGTCTTACATTACTTTCCTCAGGTTGATATCCAAGTTGTTGGAATGGGCCCATGGCACTTGAAATAGAATGACCTTTGGGGGGATATGTCTGTGGTAATATCGTGATACCAACGTATCCTTGACTTGCCAGACATGTCCGAGGATCGATGAGCAGAACACGAGAGGCTAGAACAAGACCTAGCATGCTACAAAGACAGTCCAAGACCCAATATACCACCCAATATACCAGGGACACGGCCCTTACAGTTGTTGGTGTATCTCCAGCAAACAAATGCTGTGCAGGACTCAGAGCAATTATCCCAGAGTCATAAAGTCTGCGCGGGAAACACGGGTGGTGGTTGCATCACCAAGGTTCTCCACTTGTTTGTTCCCATGGTTGAATGGAGAGTCAGAAGAGGCGCCTTGGAGCCCAAAAACAGATAGCTACTTCCTTCATAAGAACCTTGTCGACTGGAATCCTTTTTACCTCTACCTTTTATTCTCTTCACTTGTGTGTCCCTTTGTCCTCCAATGTTCATTATTTTTAGGCCCACTCGGCAACGTATGAGAATCCTTGAAAGTTGGCCTGATCGTTTGCCGTCAAGTGGTTGTGTACAGGTGTCAAGACCGGAATCTCGCGTGTGAACTCGACGTCAAAGTTGGAGGTATCTGTAGGTCCGCGGACCTTGGGGAAGAATGGTGGGGGGACCTTTTTGTCCAGGATATCCTGCCAGTTCACGCCCTTGAAGAACGGATGACGCTTGATCTCTTCAGCATCCGATTTACCGCTTCCAAGTCGCTTCTCTGGATCACGCGTCAAGAGCTGGAGAAGAGATGAAAAATACGTAAAAAAAAAAAGAAAATGGTGAGCAACCAAAAAAAAAGAGAATAGGGGCACAGCTTTTCTTTTTTGCGTTGTGCATGCCAGACTTGAGTTGTTACCTTTTGCAGGATGGAGACAGAGTCTCGCGACATGTTGATAGGATAGAGAATCTCATCCTCCAGAATGGCTTCAAAGATTTCGTCTTCGTCATCTCCGCGGAAGGGCGACTGACCCAACAACATCTCGTAGATCAACACTCCAAAGGCCCACCAATCCACAGCGCGACCATATCGCTGTTCGCTCAAGATCTCTGGTGCCATAAACTCGGGTGTACCACAGAATGTGTTGGTGGTTGAGCCATAGAACATGTCCTCTTTGCAAAGACCATAATCTGCAATCTTGATATGGCCATCCAATGCCAACAAGATGTTGTCCAGTTTCAAATCACTAAAATACAATACATGGCAAAGCGATCGTTAGCATGTCGAAGCGGTTATAGAAGATTAGACGACTATTGACGAACATGGAACGCCAAAAGCAGTGGCATCTTCTCTTACCGATAAACAATGTTGTTCTTGTGGAAGTACTCGAGCGCAAGGAGTACCTGGCAAGCATAGAACTTGGCTTGCCTCTCAGAAAACTGCTCCCGTTGGATATGCAACATCAGATCTCCTCCTGAAACGTAATCCATCACAAAATAGATACGGGTCTCTGTCTGGAAGCACGAGTGCAAGCCGACCAAGAACGGATGACGTTCCCTGTTGGCAGCCTGGAACACACGCTTCTCGGATCGTGTGCTTGCCACTTCGTCGTGTTCGATGATGAACTCTTTCTTCAACACCTTGATGGCATACAACTCCTTGTTTTGCTTGTCTTCTGCCAACATGACCTACAGACATTGGTTCCCGAGATGGCGAGAGGTTAGCAGCTGCACCGAACATCGAACGTCTATATTCTTGTTTTTTTTTGTCAATGAATCCTGAACATACCTTTCCAAAGTTTCCTTTGCCCAAGACTGCCAAAAAGTTGAAGTCGTCCAGTCCGACCTTGCGAGGCTTGGCAGCTTGTTGCGAGGATTTCTTCTAATAAAAGTGAATTACAAATGCCGCCGTGTGAGTGAACGAACGATCCTTTTCTTCAAAGATAACTACTCTTTGTCCATTAAGCCATACCATCAACTGATGAGCTTGCTGCTGCTGCTCTGTCTGCTTCTGGCTGTACGATTGTTGGTGCTGGTGGTGTTGGTACTGCTGCTGTTGTGGCTGTTGTTGCTGCTGTTGGTGGTGCTGTCGGTACTGCTGGTATTGGAGCTGTTGCATTTGGTTCTCCTGTTGTTGAGCATGTTGCTGATGAGCAAGTTCTTGTTGCTGTAGACGCTGTTGGTGTTCCATTTGTAAGCGTTGTTGATGCTGTTGCTGCTGTTCGTACATTTGCTGCTGTTGCTGTTGCAGCAGTTGTTGTTGTTGCTGCTGCTGCTGCTGTTGCTGCTGCTGTTGCTGTTGCTGTTGCTGTTGCTGTTGCTGTTGCTGTTGCTGTTGCTGTTGTTGCTGCTGCTGCTGTTGGTGTTGTTGTGGTTGCTGCTGGATCATCATCTGCTGATCAATCTCAAATTGCAGTCCCGAGTCCTCTGGCTCATACTCGTGCTTCAAAGACAGTGAACCAAGACCAAGAGACGCCTGGTCCAAAAAGGAGCCTCCATGAGAAGGCAGTTGCAGCTTAGGCGGGGTCTGGCGAGGTGATGAGGGTTGTTGGTGCACGGAAGGCGGTTGATGGGATGGTGACTGTGGGGGGACAGGTTGTCTGAACGATCCACGAGAGTCTGGCGAGCCAGGTTCCAGCCGCAGGGAGCCTGTTGGGAAGCGGCCTTCCACAGGTGATGAAAGAGCGGAATGCGATTGCCCGTGGTGATGGTGAGCAGAGTATCGGGAACTCAAGCTCGAGATCGAGCCCAGGCGGTTGTCGGTATGTCTCTTTGCACGCTTGATCTCCATCAAGATCATATTCGCCTTTTCCATATCCATGCCACAGAAATCAGGCACCAAATGCGAACAGGTTGCATGGCTGGTGACGCTGCACTCTATTGGTGTTAAACATTATTATGGTTAGAAAGAGCATTCCAACCCATGACGGAGATAACAACATTTGTCAGGAAAGTCATGGCGTGGGAAATCCTCATTCGTTACCTGTGCATCGCTTAGCGCCCTTCTTTCCAAGTGGGAGAATGTAGCCGCAATGACAGCACCATGATGCGGAAAGGTTGGTGAATGCCTCGAATCGATGAGGGATCCTGTGGTTCAGCTTCTCTTCATCCGGATCCTCTTCCGCCTTGGATTTGGAAATGCACTTTGTAACGACCTTTTCGAAGCACTTTCGGTGGCAAGTGTACTTGCAGTCTAGAAAAACAACGGATTGCATAGATCCGCAGAATTGAGTGAGTACAGACGTATCCACCCGTCCTTTCCTCTGATAGTCGCATCGATCGCTGGAAATATGTCCTCACCTTCGCATTGAGCACCAGCACCGGAAAAGAGATCCGAGCAAAGGGCGCAGCGCATGATCTGATAGAACTGTTGGACAGCAAACTTGTGTCCGTTCACCTCCTTGATCTCGCCCTTTCTCTTGCGGACAGCTCCGGCACGGCCCAGTCTCGAGGGGTAACGTTTGACACCGACTGAATCCTTGACTATAAAGCGCGAGGCAACATGCATGAAAGGAGATTAGATGTATACACTTTCCAAGGACTGGATGCCAATGATTCACCTGAAAGCCAGTTTCGCTGATGACGGACGTACCGAATGTAAACTTGAGGCAGATCTGGCCAACTGGTTCTAAATCGAACCATGTCTCAATGCCGTCCACAGTAACATTGGAGGGTGCGTTGTTGAATCCGCGTCCCGATCCTTCATATTCACCGTTTTCGCTTCCAGAGCCCTGACCTGCAACGCCTGCAGGCGCCCAGCCCGGCCCGCTCTCCAATTCAACCTTCTTGCGACGCAGTTCATCGGTAATGTCCGAGATTTTGACCCAGAGAATACCGATCGGGATCAAGTGGTTCTCGGGTTTGTCATACAAGGTCAGCTCCACCTCGTTTGCTTTTTCCACAGGAAGATCAAAGTCTTCATTCCATTGAGCACCCTGTGGCCCAGAGCGAGCAGGACGCGTCTTGGCGCGAGGCACGCCGTCCACCTTGAGCATGCACAATGTCTCTGGCGGCTTCAATGTCAAGTTGGGAGCATTGTTCTGCTGCTTCACTGCAATGACTTTGACATGGAGTGTTCCAGTGTTGGGTTTGCGCAATCCAGCGCCCACTCTGTTGCTGACCTCTGGTTCGTCATCGTCTATTTAAAACCAAGTGTGTTATCGACAAGTGTCCATGGAGGTAAGTATTTGATCGCGCTGAAATCCAGGTAACAATATCCATTTTCGGAAAAAAAAAAAAAAAAAGTTAATATGCCACTTACCATCGTCCTCCATGCCTGGAACGAAAAGTTGTTGGTACTTTTTAAGGGCACGCTTGAGCAAGACGATCTTTTCATTACTCTCCAAGAGTTCTCCATGTACACCGGCCCTGTTCTTTTTATCCCCCATGGAGGGATCGTTCCTGTAGAGCACAGCCAAGCGTTCTGAACCCGCCTTTAACTTTTTTTCGACATCAAGCTTGAATGCCAGCTCTCGCAGCTTGTTGGAGATCTTGGCTGTGGTGATAGGCGTACTTGACTTTAAGAGATCTAAAGTCGAAAATAATCGGTTCAACAATACGCCGAGTTAGTCTTGTATCCAAGAGAAAGATTCGGCTGTTGCAGATCCAAGGTTCGAGTTGTTTTTTCTTTTTGTGTTCAATAATCGATTAGGCAAGCTCCGTGTGCATAAAGTCAATACTTGCCTAGATTGGTGTAGGCTTGCTTCTTGTGGAGATCCAACTTTGACGACTCTATCAGAGGCGAATTTGCGGTGGTGCCTGAGGTCAACGAGATGGACGATCCTGGGACTGTCTGGTAAGTTGGATTGTTGCTTGGCACGGGGCCAAAGTCGCCAG
>Ga0247824_10001694_pt1 | contig 12150 bp, 11 predicted proteins | sample 13C_PalmiticAcid_FD_194412 | JGI IMG/M metagenome (GOLD analysis project Ga0247824, IMG submission 194412) | Soil microbial communities from agricultural site in Penn Yan, New York, United States - 13C_PalmiticAcid_Day48 | ecosystem: Environmental > Terrestrial > Soil > Agricultural land...
CTGCCCGGCGTGCTGCTGGTGGGTGTTGGCCGGGTAGGTGGCGCTGTGCGGCGAGATGCCCCCTCCGCTGCGGCCTCCGGCGGACAGCGGCGGCGTCGTGAGGGCGCTCGTGTTGCTGGATGCCAGGACGTAACTGCCCGCCATGCTGGCGCTCGGCGAATACCCGACGCTCGGGTTGCTCGTCGAGTCGTCTAGCACGCTGCCGCCCGGCAACGACCCGCCCAGGCCGTTCTGGACCAGCAGGGCCTTGAGCTGGCGGTTCTCCTCGGCGAGGCGCTGCTTGTCTTGCGAGATGTTGCTGAAGATCTCCTTCAATCGGAGCACCTCGTCCTCCAGAGCCTTGATGTAGAGCTCTTTGCGCTCGCGGTGGGTTCTGCCGCCGGTTAGTTGACTCCAATCTGCAGCGGATTCGGATGCGCCTCACCGTTGCGCTTGCCGGTTGAGCTCTTGCCGCCTTGTTAAGGCGGGCTTGCTGTCTGGTTTGGGCCCGCGGCGCTTTTGCGGCTGGCCATCTGGTCTTGAGTCAGCCTGACAGGCGTGTTGCGAGGCTAGCAGGACGGGAGAGAACCTCTTGTTGTCTTCTTCTCGTTCATGGTCCTGAGGAAATCGGCATTCAATGTGGACAGCGGAGCCTGGTCCTCGCCGAAGGACCCTCCGCCAAGGCTTCGCTGTGACGGCTGGCTCAGGGAGAACGAGGCCATGGTCTGCCGGTCGTGGAGTGACGGGGTTGACGGCTTTCTGCGCGGAGGCGACGGACGGTTAGCAGTCATCTCGGCACAACCTATCTGCGGTGGAATCGAGAGTTGCAGTTGGAAATGCGTTCAGGACTGTATGCGTTGTCTTGTGCGCTCGAGGACACAACACGGTCGCGGCAAGGCAAGATTGAGACGGCTCTTACACGTGAAGGAGGCTGATGTTGGAGAAAGAGGGGCAATGAGCGGACTTGGTGTGCACCTGAAGTTGATGATTCTCGGCCGGTATCTCTCTCAATGCAATGCAGAAGCGGTGTTGGAGTTGCTTAAGAGCCAAGGGATGGGGTGGTTGCAGCGGTAAGTTCAGCGCTCAGCTCATGCTGAGCTGTGATTGGGACGGGCTTGGCGCGGCACGGGGCGTGGCCCGAGCATGAGGTGAGGTGCCCGTCTGGGAATTGTGAAACCGTCGCGAGGAAAGGCTTGTCTGATGATCCTGTTGGCTCTTGTGGGAGGGTGACAGTTGGAAAAGTCCAATTCTTGACCGGCTGATGACCGAGGTGACAACTTCTGGGGATCTCGGGGATGGCTGAGTTAAGCAGCGCCCGGCGACGGGCCGTGACTACCGTGATAGGCTGCTGGCCCTTGGTGTTCTTCAAGATGGGGTTGGTTGAGCTCGAGGTGATCCAAATGTCGAGGCACACGAAGGATTTATCTCAGAGACCAATCGGTCCCTCAGAAAGACACTTAAAATACCCTTGGAGATTTTAGCATCTGACATGCAGGGGCTCAGCCGCCGCCAGAGTGATCCAGCAGACGCAACGACGAGGCAAGCGAGCCTGGGATCTCTGGATGGTAACCTGTAATCTGTAATCTGAATAGCGATTTTGGACTCGGGAGACGGCGTGAGGGGCCTTCTCTCGGCTATGCCGACGACGGATTGCAAGGCACTCAAGCGAGTTAAGCGCCGTCAACGGGCCCAACAAAAGCCCCAAAATTGAGGCAGGTTGTCGTCTTGGTCTGCGATCAGCCCAAGGTGACCCAGGGAGAAACACGAGCTTCGAAGTCTCCACTCAAGCCGGGGCAGGCAGTGCACCACTCACGTTAATTTGGCTGCCTGGGGCTGGAGCTTCCATTGAACCTTCCGAGTCTTCGAAGTTTGGTTCCACTGAAGGAGCGGCCCGCCTGTGCCGTCAAACCCCTGGAGCAGCAGCCACAGGGGCCTTGATCATTCATCCAACGCACCTCACCTTCAGCGATAGATGGTTTCTTTGTTGAAGCAGATTGCAACAAGGACGCGACAGGATTCAAGTCACCCAACGCCAGGCACGGAACGCACGGTTGAGCAGCGCCCCTGCATCATGGTCTCTTCTTCTGCAAGCACCCGCCTTTCATCATCGCAAGCACCTAGTCCCGAATAATCCGCCGATTTGATGATTGCCCCATGCCCTCCCAGGCGTCTAAGCTGATGCGCATCACTTTTGCATCTCGGGGCGACCGAAGACATGGTATCAATTCTTGATGCTTGACTTTGCAATGGCAGAGAATACCGACGGTACAGCAATCCACGGCAGCCGCAGTAGCCGGGCATCACTCCGGCGCCAAGCCCGTCAACTCGGGGTGTGCTCCACTCCGTTCCGGGTCCCCGGGCCCGGGGCATTTGACGCCGGATTCGGGCGCCGGGGCCAGACCGGACAAGGGGCCAACAGGTCCGGTTGAGCATCTCCAGTAGTACGTAAGCAGACCAGCAGTGGGTTTGGCACCCCTATGTATGTCCAATGTGGCTAGAAAACGATAAGAGAATATGGTGAGAGAGAGAGGGGTATTCGGGCGCACGTTCAACGCCATGTTGATGCCAAGGCGATGGCTTCAGAGTGGCGAGCTTTCGTATTCTCAACTGCAATGATGACCTGAATCCCACTTGTCACCTGGACAGCTTCATGACGGACAGCAGCTTGACACACACACACAACCCACTAGTTCCCCGTGTTGTCTAAGTCGTCATTTGCAGACCGACACAGCTTGATTGACAATTTAGATCCCACATTAGGAACCTCCTAATAAAGTTTTCTACTGTTGTCCAGCAATTGACTGGAGACAGGGGAGAGAGTGCAGCGACTACCCCGCGCGTGCCGATCAAGACATCTCAGCTGTCTCGAGACTGTCCAAGAGCAACGACAAGAGTGATCAACATGCTTGAGGGGGGTTGAATCGTTTCGAAACTGCCAGCCTATCGGGGATGCGCCTGTCAACTCCACTCCCCCTGCGGGCCCTCGATGAATAACAAGTTCTCCAAATGGGGCATTACGCAGCCGAGACGAACGCGATTTGTCAATGGCTGGCACTCAAACTAAAAGTATTGTGGTTGTATGCATGGAGAGCATGATCTCCCCCTCTGGTGGAGTGATACAGCAGGACCGGCTCTTTTCTGACGGACGAGGACCCCGCTCGTTTGTGCGGTTTGGGGTTTCTCGGGAAGGGAGCTGGAACTCTGTCCTGGCCCCCTGGGTAAATGCACGAAGGGTGTGAAACACACTCGTCAACGGGGAGCGTCGGGAGGGGAAGTCATGGGAATTGGGTTGGGTTGTGTGGTCACGGGGCCATTGTCTCACTTGGGGAAATCGTTGATGTCAATGGATCACCTCACTCTACCACTCTGATGAGCTGTCGTCGACACGGCCTTGGAAAGGGGAGAGGGAACCACTGCACCGACGTTACATGGTGGATGCAGAAGCAACGCCTGCGGATCGAGATCGGCTCATTCTTCTCGTCCGTCACGTGGTGGTGGTCCTAGAACCTTGTTGCAGTGAAACGTCCAAGGGCCGGCGCATCGACGCCTGTCGAATCAGGGCCAAGCAGGACCCGGCCGATCGTCCCGGCGATAGGCGGGCAGCGCTCGGTCTGTGCCCCTCGCGGCTGAGAATACATTCCGCATCTATCGCTGTGAGGACACTGCTGTGGTTGAGGCGACGCGCCTGTTGAACACGAGTAGTGTGCGATAAGGGGGGGGGGGGGGCGACTGTGATTCAACAACACTGTGAGGGGCCTGTTTGGTAGTCTCAGTTGTCGTGCGGTTAGGTGTACGCCTTGTGTCCCAGGAAGGACACACATAAACCAGCCAGGTGAGTGGCTTGTACACGAGATCCAGGGCTTCACGACATGATCGCCCCGGTGGCAACGCGGAGCTATGTGTTTGGAGTTTGGCCCGGCCGGGAATGCTCCCCAACTCGATATATCCTGCATGCGTGTCGGGACGCAAGCGGTCACCGGCTGAGTTCAGGGCGGCTTCATGATGCTGAGTCTGTGTAGGGGTGTAAGCACCGTCATCGACACACCTTCGTTAGACAAGCTAAGCTGTCCATGGTTAGTCGACAGGCGGGGCAGGATTGCGGCACTGGGACCGACGGCGGGCTTGGCGCCGTGTGGATGGCCGAAGCTCTCACCGTCGTGAGCTTGGTCTAAGGCCGATATACCGGGTTTGGTGGAGAAGAGGACCGTTTGTGCTTGCCACACTTGCGCAGAGCATGGTGGTATTTTTGGCAAGGGCAGGGGATATGCGGTGCTCGGCGGTGGTGTTGGGATGGGTCGAGAACCTGGATGAAGCCGTTGGAGAGATTCGCGCAGATACCACCTCTGCATGCCTCACTGCTGACTTTGCCGGGCAGCACAACCAGTAGTACCCCGAGAGCCACACGCTCGCATGCGGCGTGCAGGCAATGCTACCCAGCATGCAGCTCGCGAGCCCGGGAAAGCTGCGAATTAGAGCGGTGACTGCGGTCCCGTCCAATACCCGGACCTTCGTTGTCCCCTACTTTCTGCATTCCCAAGCTTGGCGAGGCGTCGGTAGGAGTGCCCAGGGCTCCTGATGATTGGGTTCTCACCGCAGCTTCTGGGCGTTGGAGAACCTGGGCCAAATGTGACCTTGACGCGAGGGGGGACACTCGGTGCCAATGCAAGCCTTCAGTCCCTCACTGGGCCTCCCAGTTGACGTGCTGCGGCCTGTTTGGAGGGGATGGATGGGACGCACAGGGGTGACCCAGTTTGCCGGTGTCTTCTCCTCAGTTATGTGTGCGCGTCCGGGGAGATCCAGACTTTCGTCTGATCGATCGCTGGCAACAGCGTCATCGTATCGGGCGATGATCTCGGGAGGGTGAGGTCACGTTGTGGCTTGAGCCGATGCGAGTCAGGGTCCGAGGGACGAGCGCGGGGCAAAGTGAAGATACAATACAGAAGAGAGGGAAGTGGAGGGAAAACAGCGGCTGCGGATGTATGGAGGGGTCCTATATTGCCGCGGCTGCCTTTCCTAGACTTGGTGGCGCGCATCAGTTGTCGAGTCTCGCACCAAACGCTGTCAAATCCAGGCCGTGGCGTCCTGCAAGTGCAAGTTAGCTGTGTCATAGACATCCCCAAGGGGCATCTCGTGCGACTGAGAGCCATGCAGGAGGGCGACCAGCTAACGAGCGGCTTGATAGGTCTGTTTGCTCGGGGCGCTGCGGTTGAAGTTGGGGGAAGGTCACGTTGGACTTGGAATCGACGATCCGTCGCTCAGCTCAGCCCAGAGCACCCCACCTAGGAACACCAACCCTTGATGGTTTGACGCACTGATGGGCAAGAGTGGATGGGAAAAGGGAATAGTTGAAGTGAAAGAGAAAAAAAAGGAAGGAGATTAGAAAAGAGTATGTGAAAACAAGAGTAAACAAATCAGTGAAGAGGCAAGCAAAGGAAGAAAGAGCAGAGGTACTGAGAAGAACGAAACTCCCCGCTCTCCCATGGAATCGTTTTCGAAGACTTGAGCCCAATCAGAGAGGCGACAGCGGTGGGATGCGAGACAAGAGCCGTTGCACTTTCCCCTCTTGGCATTTTGTTTCTCTGGTTCCTTCCTCTCCCTTCTGATGTTTTCCCACAGCCCAGGCCCGAATGTTCCGGAAAAGGTGACTGAGTCCAAAACCTTCTCGACTTCCATTTCGCTTGGCCGCGCGATCCTGCTGGAAAGAGCAAACGAGACGGGCATGGGCTCACCAAGTCGTGCGACCTTGGTTCCGGAACATCCGCTAGCACGTTCTGGGTAGCACTACCAGGCACACCCTCGAGCCCGCAGCTGGCGCATTTCTGATTGGGCTGATCCGGGACTTCCCCGCTTTCAACGGCACCCCACGACGCGAGCGCCGAGCACGATTCGAAAGAAGCCAAGAGAAAGCGGGCCACAGCGGGCCACAGTGTGATTCGCCTTTGTGCACCGGTTGAACTCACGTTGTCCCGTGTCGGATTCCGCTCCCTCGCCAGTCTTTGGACGGAAAGGCAGACGAGGCCTGTTTATCATCGCCATCAGCTGTGTTTGGTGTGAAGCGCAGCCAGCAAGACGACCAGACGATTATTTTGATTGATAATCTTTTTTGACGATTTTGCTGAAAGCTGTTGGCTGCCTGGCCACTGCTGCGGCAGATCTGGCGCCTTCCACTGTCCCGCCTGCTTCCTCCCTCCCACTGAGACGAGCTTCCAGTTGAAGCGCGGAGCTGAACAAAGAAATCCCCACTTAAACTTTGGCGTCCCGGAACAACAAAACCCACCCACCACGTCGACGACGACACCACCACCACCGCTAGGCATATCGTTGCCCTGGTGCCGGTGACACTCTCCTGTGGCCGTCCTGCCCACGCTGTCCCGAAATTGTCGAGCCCCGACGAGCTGCCGCCCTGCAGTCGCCCCGCGTTGCTTCGACCGTTTCCGACGCCGCAAGCACACCATCAGGCACCGACTGCGGCCAATAACACCTCGGGTGCCCGTCGGCGAGAGACTGCCCCTCCGAGCCCTGCGCGCGACCGACGCCGCCTCTTGGGTGCACAGAGGCCCTCGCCGTCATCGATGCCTGTGTAGCGACCGACCGGCGCTCCCCGATTGCACAGACCCTTCGACCTGCCCTCCGACGTCGACAGCGGGACATCACCTGAACCGCGCCGCATTATGTCTCAGGCTTGTGCTGGACTCTAGCTTCTGGCAGCTTGGCCAGAACACCCCTGGCTGGTTCCATTTGGACCTCCAGACCACCTACCTGCCTGTCCCTGCTCGAGACCCACGGCTCCTCCGTCGTGCCCCGCGTCGAGAGAGCGCCTTGACTAGGACCTCAGTGTTTGCGCCCCGGTGCAAATGCTATCGAAAGAACTGGGCGCTGGAACAGTCAATACATCACAATGGAGGAAGAAACCGTCATCACGCCCAACATGCTCGCCCCACCGGCCGTGGCCTCGCTCAGGGCCGGCGCCGGCCCAATGGAGCGGTCGCTCAGCGCCGACATCCGAGAGGAGAGGGAGGAGCTCCGAGAGGCCGCTGAGCAGACCTTGAACGTCATCCTGGATCTCAACATTGACGGGACCATCCGCTGGGTCAGTCCGTCATGGGTTGACGTGATCGGGACCCAGCCAGATTCCGTCGTCGGTACCCCTATCGCCCAGCTCATTGTCAGCGACAACCCCGGCATCTTCTCAGCAGTGGCCGAGAGCATGACGCAGGATGACAGCCGGAGCCAGTTCATCCGTTTCGCCGTCCAGCTGGGCCCTCTATCCAAGCTCTTGCCGCTCGAGATGCTCCAGGAACCCGAGGAACCCGCGCAGCCCGTCCTGGTCGACCTGGAGGCCCAAGGCATCATGGTCTACAGCGGGGCGTCCGGCGGGGAAAGCCATGTAAGTTACTTCTAGGAGGCCGTACAAGAGACACTAGATGCTGATGCGAGATTCCAGACCATGTGGATGATCCGGCCATGGGTTGCGCCGCGCGAGATCAAGATTGACCTGCCCACAGTAATCGTTGACTCCCTGGGATCCGGCGCCGAAGTACTCGCAAGCTATCTCACTTTGCTCGCCGAGTCGGGCCTCGATGACCCATCACAACACCCTCCACCGCCGCCCGTCCTGTGCCGGATATGTGAGCGCCAGATTTCGCCGTGGTGGTTTGAGAAGCACACGGATCTGTGCTTGCAGGAGCATCGCGCTGAGATGGACGTCCAGATGTCCCAGGAAGGCCTGACAGAGCACCGGCATGCAATCGTCAAGGTGCTCGACGCGCTCGAGGCACGGCATAGCCGGTCGTTGGCGGGGGGCGATCAGACAAACTTGCCCGTCGCCGAATACAAGGGTCTGGCGATCGGCCCGCCGACCTCGGTCAACTCATCTCCGGGAAACTCGTCCCCTGTTCCCGGTGCGGTCCCGGGTCGGTCGCGCGAGCGATCTTCCGGGTTCGGACACGCACGGGCTAGGTCCTTTGCCATCCGTAGACCGCAGGCGAGGATAGTCGAGCTGCTGCTGGACCTATGCGACACGGCCATTGAGATCAGCACCCCCGCCATCAAGGAGTCGTCCCACGCCCCTGGCGAGTTCCGCACGCAGTCGCCGCAGTCTGAAAACCGGATCACGCAGGTGATACAGTGGGAGACTCCGGGCACGAACACCTTGGAGCAGGAGCAAGGCCTCGCGCTGCTCTGTGCCGACACGGAGAAGGCGGCCAAGGAAAAGGTCGAGGCCGTCTACCGTCATCGGAGGATCCTCGAGTATTCTGAGCGGATCCGGATTGAGTTCGCCTACATGGTCCAGGACTGCATCGACGCTGCCATGCGCAAGGCTGCCAAGATTGCCGCGGGCCGTCTCAGCGACTCCACCGACGACGAGGAGATCGAGCTTGAAGCGCCGCCTGTGACGGAAGAAGGCATCTTCGCCGGATCCTTCGATGCGCCCTCCACCTTGGCATTGGCGTTGCAGAACGCCGATATCAACGAGGATCCTGACAAGCGCCGGCTCTCGCTGGCGCTACATTCTCCCAGGTCAAGCAGCCCCAAGGAATGCCCGACGCCCCGTTCCAACCGTGGCCCTGTCGGGAGTCTGACGGGCGCCAGTCAATCTCGCAGGGAGTCCATGATCTTCGAGAGCGATGCTGGGGATAGTGACGGCAGCCTCCGGTCTTCGTCCGTGGCCTCGAGGGCTCCCCCGCGGATAGACTCCCCCATGTCCGAGTTTGGCGATCTCCGCCGGCAGGCGAGCTCTCGACAACACCACCGCAGAAGCTTGATCCTTCCAGGTGCCGTGTCGCCGAGGAGACAAGAGTCGCCCTCGAGAAGCGGGCAGCCATCGTCCCCGCTCCGGATTCACAAGCCGCGAGGGCTCCCGTTCCCGTCCGAGGCCATGTCTCCCGAAGCGTCGCCGATGCTCCCAAGCAGCGAATTCACATCGCCTAGCATCTCGCACACCTACCACCACCATAGGAGGCAATCTTCAGCTGCGGTTTCTTCGGCGCTCGGAGAGCTCGGAGTCAAGCCCCCACCTTCCCCTCGGCTGAGCGCTGTCGTTGGCGGTCCGCAGGCGAAGGCCGTCCCTCCCTCGATCAAAGACTTTGAGATCATCAAGCCTATCAGCAAGGGCGCGTTCGGCAGCGTCTACTTGTCAAAGAAGAAGTCGACGGGGGAGTATTTCGCCATCAAGGTGCTGAAGAAAGCGGACATGGTCGCCAAGAACCAGGTCACCAACGTCAAGGCCGAACGCGCCATCATGATGTGGCAAGGCGAGAGCGACTTTGTCGCGAAGCTGTACTGGACCTTCTCGAGCAAGGACTATCTCTACCTGGTGATGGAGTACCTCAACGGAGGCGACTGCGCCTCTTTGATCAAGGTGCTAGGCGGCCTTCCCGAGGACTGGGTCAAGAAGTACCTGGGAGAAGTCATCCTGGGCGTCGAGCACCTGCACAGCCGGGGCATCGTTCACCGAGACCTCAAGCCCGACAACCTCCTGATCGACCAAAAGGGACACTTGAAGCTGACCGACTTTGGTCTGTCGCGGATGGGACTGATTGGGCGCCAAAAGCGGGCGCTGAACAGTGGTGCTGATGCCGCACCCGACCTCCTCAAGCAGGGCCCGTTCGCTCGATCCACCTCGATCGCCTCGTCCCGGTCCACCTCGATGGACCTCCACGGCCGAAGTCACTCTCCTGGTTCCACCCCACAGATGACGCCGAGCGACTACGGGATGAGCTTGGGCCAGCCGTCGTACTTCAACCTCGGAGCGTTCTCTCAGGAACCGCGTCGTGTCTCGACACAACGGAGCGATAGTGGCGGCAGCGAGACGTTGACACAGATGCTCGGAGGCTTGTCTCTGAATGACCCGCATGTGAACTATTCGCAGGCCATCCTGTCTCCGGCCGAGGGCAGCGAGGCCGAGGTTGCCGACTCGCCGGACCTCGCCTCGCTTTCCCACACGAACACGCACACCAGCACCGAGTCCAACAACAGGGGGACCCCGCCGCAGCCGGCCATGCCGCCGCCCAACTGGGCCCTGTTCGACCCCGAGGACACGAACCGTCGATTCGTCGGCACGCCTGACTACCTGGCTCCCGAGACGATCAAGGGCGAACCGCAAGATGAGACGAGCGATTGGTGGTCCGTCGGATGCATCATGTACGAGTTCCTGTACGGCATCCCTCCGTTCCATGCAAGCGAGGCAGACAAAGTCTTCGAGAACATCCTGGCCCGCAGGCTTCATTGGCCCGACGAGAGTGAGGACGAGGTCTCCCCCGAAGCCAAGGACCTCATCCACAAGTTGCTCTGCTCCGATCCCCGGCAGCGGCTGGGTGCTAACCGCGAGGAGAAGTTCCAATCCGGGGGCGAGGAGATTCGCAACCACCCCTGGTTTAGCGAGGTGAACTGGGACACGCTCCTTCAGGACGAGGCTCAGTTTGTCCCGCAGCCTGAGAATCCCGAGGACACGGAGTATTTTGACGCTCGCGGCGCCACCCTCCAAGCGTTTGCTGAGGAGATGGAAGACCAGCACTCGCCGCCCGTGACCGCGCCTCCCGCCGATTACCACGATCGCCCGCACGATGCGCTGTCCCGCGTTAGGGCTCAGGTCAACTCGATGAAGCGGGGCCTCATGCCTTTGCATATCCCCCCGCATGTCCGGGATCTGAAGAGCAGGCGGCTGAGCGAGCCGGTTGCAACGGATGACTTTGGAAACTTCTCATTCAAAAATTTGCCGGTCCTCGAGAAGGCGAACAAGGACGTGATCCAGAAGCTTCGCGCCGAAGCCATCGCGGCTCAGAGCAAACCCATCAGTCCTGGCGGCTTGGGCAGTCTCACCTCGCCAGGGCCGACTCTCGAGGGCAGCCCCATCATCACGAATCCGGTCCAGAGAACACTATCCAATGCCAAGGCATCGCATAGGCCACAGTCCCCGTCCGGGGTCAGCCACGCCAACTCGTCTCCCAGCCGAGCTTCTCAGCCGTCGTCCCCGTTGTTGGTCTCCTTCGTCGCCGGCCCCGGGACCGAGGGTCGACGGAAGGCATCGAGCAATTCGTCGAGTCTCTCACAGCCCTCAGGGAACTCATTGCAACCCGGAACCTTCTTCGAGGTGCCCCGCGTCCCGCCTAGTCTGCAGAAAGCGGCCACCACCATCGCCGCCACTTCGGCACCCATCAAATGCCGGGGAGGCGCACCTGCTCCGCTGGCGCTCTCGCCTCAAAAAGCTGTGCCAAACCACGTCATGTCTACGCCGCGACACAGCAGCAGCTCATCCGGAGGCCGTTCCCGCTCGCTGACGGTCGGCTCGCAAGAGGGCAGCCCGGTCATGACGGACGTGCTAGCCGCTCACCACAGGAACCGCCGCAGCCAGGTCTTTGACATGTCGCCGTCGTCCTCGGACAACGAAGGCGACAAGGCGAATGCACTGCTCAGAGTCCAGCGGCGTCGCCAGAGCTCGAGGCGCATGTCATACATCGCGGCAGGAGATGGGCCCATGTTCCGTCCTCTGGACGTGCTCATTTGCGATGACCATCCCGTCTCTCGGATGGTGATGGAGAAGCTGCTCGAGAAGTTGCGGTGTCGCACAATCTCGGCGGCGACGGGCAGCGAAGCGATCCGGTATGCCATGAGCGACATCAAGTTTGACATCATGTTCTTGGAGTTCCGGCTCCCGCAGCTCTCGGGGTCGGATGTTGCTCGCATGATCCGCGACACCAAGCACACCAACACGCACACCCCGATGGTCGCCATCACGTCGTACCTCAAGGAGCTGCCGGCGCCGCAGTACTTTGACTCGCTCGTCGAGAAGCCAATCAGCTCGTCCAAGCTAACCGAGGTGCTGAGCACGCTTTGCCACTGGAAGGCCCCAGCACCAGGCCAGACCAACTCGCTGTCCCTGACGCTAGCACACCCCGTCCCGTCCGGCCTGCGGCAAGAGAGTCTGCGGCTCGAGGACAGCCCCACGTCGGCCTCGTCCGGCTACGCGATGCGATCCGGCAGCAGCTTCCGCGAGGACTCGATCAGCTCCAGCCTCTTTGGCGATTCCGAGTCGGTCGCAACCGACGATATTCCTGTTCTCATCAGCAGAAAGGCGACGGGCGACTGGGGGGACGAAGGCGGACTCGGCATCTCGGGCCCGGACGAGCTCGTCTTGGACACCGGCGCCACGACCACCACCCACCCGACCCT
>Ga0247824_10001695_pt1 | contig 12143 bp, 10 predicted proteins | sample 13C_PalmiticAcid_FD_194412 | JGI IMG/M metagenome (GOLD analysis project Ga0247824, IMG submission 194412) | Soil microbial communities from agricultural site in Penn Yan, New York, United States - 13C_PalmiticAcid_Day48 | ecosystem: Environmental > Terrestrial > Soil > Agricultural land...
GGGGGGGGATGGGAGGGAGTGTGGGTAGAGGAAGAGCACCTAGATCGGTGTTTTGGAGCCGGGTGTTTGGGTGCAGGCGGTGGTTTTAAGGGTATTAAGGGAATTTTAATGAATGTGTTTTGAACCTGGTTTTATGGGATATGCAGTTGTGGATTGTGAGGACTGATGCAGTGTGTTGTGAGGTCTGATGCAGTGTGTTGCGAGGTCTGATGCAGTGTGTTGCGAGGTCTGATGCAGTGTGTTGCGAGGTCTGATGCAGTGTGTTGCGAGGTCAGCGTCATATGCGGACTTCCCTCCCAGTTTTGGTTCACACAGTGGACTGTCGGCAGCCGTCACACGAGGCGCAAAGACAGCGAGCGTGCGAGCGATGTGGTTTGAGAAAGATGGCACTCGTCAACTCCAACCCCAGCGTTTTTGAGAAGCTGAGAGCTGTCTGCAACATGATGGCTGCCCGTGAGGGAAGCGACGCATGCACAACCCGGAGCCTCATTAGTCCGAGTCCTCCGACTCCGAATATGTATCAGAGTTCGATTCGTCCTTCTTTTTCTTCTGTCTCTTGAAGAGCTTGCCGAGGCGTTTGACCCGTTTTACCTTCTTCAACCGGCGCCGCCGCTTCGGTTCTCGGACGAACCAGATCAGGTACCCGGCGAAGCCGTACGTGGTGCCGGCGACCAGGAGGAGGGTGACGACGAAGGATATTTTCTGGTTGGGGTCATCCCAGCTGAAGAGCTCGAGCGCGTACAGAGCCTGGTGGCTGTCAGTTAGCGGGGGACGACGTGATTCTTGAGGGAATATTGGAAGTACAGAAGGAGACATGGGAATGCACTCACAGCAACGAAACTCAGGGGAAGGTAGAAGATGGTGACGACTGTAAACACCAGAATGTAGTGGTTGAGTTGCTTCGACTTGGTGGCTTCGCTCACGGCGGTGGCTGTAAAGAGCTGTTGGCGGTTGCGTAAGCACTTCTCACCGAGACACTTGGGCGGCGGCTTCTTACGCCTTCTCGCAAGGTTTTGACTTCCTCTTGCATCCTGTTGATGCGGGCGAACAACTTATCAGCAAATTTCCGCTGGGTAGACGTCAGAGATTCCCAGTTCTGTCGAAAGACTTCAAGAACCGCTGCTTGAGCATCGAGGTCGTCGGGCAAAAACGAGGCCTGCGGATCCTTCTTCTTTTCCTCGGGCGAGAGGTGCTTCGATTCAATGTGTTGCTTGAGGGCGTGCAAGTCGTCGATGCTCTCTTGGATCCAGGCAGAAGCGAAACGTAGCATCTGCGATATGAAGAAGTACAGTTCTGAGACGGCCAGGTCTGAATCGTCATACATGATTTTGCGCCTTGTTTTGCGGGATAGAATATCTTTGAACTGCAGAGGAGAGTGAGTCAGAATCAAAGCACTGTGGAAGACCACACCTTCACAAGCCTGTTGCCCTGCACGGGTGCCTTACATTGACTCTGAGGTCCGACTTAAACTCCGCCAGTGTGTAGAGCCACCCCTCAAACCACAGGGAAAGTAGTCCATGGAGTCTGAAGGCGAAAGCCGAGATGGCGGTTAGCCGAATCGAAGGTCGAATATTTGCGTCTGACCAAAGTCGCTCGGAGTCCAGAGCTCCCAGATCGCCCTCAAAGCCGGCCGCCCAAAAGGAGATCCCAAAATCTCCGAGTACTACTTGTGAAAAGACTGGGAGATCCATGTTGAAGGTGGTGCGAACAGCAACTGAAATGCGTTTCTCGCAAACAAACAAACGACCCAGAATGTTTGAGCTGTGAATCGATCCAATATCTCGGTTCAACATGGACGCAGAACTCGGCCGCCCGCGTGATGCGCTCATGAGTCGCAGATGGTAGTGGAAGGTTTGACGAGAGCCTCTATGGGTGGGAAATTTTAGAACCTCCGGGTCGAGATAGAAGACGTGCCAGGCGTCCCAGTAGCTCTTGTAAAGGCCCAGGAATGTTCTGAGTGGCTCCATGGGGTAAGCCCAGCCTGAGTTTTGCCAGTCGGAATTGGCAAATTCGGAATCAAGCAGCTGGCAGAGGGCGACGGAGAGGGTTGACAGATTGGACTTGCGGTCAATTTGGAAGATCCTACCCACGTGGTCATCCAGGTGGTCTTCAAGTCAGCGAGCGCCCGTTCTGGCCCACACCACAGCACCTACACCGTGCCGCTTATTGCTGCAGCCGGGGCTTCAGCTCATCCACTTACCATTCCTTTCCGAATCGTTGCCCGGCCCAGAGTGGGGTGGGCTTCTGCGTCTTGTCGCTGATGAACTGTTTACGGCGTTGGTCACCAAACACCGAAAACGTACCTCCTCCAGAGGGATCAAGATCTATAGGTACTTACTATGTGGTCCGAGAATGAATTGCCGGGTCTGGGACTATCACCGTTTTGAGCAGGCCCTTCCCCTGAACCCGAGTCCAGAGCGCAGAGATAGCCCTCTGCAGTGTAGCCATACTCCCTCACATTTTTTGATATTGGCCCGTCCAGGGACCAATCCACGAGAGGCTGCAATCCCGTTCCAGACAGTGACTGGTGTTGTGGCCAGATCTTCATTTTGGGCAACGGGACCCTAACGCCCGAGTATGTTTGCAATTCTAGCAACATGAGGTCCAGCGTGTGCTCGTCCGGAACAAAAGCCGTGCGTTGTTGGATTGTGATTGTTTCGTCGTAACCTTCATCCTTCGGTTGGACGAGCTTGGGATCAAACTTGGGTTCCGGAACTCGTTCGCCATTGGAAGTTGGTATGTCTACATTGAAGCGTTGAGCTGCCGCTTGCAGGACGGCGCGCAGGTGAGCAATGTCTTCCGCCAGCCCTACGTCCTGAGCAGATGTAGAACTCATGGTGCCGGTTGATCCGGACATGCGGGTTTGTAGCGCTGGGCCCTTGGCTCTTGGTACCTAGCTTGGCGCAAGAGTACCAACAGAGCAGGTAGGTCGGGGAAGGAGTTGATAAACGAGGGGATGACAATCATAAAAAGTCAAGTTGCAAGATTAAACTCAGCTTTGCGCGGGGATGAATACCTCCGTCGCTTACTAGTAACTGTTCAGTTGCGCCTCATGCAGCTGGCCAATAGAAGACGCAGAATAATGGATGCCCAAGACCAATGCGCTGGCAGACGAGGCCCTCCGTTTCTTGATAAGGCTAGACAACTTTCCACTGCCTGTTCCCCAAAGACTCAATATCTGATTCGGTCAAAGTTATCGCTGCTGCAACCTGGTGACAGTGACCTGATCACAGCCCAACTAGACTTGACAAGCTCCTTCGCTGGACAGGTATGCCCGATCACAGCTATGAAACATAATAGGGTCTCTCATTTGTAACTGTCATCTAACTGGCGCCTTCCCGCTTTTCTCTTTGATCCAACAATGCTTCAACGCCCAATCTGATTTCACAAGCGCTCTTCCCAAGTTTCCTGCACTAACACAGCTTATATCAATTTCTGGATGTTGCAACAACTATGGACATAGATATCTGGTAGTGCCCTCTTGACGCCATGTAGCATCCATATGTGGGAAGAGCTGGAGACTTAATCCAGAGTGTTCAAACCTGCGAAGTATTAATCGTCTCCCGATGCGCTTGGCAGACCACCTACAATGTTGATGTTGACGCTTTGTTGGAGATAGGATAAACCCCCCTACACTATACACGGAAGACAGCCCAAATATCATTCAACTGGAATGCCATTATCTTGTTTCGGAACCACCCTACAAGAACCGCACTGCTCAAATACCCACCTCACACCCAAATCCACTCTCACGACCAAGCAAGTCCCTCCTCCTTCCATCCCCGACAAAAACCCCCATCCACCCGCGAACCACATTGCACAGTCACACAACCATGGAAAACAAGCTTTGCTCCCACGCACGTCCCTGTCTCAGCATGTCTCACCCGTCCAACGTCAGTCTCACCCACAACCACTCTGCGCCCGCTAACCCCTGCGTGCTACTCGCCGATCCTCTGATCCTCACCGCATGGCCATGACCCGGACGACACCACGATCGGCGGCGAGAGTCTCGGATCGAACGGCGTGGCGTGAGTCTTGTTTTGGTCTTTTACATCGTCCTACGTAAGGTACGTTTTCCTGTGCGAGTGGTTGCACCGCGATCTCAGCTTGTGGTCTACGACGGACGGTTCCATCTTCAAATGTCACACCGGCATGGCTGATGGGGTGTTCCGGGCGTGGCCTGGCCGGTGAGGTAGGCCCATGGGGACTTGGACTTGTGACGGTGGGATCGTGTGCTTTGTTGTGCTATGGTTGGGATTCGAGGATGGCGTGTGAGTATGAGGAAATTGAATCGACGAGAAGGCTGATGAAGAGCTTGAGGAGAGAAATAAAAGGGAGAGGGGCGTGTGGTGGTTGGAAGAATGCGACTAGGAGGAGGAGGAAAAGGACGTCGTGTTAGAGCAAGGGAGCCACCCCCAGACCAGGCTCTGCTCCAGCCAATGACACGACGGCGAGCCCTGTCTATCCCGTCGATGGACGGACACAGCATGGAGAGACGGAGAGAAGTCCAGTCCCTTTCGAGTGACTTCTTGGCGACCACGCCCAGGCGCGCGGCCCGCGCCCCGTCGATGATGTACATGCCATGCCAGACTTGCTTAGGGGGTACCTGCCGGTGTCTCTGGTGGATCATCCGCCACGCGAGTCCAAGCTTCTTGTGAGGAGTGGTTCGTTTTGGGCCTGCGGGATGTGGAGGAGCGCGGGCTCTCCCGTCTGGGCGCGGGTTGCCGAAGTGGTCAATCTCTGCAGCCCATTTGTGTTATAGTGGTTGCAGGCGTCCCGTCCTTTCGAGACGGTTTTGATTGCCAGAGCAACACCACGGACGCAGGAGTTCAGGTTCTGTGCTGACCCGTTCCCGACGTCCACTGCACACATGCATCGTATTGCCGTCCCGAAAGTCCCCCTTCGCCCGACGCTGGCCACACGGTGGCTGTTGTTTTCCAGCCAGACAGGTAGATACCGGGAATACCCACGATCTGTGGCAAAGAAATGAGGCCTCCCACTCGAAGTTTTTCGCAACACTTGCATTGCTGGGAGACGTTGGAAAGTTACACTCGGCCATCGTCGGATGCAGGTTACGGGCTTTTCTTGGTGAGACAGTGAGCCTGAGCCGCTGCCAAGAAGTCCCGAGTCGGCGGATGTCGGGGGATCGGCAGATGCCACAAGTGTCTTTGAGGCCCCGAGACGGATTGCCGGCTGGACGGGGAAACGGGGGAACGGGGTAACGGGGGCACGTCCCACACGACTGATGTCAGCGGGGGAGGCCAGGGAAGGGAGAAACCGGAAGAACGTTGAAGCTGCCTCACCCCGGGGCGTGGGCTTTGTCGAGAGGGTGGATATGGGTCTCGAATTCTGTTCTCGGGACATCTCTTGGCGATGTCGAGAGCCTGGATCCTCTTGGTTCTGTTCTTGTGTTCAGCTCGGCGTCGAGACGCTAGCACGCAAGCTGGAGTGGGCGGCAGCTGGACCAACTTGGCGACTATCCGGCGCCAGTCCGTGGCTGTGAATAACTTCAAGATAAACCTCCTGACGTGTGAGGATTTCCGCCATTGTCATGCACGACGTTGCTGTCTGGACCAGTCAGCCCCTATCCTTTGCAAACAGACCTCCGAATCCAGACCCAGCTCTCCCCTTACCGCTGTTTTCGTCCGCGTGACTCTGCTGGGTTTTGGTGATTTTGGATTGCGCCGCGCATTGCCGTGTTCAGTTCCGTCGGCCAATCATTTTACACCAAATTGTGGCAATCACATGCGGAAGAGGGACCCGGTCGAGCGCCCACAAAGGTCATGCTGCTGCCCAGTTACGTAAGGGTCCAGGCCCAGGTCTCCAGGGCTGATGTCACGCTTAACAAAAGGCACTGCCGAGCATTCTGTCCGGCGCTGAGAAACCTTGGTAATCCTGTTTCCCGGGAAGTTGAGCCGAGCCCAACGTTGGCGGCTGGATCTTGAGCATGTCGCATCGCATCTGACTCCTGGTTTTCTTGTCGGCGCTCCTGTGCAATGTCCAATTCGCGACCCGGATCCATTGTACCGATGGGTCGGGCAATCTCGGAGCCGGTGTTGGTGCGTGGTGATTCGCTGCTGCCCCTCAGTGGCCCATGACGGAATGCCGTCGGCAACAAAACTGGCATTCGGTGAGTGGTGGGGCATCCAGGTGTGTGAGATGGCGGGGTTCTTCCGTGAATTGCGGGAGTCGTCGATCTGCGTGTACCTGAATTCGGGTGCCGTTGCAAAATCCGCAGTCTGCCGGGACGGGAGTTGAAACACGGAAGGCATTTGCCTGGGCGGCCTGGTGTTCTCCATCACCCATCCCCCAGTTTGGTGTGGTTTCGACTCCTTGGGGCAATTCGCGGGGAAGGCGCTCTCTGGTCCGTCGGCATTGGGCTTAGCGGCGATCCGAGCCTTGTCACCCGTCGAGGAGAGTTTTCAACATGCGGGGAAGTCTTTTCTGGCCTTCGAGAACACGGAGGCCAGGGCACGGGAGAACCAGGTTGCCAAGATCTGGGCATCCCAGGCTCCCTGGCAGTTGGGGCTGGAGCGGGAGTCACCGTATCACCGTCACCACCGGTCATCCTCTCGGCGCTCAAGCGAGGAGCGTCGCAAGAGGACGTCCTGTGATGCAGGTGCCTGCGACATGCTGTGGCAGCGGGTCGACACGGCGGGAGCGACTGCATGGCGTGGGAGGAACGCCGTCCAATCGCATCGACCCGAGTTGAGCCCCTTCAACATCAGCCCTGTCTCTGTCTGGAGGAACGCACACCCCCCTGAAGTTTCGAAAACAATTCAACCCTTGCGGATGCTCAAAAATAGCCAGGGAAATGAGGAACCACGACACACGTGCCGCGATGGTTTTGCAGGGCGTTCGGTGCAGCAAGTCATGTGCCATGCTCAGCCTCTGGTTGACCCGCTGGGAATTTGAAGTTATCGTGGTAGAGATCCACTTCCCATTTTGGGCACTGAAACCAACATCTCGGATTGCCAGTCCCTGGTTTTCCCGGCCGTCCACAGGGCCATTCTAGGAAACGGAGCCGAAGGAAGAGGGGCACAAGATGGCCAGGCACAGAAATTGCATCTCAGCCTGACGGAACCAGGGTCGGGACGGGGTTGCGTCCGTTTGTGGCTCTTTTTTTGCTGCACCGTGGAAGGAGCACTGGAACGGAAACAGCACCCGATCCCAAGACGGCACGGCGGCTTTGTTTGGGTCGGGGGCAGCTGCAGCAACGAGCCGGAAGGGGCGAGATATGACCAAAAGATAACCACGATTAGCGCTGCTGCAGTGTCTGCACCGCCGCTGACTGTCCAAACACAGTCTCGGATCGAGTCGCAGCTCCAGCGCAACAAACGCGATGATGCAGCAACGGTGCTAGTTGCATCCCAATCCGACCCAATTCGAGCATCGCAGCCTATTGAAACTGGGCATCGCCGTGGTCTCTCCCGAACGGCGACAGGGGTGCGATTGCGGCGCTCCGGAAACAATTCGTGGACCAGCGGCCCAATCACCGCCAGCCCGAATCGTCACCCACTTGCACCCGGCCCCCGTCCTCCCAGTCCCGGCCTGGAAGCACGTCAAGGTCTTGGTGGAATGCTGTCGTCACTGCCCATTGGCCCTGGTCGCCTTCTCGGCCCCACGGCTTTATATATTCGCACTCCTCTGCCTCGGGTCCGGCAGGACTGTCGACCTCTAGCTATCAGCACTTCCCGGTCACCAAGCCTAGTCTCCCCTGTCTTCCCCAGCAGAAAGTGGATTGTCCTCCAGCCCACATTGCCGAACTGGTCTCAACTCCCGCAGCCCCTGTCAGCACACGCCCCAAAGCCACCCGATATCAAGCGACGCAAAAAGCACTTAAGAACCATGAAGGACCCCGTCGCCAGAACCGATTCTCCCTACACCGATCCCTCCGTCAAAGGCCCTCGTAGCCAACTTCTTACTCAAGGACCCGCCTCTCGCACCGCCAACAGTAGGTCGTCCTCCGCGGCGAGCCATCTGGCCGCCCACTGGTCTCGTTGGGATGAACGTTGCTAACCTCGGCCTCGCCTGCAGTGCTCGCCAACACAGTCAACAAGACCGGCCTCCACCCCGGTGGTATCGCGTAAGTGCCGACTCGCTCCGAGTTTCTCAGTTTACTGGGCCGTTCTAACAAGACAATACAGCCCCCACCGTGAACACACTGAGCTTGGTATGCGCTCCCGAAGCAGCTTCGACTCGTCCGGTTTCTCGTGTTTGCCGGTTTCTAACCACATGATACAGAGGAGGAGCTCCACGAAAAGGCTCACATCGACTATGACCGCGTCGCTATTGTGAGTAGACTCGGGTCTTCGGGAGCCCACCAACACCCTCAGCTGACCGCGATCCTCTCCTAGATCCCCAACCCTTCAGTCGCTGCCCTCTACGAGGATGCGTTGGTGTACGAGACCGGCACTGCCGTCGCATCAAGCGGCGCCCTGACCGCCTACTCCGGCAAGAAGACTGGCCGGTCACCACTCGACAAGCGCATTGTTAAGGAGCCAACATCAGAAAACGACATCTGGTGGGGACCCGTCAACAAGCCCATGGACCCTGAGGTAAGACACGAGTTGCATTCCAGCCATTTCTTTCCCTCTGTTACACCCCGAACCGGCAGCCCGCGGCTAGCCGTTGGTCGCTTTCGTCTCTTGGTCACGAGGGCAGCGAACATGATCTCTCCCGCCAGCTCCGTTTGGAACCCCAGCCAAAATCTGGCCCAATTGCCTCAGGACGTCATTATCCTTGGCATTGCGCGCATCGCACGAGCGATCGGGCGTCCGGAGGCCGCGGCAGTCACTTGCGCGATGGGCGGCGACATCATTGTTGTGTCGTGGGGTGCAGAGCTTTGCCGCTTCTGCCGAGGCCTGCCGCGCCCCTGTCGTTGTCGTCATTCCCTGCATCCCCTCGTCCCAAACCCGCCCCACACTCGATAGCCGAGTCTCCATCCCGCTCCCCCGGCCCCCCGCAAACACCCACAAATCACGTGAATACCCTGATCTCGACCACTAGCCGCTAACCACACGTGATTCGAACAGGTCTGGAAGATCAACCGCGAGCGTGCTGTCGACTACCTCAACACCAGGAATCGCATCTACGTCGTCGATGGCTATGCCGGCTGGGACGAGAAGTACCGCATCAAGGTGCGCGTCGTCTGCGCGCGCGCCTACCACGCTCTCTTCATGCGCAACATGCTCATCCGCCCGCCGCGCGAGGAGCTCGAGCATTTCCAGCCCGACTACACCATCTACAACGCTGGTCGCTTCCCCGCCAACCGCTACACCGAGGGCATGACTTCGGCCACTTCGGTCGCCATCAACTTTGCCGAGAAGGAGATGGTCATCCTCGGTACCGAGTACGCCGGCGAGATGAAGAAGGGTGTCTTCACCGTCATGTTCTACGAGGGCCCCATCAAGCACAACATCCTGACTCTGCACTCGTCCGCCAACGAGGGCAAGAACGGCGACGTCACCCTCTTCTTCGGCCTGTCGGGCACCGGCAAGACCACCCTGTCGGCCGACCCCAACCGCATGCTGATCGGCGACGACGAGCACTGCTGGAGCGACCGCGGCGTCTTCAACATTGAGGGCGGCTGCTACGCCAAGACGATCGGTCTCTCGGCCGAGAAGGAGCCCGATATTTTCGGCGCCATCCGCTTCGGCTCCGTCCTCGAGAACGTCGTCTTCGACCAGGACACCCGCGAAGTCGACTACGACGACTCGACCCTCACCGAGAACACGCGCTGCGCGTACCCGATTGAGTACATCAGCAACGCCAAGATCCCCTGCCTGTCCAACAACCACCCGTCCAACATCATCCTCCTCACCTGCGACGCTAGGGGCGTCCTCCCCCCCATCTCCAAGCTCAACAGCGCCCAGACCATGTTCCACTTCATCAGCGGCTACACCTCCAAGATGGCCGGCACCGAGGATGGCGTGCTCGAGCCCCAGGCGACCTTCTCGTCGTGCTTCGCGCAGCCCTTCCTCGCCCTGCACCCCATGCGCTACGCCAAGATGCTCGCGGACAAGATCGAGACGCACAACGCCAACGCGTGGCTGCTCAACACGGGCTGGGTCGGCGCCGGCTTCGCCCAGGGCGGCAAGCGCTGCCCGCTCAAGTACACGCGCGCCATCCTCGACGCCATCCACAGCGGCGAGCTCGCCAAGGTCGAGTACGAGAACTACGACGTCTTCAACCTCCAGGTCCCCACCAGCTGCCCCGGCGTGCCCGCCGAGCTGCTCAACCCCAAGAAGGCCTGGACCGCGGGCGCCGAGAGCTTTGAGGCCGAGGTCAAGAAGCTCGGCGGTCTGTTCCTCGAGAACTTCAAAAAGTACGAGAGCGAGGCGACCGAGGACGTCGTCAAGGCTGGCCCGGTTGTTTAAACAGCCTGACTTGACTGGTGTTTTTCGGTTCCCTGTTTGTGTTTGATGGCATAGACTCTTTTCTTTTTTTTTTCCCTCAGCAGCATTGGATCCGGCGCTCTGCCTTTTTTGATCTTGTCTCGTGTTATTTTTTTGGTTGGATGCTCTGATGAGAGCTTGGAAACTGGATATACACTCTTGTGTTATGTTTTTGAAGGGATGGGTTACTACTGGATGTCGCTGTTGTTGGCCTGATGGCACACAGTCGCAGTATGGGAATACAATGGATGGGTTTATTACCTAGTTGGTTAGTCGAGAGATATGGGGAAAAGTAGCATTTGCTGGCTCTGCTGAACGAGCAGCGGCTGGTTGAGTTTGAATTGATCATATTTCTGTTTACTTTGGTGTGTCTTCGATGCTGTGAGTGAGTGATATGGTGGCGGACAAAAACTTGGGTACTTTTAATAAGAGATGGGCACCGATGTGGTGGTAGAGTTCCTGTTGTGACCTGGTGACTGCGCTGTTTTGGATGGAAGGCAAGGGGTTCTCGCATCATCACGTCCTTTCCATTGTGACTTCAAGGTTGCTGACTCGTGTGTTTCGGTTGTTGGGTAAAATGGGGTTCTGCTTCTTGACGGCAACCATGCTGGACCGTGTGTCTTAGAGGCGATGTGTGAAAGGTGAGGGATTGACGGTTGCCCCGAGCAACGGGCTCGTGAGCAAGCCCCTGAATGCTGCGTAAAAGTCAACTATGGGGTGGAGGCATGGCAACCCCTTTACCCCTGACTGTAAACAAATTTGCGTCAATTGTTACGATGCATCTAATCAAGTGTTTGACTGGCAGTGGCGACATACTCACATCCTTGGCTTGTTTGTGGCCACTGCACATGTTGTCTCACTTACGTGGTACGGGCCAAGTGGACTCGACGGAAGCGACATGGGCGCCAAAGTGAAGGGAGGAAAGACTGGCTCCCGTCACCGTTGTTCTTCACAATCTGCCCTCGCCCGTTCAAAGGTAAGTTGCCGATTGTTTGGTAACCTAAAACAGGGGAGGAGGGCCTGCCGGTAGGTTGGTTTGTCAAACAATGCCGGCCTTTGTTCCTGCTTCAAGTTTGAGCTGAATCTGAAACCGCGCCTTCCGGTTCTGCTCGCTCTCGCTCTTTCCGAGTCCTGGCCAACAACGCACGAGGGAGCACTGCAGTGCAGTGGCCCGAGACAGAGACGGGAACTGCCTGGATTTGTGCCACCAGCTCCCACCCAAGTCTGCAACCCTTCCCACATCATTCTAACCTTACTGCCCAACTCCAGCTTTTTCGACCGAGCGCCAGCAACAACAGCAAACAGAAACACCAACATCTCAGCACCAGCATCACCAACACCCCCCACACCATATCCACAAGCCGCCCCCGATCGACCAACCAACCAACCAACACCACAAGTAACCAACCAACCACCCATCCCCAACTCGACCTAACCCCCCCAACCCAAATCCCAAAACCGCCACCATGCCTCGCCTCCGCAGCATGTTCGACCAGTACCTCGACCCAGGCTGGTACGAAAAGCCCACCCCCAAAGACAATAAAAAGAAGCGCGCCCGCCGCCGCAGACCGCAAACCCCCTTCAACAAGGACGCGCCCCGCGAGGCGATGCCCATCCGCATGGACTACGTCCTCCGCTGCCTCTCGTACGTGCCGCTGTGGTTCTTCCTGTCGCTCGGCATCCACGTGGTGCGCGTGTGGCGGCTGCCGGTGTGGTTTCTGGCGAATCTGGTATGCTGTACCGTGT
>Ga0247824_10001696_pt1 | contig 12142 bp, 9 predicted proteins | sample 13C_PalmiticAcid_FD_194412 | JGI IMG/M metagenome (GOLD analysis project Ga0247824, IMG submission 194412) | Soil microbial communities from agricultural site in Penn Yan, New York, United States - 13C_PalmiticAcid_Day48 | ecosystem: Environmental > Terrestrial > Soil > Agricultural land...
TCCCCCGTCGCGCGCGGTGGGCGCGGCCTGTCCACCGGTCACTTCTACGCCGGCGGCGAGCTGGTCGCGACCGTGACGCAGGAGGCGATGGTGCAGGTCCTCCCGGACTGAATCCTCCTGGGTGCGGGCCGAGAGCGCGCGCCCCGGAGAAGCCCGGAGAACGTGAACAGCCGCGGCCGGAAGATCCGGGCCGCGGCTGTTCGCGTGGTGGAGCAGTTACTTCTTGAACATCTTCTCGACGACGTCGAGCGTGGCCATGGCCTTGTCGAAGTCCGGACGCTGCACCCAATAGGGCAGGTCGAAGGCCCGGTTCGCGGCGAAGGCCGGGAGCGAGGCGTAGACCGGCTGCGAGCGCAGCGAGTTCGCGTCGAAGGTCTGTCCGCTGAAGCCGACGATGAAGACCGAGGGCTGCGTCACCGTGCTCGGCAGCGCCTCCTGGGTGATCTCGTAGGAATCGCCACCGGCGGTGTACGGCTTGAACTTGCCGCTCGCGAAGATCGGCGCCGGCTCGATGCCGAGCTTCGCGAACTCGGCGGGCACGCCACGGTTCTCGATCAGGCCGTACGCCTTGCCCTGCGCGGTCATCGAGAGGAAGGCCACGGGGCCGGGGGGCGGCGTGATGGCCGCCTTCACCTGTGCGACGCGGTCGTCGTACTTCTTCACGGCGTCCTGGTACACCTGCGGCTGGTCGAAGGCCTTGGCCAGGAACTCGAACTGCTGGTTCCAGCTCTCCAGCTTGTTGTCGACCACGATCGTCGGGGCGATGGCCTTGAGCCGGTCGTAGGCGTCGTTGGTCTGCTTGAACGGGAAGCCCAGGCCGCCACCGACGATGAGGTCCGGCTTCTCCGCGGCGATCGCCTCGATGTTGTAGCCACCGGCGGGCCAGTGCATGAACTTCGTGCCCGCCTTGGTGAAGTCGTCCTTCCAGGCGTCGAAGGGCTGCGCCTTCGCGGGATCGCGGTCGGTGTACTCGGTGACCATCGAGACCACGGGCAGCCCGAGGTCGTACAGGTAGCCCGCGAGGTTGTAGTTCAGCAGCACGACCCGCTTCGGCTTCGCGGGGATCGTCACATCACCCTTGACGGTGCTGACGGTGCGCGTCGCGTTCGCGTCGGCGGGGGAGTCGGACGAGCCGCCTCCGCCGCAGCCGGCGACCAGACCGACGGCACAGAGGATGGCGACGAGGTATCGCACATGCTTGGCCATGGAGTAGCCCTTTCTCCGTATATTTAGGACAGGCTTATCAAATCACATGGTCATATCCAGGCGGTACCCAGGTCCGATTCGACATGAGGTTAGGGTAACCATAGTCACTCGGTACGGTGGTGCCATGACTCGCGCTGAATCCCCCACTCCCCTTCGCACGGTCACGCGCACCGTCGTGCTCGCCGTCGCGGGCCTCGTCCTGATCCTGTTCACCGCCGCCGTGCTTCTCTCGCAGATCCTCGCCGCGCTCTCCGCAGCATTTGTCTTCACGCCGCTGTGGCGGGCGGTCGGCACAGTCGGGGCATGGATCACCGGCACCGATCCTGCGCCCGTCGACGTCGCGACCGGCAGCGATCTCGAGTGGGCGTGGCAGTTCCACGCCGGCGCGCTCGTGATCGGCGTGTGCGCGGGCCTGCTGTGGGGCGTCGTCGCGGTGCGGTCCGGGGACCGGGGTGAGGCGGGCGTCGACCGTGCCGCCCGCGTTCTGCGCGCGATCGCGACCGCGGTGCTGGCGGTCGCGATGCTGCTCTACGGCCTGGCCAAGGTGATCCCCGCCCAGATGGGCCACATGAACCTTCCGGCCTACCAGCTGCAGGCCGTGGGCGACACCGAGCCCTTCTCCCTGCTCTGGGGATACATGGCGGCGTCCACGCCCTACACCGTGATCACGGGGGCGATCGAACTCACCGCGGGTCTGCTGCTGATCGTGCCCCGCACCCGCCTCGCCGGGGCGCTGCTCTCGATCGTCGCGCTGACGCAGATCGTCCTGCTCAACGTCTTCTACGACGTGCCGGTCAAGCTGCTCGCCGCCGAGCTCCTGGTGATCGCCGTGGTCCTGGTCTTCCCGCATCGCCGGGAGCTGCTGCGCGCCGTCCTCCCCGCCGCCGCATCGCCCGTGCGGCGGACGGGCACCGTCGTGGTCGGCGTGCTCGCCGCTGCCCTCATCGCCGCGACCGTCGCCGGGAACCTGGCGCGGGTCGACACGATGAACACCCCACGCGATCCGCGGGACGGGGTGTGGCGGGCCGTCTCGCTCACCGTCGACGGCGCGCCCGCCCTCGCCGCGGGCGAGGCCGGCCCCGTCTGGACGTCGATCGCGATCACGCTGCGCGGCACCGCGGACCGTCCGGCGAAGGGCTCCGCGCAGGACAGCCTCGTCACGCAGACGCCCGACGGAGCCGTCACCGCCTGGGGCCTGCGCGCCGACGGTGACCGGTTCACGGTGCGCGCCGGCGCCGGGGCCGAGCCCGTCGAGCTGCAGGTCACGATGGTGCCCGACGGCCTGCGCGTGGCAGGCACCGTCGACGGTAAGCGGCTCGAGGCGCAGTACGAGCGGCGCGAACTGGACCGCCGCTCCGACATCCGTTTCGTGCAGGCCCCCTTCGATCGCACACGGCCACGGCTGTAGTGGCACAGTGGTCTTCCATGGAGCTACGCATCTTCGTCGAACCCCAGCAGGGAGCCACCTACGCCGACCAGCTCGCCGTCGCGCGGACCGCAGAGGCCGCCGGATTCGGCGCCTTCTTCCGGTCCGATCACTACGTGGCGATGAACGTCGACGGGGCGCCCGGCCCCACCGACTCGTGGATCACGCTCGGCGCGATCGGCCGTGAGACCTCCACCATCCGGCTCGGCACGCTGGTCACCTCCGCCACGTTCCGGTTCCCCGGGCCGCTGGCGATCTCCGTCGCGCAGGTCGACGAGATGTCGGGCGGGCGCGTGGAGCTGGGCCTCGGCGCCGGCTGGTTCGAGGAGGAGCACGCGGCGTACGCGATCCCCTTCCCCGACGTGAAGGAGCGGTTCGCGCGGTTCGAGGAGACCCTGGAGATCGTCACCGGTCTCTGGGAGGCGCAGGGCCCCTATACCTTCCGCGGCGAGCACTTCTCGGTGGTCGACTCCCCCGCACTGCCCAAGCCGGCGCAGGCGCACGTGCCGATCGTGCTGGGCGGGGCCGGTAAGAAGCGCAGCGCAGCGCTGGCCGCGCGATTCGCCGACGAGTACAACACGCCCTTCGTGCCGGTCGAGGAGGCCGCGGCCGTGTGGGCCCGGGTCGATGCCGCGGCGACCGCAGCGGGCCGTGACCCGCAGTCGATCATCAAGTCCGCCGCGCAGGTCGTGTGCGGCGCTTCCGATGAGGCGACCGTCGCGCGACGGGCCGCCACGATCGGCCGTGAGTTGCCCGAGCTGCGCGAGAACGGGCTCACCGGCTCCGCGGGGGAGATCGTCGACAAGCTGGGCACCTTCGCCGAGGCCGGCGCCTCGCGGGTGTACCTGCAGGTGCTCGACCAGAGCGACCTCGACCACGTGGAGTGGATCGGCGCCGAGGTGCTGCCCCAGGTCGCCGGCCTGTAGCCGCCGGAACACCACAGAAACCGGCCCTCAGTTCGGACTCGCGGAAGTATTTCCATCGAGACCGAGCCGAGGGCCGGTTTCTGTACGCAAGTCAGGCGTTCGCAGCCAGCAGGTTGGTGGCCGTGCGGCGGGCCAGGGCCATCGTCGTGATCATCGGGTTCACGCCGGAGCAGGTGGGCATGCCGCTGGCGTCGGCGATCCACACGCCACGGGTGTCGTGCAGCTCGCCCGACGGATTCGCCACGGAGGTCGCGGGATCCGCGCCGAGCGGGGCGCTGCACATCTGGTGGGCGCTGAACACCGGGGTGCCGCCGGGGCCGATCGGGATCGCGTTGACCTGCTCGATGAAGGCCTCCAGGTCCTCGCCGCGCCGCCACGGGGCGAAGCGCTGGCTGGCCACGTAGATCTGTCGCGCACCGGCCGCCTCCTGCATCCGGATGGACGCCGCGATGCCCTCGCGGAAGTGCTTGCGGTCCAGCTCGTCGTCGAACGGGTAGGCGTGCACCGCCTCGCCGCTCTCGTCGATGGTCACGGTGCCGGTGCCGCGGTCCTTGACCAGCACCACCCAGTCGGCGCGGTTGCGGTACTGGACCGTCAGCTCCTTGTGCGCGGCTCCGCCGAGCCAGGGCACGACACTGTTGAACAGGCCCGGCAGGTGCTGCACGCTCTCGATGAGGAAGCCGTAACCCGAATCGGCGTCGGCGAACTCGTTCATCACGCCCGCCATCGCCGGACCGAACCAGGGGTCCTGCGGCTCGTCGTAGACGCCGCTGACGAGCGTCGCGGGGTGCAGCCGCAGGCTCCGGCCGACGGCGGGCCCGCCGATACCGGAGCGCAGCAGCAGCGCGGGTGATTCCAGGCTCCCCGCGGAGACCACGACGGTGGGCGCCTCGATGCGGACCGGGATCTGCTGCCCCGTCACCGGATCCGTGTACGTGCCCTCGACGCCGGTCGCGGCGCGGCCACCGTCGTGGCCTGTGGTGGTGACGACGGAGACCCGCGTGTTCGGCAGGAGACGTGCGCCCGCGTCGGAGGCGTCCTGCAGGTAGGTGCGCATCGTGCCCTGCTTGGCGCCGGTCTGATCGCCCATGCCGCTGTACGCGCTGCGGACCGGGTCGAAACGGTCGGGGGCCACGTTGAGGTCGACCTTCCGGTACGAGTAGCCCAGGCCCGCGGCGCCTTCCGAGAGCCGCTCGTGGGGCTGGTTCTGCAGCGCGACGTCCTCGTTGCAGCCGAGCCGGGCGAAGACTGCGTTCAGGTGCTCGTCGAACTCGGGGCCGAGGGCGTCGTCGAGGCCGGCGCCCGCCCACTCCTTGCGCACGGTCTCCGGGGTCTTGAGTGAGTTGGACCAGTTCACGGTGCTGCCGCCGCCGACGGTGGCGCCCGCGGCGAGCATGACGTTGCCGTCGGCGGAGGGGAAGAAGCCGCCGCGCAGGAACAGCGTCTGGTAGGCGAAGAGCTCGTTCTGCACGAAGTCGGACTCGTTGCGGTAGGAACCGCCCTCGACCACGATCACGTTCTTGCCGGCGCGGGCCAGCTCGGCGGCCGCGACGCCGCCGCCGGAGCCGGAGCCGACGATCACCGCGTCGGCGGTGAGGGTCTCACCTGCGACCGGCGTGATGGTGGTGATCGTCTTCGGCGTCTCGGGCGGTGCGGAGACGGGGCCGGGGTAACCCATGCCCGCCCAGAGCGGGTTGCGGCCCTGCTCGTCCATGAGGCCGTAGGCGATCATCGTCGAGAGCTGGCACAGGCTCGCGACCGCGAGGCCGGACTCTTCGGTGATGCCGCCGAGGTTCGCGATGATCACCTCGCGGACGGCCTGCGGCTGGTTCTTCAGGCCCACGAGGGCGGCGGTGTCGAGCAGCTGCGCGAGGCCGGCGAGCTCCTCCTCGGGTAGGTGGGTGAGCAGGTACTGCTCTACCGCGGCGTCGACCATCAGGTCGCTGCCCTTGACGGCCCAGAAGCCGGTGGGATCGTCCTCGCGGGGCACGGAGGCGACGAAGGTGTCGATCACGGCGGTGAGCGTCTTGCGCTGGCGCGCATCGAATTCGAAGGTCATGATGGGGTTCCTTTCGGGATGAGTGGTCGTGGGTCGGCGCGCGCTCAGGGCAGCTGCATCGACTTGGTCTCGAGGTAGTCGTCGAGGCCCCACGCGCCGAACTCCCGGCCGTTGCCCGACTGCTTGTAGCCCCCGAACGGGGCGTTGATGTTGAAGGCACCGTCGTTGATCTGGACCTGTCCGGCCCGGATACGCCGCCCCACCGCGACCGCGCGTTCCTGATCGGCGGAGAAGACCGCGGCGTTGAGGCCGTACGGAGTGTCGTTGGCGAGCTCGATCGCCTCATCCTCGGTGTCGTAGGCCTGGATCACGAGGACGGGACCGAAGATCTCCTCGCGGACGATCGCCATGTCGGCGTCGACGTCGGTGAACACCGTCGGGCGCACGAAGTAGCCGCGGTCCAGGCCGTCCGGCGGGGTCGGGCCGCCGGCGACCAGCCGCGCACCGTCGGCGATGCCCTTCTCGATGTACCCGACCACCCGGTCCCGCTGCTGCGCGGAGACGAGCGGGCCGAGGACGGTGTCGGGCTCGAAGGGCCCGCCGACCTTGATCTGCTCGACGCCGGCGGCCGCGATGGCCTCGACCTGCGGCATCGCGGCACGGGGGACGATCATGCGGGTCAGGGCGATGCAGGTCTGGCCGGAGTTGAGGAAGCAGCCGTTGAGCCCGGCGGAGACCGCCTCGACCAGGTCGGCGTCGTCGAGGACGACGAGCGGGGACTTGCCGCCGAGCTCGAGGGCGACCTTCTTGATGGTCTGCGCCGCGACCGCGCCGATGCGGCGGCCGGCGCCGGTGGAGCCGGTGAGCGAGACCATGTCGACCTCCGGGTGGCCGACGAGCGCCTCGCCGACGGTCTGCCCGGTGCCGGTCACGACGTTGAAGACGCCCTTCGGCAGGCCGAGCTGATCGAAGATCTCCGCCAGCACGAAGGCGGTGAGCGGCGCGACCTCGCTGGGCTTGAGCACCACGGTGCAGCCCGCGGCCAGGGCGGGCGCGACCTTGGCGACCACCTGGTGCAGCGGGTAGTTCCACGGGGTGATCGCCACGACCACGCCGATCGGCTCGCGCACGACGAGGGAGTTGTAGACCGTCTCCTCGAAGGCGTAGCCGGCGGCGATCTCCGCGACGGAGACGAGCGACTGCACGGGCAGGCCCGCCTGCACCACGTTGCTGTACGCGAAGGGCATGCCCACCTCCTGGCTGACCAGCGTGGCGATCTCCGTCTGCCGAGCCTGGAGGGCTCGGGCGGCGCCGAGCAGGAAGTCGATCCGCTCCGCGAGCGGGGTCGCGGACCAGCCCGGGAAGGCGGCGCGGGCGGCGGCGACCGCGGCGTCGGCATCGTCGGCGGTACCGGCGGAGACCTGCGCGATGACCTCCTCGGTGGTCGCGTCGAGGACGTCGATGGTCTCGGTGCCGGCGGACGCGCGCCACTGGCCGTCGATGTAGTGGCTGGTGCGGTCGATCATCGGAGGTTCTCCTACTCGCGGGGATGTGATGTCCGTACCGATGACTCTCCGGTGTGATGGGGGTCATATTCTTGGAGCCATGAGCAAGGTTCCGGCCGCCCTTTGTTCCCGCGGACAAATCGCCTGATGACAGACCTCAGTCCACCGGCACTGCGATGGCTCACCGATTTCGCGCGCGCCGCCGAGAACGAGGAGGCGCTGGACCGGATGGTCCGCGAGGTGGACGCCGCGATCATCGCGGCCCTGCCGGATCTGGCGGAACCGGTGCTCCGCGGCGAGCTGGACGCGAGCACGCGCGCGCACTGGCGCGGGGTGCTCGGCACGGCGCTGCGGGAGCAGCTCACCGTCGCGCCGACCGACGAGACGCACGACCTGGCCCGCACGATGGCACGACGGGGCTTCCCCGTGACCGACCTCGTCGCGGTGTACCGCGTGGGGCAGAACGAGGCCTGGAACGTCCTCATCGCGGCGCTCGGCAGCGGTATCGCCGACCTCGAGGTGCGCGCCGAGGTCCTGTTGTACTTCTGGCCGCGGGTGACCCACTGGCTCGACATCTCGATCGAGGCGATGATCTCCACCTTCACCGCGGAGCGGGAACAGTGGCAACAGGGCGCGCTCGCGCGGCGGACCGCCACCATCGACGCCCTCCTCGCCGGGCGCACCGTCGATGTTGCGGAAGCGACTGCGGCGCTCGGATATCCGCTCCCGCGTCCGCACGTCGCGTACTCGGTCTGGGTGGACGAGGACGTCCCGGAGGCCGAGGTGCACCGGCTCCTGGACCGGTCTGCGCAGGCCGTGCACCGCGCCGCGGGCGGCGAGCACCAGCTGACCCAGCGCAGCGGGGCGCGGTCGCTGCGGTGCTGGAGCGCGGGGGCGGATCTCGCGCCCCTCGTCGAGCTGCCCGCACTGCCCGACGGTGTGCGGTGCGCCGTCGGTACGCCCCACCCGGGCCCGGCGGGCTTCCGCCGCAGCCACGACGAGGCCGCCGCCGCGCTGGCAGTCGGCTTCCGCACGGGGCGGCCGCGGGTCGCGTACCGGGACGTCGAGCTGGCAGGCCTGGTCAGCGGCGATGCGGGTCCCGCGGGGTTGGCGACACTCGTCGAGCGCGAGTTGGGTGCACTGGCCGCGCCCGGCGACGGCACGGCGCGACTGCGGGAGACGCTCCTCGCCTACCTCGAGGCGGGCGGCGACGCCCGTGCCACCGGGAAGGCGCTCACGCTGCACCCGAACACGGTGCGGTACCGCGTGCGGCAGGCGGAGTCACTGCTGGGGCATCCGATCGACGAGCGGCGGGTCTACGTGGAGCTGGCCCTGCACGCGGTGCAGGTGTTCGGCGCTAGTCCGGAAGCAGAGCGCCCTTGAGGTACGCAGCCGCGCCGAGGTGCTGCGCGCAGTCGTCGATGATGCTCACCAGGCGGACGGCGACGGTGACCGGCGGGTCCCACGCCTCGTCGATCACGCGGGACAGCTCGTCCGGGGTGACGCCCGCCAGGTAGCGGCTCGCCATGGCGTCGACCTCGCGGAAGTAGCCGATGAGTAGCGCGTCGCTGCCGTGCACCTGCGCGGCCTCGGCCCGGGTGTGGCCGTAGCCGGTGGACTCCGGCGGCAGGTCGAGGCCGAACCGGCCGTACCAGTCGCCGGCCGTCCAGACCTGCTCGACGCCGGCGATCGGGGCGAGCTGCGCGTCGATGACTCGCGCGCTGTGCCACACCAGCCAGGTGATCGTGTTGGCGTCCGGGACGATCCGGCGGTTCGCGACGTCCGGGTCCAGACCGTCCGTCACCTCCTCTGCGTGCTCGCGGATGCGGACGAACGAGTCGATGAGCAGGTCGCGTGCAGCGGTTCCGTCCATATCTCCGACGGTACGCCGCCGCAGCAACGCGCGCGGATCTCAGCTCAGGTCGCGGGTGAGCTGACGCGCCAGCACCGCGGCGAACTCGGCCGGGTCGGCGACGGCGCCGCCCTCCGCGAGCACGGCGGTGCCGTAGAGGATCTCCGCCGCGTCGCGCAGGTCGTCGGCGGGCTCACCGTCGCCGACCTTCTCACGCAGCGCGAGCACGAGCGCGTTCTCCGGGTTCAGCTCCAGCGTGCGGCGGGTGCGCGGCACCTCCTGGCCGCTGGCGCGGTACATCTGCTCGAGCTGCGGCGTCAGATCGAACTCGCCGCCCACGAGACACGCCGGCGAGGTGGTCAGTCGCGAGGTGAGCCGCACACCGGAGACCTTGTCCTCCAGCGTCTTCCCCAGCCATGCGGTGAGCGACTCGAAGCCCTCCGCTTCCGGCGTCTCGTCGCCGAGATCCGCTTCGCCCTTGGCGACGGAGACGAACCGCTTACCGTCGAACTCCGCCCCCGTGGTCCACAGCTCGTCGACCTGGTCGGTGAGGAGCAGCACCTCGAAGCCCTTGGCGGCGAAGGCCTCCAGGTGCGGCGAGGACTCCAGCTGGCGGCGGGACTCGCCGGCGGCGTAGTAGATGACGTCCTGCCCCTCGGGCATGCGGGAGACGTACTCCGCGAGGCCTGTGATGCCGTCCTCACTGAAGGTCGACGCGAACGACGATGCCTTGAGCAGGGTTTCGCGGTTGTCCTGATCGTCGAGCAGGCCCTCCTTGAGGACTGCGCCGAAGGCCGTCCAGAAGGTCTCGTACTTCTCCCGCTCGTTCTCCCGCATCGCGGTGACGGTCTGCAGGACGCGCTTGACGAGGCGCTTGCGGATCATCACGAGGTGCCGGTCGTTCTGCAGGATCTCGCGGGAGACGTTGAGCGAGAGGTCCTGTGCGTCCACGACGCCGGTGATGAACCGCAGGTACGGGGGCAGCAGCGCCTCGCAGTGATCCATGATGAACACCCGCTTGACGTAGAGCGCGGGGCCAGGCTTGGTGTTGCGGTAGAACATGTCGAAGGGCGGCATCGTCGGGATGAACAGCAGCGCCTGGTACTCGAAGGTGCCCTCGGCGCGGACCGCGATCGTCTCGAGCGGCTCGTCGAAGGCGTGGCTGATGTGCCGGTAGAAGTCGGCGTACTCCTCGTCGGAGACCTCGTCCTTCGGGCGGGCCCACAGCGCCTGCATGGAGTTGAGGGTCTCCGGGCCGGACGGTGCGGCGTCGTCGGCCTCGGTGGCCTCGCCGTCGCTCTCGGCGGCCTCGGCGGCCGGGAGGACCAGGCGGATCGGGAAGGCGATGAAGTCGCTGTACCGCCGCACGACGGTGCGGAGCACGTGCTCGGAGGCGTAGTCGTGCAGGCTGTCGTCGCCGTCCGCGGCACGCAGGTGCAGGGTGATCGTGGTGCCGTGCTGCGCGGGCACGTCGTCGCCCGTCAGGTCGGTGACGGTGTAGGTGCCGTGCCCCTCGGACTCCCAGCGCGTGGCGGTGTCCTCGCCGGCCTTGCGGGTGACGAGGGTGACGCGGTCGGCGACCATGAACGCCGAGTAGAAGCCGATGCCGAACTGGCCGATGAGCTCCGCCGAGGCGCCCTGCTCCTTGGCCTGCTTCGCGGCCTCCAGCTTCTGCCGCAGCTCGCCGGTGCCGGACTTGGCGAGGGTGCCGATGAGGTCGACGACGTCCGCGCGGCTCATGCCGATGCCGTTGTCCGTGATGGTCAGCGTGCGGGCCTCGGCGTCGGGGCGCAGCTCGATGTGCAGATCGGAGGCGTCGGCGTCGAGATCCTTGTCCTGGTAGGCCTCCAGCCTCAGCTTGTCCAGCGCGTCCGAGGCGTTGGAGATCAGCTCGCGGAGGAAGACGTCCTTCTCCGAGTAGACGGAGTGGATCATCAGCGACAGCAGCTGATCCGTCTCGGCCTGGAACTGAAGGGTCTCTGCGGTCACGTCGTCGCCTTTCTCGTCACGGACGTCTGCGGCATCGATTCTGCCAACCCGCCGAGCGCGACCGCACACCGGTCGGACGCGGCGGGCCGGCCACCGATGCGGCTGGGCCGCGAACGCGATTCCCCGTCCTCCCGCGATCGCTTCCGCCTCTTCATACCGTTGCGACGTTATGAAGAGTCGAGTTCGATCGCGGGAGGGCGAGGGGTCACCCCTGGACCGTCGGCAGCACGAGCATCGACGCGACGTTGACCGCTCCCGGCAGCGATACGCTCCACGCCACCGCGTCGCCGATCACTGAAGCCGGGATCGGCGGGTTCTCGACGGCATACCGCCGCAGGATCTCTGCGGCGTCCACGTCCGTGACTCCGGCTGCGAGTTCAGACTCGACCATTCCGGGCTCGATAAGACGGACGCGGACGCCCCGAGGCCCGAACTCGTCGCGGAGATGCCGAGCAAGGTGTGCGACGGCCGCCTTGGTCGCGTTGTAGACCGAATAGCCGGGGAGGACCATGTGGGCGCCGATGGAGCCGATCAGGATCAGATCCGCCGGTCCGGACTCGGCGGCGGCCGTGAGGTCGTCGATCGTCGCACGCGCGGTCGCGAGGAGACCGGAGATGTTGGTGGAGACCATCCGGTCCCAGTCGTTCTCCTCCGCGGTATCGAACGCGGCCGGGAGCATCGCACCGGCGTTGGCGACCACGAGATCGAAGGCGCCCACCTCCTCGCGGAGATCGGCGATCGCGGACGAGAGAGAGGCGCGGTCGGTAACGTCGGCGACCGCGTGCGCGGCACCCGTCGCGGTAGCAACGGCGGCGAGGCGATCGGCGCGGCGACCGATGAGCGCCGCCCTGGCTCCGGCGGCGGTCAGGGCGGCGGCGGTGGCGGCACCGATGCCGCTCCCGGCGCCGGTGATGAGTGCTGTGCGATTCGTCAAGGAGGTCATGCCGATCACGGTGCCCGGCGGCGGGGCCGGGTGACAGGCCGTGCGACTGGGGGTAGTCGCACTACCTGGCTGGACCAGGGCGGATGAGTACCGTGGGCCGAGTGGACGACAATCTGCTCGGCGAATTCCTCCGTGCACGCCGTGAACGGGTGGACCCCGCGACACTCGGCCTGCGGACGATGGGCGTACGCCGGACACCCGGGCTCCGTCGCGAAGAGGTCGCCGCGCAAGCAGGCATCAGCGTCGAATATCTCGTGCGCCTCGAACGCGGGCGGGATCGTCGCCCATCGCCCGCA
>Ga0247824_10001697_pt1 | contig 12133 bp, 8 predicted proteins | sample 13C_PalmiticAcid_FD_194412 | JGI IMG/M metagenome (GOLD analysis project Ga0247824, IMG submission 194412) | Soil microbial communities from agricultural site in Penn Yan, New York, United States - 13C_PalmiticAcid_Day48 | ecosystem: Environmental > Terrestrial > Soil > Agricultural land...
CATTCTCACATCAACGATCCCTCTCCTCTTCTCCTCGGTTCGCCCTTGTACCTCGTACATACTAAGCACTGACTTGCGGTCAAGGTAATGTGGTCGCTTTTGTCGAGGATTGTCAGGTTAATTCCCAAGTGCAAAGACATACGGTTCCAGAGATGAAGGGAGGGGAAATGGTTATCGATGACCTTCATGATAGCCCTCGATCCATAATTTACCACCACGGACATGGTTTGGCAAAGTTGTTCCAACGAAACGAAGCATCCATTTATCAACAACAGTGCTTGGTCTTGTTTTGCTGGTTATAGGCTTCGTCGCTTGAGAAGGCCTACTCGAACCTCTGAACGGCTTTGAGAGGTCAGATCAATCGGTTAAAAAGAACAGTAAGGCACATCATCGATCCCCTCAGAGAGGGCGAAGTGCTGTGGTGATGATTGCTCACACTACGTCCAAGCTTAATTTTGAGAGCAAACGAGGGGGTGTGTGAGTGCGGCTCAACACCCATGACTCTCTAGGGCCCTCTATTCTTAACATGCTAACACATCACCGCATTGTCTTTCTCGCATGCATCATAGTACAAACAATTGTGAAAAAAATGGTGTTCGGCAGTGTTATCTCGTCGTCTCGAGGGAACCTCTCCTTGCAGCAAGCGATCCACCTTGCCAACGTGTACTTGGAGAGTGCTTCCAAATCAACAGACCTCGACATTCTCTTGGTGTTATGCCATGATGCAGAGGTATCCTTGTCCCAGGTGAAAAAAGCAGCCAAGATCACAGAGAATAAAGCCATGCGGGAAGGGGTCGCGACTGTTTACATCAGGCTTGGCGACCTATTAGGTCACCATGGTCATGGAAACGAAGCACAGGCATTCTACAAAAAGTCGGACAGGTTTGGGTAAGCAACAGGTAACCGCTCTTCGTCCTTGATGGACAACGAGTCGCCCTTCTAACTTGCGCTCCATTGTATTGCACAACAGCGGTCGTGTTCAGCAGTCGAGAAAACCAACACACCCTTCCCACCCTAGCAGCATTGTGCACTCGATCAAAAGTCTACTTCACTCTACTAGTCCGACCGACAAGCCAACACCGCCTTCTCAGAGTACTGTCACAATACCGAAGAACATCTTTCAGGAAAACTTGCGTCCACCTACCATTGCATTCAGTCCTCCTGAACCTGACTCTCGCCTCAATGATACACGCCAACTTGCTTGCTGTCTTGGGCTGTTGCAATCCCCCATTAAAGCGGATGACATTCTGGATCCAACTGCACGTAACTGGCTTCAGGTTACCAAAAATGACATGGATGAGATCGAGCGACTCAAGACGCTGGCCACGGATGTGATTCGAGCATTCAAGAGGGACGAATTCAAAGATGCCAAGGCAGTGACAGAGGTGATGTATCTGGCACCTGTCCTCGATAAGGATGACTTTCGATATCTGGTCAAAGAGTTCTATTTTGGGATCGATCAATCAGGGCTGCTGGATGTACATCAACTCGAAGCACTTGCCCAAATTACACAAGGTGCTGACACGGGATACCTGGACGCCGATGATCTTGTCAAAGTACTGGATCTCCTCAGCACTCGGTTGAGAGACACTCATCAACAATCAACAAGTCGCCTCTATCAACTGACATTGGCAGTATCTCATGTATTGGACGCTATGGCCGACGCCAACGTCAGTGGATTAGACCGTGAAAAGATCCACGAGCCACTCTCTTCATACTTGAATGGATTGAAAGGGAGCTCGGATGCTTACTTGGTGTATCAAGCAGCATACGCCTATCAAGCACTGATGTGTGTTCCTGATGACGAAACACTGTGGCAAGCGACACTTCGGCGCACTGGAAAGGTTATGCAAGGAGTGTCAGGACTTGTAGGTGCAGTAAAAGGATTGGACCTGAATGGATTCATTGAAGGATTGTGGAAGATCCATGAAGGACTGGCAGGAGCAACTGAGATTGTTCGATCAGTCACGACAGCGTATGTCGGGGCAGTGTCACTAGCTGGGAGTTGTCAAGGGTTCTTCGAGTGTCTGAAAGAAGGATTCAGTTTCGATAGGAAGTGTGCATGGTACGCAGCACTTCGAGGAGCCGACACGTTGATTCAAGATGGGCAGTTCGCCGAGTTCAGGAAACTTGTATGCGAAGCACCATGCCTGCGGGATCCAGCATTCCAGTGGGGAGTCTGTGAACGTCTTGGACAAGTAGCAGCCAGTTCAGTGTGGGATTCCATGACCCGACAGAGCGCAATATCATTCCTTGTGGAGATATACCAGAACGATGCAGTATGGGGTCATCAAGTGGATGTCAAGCAATGGATTATGAATATCCTCGTGAAGTTGTCCTCGCTCCCTGGTGGTGAGATTCAATGTATGTCAAGGGAGGAGAGTTCGATACAAGTACTCCTGACTCTGTCGCTGCTGGACTAACCGATACTTTCAACGGTCTCCACTCTCTATAACTAGTCGCTGCAACAGTGCTTCAAGAACTGCAAGAGGGTGGAGATCCGAAAAAACAGAAACATTACAGGACATGCCGTGAAAATGGCCCTGGATTTCATCCATTGAAGATTGGCTTGCCGGAGATCGGGTCACCATCGCTACTCGATCGTGTTCAAGAGAGACCAGATGTCGAAGGGAGCTTGCGACAGCTACGAAGGCGACGTCTGAAGGAACAAGGAAGGAAAGTTTACATCCCTCCGCAGGCAAAAGCCAACTTGCAGTCTCGCGAAGAATCAGGATTCCCATTGACGGAAAAGATGGACGAGTTCTTGGAAAGCGAGCAGATGGTGTTCCTTGTATTGGGTGATTCTGGTGCAGGAAAATCAACATTCAATCGTGAACTCGAGTGTCATTTGTGGCATTCATACAAGAAGGGTGGTACGATCCCTCTTCATATCAACTTGCCAGCCATTGAAAAACCAGAACACGATATCATCGCGAAACAACTCAGGAAGGCCGAGTTCACGGAGCCACAGATCCGAGAGTTGAAGCTCCATCGCAAGTTCACGTTGATATGCGACGGATACGATGAGAGCCAGCAAACACACAACTTGTACATAAGCAATCGACTGAATCAAGCAGGGGAATGGAATGCCAAGATGGTGATCAGTTGCCGCAGAGAGTACCTTGGAGATGACTATCGATATCGGTTCCAACCAGGGGACCGCAACCATCACTCAGAGTCAGGACTGTTCCAAGAAGCTGCCATTACACCATTCTCGATGGGTCAGGTCCAAGACTACATCACGCAATACGTTGCCGTACATCGGCCACTCTGGGAAGTCAATGAGTACAGAAAGGCGCTGGACCTCATTCCAAGTTTGAAAGACCTGGTCAAGAATCCTTTCCTGATGTCATTGTCGTTGGAAGTGTTGCCACGTATGATTGATCCAGGACAGGATCTCTCGACGACTCATATCACTCGAATGGCATTGTATGACCAATTCATTGAATACTGGCTAGAGCGAGGCAAGAAGCGACTCGGAGAGAAGAACTTGAGTCCTCAAGCAAGATCGGCATCAGAGAATTTGATCGACGAAGGATTCACACGGAATGGCATCGCCTACCTGAAGAAGCTGTGTACGGCGATTTACAAAGAGCAAGGTGGTCAACCCGTTGTGACATACTCGCGATACAAGGATGAGAACACATGGAAAGCCGAGTTCTTCAGTCGGGAAGACGAGAAGCAGATCCTTCGTGAAGCATGTCCTCTGATACGAAACGGCAATCAACACCGATTCATCCATCGATCTCTTCTTGAATACGGTATGGCGCTCGCAATATTCGATCCGCAGGACTGGAAGGAATTGCAGGTATCAGAGCCAACATTGGCACGTCGCGGGAGCGTCAGTTCGGTCTTGAGCTCTGACGGACATGGCGCAGTAGAGAAAGTGTCTGTCACCATCGAACGGGAACCAGATTTCAACTCCCCTTTAGTCTGGAGACGTTTCGTGAATGAGCCGTCAGTGATTCAATTCTTGGAGGAGCGAGCGCAACAGGAACCGTTGTTCAAGCAGCAGTTACAAGATTACATTGAACATTCGAAGAAGGACAAAAAGTGGCGTGTTGCAGCGGCCAATGCAATCACCATACTTGTTCGGGCAGGGGTGCAATTCTATCATGCAGACTTGCGAGGTATTCGGATTCCCAATGCAGACCTCAGCGATGGGGTGTTCCATTCAGCACAGATGCAAGGATCAGACTTGAGATACGTCAACCTCCGTGGTACATGGCTACGACGGGCCAACCTGGACAATACACAGATGACAGGAGTACAGTTTGGCGAGCTACCGTCTCTGAAGCAGGACGGCGCTGTGTTATCGTGCGTATTTTCGCCCGATGGGGAGACAATTGCTGTGCGACAGTCCAGTGAGAAGATCAACGTTCGCTCAACGTCGAACTGGGAGACTCTATGGACATCCGAGGGCCACAGCGGACATGTTACGAGCATGGTGTATTCTCCGAACAGCGTTCAGATCGCTACAGGCAGCAATGACAACACAATATGTCTATGGGACGTTTGGACAGGGATGTGTATCCGCACTTTGAATGGACACAACGGTCCTGTTCTAAGCGTTGCTTATTCGCCTCAAGGAGATCAAATTGTATCTGGTGGCAATGACATGACGATCAAGGTGTGGGATGTGGAATCAGGAGAATGCCGCTACATCTGGATTGGCCACACTGATAAGGTCTCGCACGTCATCTATTCACCAAAGGGCACCCGGATCGCCTCGAGCAGTGCCGACAAAACAGTGCGGATATGGGATGTTGAGACCGGGAATCGTCTTCATATCATGAAAGGACACAGAGATTTCATTACCAGCATCGCCTATTCGCCTCAAGGAGATCGGGTTGCATCTGCCAGTTATGACCACACCATGCGCTTATGGAGTGTGACATCTGGAGAATCCCGCCGCATTCTCGCTGGGCATGGCTCTACTGTCATATTCGTCATGTATTCGCCGAATGGGAGTCAACTTGCTTCTGCTAGCCTCGATAAATCAGTCCGGTTGTGGGATGCAGATCAAGGAGTTTGCCTTCACATCTTACAAGGGCACACGAGCTCGGTTCAATGTGTCGTGTATTCTCCACAAGGCGATATGGTTGCTTCTTGCGGCGATGACAAGACGGTTCGATTATGGGATGTAGCAACAGGAGTTCATCAACAGACATTAACCGGCCATACTGACAGAGTCACGAGTGCCATGTTTTCCCCGAAAGGAGACTGGGTCGCCTCAGGTTGTGCTGATACGACAGTTCGACTGTGGGATGTCGGAGCTGCCGGGATATCACGCCAGACTTCAAGCGGCCACGTTGACTCAATTACGGATGTGAAGTACTCTCCAAGAGGGGGAAGTGTTGCAACATGCAGCTACGACATGTCGGTACGGCTCTGGAATGTTGAGACAGGGGCTCGTCTTCATGTCTTGAGAGGCCACACGGACAGAGTGAACTGCGTTGATTATTCACCACAAGGAGATCAACTCGCCAGTGGCAGTGTTGACACCACGGTGCGGCTCTGGAACGTTGAAACAGGAGCATGTATCCATATTCTGAAGGGTCATAGTCATGGAATCTTGACCATCGCGTATTCGTTTCAAGGAGATCAACTTGCGTCTGGTGGTCGCGACAACTCAGTACGGCTATGGGATGTGGAGTCCGGAGGATGTCGCCATGTGTTGACCGGCCATACCGAGGACGTCAGTGGCATCACGTATTCACAGAATGGCGAGCAGGTTATCTCATGCAGCTGGGATTCTACAATACGAGTATGGAACGTTGCGGCAGGCACTTGCAAGTATACCATAACTGGTCATACCGACTTTGTTGAACGTGTTGCTTATTCGCCTCGAAACAATCAGATTGCATCTGTCGGCGGTGATACCACGGTACGCGTCTGGGATGTTGGAACCGGCAAGCCTCGACATATCTTCATTGGTCACAACGTCAGAGTGTGCGCCGTGCAATACTCGCCGAGAGGCGATCATATTACATCCGGTGACTGGAATGGATCATTGAGGGTATGGGATATAGCATCAGGGGATTGTTTGTGGACACTCGTTGGTCACAGCAATTGGGTTAGCGGGATCGTGTATTCACCTCAAGGAGATCTTGGTACCGCCAGCAGTGATGGATCGATACGGTTGTGGGACCTTTCATCGGGCCAATGCCGAGGAATGATTCAAGACCTTCGAGAAAGTGTTCGTTGTATCGCCTGGGCTGAAGTTTCTGGATCCCACTACCTGGTCGTTGGCTGTCCCGACGGAGTGGTGTTAACATGGGGGGCAGTGTTTGATGAACATCACTGTCATGTAGCTTTGGCGTGGATGACAGCAAAGGGTGTGTTTGATGTGGTGGGGGCGACCATACAGGATGCTCAAGGATTGAACCATGTCCACAGGAAGCTTCTAAAACAAAGAGGCGCTTTGGGTGAACCTATTGACCGTCTAGCCGAGGCAAACAGGAAGGTGGCCACCATGGCGTCTGTGGTATCCAAACTCAAGGCTTCGTCGAGTACAACAATAGAGGGTCCTTCTTTGAGCTCCATTGGTTCATTGGGACAGCTGGAGCAACTGGAGCAACTGTTAGAGAAAGCTAAAGATCCACTCTTCCGAGACATGATAGCGGTCATTATTAGGAACATCGAGAGATGTGGGTAAAGAACGTTGTTGGTCAAGATGCACGGTTTGTAACACTGCACCCTCTGTGACTGCGGGAAATTTGGGTGCTGTGTGACCAAGGGCGAATGCAGCTCTTTTTCTGTGCTCTGTGCAACATCACAGGATCCCTTTCTTTCCTCTTCTCTTCAACCCCATACACATCCGTCGCCTGTTCACCCCTACGCTTTTCCGCATCCACAGCCCTTCAAGACATATATCCCTGCCTATCAGCATTCACCTGATAACGATAAAGCAATACTTGTTGAATCATAGAGAGGCGGAAAACGAAACTGTGACAGAAGGATTCAGATTAAAGGACAATCGTGAGTTCGTCGATCTTCAATCCTACCAATATGGACATGAACATGGCTCAAAAGATGGCAAAGTCCCGCCAGTAGCGTATTCTCATTCATGGACAACGACACTTGTCCTACTTTGATTGATCATAGGTTCAGTTGCTGGTGAAAGAGAGTGAAAGTTAAACCGGATTATCGAACGGCTTCCACAGGAACTTGGAGTATCAAAGGAGTCTATCAAAGCTAAAGGTAATGTGTTTGGTGGGATGGCAGCATTCGGAGTACTAGGATGACAGCTCATCATTCCCCAATTTGAACAAAATGCCATTACAAAAGGACATTTGGAGAGGCTAGATTCCATCTACTGCGCCATTACAATTTTTCGCCATCCTCTCTGTTGATGTAGGTGCACCTTGTATACCATTTTTCTACTGTTTGGTTGGTTACCACAGTTCACATTCTTACCCTCTTTGTATTCTTATTGCATCACAATAGAAACGACAACCATCGATTGTGAACAATGGCCTTTGGAAGCGTTATCTCGTCGCCTCGAGGGAGTCTCTCACTGCAACAAGTCATTGACCTTGCCAGCTTGTACTTGGAGAATGCTGCCAAATCAACGGATCCCGATATTCTCTTGGTGTTGTGTCACGATGCAGAGGTATCCTTGTCTCAGGCGAAAAAGGTCGCCAAGAACAAAGAGGACAAAACCATGCGATATGGGATCGCCACTGTTTACACTGGACTTGGTAGTCTGTTGGACCACCATGGTCATGGAAAAGAAGCACAGGCATTCTACAAAAAGTCAGAGAAGATGGGGTAAGCAAGAGTAAACCGTTCTTTGTCCTTGTTGGACCGCAATGTGCCGCCGTTCTAACTAGTCCCACGCTGCACGTCATTTTATTTCACAACAGAGGCTGTGTTCAACAGTCGAGAAAACCAACAAATATCACCCGCCCCACCAGTGTTGTGCGCTCCATCAAAAGTGCAATGCACTCCATTGGTCCAATCGAAAAGCCAACGCCCCTCTCACCTTCTGAGAGCCCACACAAACAACGCACCGCCACAATACCAAAGGACATATTTCCGCAAAACCTGCGTCCACCCACCGCTACCTTCATCGCTCCTGAACCTGATTCTCGTCTCAACGATACGCGTCAACTTGCTTGCTGTCTCGGATTGTTGCAATCTTCCATTGAAGCGGATAACATTCTGGATCTTACTGCACGCAACTGGTTGCAGGCCACCAAAGATGAACCGGATGAAATCGAACGACTCAAGACACTCGCCGCGGATGTGATTCGTGCATTCAAGAAAGATGAATTCAAGGACGCCAAAGCTGTGACAGAAGTTGTGTACCTGGCACCTGTCCTCGAAAAAGACGACTTTCGATATTTGGTCAAAGAGTTCTATTCAGGGGTGGACCAGTCAGGGCTTCTGGATGTGCACCAACTCGAGGGACTTGCTCATCTGATCCAAAGTGCAAACATTGGATACCTCGACCCTGACGATCTTGTCAAGGTACTGGATCTCCTCAGCACTCGGTTGAGAGGCACTTTTCAGCAATCAACAGATCATCTCTATCAACTGACGGTGGCTGTATCCCATGTATTGGATGCCATGGCCGATGCCAGTGTCAGTGGACTGGATCGTGAGAAGATCTATGAACCGCTCTCTTCTTACTTGGATGGATTGAAAGGGAGCTCGGATGCGTACTTGGTGTACCAAGCAGCTTATGCCTATCAAGCACTCTTGTGTGTTCCTGACGACGAGACACTGTGGCAGGCGACACTTCGGCGCACTGGGAAGGTGATCCAAGGAGTGTCGGGACTTGTGAGTGCAGTGAAAGGATTAGATCTGAATAGATTCATTGAAGGATTGGGGAAGATCCAAGAAGGAATGATGGGAGCAACTGAGACTGCCCAGGTGGTTAAGGCAGCCTACGATGGAGCAGTATCGCTGAGTAAGAACGGTCAGGGATTCTTCCAGTGTCTAAAGGAAGGATTCAGCTTTGACAGGAAGTGTGCATGGTACACAGCACTTCGAGGAGCCGACACGTTGATTCAGGATGGCCAGTTCGCCGAGTTCAAGAAACTCGTGTATGAAGCACCATGCTTACGAGATCCAGCATTCCAGTGGGGAGTGTGCGAACGACTAGGACAAGTTGCAGCTAGTCCAACGTGGGATGCGGCATCCAGACAGGGTGCAATTGCGTTTCTTGCGGAGATATATCAGAACGATGAGGTGTGGGGTCGTCAGACGAATGTCAAGCAATGGATTATCAACGTCCTCATGCAGTTGTCCTCGATTCCTGGCGGCGAGATTCAATGTATGTCAGGAAAGAGAAACGAATGCATGACGATTCCGATGATGCGCTAATGTTGCCGCTGAACTAACCAAATGTACATGATCACTTCTATCTGCATCACAGCCATTGAAGCACAACTGCAAGAACTGCAAAAGAACGGAGATGCGACAAAGCAGACATTATACCGGACATGCCGTCAGAATGGACCTGGATCTCTCCCGTTCAAGGTTGACCAGCCTAAAACGGGGTCACCATCGTTGCTTGATCGTGTCCAGGAGAAACCAGATGTCGAAGGAAGCATACGCCAATTGCGAAGACAGCGGTTAAAGGAACGAGAGAAAGCCGTCTACATCCCTCTTCGAGCAAAAGCCAGCTTGAAGGCCCACGATGAATCAGGAACCCCATTGATGGAGAAGTTAGATAATTTCTTGGCAAGCGACAAGATGGTGTTCCTTCTTCTCGGGGACTCGGGTGCAGGAAAATCGACATTCAATCGTAAACTCGAGTGTCATTTGTGGCAGACCTATAGGAAGGGTGGCCCAATCCCTCTTCACATCAACTTGCCAGCCATTGAAAAGCCAGAACATGATATGATTTCCAAACAACTCAGGAAGGCCGAGTTCTCAGAACTACAGATCCGTGAATTGAAGCTCCATCGCAAGTTCACGTTGATATGCGACGGCTACGATGAGATCCAGCAGTCGCACAACTTGTACACGAGCAACCACCTGAACCAAGGAGGGGAATGGAATGCCAAGCTGGTGATCAGCTGCCGTAGTCAGTATCTTGGAGCTGATTACCAAGGTCGCTTCCAACCAGGCGATCGCAACAACCACTCTGACTCAGATTTGCTCCAAGAGGCTGTCATAACACAGTTTTCGCCTGATCAAGTTCAAGAATATATCATACAATATGTGTCCTTACATCGACCACTGTGGAGTGTTTTCAATTACGTGATGGCAATCTATCTCATTCCAAGTTTGGAGGAACTGGTCAAGAATCTGATGTCTCTGTCATTGGAGGTATGGCCACGGATGGTCGGTACAGGACAGGGCTCCTCGACCACTCATATCACTCGAATGACATTATACGATCAATTCATTGAGCACTGGTTTGAGCGAGAAGAGAAGCGTCTCGGAGAGAAGAACTTGAGTTCTCAAGCAAGATCAGCGTTCGAGTGTTTGACCGATGAGGGATTCGTACGAAATGGCATTGCCTACTTGAAGAAACTATGTTCAGCGATTTACGAAGAGCAAGGCGGTCAGCCAGTTGTGACTTACTCACGCCACAAGGATGAGAGTTCATGGAAAGCCGAGTTCTTCAGCCGCGAAGAAGAGAAGCAAATTCTTCGTGAAGCATGTCCCCTGATACGAAACGGCAATCAACACCGATTCATCCATCGATCTTTGCTTGAATACGGTATGGCGCTCGCAATATTCGATCCGCAAGACTGGAAGGAAAGACTGGCGCCACAGTCTATTTTGGCCCGACGCAAGGGCGTCATTTCCGTCGCAGGCTCCGATGGACGTGACAACGTGGAAAACAATACCACCTCTATTGTTCAGGAACCGAATCTTAACTCACAATTAGTCTGGAGGCGATTCATGAGTGAACCATCGGTGATTCAGTTCCTGGGGGAGCGAGTTCAGCAAGAACCATTGTTCAAGCAGCAATTACTGGACTATTGAACATTCAAAGAATGACAAGAAGTGGTGTATTGCGGCTGCCAATGCAATCACCATTCTTGTCCGGGCAGGAGTACAGTTCAACCATGCAGACTTGCGAGGTATTCAGATCCCCAATGCAGACCTCAGCTATGGAATGTTCGATTCAGCACAGCTGCAAGGAGCAGACTTGAAACAGGTCGATTTCCGTGGTACGTGGCTACGAAGGGCCAACCTGGACAATGCCCAAATGACAGGAGCACAGTTTGGTGAGCTACCGACTTTAAAGCAGGACAGCGCTGTGAGGTTGTGTATATATTCGCCGGATGGGAAGACAATCGCCATGAAACTTGTCAATAGGAAGGTCCATGTATGCTCGACATCGAACTGGGAGATCCTTTTTACATCGGAGGGTCACAGTGACAGTGTGAATAGCACGGTGTATTCTCCGAACAGCAATCAAATCGCCTCAGGTTGCATTGATTACACAATACGGATATGGGACGTTTGGACTGGGATGTGCATCCGCACCCTGAATGGACATGACGGCTCATTTATGAGCAGGATGGGGGATCGCGGTTCAGTTCAGGGCATTGTTTATTCGCCTCAAGGGGATCTAATCGCTTCTGGCGGTGACGATAAGAGAGTCAAAATGTGGGATGTGGAAACTGGAGAATGCCGTCACATTTGGATTGGCCACACCGAGGAGGTCTTGGGCGTCATCTATTCACCAAGTGGTACCCAAATTGCCTCGCGCAGTTTCGATTCCACAGTGCGGATATGGGATGTTGAGAAAGGAATCTGTCTTCATATAATGGAAGGACACACAACTTTGGTTTCAGGAATCGCGTATTCACCTAGAGGAGACTAGAGGTTTGCCCGTGGCTCACGCCACGGAATGCCCCTCCACAGATCGCCATCAGTTTGGAGTGGTTTGATGTTTTTGGGTGTCGTGTCACATCAACCATCCAGCCGCAATACTCCATGCGCCTCTCTCCTTCGCATCGCTTGCGCTCGCTCAGGTGAAAGGCAGAGGTCCCGCCTCCCTCAACACACGTCCATCAACTGCTTGGTGACAATGTAGGTAAGGCAAAGCAGAAGAAGTCGGCTGCAAATGATTGTGAGGGAGAGAAGCAGGGGACTCAACAATGGATGGCTTAGATTTGCAATGTCACGGCATAGGGTACACCACCCCACCGCCACCGCC
>Ga0247824_10001698_pt1 | contig 12133 bp, 15 predicted proteins | sample 13C_PalmiticAcid_FD_194412 | JGI IMG/M metagenome (GOLD analysis project Ga0247824, IMG submission 194412) | Soil microbial communities from agricultural site in Penn Yan, New York, United States - 13C_PalmiticAcid_Day48 | ecosystem: Environmental > Terrestrial > Soil > Agricultural land...
GAGATGATGAATCCCACAAGAAAAGGTCGTTCAATGAGATCCCTGCTGCAAAACCGCACACCAGGGTGGCAGGAGGCGTTTTTGCCACAGAATCCCGTCGGTGACCAAGACGTATGCACACACAGTGTCTCGGTCTGCAACAGATCACACATGGTCCAGCCCACCTGCGAGAAATCAAAACACAAACGAAGCCTGTGCGATCTGGCAGAGCCGCGGTGACGTTGATCTGTCGCCGAAGCGCCACCAAATAACCTGTTCACCTGTGCTCTTTTCCACCATGGTGATACCAGCTCAGCTCAGCTTTTCGTGTTGTGCTGTGTTCTACTGATGTCAAAGCAAGTAGCAAGTAGGGGGAGTGAAAGGGGTTCTCAAGCAGGGTTGAATATTGAACAGTTGCTCGACTCCTTGCCTCTTCCAAGATAAAGCAAAGTCCCATCTCAATCTCGTTCAAGGAGCTTCGGGCTGTTTGGGTGGCACGATCTGAAGGTACTCCACACGAGTATCAGCGGCTAAATCTGATAAAAGACGCCCCACTTGCCCCCCTGTTCTGGTGCTGCACGTCTTATCAGACCATGTTCTCCGTGGACTCCTCCTCCATCCCATCCTACTCTCCTGATGAAAGACCTCGGAATCAACGGGTATGGCCTGACTCGGCCTCGTCCAGCTGGCTGTGAGTTTGGCGGGCAATCAATCAAGCTGCCACCAATGAAGAGCGGGTTCGCAGTGTTCTTGTGTTCCCATTGGAATGTTTTTTCTTTCACGCTTCGGTTCCTGAGAGCCAAGTGGTCATCGCTCGAGGACCGGTTTCTCTCGTTCACCCTTTTCTCATCCTTTTTCTTCCTCTTCCCTCCTCTTCTCATCATCCTTCTCTCCCTCTTCTCCTTTTCCTCCTCCCTCCCTCCCTCTCCCTGGCAGAATCTCGCCATGTCAAACTCATCACCAACGGTCAACCAGAGGGAACAATACAAGGACCAGCTCCCAACGGATCCCAAGGCCTTGGACAAGCGCTTCCCTCTGTACCTTGGAGACTGGCTCAAGTCTGACCCCAGCAAGGACGATGACATTGCCATGGAAAATGCGGACGAGCCCCACATGAAACGCAAGCTTGCTATCCTCAAGAAGCATCCTGAGATTGAGAAGCTGTATGGCCACGATTCCAGGACATCCATCATCACCATGCTCGCTGCTGCTGCTCAGGTTGGCTTTGCCTACCAGTTTGGCAAGGTTTGGACAGACACCTTCTGGGGATTCATCGCCTTTTCGTACTTGGTCGGAGGATCCATCACAGCGTTGTACGGTGTGTTGATTCACGAGGCTACCCACAACCATGCCGCCCCCACAGTCTTCCTGAACAAGATCGTTGGATTGATTGCCAACATTGGTATCCCAGTCCCAATCTATGCCTCATTCCGCAGGTATCATCTGGAGCACCACACTTACCAAGGCGTTGTTGGCATGGACCCCGATCTCCCTCTCGAGTGGGAGAAGAAGATGATTCGCGGCAATGCCTTCTTGAAGCTGATGTGGCTCTTCATCTACCCCGTCATGTACGTCGTCCGTGGAGCTGCCATGAAAAAGACACCCTCAACCTGGGAGGTCTATAACATCATCTTCACCCTCTGCTCGGATGCATTGGTGGTCAAGTTTTGCGGAATCCGTGGCCTGTTGTACTTGTTTGCGTCCCTCTGGTTCGGATACGGCCTTCATCCTGGTGCCGCCCATTTCATTCAGGAGCATTACACCTTTGATGATGGCCAGGAGACATACTCGTACTATGGCATTCTTAACAAGCCCTACATGAACATTGGTCTGCACATGGAGCACCACGACTGTAAGTTGCAAAGACACCCTTGGGCAAGATCTATTTTGAGTATCTCTATTAGTCCGGCAGTCAAGCCAGACTGATGGAGAGCAAATTGTGCTTCTCCCTGCATGGTGGAGCCGTTGTGTTGTTGCGAATCAGCCCACTCTTTATTGGACCTTGAACCCGGAACTTTGTTTCTTAATACGTATAAACTCGACAACTCCAACGGACTTGCTGACAACCTCGCTCTTTACAATCTCCGTCTATCATAGTCACCAAGGTCGCTTGGTCACGCCTGCCCAAAGTTCGTGCTCTTGCACCCGAGTTCTATGATTCGATGGCGTATCACACCTCTTGGTTGCTCGTTCACTGGAAGTTCATCACCGAGCCCAGCTATGGTCCTCAGTCTCGTCTGGGTCGCACCATGGAAGACCACAAGGCTGCCCGTAAGCAGGTCGGAAAGTTGCGTCGTGCGGACGAGCACGCCTATGAGGAGATGGCTTTGGATGCACAGAAGGCAAAGGACGAGTAGATGAAATTGGATCATGTCCATCTAGAAAATCAGGAGATACCAAACAAAAAAATGAGGAACGAGGAAAAAGGGACCATAAGATATCAAGGAAGCACCAGGTAGGGAAGGTTGTCTCGGAGCTATTCCCATGTTGGGTATCGCATGTCAGGAGAGGTACCCCCCCACAAAGGCAAGGATGGTGGACACCAATTCAAAAGGATCTGCCGTGCTTCCCTTTTGGTTACTTGTTAGGCTGTTGCTTTATGGTTCCCAAGTTCTGTTGTTTCCACACCTGCACTTGCACATTCATTTGCGCCAACCTTGTTCTGCTTGTTTTTCACATACTGATACAATTACAATTACAATACAACAATACAACACTACTACTACGCGATAACTTGATGAACCATTGAGGCTTTCTATGAGCAATTGAAGTGCAAGAGGGAGGGGCAGTTTGTTTATCCGTTGCAACTGATAAACACTTTTGCAGCGATGGGAACAATCAGGCACAGCGCGGGAGAACAATCGCGTGTTCTCACAACCAGTCACCACCGTGGCAAAAAAAATAAAATCGAACCACTTTTTTCTGGTCGAGTAAGTTGCTTGCTCTCACCCCATCACTCTTGTCATCCCTTTCCTCCTTCCTCTTCGATCGAATGCCATCGTACTTGACCTCAGCCCCCGGAAAAGTCATCCTCTTTGGCGAGCACGCTGTCGTCTACAGCAAGGTACTTTTGCTGTAAACAGCTCTCTCTGGACCCTGGACGCCTGTTTTGAGTTCATCCGACTTAGAAGCAAGCGCCCTTCTGTGCAACCACACAATCGACATAGGTAGCCACAGCTGGATCCTTGGGCCTTCGATCTTACACCCTTATCCAGGACAGGACAGATGGTGTCGTCGAAGTACACCTACCGGATGTGCAGCTCTCTAGAGCATGGAGCTCCGGCGATATCCCCCGGCAGGAAAGATGGGAAGGTAGCCACCAGAAAATACGAAGGACTTTTACGGATCGAAATGGATCTCTGAACTCTGGAAGACTAATAGTGTCGCAAGGTCCCATGACTACTCTATAGGATACCCATACCCGCCTACAGAGATGAACACAACACTACTACAACAACTTGCAGCGATCGTGGATTTGGCTGAATACACCAATCGGTCTCAGGCTGCCATTGCGTTGCTCTATATCCATTCTCATCTCATCACAGACGACATTGCGACCAAAGGATATGATTTCAGTGTTCGTTCTACTCTCCCAGTTGGAGCTGGTTTAGGATCTTCGGCATCTTACAGTGTGTGCCTTGCCACAGCATTGCTACAGTCGAATGGATATTTATCAGGGTTGGAGGCTGCCGAACAACGTGAGCTCATCAATCAATGGGCTTTTCAGGCCGAGAAAGTGATTCATGGCAACCCAAGCGGAATCGATAACACTGTGAGCACGCTTGGAGGAGCGGTCATGTTCAAGAAGGGCGAGAAGATTGAGCCACTGCCAGGGTAAAATGCAGAGTTATTGGTTCGCGCATCGATCGAATGATGTTTTTTTTTGTTCCTGGAAGCTTGTGTTCACCAACCTTTCTTGCGGTTTTGATAGATTCCAGTCTCTGAGGTTCCTTCTTACAAACACTCGTGTCCCAAGAGAGACACAGGTTCAGGTTGCCAATGTCAGAAAGTTGTGGGAAAAGGTACTACAAATGTGGAAAAAGCACTGCTTCTTGGGTTAGTCGACCAGAGATGTGATCTGGAAGCTCAAAAAAGTAATTTTACTCGATTGGATTCTATTCTCATAGTTCCCAGGAGTAGTCAATCCAATGTTGGATGCCATCCATGAGATCAGTGTTTCGTGCAAGGAGCTCTTTGGACATGAGGGTCTGGATCGATCACATTTGCTTACTCGGTTTGGGGTAATGTTCGGTCGCGGAGTCGTGGATTGAAGGCGAATGTACGTCGTATTGGGAACCAATTCACTAAACACTTGTGTTCTCTCTCCTTGCAGGAACTTGTGGATGTGAATCATAGCTTGCTCGCAGCTCTTGGCGTGTCACATCCAGCCTTGGAGAAGGTCCGTGAGATCTCGTCCAAACTCGGACTGAAATCCAAGCTGACAGGCGCTGGAGGCGGAGGATGTGCTCTGACACTCATTCGTGATGGTAAGGTGGCTATCGATGATCATAAGGCTCATCTTTGAACATGTCAGCAAGAGTGCCTAATGGAGCTTTGTATCATATCCTTGCTTCCTTTGGATAGATGTAACGCCGGAGACAGTGGAGGTAGTGAAGCAATTGCTGGAAGCAGAAGGGTTCCAATGCATGGAGACTCAAGTCGGTGGACCGGGTGCTGGTGTGATCACACTTAGTGCACCGATGTTGGTTGCCGAGTTCCTGTCCCATGATAGGACGTACTTTGAAGCGATGCAGAACTGGACACACTTTTCATAAAACCGACGTTGAGAATAAAAAAAAAGCGATGGCTTGGGACACATGTGAGCGGATTTTTCTTCGACGTCTCACAGATCAACGCGCACAGATCATGTCAAAAAGGAGACAGCTTTGACTCTTCTTTCTTCTCTTTCTCTCATCGCTTTCCTTTTACTCATTCCACTACTCTCACTCCTCAGCACCAACTGCCTACCCTTGCACTCTCACTCTCGCATACTAAGATGGTCAAAGGTAAAGCTTGATAAACCGGACACAGAGAACTTGGATGTTCATCTGGGTGGCCTGCTCAATCTGACCACATATCCCGCTCTTCTCTCCATCTTTTTTTTTTTACCCTGCTCGTATCTACCCAGTTACGATTTGCGGTGCCGCTGGTGGAATCGGCCAGCCCTTGTCCCTCCTCTTGAAGCAGTCGAGTTTGATCACCCATTTGGCTCTTTATGATGTCGTGAACGCGCCCGGTGTCGCTGCAGATCTGTCCCATATCAACACTGGTTCTACAGTGACGGGACATGGAAAGGAACACATTGACGAGGCTCTCCGTGATGCACACACTGTTGTCATTCCTGGTAAGGGTCAATCCAATCCTCAACTTTGCCAAGGGTTGACTGGAAAAGGGCATGAGCTCATCGTAAGCACTGTTCTTTGGTTTAGCTGGAGTACCTCGCAAGCCTGGTATGACGAGAGATGATCTCTTCAAGGTACGTCGTTTGCAGTAGGGTTGATCGCGTTGTAGGGGTGAAGATGGTATTGGGATCATGCTTCCACTGGAGGTAGGCGGCTTCGGACAATTCTTTTCGTTATCTGGCATGAGCCGTGGTCGAGATATGAAATCGCACTTTCTGTTGTGTTTCGTTGCTTCTGGATAACGACCGTTATCAAAAGGGCTCCTTTACCCAACCGAATGACAGTAATCTGGCCACCCAGCCTTCTCAAAAGAGGGGACGTGTCCTTGCAAGAGGCTAAAAGATGAACAAGGAGAAGGGCGATAAGTGATGTGGTTACAAGCTGGGCTTTGTAGTATGTGGACTCATGTATTGCAAGTGTCTCTCTTATCAGTCTTCATGGTCATTCTTTATCTCTGCGGGCTATTCAAGGGGGAGAAGAGGACGCGTGATACACGACCACTTACTAACCCAAAGATATATCGCGTTCAACATTATCGGCCTATCAATTTGAATTCCTTGCTCTTGGTTTCCTTTGTCGCCGTCATCAACCACCATAATGTGGATAACAGGTCAACGCTGGGATCATCCGCACCCTGGCCGAGGGTATCGCCAGGAATTGCCCTAATGCCTTTGTCCTTGTGATCTCAAATCCCGTCAACTCTACCGTTCCCATCGTCTGCGAAGTCCTCAAGGAGAGCACTAGCAACTTTGACCCTAGAAGGTAAGATGTTTTTCCATGTCTACCCTCCTCCCTATTTGCAAAGTACAACAAGTACCGATGGTCCGGAGATTTGAGATCAAAAAAGTCCGGAGGGTGATGTTATACTCTATTGTGAGCGGCAAGAAACATTTTGTACTTGGACTTTGGTAATTCGTGATACCGCGATTGAGGGAAAATACCTTGGGCAACGTTATCAGGCAGACATAGTTTTTTTGATTGTGACCAGAAAGGGCGGGACATATGGTGGAGATTTTGGTGTCACAACATGGCGATAAGAACAGCAATCTACAGGTTGGGGGGCTGTCCTGGGAAAGCTCATGCAGGGAACACTTGGCTCGTTCTGAGGTACTTTCGGATAGCAACATGCTTCATGTATCCAAAACTAATACATACTCTTTCAATGAATCTTTCTGGAATGACAACAGGGTTTTCGGCGTTACCACCTTGGATGCCGTTCGTTCGTCCAGATTCGTATATGAACGCGACGACAAGCTTGATCCCCAGACCACCAGGGTTACCGTTATTGGCGGACACAGTGGTGTGACCATTGTCCCTGTGATCTCCACTATCCCCAGCCAGACGTTCTCGGAGGAGACGTTGAAGGAGCTGACAAACCGCATCCAATTTGGAGGTGACGAGGTTGTGAAAGCCAAGGATGGTACTGGATCCGCTACTCTCTCCATGGCGTATGCGGCAGCCCGATTCACGGACGTAGTCTTGCGAGCTACTGTAGCAGGCGAGACTGGTTTGGTTGAGTCCACCTATGTCAATCTGTTGGCGGACCCTGAAGGTACAGCAGACCTTAGGGAAAAGGAGGGTCTAGAGTACTTTGCACAAGACGTTGAGTTTGGAGAGAAGGGCGTCAAGAAGATCTTGCCATTGCCTTCACTCTCCGAGTATGAGAAGATTTTGTTGGGTGCAGCGCTTCCAGAGCTGAAAGGCAATGTGAGCAAGGGAACTTCATTTGTCAAGGACAACTCCCAGGCTTGATGAACATGAACAAATAGTCGGTACAGTGATGACGCTCATAGCAGGTTCGATACGTTGATAAAGTCCAATATCCATGCTCAACCATCGGAAGGGCAGCTCTGGTGATCTGACTGGTGGTGGTGGGTGAACACCCTGCTGTTGTTTTATGCTCATGTTGACAGTCAAATCAACAAAGAGAGAGCTGCGCCCATTACAGAAACGAGCGGTTGCAGGAACTGCGACAATACCGCCCTTCTTGGACATGATTGTCCGGTTGTCATTGGATCAGGTACAGTGAGTGCGGGGTCAAGCACATGGGAGATCAACCCAGGATTGGCATGTCAGACCCTGAATTTGGTCTTTGCAAGATCGGGGACATGGATCCCAGGCTACCAAAGTTACATGGAAAGAATAACTGACAAAGATCCTCATGGCACTCTATGGAAGAAAGGGAGAAAGGATCGGCAGGAAATATGACATGCAATTGATCGCAGTGCTTTGGTTGATGTCTGGTGGACAGGAATGCGATTTGTCCATGTGTGCAGCTTATCCATGGAGAGCGTTAGCGAGAGCAAGCTGTTGGTGGAGCAACAGAGTTTTTATAGAGGAAGGTTGCAAGTTTGGTGGGGCAAACATGGTTTTTTGGTCCGTGGAGCATTGTAACTTTCTCACGGTTGCTGAATAAGATTCGGCAGCAATGTGGTACGAGTCAGGAGGGTGAGAGAAACGGGGGGGATCTCGATACCCACGACCAGTATATACTTGGGCAAAGCACCCAGTTGCAGCCGGTAGCAGTGGCAGACTCGGTCTGTTGGACCGGCATTGTGCTCAAATCGTTGGGTTGGAATGAATGACCAAGATGAAGCTTGTTCACGGATCCGCCCCAGTGTTTTTGGGTCTACTGAATGGATTTCCTGCGTGGATCAGAGCCACCTTAATGGCCTTACTTGACGGGCAGTGTCACCTCGAGCGGAGAAAACGGCCAAACACTCTTCAATGGGTCAAATGGGTCAGGCCACATTCCATTTCTCTTTTGCTCTCGCTCTCGCTCTCTCTTCTTTCTCTCCTCTCCTCTCTTCTCATCACTGCTCGACCCATCCCTCTCTCATTCCTCATCCTTCTCTTCTTTCTCTCCTCTCTCCCCTCCCCACTCTCACTGCACCCGAGTGCACTCTTTGACCTATTGTCACCCTCAAGAATACCCACCCATACTACTACTCAAGACAAGATGACTGCTGCAGTGGCAAACAACCAGGGACAGGACCTGCACCCTCGCAAGATGTGGGAACCCACCAATGTCCAGAACACAGAGATGGAAAAGTTCAGGGTCTATGTCAACCAGAAGCATTCGCTGTCTCTTGGTAAAGCAAGGAGAATACTCTGTTCATTGATCGATGACTGTTCCAGGGCACCCTTTCTGTTCTTCTAACACTTGCTTCCTCTCATATTGTAGCCAACTACAACGACCTTTGGCAGTGGTCCGTAGTCAAGATTGGAGACTTTTGGACTGCCGTGTGGGAGTACACCAATGTCGTTGCCTCGACCCCACCCACTGGACCTGTAAGTGCCATGTTCCTGTTCCCTGCAGATCAGATCGGTGTACCAAGGCATTTTTTTTGGTAGTCCGTGTGAGCAAGATGACTCTGACTCTTTTTGTCCTGAGCCAAAAAAATTTATCTCACGCTGTCCATTGTGTCCGTTGGAGGCCGCCGATCCCCTTATGCGCCCATGATGGCACTTTCAGATTATCGCTGACAAATGGTTGCCTGTTGCTTTTTTATTTTTCATCCTCTGTAGGCTGTCGATGAGTCGGTCCCAATGGATGCATTCCCTGCCTGGTTCCCAACTGCCCGTCTCAACTATGCAGAGAATGCATTGTGGTGCAAGGATCCCCACAAGGCGGCCATCATTGCCACCGGTGAATTGCAATCAACACCGACCATTATCTCGTATGCTGAATTGTACACCAAAGTCCGTCAATGCGCCAAAGCCATGCGCAAAGCTGGAGTGGTCAAGGGAGATCGTGTCGCAGGGTACATTGCCAACTGCCCCGAGGCTATCATTGCCATGTTGGCAGCCTCTTCTATCGGTGCCATCTGGAGCTCGACCTCGCCAGATTTTGGAACAATTGTAAGTGCTTATCATCACGGCTACTACCCGCAACGTCTGTCTCTTGTGCTTGAAGACGAACCATGGGGAAAAGGCGGACACGGGTTCTATTGGACTGCAAAGTTGCCCTGCCAGACAAATCCAAATCGGTCTGGTAGATCAGGTCACTTTGAGTTTGGCAATCAGATCATTTTGTGCAAACCCCTCAGAGCTGACTCGACTTTTTTGTTCTTCCACATGGATTACTAGGGTGTGTTGGATCGCTTCTCGCAGATCAAGCCCAAATTGCTGTTCTCAGTCAACGCTGTCGTCTACAATGGTCGTCCCCATGACCACTCTCAGAAACTGCGCCAGGTTTTGGATGGTAAGATGGAGAGAGGCCTTTACACCAGATGGAGAGAGCGGTTCAGTGAAGAAGAAAAGAATGGGATTCTAATGCATTTCGACAACTCTTTTTCAAAATAGGATTGGATATGGTCGAAAAGGTGATCCTCGTTCCCTTTGTTCCTTCACAGCCTTGCGACGCCTCCGCCGTAGAGAATGGCACCACCTGGTCCGAGTTCCTTGCGACATCTGGAGAAGCAGCCGTATCAACATCAGCAGCCACCAATGGATCAACACAGGACCAGGAACTCATTGAGTTTGAGCCTCTGCCTTTCAACCACCCACTCTACATTCTTTTCTCGTCTGGTACGACCGGCAAGCCCAAATGCATTGTCCACTCTGCCGGTGGTATGCTCCTCCAGCACAAGAAGGAGCACATCATCCATGGAAATCTCAACTCACAGGACATCCTCTTCCAGTATTCCACAACTGGTTGGATGATGTGGAACTGGCTCGTCTCGGGTCTGACTTTTGGTGCCACCATTGTGCTCTTTGATGGTTCTCCTTTCAAGCCTGGTCCATCAGCCTTGTGGGATCTGATTGACCAGCTCAAGGTGACGGCTTTTGGAACGAGTGCCAAGTACATCCAGGCAATTCAGGATGCAGGATACTTGCCTCGCAACCACAATAACCTCTCGTCTCTGCACTCGATCTACTCGACGGGTTCGCCTCTCAAGCCTGAGAGCTTTGATTTCGTCTACGAAAACATCAAGAAGGATCTGCTTCTTGGATCGATCACAGGAGGCACCGATATCTGCTCGCTCTTTGCATGCCATAACGCTGCACTCCCTGTCTACCAAGGTGAAATCCAATGCCGTGCTTTGGGAATGAAGATTGAAGCATGGAGTGCCCCCAACACACCCGTGTTTGGTACCTCTGGCGACTTGGTTTGCTCCCGTTTGTTCCCCTGCATGCCAGTCTACTTTTGGGATGACCCTGAACACAAAAAGTACAAGGGTGCGTACTTTGACAACTATCCTGGTGTCTGGTACCATGGCGACTTTGTGTGGATCAACCCCAACACAGGCGGTATTGTCATGTTGGGACGAAGTGATGGTACTTTGAACCCGAACGGTGTTCGATTCGGATCGGCAGAGATCTACAACATCGTGGACACCTACCCAGAAGTGGAGGACTCGCTCTGTGTCGGACAGACCCTCAAAGATGGCACCGATGAGCGTGTGGTCTTGTTCCTAAAGTTGGCGGGTGATGCTGGCGAGAAGCCCTTGGACCAGGACCTTGTTAACCGACTCAAGACGCATATCCGTAACCAACTCAGTCCTCGCCATGTACCGGCTTTTATCCTCAAGACGACGGATATCCCTCATACCATCAATGGCAAGAAGGTCGAGATTGCTGTCAAGAAGATTATCTCGGGTCAGAAGGTTGTTCCTTCTGGTACCTTGGTCAACCCAGAGTCATTGGAACTCTACTATAACATTCCAGAGTTGAAGCAGTAAGAACAATCAGTTCTCTCTTGCTCTCTCTCTCTCTCTTTCTCTCACACACTCGACATAAGATGCGAATGCCACATCGCCTTGTCGACAACAACATATACACACACGCAGCATCTCTTTTTAGAAGACATTCATATCCACATACAAAAGCCCAACAATAAAAACATCTCATTGATACCATATCTATGCACGGAACGGGCTTAAAGTAGGTATCGTGACGGGGGAGGGGGGGTAATCGGTGACGATCCGCACGGGGAGGGTTTTTTTTATTAGTGAGAAGACGATGGGTGAGATGCGGGTGTCGACGAAGACGAAGATGACGGTGTGGAGGATGTTCGAGTCAATACAGGGGACGACGACGACGTGCCAGCGAGTGCAGCCGTGACCGCCATAGCAGCAGCGGTCGTCCTACGTTCCGCTTCCTCCTGCTCCTGTTTTTTCCGCATCTGTTCTTCCAATTCTATCTGATGCTGTCTTTCCAGTTCCTGTTCTTCTGTGGACAAGGCGCCATGTTGCTGTTGTTGTTGTTGTTGTAATTGTTGCACCTGTTGCACCTGTTGCAACTGTCGGATCTGAGCCACCATGTGTAACTGTTGCTGCTGTTTTTGTTCCTCTTGCCGGAGACGTTCCAACATCAAACGTTGTTGATGTTCAATAAGAGCGGCTTCTGTTTTCCGTTGATGCAACAATTGGACATGACGGGATTCAAGGTCCTCCCGTATGGTCTTGGTTTGATTTTGCACATGTTCCTTTTGTTCCAAAACTTTTTTGTGTGCGGCTCGTTCTTCGTCTAGACAGAGTCGGAGGGCAACAATGTCGAGGGCACTGGAAGGGCTGGTGGTGGTGGTTTTGGTGGCACTGCGTTGGAGTAGGTCATGGTATTTGTTAAACAGTTCGTACTTGCGCTTATGGATCGACAGTGCTCTGGCATTCAATTCAACTAGAGTCCAAAGAACAATCGTCAGAGACATAGAACAACAACAGCATGGTGCAATGAGGTACCACTAGAGAGTGAGAGTATCAAGAGTCGAGCAAGGGGGAAGGGGGGGGGGGGGACAAGTGACATTTCCT
>Ga0247824_10001699_pt1 | contig 12125 bp, 8 predicted proteins | sample 13C_PalmiticAcid_FD_194412 | JGI IMG/M metagenome (GOLD analysis project Ga0247824, IMG submission 194412) | Soil microbial communities from agricultural site in Penn Yan, New York, United States - 13C_PalmiticAcid_Day48 | ecosystem: Environmental > Terrestrial > Soil > Agricultural land...
AACCAAACCAGAAAACTAACCCCCTCTCCCTCACACAGCTTCTTCCTCATCATCGCCGGCATCTTCACCAAGTTCGCCGCCTCCCTCGTCGCCATCCCCTCCCCCGTCCTCGGCGGCATGACCACCTTCCTCTTCTGCGCCGTCGCCGTGTCAGGCATGGCCATCATCGCCAAGGGCGTCCCCTTCACCCGCCGCAACCGCTTCATCCTCACCGCGGGCCTCGCCCTCGGCTACGGCGCCACTCTGGTGCCGGACTATTTTGACCACGTCTTCACCTACGGCGGGGACAACAAGTCGCTGCAGGGCTTCCTCGACGCCATCACGCTCATCATGGAGACCGGGTTCGCCGTGACCGCCGTGGTGACGGTGCTGCTGAACCTGACGCTGCCGGTCGAGATCGAGGATACGGACGCGGTGGAGGGGGAGCGGGAGGGTTCCGCCGCCGCGGTGCTGGTCCGCGGGGACAGCGGGAGCGGGATGGAGAGCCACGAGGGGAAAGAGGGCAAGGCTGTTTAGAGGGAGGATGAAAGGGTTTATTTATGGGAGGCTTTGGTTTTTTGTTTTGTGCTATGCTTGAGAGTGTGGGATACCCTTGTGTGTTGATGTTTTGGATATGAAGGTTTTGGATGGTTTGAGGTACAACGGGACATGTTGGATACCCTGTCTGCTGTTGTTGTATGAAGAGTATGGTACAACGAGTCAAGCGCTCGCAATGTTGATGAAGATGAATGGATTCTTGAACGCATACAAGCCAGTAACTTCATGCTCTCTGGCCCGCGGTCGGGCCCCCATTACAACTCTAAGCCGCCAGCAACAAGCTGTGATTTAAGACACAGAGCGCTTCTGCCAGTAGTATTGTACAGAGCAGGAGAGACGACAACTGGATTCACCTAACCATTCATCCTTGGTCGTGGCCTCTGGGATGGTGCTACCTCTCCTCTGACCAACACATGTATCCCACACACGTGTCTAACTCATTACATTATTACTTGCGGTTGTCTGCCGACGATATCCCGTACTAGACCCATCATATACACATACCCCGCCTCACAAGGGGCCACAGTCACACGTCTATATAACCAACCAGTCCGTCCCAACGCCCTCTATTCATAGATAGCATACTCCGCTCACACCAAGTTTCACTCACAACCCCTTACGCCGCCGGGAGCCCGAGCTTGTTGTTCGTCTTGCGGGTCATGACCTTGGTGATGGCGTGCCTGATGGTGACGCCGGCCTTCTCGACATCCTTCTTAGACAAGGCCGACGTGACACACACCTTGAGCGCGGGGTTGACCGTGTAGATGCCGTCTTTGAGGCTGGTGTGGTTCAGGATGGGCATGGTCTTGAGGCGGGTGATGAGCACGCCGTTCGCAAGCGTCTTTTTCGGTGCGAGTTAGCCCCATGAAGCTGCGAGTGGGATAATAATGTGTGTAAGGAACAAGGGGTTGAAGCATACCTCATCGACACACTCCATCATCAGCCTCTCCTGGTCCTCCGCACTCAACCGCCTGGCCTTGACAACCTCGGGCTTGAACACGAGCAGCATGATCGGGTTCTCGGGCGCGCTGGTGCACATGACCCAGTCGCTCCGCGGATCGAGCTGCGCGCGCATGAGCCGGATGTTCTCGCGGCACTGTAGCAGGATCTCCGGGTTGGACTGCAGGAGGTTGATGCACTCGCTCGCCGTCACGGCCAGCATAGCGGGGAGCGCGGCGGAGAAGGTGTATGCGGTCGACGAAACGCGCTGGTGCTCGACCACGTCCTTGGCGCCGGCGCAGAAGCCGCCGCCGGCACAGAGGGGTCCGGCGAGCGAGCCCACGATCATGTCCACTTGGGTGGGGTCCACGTTCTGTGCCTCGGTCAGGCCCCTGCCGGTGCGGCCGAGCACGCCAAAGGACCAGGTCTCGTCCAGCATGAGGCGGAACTTGTACTTCGTCTTGAGCTCAATCTAGGGTCCGTTAGCACAGTTTGAACTCGACCGGGAGGCCTATCTATGGGTCACCCACCAGCTTGGGCAGGTCGTTCATGTCGCCCGTCGTTTCAAACAGGGCCTCGGTAACGATGAACCGCCGCGTCAGCTTCTTGCCGGCCTGCTCCTTAACGACCTTGCGGAGGACCTGTTCCAGTTCCTCCATGTCGCCATGGTTATACCACTTGACGTTACTCCGCGAGATCTCGAGGCCGCGCCGGATCGAGTAGTTGACGCCCCTGTCCGCGACGATGATATCTCCTCTCTTACAGAACGACGGGATCACGCTAGAGATGGTGGAGAAAGAGTGCGCATAGACGATGCACCCCTCGGTGCCCAGGTACGAGGCGATATCGGCCTCTGTCTTCATGTGCACGTCCTGGGTGCCATAGAACTGAGGAGGGCCGCAGGGGCCGACGCCGTAGGTGCGGAGGGTTTGAATCGCCTTGTCCTTGATCTGCTCATTGGCGTTGAAGTTGTAAAAGTTGTATGACGCGAGGTTGGTGACGGTCTTGCCGTTGGCGAGCTTCGACTTCGGGCCGGTTGGTCTGGCTCTCGTCAGCTTCTGGACTTTGTCTTCTCCTCCCGCCGGCCCGCAGTTTCTTACCCAACAATCACCGGCAGCTTCTCCTGTTCAGCCTCCTGCAGGGCAGTCGGCGCTGCCACCAGCGGCTCAGGGGTCCACTCCTCGACCATTTCATCGATTTCCTGCGCCACCAAAGTATCAGCACCCCTTTCTGCTTTGCTCCCCCCTCCTAGAGCCCCGACTTACGTCCTCAGTCAACTTGACATAGTTCTGCTTCGAGGTCGAGTAGCTGGGCGCCAGCAGGTACCGGATGAAGAAGATGAACAGCACCAGCTCGATGGCCGAGCGCACGGGGTCGTTCTGGTAGCTCGAGCGGACGTAGCGGATCAGGACGGCCGAGCCGGGCACCTTCTGGAAGGCGGTAGCCGCCTCCTCGAGCCACTCGTTCAGGTGCGCCTGCATCTCGTGTAGATCCATCTCGGGCGGCGTGTGCAACTGATTCGGTCTCGCAGTTCAGGGTCGCTGCACAGGGCAATTGGTTTGGTGACGGGCAGGTGGACGCCGCTGTCGGTGTCGTTCCCGAGACGGTCGAACGAGGCGCGTATGGATTGTACCGAGTCCAATGCGGAATGCGGTGTTGTCTGGAGTCGAGCTCGAGGTCGAGGTCGGGCGAAGGTGGATGTGGTTGTCCCTAAATCCACGGGCGCATTGCAGCAGAAGAAAACCAAAACGGGACTCGGGAGCTTCGGGAATGGCGTCGCGCGTTGACACCCTGAACGACAGGACGGCGGGATTGGAAGGACCGTTTCGCGGTTCCGTTCCACAATTTTTCAGGGGGAAAAGGCCCACGTCCACCCATGATCGGTCAGGCACGCACCGGCAGGCAGGGCCAGTCCCACCCTCGTCTTGGCAAGCAGACAGTCAGGCCTCCGACTTGCCCATCGTTTTCTGTGTCTGGGGTCTCTGACCAAGATTGCGGATGCAATTGAGTTCGACCATGGTCATTGAACTCGTTAACTTCATGAGACCCCATGCCTTCATTTGGATTTAGACAGGAGCTTAACGACGACGAGTTGGTAAGGTCGGAGCTGACATCATCTGCCGTTCCCTTGTGTCCGCCATGATGATGGACTTACCCATTAATGCGATCGTCGCCTTCAAAATATCTTTGACTCACAGAGCTACTACGCTGGCGCAGATAATCCAGTGGAAGAAAACATCAACCGTTGTGCAAATGGCGTTGAGCCTGGCATGAGAGAACGAAGAGCATGCGGCGCACAAGAACACCAACCAGTTAACCACAGTACAATACAAGTTTGATTTCATGAGAACCTGCCCCAGTTCCGTTTCCCTCCAAAAAAAAAAAAAAAAGAAGAAAAGAGGACAAACTCCCCCGTATGACGCTCTGTGCAGTGTACCATCGTTCAGATCCGAGTCGCCCGACCTGTCCGACTCGCTGGTTGACATATTAATAAACAGTGTACAAAAACCGCCCCCTCTATGCATCCCCTAATCTCCCCCGCTCCCCCAACCCAGAAAAGTGAAAAAGAAAACACCCGCTAACTCGCTCTTCAAATGAGCATCATCAACCTGTCACTACCACGCGTCGTCGTCGCCGCCGCTTTGCCCGTCGCCTTAGCCGCACTCGCACTCGCCTTCATCTGCGACCACAGGACACCGGTGTAGCTCGGGTCCTTCTTGCCGGTTTCCTTTTCGCCGTTCGTGTTGTCGTTGTTCAGGCCCGTCGGCTGCATCAAGTTGTTGTCCTTCAGGATCTTGATGTCGAACACGCTCTTCGGAATGTATCTGGCGGAAACGGCGGGCCCGATGATGAGCGCGAGGATGAGGACGAGGAGGACGAAGTAGAGAATCGCGTAGCGGATGACACGTCTCCTCCGGAGCTTGGTCTGTTTCATCGAGTAGATCGGCGGGCGGATTTGCCGGCTAGAACCCAGGGTTAGTCAAGTTGTGGGCAGTCAACTCAGTCAGGGAGAAAAACATACCTGGGACGAAGCCAGAAAAGCATCATCGAATGCAGCTTGTCGACCTGGGGGATCATGATGATGGGGAACATCAGGAAGAGGATAATGTGGCCCAGGACGAAATCGGCGGCAAACATGGACAACTCGGTGATCTTGCACAGATATTCACGAGCCGGTTGCGACATCGAGTGCCAGCCCATCGAGTACCACTTGCCTGTCCAGAAAGCAATGTTCGACTGGTCCGTCTTGAACTCTCTGGTGAGCGCCAGCGAGATGATGAGCTTGAAGATGAAGCGCTGGATGGCAACAACCGCGATCATGCCCAGGAGCGTCTTGGCGAAGTCGAATCCCTGCAGGAAGAACATGACCTCGAAGAAGACCAGGAGAACAATGACAGCGATGGCGTGCGCAATGGCCGCAAGAACGGACCCAAACTTCTTGCAGCACATGCTCAGAAGGGGGCCCATGCAGCAAGCCATCGCAAAAAAGGCCGCCAGAGCGCCAGCGTTGATAGCGATGGGCGCAAACGCGACGATCGCAACCCGGATGAGCGCGGCGGTCGGCTTCACGCTCGGTTCATTTTCCTTGGTGACTCCGGTCTGCGCGTTGATAAACAGGTACGGGACCAAGGTCACGGCGACCAAGCAAAGAGGTGAAACGATCTCAGCCCAGAACGTGTTGGTGATGGCGGCCCGGGGAACGTCGGCCGACATTTTGCTTGACGGGTCTCCCAGAGCCTTGCGCTTGTAGCCCGTGGTTCTTGTCCGAGAAAGCCGGCAAAAGGCGATCCACGATGAGGCATGCGAGCGCGAGTTACCACGAGACAGCCAGCGGAGATAGTCGCGATAGTCGATAAAGAAATCGGTCCAGGCAAACTGATGCGGGTTGTAGAGAAACGGTGACACAACCAAGGCCAGCAACGAAACCCAGAAGTAGACGAGGGCCGCCTGCCAAATGGTGAGCGTGGCAAACAGCAGCATCATCAGCATGCGAGCGCCAAAGTAGATCGACGGGCCAGCAAAGCGAGAGTAGAGGACGCCGAACGGAATGCGTGCCGTGGCGAAACCACGCCCGGTACCGATATACCGCGCACCTCCAAAAGCGATGTCCTGCTGAACCGAGTTGGCGTAGATCTGGCAGACAAACACCTCGAAGAAAGGCGAGAGAGAGCAGATCTGCTTGGCGAAGCGGGTCAAGGCGCGCAGCAGACCACGCTCCGTCAACTCCTGGACGATCAGAGGGACGAACGAGATGAAGAGAGCAAAGAAGATCGACAGAATACTGCGGTAGACCCAGTCGATGAGAGCATCCGTGTTGTTGCAGCCCGTGGGGAAGAGCGAATCCACAATGGGTACATCCCGGTTGTACCTGCAAGGAATCGTCTCCCTCCGGAGAGCGCCGATCTGGAGAAGACAGATCATGAACAGCTGCACCGAGAGCATGATGAACATATTGTTGATGTGGAAGCCGGGATGGGCGTAGTAGAAGGAAAGGAAACGGTCGAGCGGCAGCTGGGTGCCCAAGTAATAGTACTCTCTCGAGAGCATCTGCTCGCCCATACCCGTTCCGATCTTGGTCGTGAAGTTGAGAATGGAGCCGAAACCCAAATCACGACCCTTGCCGCACTGGTAGTATTCGCAGTGCTTGATGCGGCCGCCACGCAGGAGAGCATTCATACCGGCGTAGATATCCTCGTTCAGATGAAGACCCTTTTGCGCCTTGGACACGCCGCCACGAGTCGTCATAAAGATGCCGTTGAGGAAATCAGGATGGCCGTAGTGGAGCTTGCCGCCAATCTGGGCGAGAGTTCTCGCGAAGAGCGTGCCGAATGTCTGTTCCTTGCCGGCGGCGACATCACCGAGAATACCAATATTCTCCGAGAAGATGTACTCACGAGCACCCAAGATGGCGACGGGGGCAGCGCTGGCGGTCTTGACGCCAGGCGTGTACGGCGACACATTCTCCGTCTTCATCTCCTCGAACTCGGCAAGGACGCTGCGGATCTTGAGGCACTCCTCGAGGTAGTTGTCCTGGTTGGCGTCGATGAGCTGGATGTATTCGCCGCGGTAGAAGATGAGAGCGTGGTTCTGGTTGTCGGACTTGCCATCGCCGAGGATCGGGTTGCCAGAGAGCTGGATGCGGAACTTGGGCCGGCGCATGCCGTTCTCCATGATCTCGGAGTGGCCGTCGATGAGAGCAGAGTAGAGACGGGGCTCCTCGCCTTCAGCCAGCGGCGGTTCCTCGTCCAGGTACGCAATTTGAAGATCGGGGTAGGCGCGAAGCAAGAACTCGGCGTTCTCCATCTCCTCCTTCTTGAACTTGGCAAACCGCTGCATCGAGACGACCAGCTTGAACTTGCGGCGGGCCATGCGCTCCAGCTCACGCTCCAGCTTGTCCGAATTGCCGCCAAACATCTGGACAACCTCGGGGTTCTCAACGCGGTAGAGAAGCTTGATGGCGCGGCTGTAGTTCATGAAACCAGAAATGGTGCGGTACAAGGTCTGGAAGCGGAGCGAAGCCCAGATGCGAGTCCTCAGTGTGTACTCGGGAGCCGAAGACTTGAACCCAATGCAGTAAAAGGGGAGATCGTCGATCTTGCTCTTGGCCGTATCCTTCTCGTTCTTGTCGTCTTCGCCGTTGAACTGCGAGGTCTCGTCGGCCAGAATCTTGGTGTCCTTAACAAAGCAATCCCACTCGTGGTGATGCAGCTGCTTCAGGTACTCGAGCAGAGTGACACGGGAGTAGGGCTCGTCTTCGCGGATAATCTCCCGGAGAGAGAGAAGAATCTTCTCGCTGTAGTGGGGGATCATGACCGTGAAGGTGGGCATGTTGTCGACCGGAAGGGGCTCGGGGATGGGCGTCGAGAGCGACTGCGCAAAGAAGGAGATTCGGCGTTCGGCCTCGCTGTGGCTGGGGAAGAACTCGGTCTTGAACGAATGGTCCTCCTGGGCGACGAAGAAAGTTGGGGCACGAAGGGTGCGCTTGCCCTCCTGCTCGGACGGCACCTGGTGGTAGAGGAGCTTCTGAACATGTTCGATAGCCAGCAGATGCTCACGGTACATGGAAATGACGATGGCGTTCCAGAGCTGCGAAATGAGCACCTTCGGCTTGTACTTGATCTCCATGTCGGTAGTGGCAAGGATCTTGGAGTACATGCGCTTCGGGAGCCGCGAAAAGATGTTCCTCCAGGGCGTCAAGATGGACGCGCCCAGATAGAAGGACCGAGCGATCGAGCATCCCGTGTTGAGCAGGACGTACCACAAGTAAGTGTCCAAGAAGAAGAAGATCAGATCAGTGAAGAGCATGAGGCCCAGGGTGATCTGCGGCTGATACTGGCAGAGATACTTCTTCAAAATTGTATCGCCCCAACAGCTGGTGGTGTCCATGAGCATGAGGTACCGGATGGGATCGCGGATCGACAGGGTGAGATAGCCATAGGACGCTCCAAACTTGGCACCAAAGACGGCAAGCCACAGTCCGTAGGACAGAGCCATGTCGTTGCCACGGAGACGCGGGTAGCTGGCGGTGAATGTCTGGCTGGCGACATATCTTCTCGAGTTCTTGGTCAGGTAGCTGCCGAATAGGCCGCCGAGCGGCATGACGGAGAAGAAGATGAAGGACAGAAAGGCGATGACAAGTTGCACGATGCTGAGGGCGAGCGCAATCTTGGAATTCTGCTTCTCGAGGTACTTCTTTGTGTCGGCTGCCGGCATGAAGACGTAAACTCCAGGCGCGACGTTGATGGCAAAGATGACGATGAGAAAGAGCAGGCGCTTTGTCAAGTGCTGTGCGCCAGCCCACCTGCGCGGAACATAGGCCCATTCCGCGAGAGTCGCCAGGACCTGGATGAGCGAGGCGATGGCGCCACCGAAGCCGGCGAGCGAGTACAGCGCCGCGTCGGGAGGTTGATTGTTCGCTTGCTGCTCGTAATTCGGCGTGATGACCGTTGGCATGTTGAATGCTGTGTAGAACCAAAACATGGACAAGTGGATGATCCAAATGCGGTTGAAGTTGACCAGCAGGTGGAACCAGGAACGCGTCTCCTTGTACGTCTTGAAGAAGACCTTCTTCCAGAACACATCCTTGAGCCTGAGATAACGCTCGGCCGGGGGGATGTCCACCAGCCGGCTCTTGTCCTCAAACACGATGCGCTCGATTCCCTCGGGATACCAGAAGAGTTGGTTGCAGTCGTCATATCCAATGATCTGATTGTGGTCCCTCTCCCGCCGGACGTAGACGCCGTTGGTGATCTCGTATCCCTGATCCCGGCAGTACTGGTAAAGCGGCGTGATGATGTTGTTGAGAAAGGTAAACTCCTCAACGGGCTCCACCAGGTTCTGGCAAGCCGGCGAGTTGAGGTAGTCATCGGCGCACTTGAAAATGAAGCAGAGGCACTCGGGCATGAAGCGGACCTGGTTGGCCTCACCCCAGCAGAGCAGGTAGAGTGCAAGCTGGCGCACGCGGTCGTGCTGGGACATGCGGTTCATCCTCGTCTTCCAGCGGTACTCGGCAGCCTCCAGCGAGTCGTCGCCCTCCAAATCCTGGAGAACGTCGGACTCGTTCTCGGCTTCGCCCTTCTTCTTCTTCTTGTTCTTGCGATTCCGCTTCAAGCCCCTGCCCTTGATATTGGCAAAGCCAACAGCATCGTCGAGATCGAGGTGGGCGGCAAAATACCACTTGCGGTAGTTGGCATTGTCGCCGCCGATGTAGTCGGCATGGAGCGAGAGGAGGGCTTGGTTCGGCGTCATTCGTGACGCGCGAGAGTCGAGGAGAGTCATGAAGTGGTCGTACATGTTGCGCATGCTGTCGCGCTGGAAACCGAACTTGGCCGTCAGGTCGAGGAAGATGTCTTCGACCTCCTCTTTCGAGAGGGGAATCTGGGCATCCGACGTCCAGGCAGGATACGGCTCGCGCGAGCGTTGACCAGCAGGCAAGACATTGCCGTAATCCATGCCATAGTTGGGCGTCGACGCGCCAGACGACCGGTTGCCGCCGTACGAGATCTGGGAGGAAGGTGGCCGGTATCCCCGGCTCCCACCCTGGCCGTCGTTGTAGCTGTTGTAGCGCTCGTCGCCGCGCCCGTAGTAGTCCATGTCGGCAGCGCGCGCCATGTCAGAACGCATGGTGAAGTCGCTGAACGTCTCGGAATCCTCTTCCGACCCGTTCCGCTGGCCATGGCCGTTCCCGTAGCCGCCGCGATCGTACCCTTGGTCATAGTAGCCGTCGTTGTTGTTGTAGTAGTCATCGTGGTACTGATCGTGACCGTCATAGTACCCACCGTCCTGCTGGTACGGGTTGTTGGGGTCCGCGTTGTAGTAACCGCTGGGCAAGTGTCAGTCTACGGCACAGAGGGGAGAGGGAAACGGGCGGAGACGCTACGCACGATTCATCATAGTACCCATCGCCTTGTTGTCCACCGCGGTTGTCGCGGTTGTTGTGGTGGCCGTTGTTGTCATAGTAATGCTGGTCATCCTGATAGTACGAGTCGGTGTTGCCCTGATGGCCGTAACCGTCATCGTAATCGTGGTGGCCGCCCTGGTCGTGGCCCTGACCATGGGCTTGGCCCTGACCATGAGCTTGGCCCTGGCCTTGACCCTGCGGATATCCCGACATGGTGGGGGTCGTGTCTGTAGTTCGAGGCAAGAGTTAGAAAGCAACGAGGGTCGAGGAAGCGCATGCGAGCAGACGACTCAAGCACTCATGGCGCAACTTACCAGATCACCAACTCATGGAAAGACCTTCTGAGCAGAGTGTTGCAGTCGAGCCCTGGGGCTGAACAAGGCAGGAACGGGGCGCCGGGGGACAAGAGGTCGAGTGTGCTGCTGCCGCGGCGTGTTGAGTAGGCCCGTGCAAGTGATTAGAATGGGTTAACTGGGTGGCCGGCCACAACACAAAAAAATGACGGGAGGGGTCAGCGACAGTGGTGTTGTTGGTTGCTGAAGAGCAAGTGCTGGTGCTGGAGGCCGCAGTTGTTGATGCACAACACAAGCGGGATGAGCGATTGGCGGCGCGGTGGGGCGCGGAATGCAGGTGTTGGCTTGGAGATGACAGGTCGATGCGTGCGCTTGCAGCCAGGAGCGCAGGGCGATTGACGTTGACGCAGAGGCTCCGTGCAGAGAACAAAGCTCAAGATCCTCAACACCAGATAAAAAACGGCAGGCTTCGTCCACCGACTCTTTCCAACACGTGCGTCGTTCCAAAATGGCGCTCCCTCGTATTAACGATTGACGATGCCGGGTCTTTCTCAATCAGGCGGGCTGGGTTGCCGCAGGGCTTCGTGTCTCGAGTGTCGGCACGCAAGGAGCTGCGGAAGCCAACGACTGGCTGGGGCGGTGGGCGGCGCGGAGGTCGGGTTTGCCGCTGGAACTGGCACCGCTGCACAACCGCAAGAATTCCTCACGGATGGCCCAAAACGAGAGATGGGAGGAGGGAGGTGCGAGCGAGTGTCGGGGAAGTCGAGGGAAAGAAAAGGCTCCGGCCCAAGAGAGGTTTGAGGGGAAAGGAACAGGGAAATGGGAGGGAAAAGGAGGCATTCAAGGATTGCGTGCGTTTCGTCGTTACGGAAGGAGACAGGGCCCAGCCAGGACGGGGCGGCTTGCTGGCCACGACTGGGGTGATGGTGGTCTCGCCAGGGGTTCTGGAAAGGGGAGGGACGGGCGGCCAAGACAGGTCCGTGTCGATAGTCAGATCTGCACGGTGCGCGGCAGGAATTGCAGCTCGCTCGCCCTTCTCCCAAGAGGGTTCCGTTTGCCAAACTGCCAATGTGGTGTCTCCCGCAGAAGCAAGATTTACCAAAATCCACTCAACCCTATGCCGAGAAGTACCTCCTGTGTCAGGCAAGACGGCGAGGACGGTTGGGTACTCTCAGTCCAATCTCCCAGCCAGTCGCGTCCCTCATCAGCACTTCAGTTTGCGAGCTGTGACCCAAGAGCTTAGCAACGATCGCCCACAGTGCCCTTCTCACCAAACTCGGGGCTCCGCTTTCCAGGGGCTCACTGCCGCGACCCCATCTTGCCACCTGCACTCGATTTTCTGCTGCGAAGCTGGGCCTGTCAATCATTTCTGGCCGTTTTCGAAAGGCATTGGACCTTGGCAGCGGTGGAAGGCTGCAAGACCCCCTGGTAAACCCCGTTAGTGCAACGAGAACGCCGGGACTTCCGTTAACCTCCCGCCACGATCGAGCCTGGCGGGTTCCATGATGGAAGCCTGTCCAATCAGATCGCTGGTGGTCCTTGCAGCAGGAATTGGGCAGAGGTGCTGGCGGTCTGCAACAGACTGTCAAGCCGAAATTGTGGTGCGCGTCGGATCCCGCTCTGCTGCGCCACTCTCAGCTCCCCTGTCCCCCTGAATCCAATGCAGCCAGAGGGTTTTGGCAAGGTACCCCCCTTGTTCATGCATCGCGGGTCGCTGGCTGGCGCTCCTCGAAGCTTGGTTCTGAAGGACGATGACGACAATGGTGAAGAAGAAGGTCAAAACAGGGAAGGGAACCAACCAGCGAGAGAACAGCGGCCGCAGCTCTCTGAAAGCCTTTTTGTCCGCAGATTTCCAAGGTATTGGCCTCGATGGCTGGTTTCTTGCCCCAAGGGACTCCCCAGCCAGCGAAACGGTGTGTTGAAGGATTGGTGTTTCGCAGTGCAGTCCCCAGAAT
>Ga0247824_10001701_pt1 | contig 12109 bp, 12 predicted proteins | sample 13C_PalmiticAcid_FD_194412 | JGI IMG/M metagenome (GOLD analysis project Ga0247824, IMG submission 194412) | Soil microbial communities from agricultural site in Penn Yan, New York, United States - 13C_PalmiticAcid_Day48 | ecosystem: Environmental > Terrestrial > Soil > Agricultural land...
AAGACCGAAAAGACGGACCAGACAAAAGCATTGATTGATTAGCAGCATGCAACATGACATGTCCCAGATTCCACGTTGCACCACTGAGAGACAAGAGGGCAAAGGTGTGTGCGTTCAAGGGAAAGGAAAAAGGACCAAGCAAGAGACAGGCGTTAAACTCACTTTGGGATAACCTCGCCAATCAGTGGTGATCCATGCACGCCTGTCACCACAAATGTCTGCGTCTCCTCCTTCAGCACGGCGATGACAAGAGGAATAGGTCGATTCGCTGCTTTCCTACTACCGTACTCCTAATATACGAGACCACATCATCCAACAGTTGCATGGCCATTAGCAACCATAAACCAGTAGTCTAGCCAACAACCACTTGCTTCCTTTTCAATACTTTCAATAGCATCAAAAAACTTACCCGGATAGCATGAACCAAAAACTGCGCAAGCTTGCCAAGCGTCAATGGATCCCAAAAGATCGAAAGATTAGGTCCATCTTTCAATGTTGCAACACGACATGTTGAGAGCGTGATGATCACTTGCTTCTCAATAATTGCAATAGCTTGACGAACCAATGCCTGTTGGATCTTCATACATTGCTTCAACCCTCGTTGAAGTTGGTCATCTTCTCCTCCTCCACTGTCCAGTGAGTCGCATGCTCGGAAAAAGTTGTTGTGCCACCATGATGTGGACCCTTGGGCGCTCTCTTGGTTGTCAGTATTCAATGCAGCGCCCGCGCTCAAGGTTTCTTCTGCAACCCATTCCAACCGGTGCCCCAAGGCTACTAGAGCCTCAGGCGAAGCCTCCAGTAGACCCGTCACAGCATGCACCACGTCGCTCGCACTCACTAGACCTCGATATCCGTACGACCGTGTGAAAGACGTGTACAGAACCTCATGGAGTCCGTACTCGGGCGCTACCGCCTCCAAACGGTCCTTTAGGATCCTTTTCAGGTCAATGCTCATGTGTGCAAACACCTGGTTACATTCCTCCAAGGAAAACCTAAAAGAACACAATGGAGCTCCGCCATGTCAGTCATAGGTCGCTTGTTGTACTATATACGATAGACAGGACAGCCAGGCCTTACCCCATCTTGGCCAATAGCGCCAACAGTCGTTTTCGCCCTGGCTCTCGCCATATTCCTAAGCGCGAAGCCACGTAGTTCGAATGATACATACTCTCGTACAAAGACCAGTGCCTGACCATCATAAACCTGTATTCTTCTGTGCATTGAATAGAACCCTCTTCAGAGGCACCAGTCGATAGTCCACGGTTTGCATCGTCTACGCCGTTATCGAGGGGTGTGGGTCTTTGCCTTTCAGTAGGTGTGAGTCTCACCGCCTCATCCTTATAGATCCGGACCATGTCCAAGTATTCCGCATGCCCGATTTGATCGTTAATGTACTGCGAGGTCAAGCCTACGATAGCAAGCCAAAGCATGTCTGCAGACGTCCGATCGAGTTGAGTCGCCATCATGTACGTTTGGTTGGCTATCGACGTGCCATACAAGGTGCCCTTGGACATGTATTCGACAATGATGGCGCGGGATTGTTTCCACTGGCGATTGGGATCCTCCGGTATGACTTCTGTGTCAACCCCTGTACGCCTCCTTCGTCGTCGATGGTCGTCGTCGTCGTCGTCGTCATCCTCATCCTTATCCTGATCATCCTCATCATCGTCATCAGAATCTGGTCCGTGACCATTTCGAGGTTCGTACTCGTTCTCCTAAAAGCCAGAACAAGAGGCGACAGGGTGCCTTTACATGTCAATTGATCAGAACGCAATCGCCTCCAGACCCCGATTGGGGAAACGTGATGCCTACCTCCGTGAATATGATAGCGTCTTTTTCTTGGACAAGCTCTTTGTCCAAGTCGGTTTCGTGGAAAACAATGGCTTCGTTATTCCAGAATGCATTGCGGAGGTTGACTGGGCGATGGCTGTCCAGTATGTAGATGGAAACATCCTCTGACATCTCCATGTAGTCCTCGAGGTTGAACAGGCCACCGCAGTTGAGCATCAATATCGACCTGATCTACATTGGATCAAGCTTCACAAGTTAGCCACGCGTAGCGATCCTCCAATTGCTCTGTCAGCTCCTGCTACCAGACGACATATTCCACGACGGCCTGAATTCACCTACAGATGAACTCCTATTCTTCACTTCTGACCGAATGTCATCCATTGTTGCCACTGGAACGACCACATAGCTGATGCAATCCGACTTGAGTAGTGTCTAACTCCAGGTTGAATGGCGCACGGAATTGTGCGTTAGGGAGAGGACACTGTTCGTGGTTGTACATGATGATGGTACCCCGTTAGGATACACCCATTCCATCAACTTACTGTCCACATTCTGAAAGCACAGATGGCATCCACGTCTGCAGCCACAAAGAAGAGCACGGTGCTCTTTGTGCCTGCTCCCTCAAAAGCTGCGTTCTTGATTCGCTTATAGGCAAGCGAGTAGTTGGCAAGCTTGACGTGACCCATTGCGTTCCAGAAGCGATATGAATGAGGACAACAAGGCTGAGCGTGTAGGAAGTATAGATCGCCAATGATGAGTTCCAGGCATCAGATCAAATCGATTTGGTTTGGTGAGTATTGCCACCAATCAATTAAGGGGGAATCTTTATTCGGAGGTCTGTGATCCACAGTGAAGATGGATGATCTTCATGTCCACGGTACGAACAAAGACTGCGTCCGCAACAGCGGTTCCACAGACATGGCAGATATCATCCGCTGTGATCACTACCGGTCCCTGGGCCTCATATAATTTGAAGAGTTCTTCACTTATCCTCAGATTTTCTCCCAATGAGAGACCTTTGATGATCTGAATCTCCTTGAACTCATGATTGCTTCTCCGTAGCGATCGCAAGAGATATCTCTGAAGCAATTCCACTGACCAGAATGGAGGTAGCAAGTGGATGACCTACAAGACAAGAGAACAATACGTGTAAGAATTCGTCCCCGACGCCAATGGTCACGTTCATTTCTCTCCGTCATTACCTCCGATACATCCAAGTAAGACGACTGAGAATCCAATAGGTGCAGTGTGAGTGCCATTCCTCCTTGGTCTTGTGCCATGTGCAAGTACTCTTGAAGTAGCATCATAAACAGTTGTCTCTTCTTATCCACATCGCCCAGTGGCTCTTTTGGAAATGCCTCGGATCCGTGGGATTTGTGTCCTCTTCTAGGATTCCGGAACACACCTGCATTCAAGCAGAAGATCTCAACGCCCTGATAGTCTTTCACATCCCTGACTAGGATCTTGATGCATTCGTCATACTTTTCAAGCTGTATGGGGTTTGTGGATTCATAAATTCTTGTCGTTAGCTCCACTGCAAAAAAAGTCCGCCAGACAAGCATATGATTGCAAGCCATGTGCCTTACCCTGGAGAGTAATACCACCCTTTCAAATTCCAACTGTGGGACAGCCTCAACCTGCGGAAGGAAATCTTTTGGATCGTAGGGTGTTGGTGACTGCAAGATCTGAACGAGCTTGGCACGGTAGGTGCATATTGGGTCGGATTTGGCATTCATCTGAATATAGGAGGCGAAAGTGCCACGGAAAGGCTCTGGTACTGGCCCCACAGACTTGTGTCCACTCCCATTGAGCCCAAGCAGGACCCTTTCCTGTGACTTGTTGAACTCTGTCACTGTAGTGTCATGCGAACAGGAAAAAAGTCAATATCTATCGGTTAGGGCAACATGTTCTCAACGACAATTGTATGGCTCACATGAACTCGATTTAAACGCGGATGTACCTGTCTCTCGATGCTTGCCCTGGGTAGTTGAGTCTGCAAGCAAGCGGGCAATGGCTTCCACATACATGAGACTGAGCATCTTGTGATGGTCCAAGGACTACTTTGCACAAGGACATTAACAACAGTTACTAAGAGTCGGTTGGGAACTGGATCAAGCCCTAACTTTCCTGCTTGCACTTTACTCACCTCACTCTTTCGGTTAAGGACCAGGTACTCCAGGTAGGTAAGAAGGCCAGTCTGACTGAGTGTGGACTTGCACCTGACAAGGACTTGGTTCGAATCAAACATGGCAGCGCGTTTGGCATCTCCTGGCATAAAAATCTAGCACGCATGGAGGCCGAGGTATTGAGCGATCAGCAAGCTGGAACAAACGGTTGGTGGTGTTTCTGAGGAATGACAAGATATGTACCTTCATTCCGATGGCCTCATCTTGTCCGACAATCCACCATCCATAGTCTTCAACGAGCGATATATCCTGTAATGATGACAGGAAGGAAGCCATGCCCTGAAGCCCCAAGTCGAAAGAACTGTCTTCTATCTCACCAAGCAATAGCCTTGCTTTAATGTTAACATCGAGTGCATGGCAAAACACAGGTTCAGCCGCGATTCTGAGAGATTGAGTGTCGATTGCTCAAAGCAGTGCCAGTACCTTTTCCATATTGAAAGTGATGCACCATAGTTCTTTCGCGACTTGTACCAGGTCGAAAGTGCATAGTGCTTGTTGGCCTCCTTGAGTTTTTGCTCGACAAGGTGTGGTATGCAAGAGTTGCTGGATTCAAGAAGTTGTTGAAGACTTGAATTGTCACCATTATCTACCCAGAGTCCAAGAAGAGCCGTTTCCGCAGCCTTAACAAAGTAGATGAAACAGATGCTGACGATAGTTAGGCCACAATATCCCTCCACATCGTTAAAAGGGTGGGATGGTCCCGTAACCCACAGAGCATACCTCCAGTTGGGGTCCTGATTGACCCTTTCGACCACTGTGTTCTGTTTTATATTGGGCGAGGTACTGCAAACACATGTCTTTTGAATTCTTCAGCAGATCGTTCCTGAGCCTATCCCCTTGCTCGTCGCCAGAACTGGAGAATGTCTTATCGACTGTAGAATATAGCAACACCATGCGATCAGTCGATATTTCCCAGAACTTGAAGCTCAGCACTCCAGTATCACCCTTTCACCTACTGATATTCGGTAGCGTTCCCAGCTCGTTGATCTGGTCGTGGATCCCTCGGAACAAGTGGACGCCGTTCAAAATATTGTCGGATTGTAAAACATCCGGAAACATGGATACAATGACTCTTGGATCCAGTTTTCCACGCCGTAGGAGGTTGAACGCATCGTCAAAGAGTGTCATGCCGAGGTAAAAGAGTCCAGACTTTTGGTAAATATAGTCCAGTTCAAGCTGCAGTCGCTCCCGATGAAGATTTTCTGGTGATATGGTGGCAGTGGTTTTTTCCGACAAGTCAAGAGCCGCCTCCACATGACCTTGCTGTAAAAGTGATTCTGCCTAAGCGGTGGAAGAGTTGGCTCCGTCAGTTAGAGTGTTCCCGTTCGATGCAAGACTAGTCAGGAAAGCGAACTGGACTATGATGACACTTACGTGAAGCACCAATGGAGTCATCACCAATGAGGAAACAGAATCCTTTCCTGCAATTAGCATTCTTGCTAATACGGTTGCTATACGGTTCGTTTCTTGTTGTTCGAAGACTCTACCGCCTTGTGATTGAGCACCACCAACAACTGTCTCAAGTGTAAGAACATTCGCCAGGGTTGACATCCACACATTGATTCCAGAGCCCTGCATCAACGTCCTGACTTCCACCGACGGATCGAAGCGAATGGTTTGAATCAGCTTTTGATCCAGTATGTTGTGTACTTCAATGACGTTCCCTCTCAAAAGGGCTATGACATATGGAAATTCGACTGCCAATGCTCTGGGGTAACTGGACCACTGCAACGTGCCACGAGCAGGGTCTCCTGTTCCAGTACAAAAGATCCCAATGGTTGTTTGTCCTGAACCCGTTGCACTGGCAAGTAAGAATTCATTTTCGGTGATGCAGGCACAAACTGGCTTGAGAACCTGTGCATTTGATCCGGATTGTGCGCCTTGTACAACCGGGAGAATTGGTACCATTCTGCCTGCACGAGTGTCGATCAACTTGAAATCGTTGGCATCCGCGACCCAAACCACACTTTTCCATCGTGCTACAGTCAAGGCGCCATTAGGTAGATTAAGTTCCTACTTGATTGGATGTAATATGAAGTCGTTGTTAGCAATACAGCTTAACAACGATGCGCGGAACAAGAGAAAATTCTTACAGCGATCCCGTCCGCACCTTGGGTTCGGATATACCATCGTGCCATAAGCTACAGAATTGAATAATCCTCCGCTTGGTGATACAGAGTCGCACGCTTCCGTCTTCCGCAAGATGTCCTTTTTGTGAGCTATCTTCGCAGAACGCCGTTACTCCTTTGATAGTTGGAAATGCCTGGGGTGGGAGTGGTGAAAAATCTGGAAGACTAAAGAAAGACAAGGCAGAGTCTGACAAATGGTTGGCTCATGTTAGCCATTCCCATTCCTTCTGTCACTGATCAAGATGGAGCATCAAAATGACGTTCAGAAAGGACAATTACCACAGAGAACAATGGCCAATCGTAACTTGGAGAGAACCATAATCTTTTCAACCACCTTTTTGCCGAATCCAAGAGACTTTCTTTTTATCAGACGAGAGCGTGGGAGTTCCTAACACGATACCACCATCTGTTAGTATGAAGCAACGATATTTCCTGTAACCAGTATCCCAATCAGAACCTCATTCCACTTACAGATTCTGACGATATCTGCTCTTCGATCATATAGTGAAGTAAGAACCCATCGGATGTGCCCAGATAAAGGTGGTTCTCTATGAACAAGGCGCGGAAGGTCTGTGAATAATCATCACTGATTGCATGTTTGGTTGATGGTAGCGGACGCGCTCGTATGGACAGCCGTACACCAACACCCACCAAAGCTATCGAGAGACTCGACGACTGGCCTCGCATTCCTGTTGAATATCCCTGGAGACTTTGATGAAGGACTGACACTCCCTGGCACGTTCCCTGCTGGGGGTCTGTCGAGTAGAGACCTTGATGATTCCGTTGTAACAGATGCGTCATCGAGGTGTACCCCCCGTAGGAGAGTCTGTACTGTAAAGGTCCTGTACATGGCGAATATGAATACTGGCACTGGGGAGTGCAGAGAGTTAGTGCCAAGAGTCTGTCAGAGAGTTCGGTTGTGGAAGAGTCGAAACAGCACTGGACTGTCTCGCACGAAGTTGCACACGTTGGTGGCGCTACGTGGCTTTGCTTGAAGACTTAAGGGAGGAAGATGTGGGCCTGTCGAACCCTCTTTTACACTGGGAAACCATCAAGATGGTACTGTGAGACATGCATTACATCCATCGGCCAGGACCGATACATATGCCGCATCCAATGCATCCATCGAGGAATCCATCTACAGCCATCATTCTCGATATCACTTTGTTCACTCATCAGCAACAGAGCCCAACACGGATCCAGGGATCATTCCCTGAGACGGCACCTGAGACGGCATCCTCAACTCTACCCATCACCAATGGCTTGCAAGGCACACTATCGACGAACTGTATCCAGCACTGACACTCTGTCGTTACGCCTTGACCTATCTTTATAGCCTACCCGCCTTCATCATAACCGCAAAAAGAGAGGTACTTTGATCGCTCTGTTTGCCAGAAGTGTTACGACATTCGTTTTGTCTACGAGTTGTTACTGATCTCTCCGTTTTGATCTTGGTCCTCACTGAATAGGTCACGTCTCTGCTGGTCACGGTCGTGTTGGTGAGTAAAACGGGAGAAGCTTGGGTCTGTCAGGATCTTGATTGTATGAAAGTGACAGGACGATCACAGATCACCGCACACCACGAAGGAGGGAACTACAACAGCAGGAACCAGTGTCGTCAAAAAAAAAAAAAAACGAACACCACTTGCCGTCATAAGAATCAGTTGCAGAAAGCGGGATCGGTATCAGGAATTCGCGACACCAAAGTGATGTTGAAAGGCGTTGCGATGTTAACCTGTAAATGACAGATATCCCAGCACCTATCGTAAAATGAAAATGACGGGACACCCAATCGTCTCCATGCATTCAGGTCAAACACATCAATTGGGGAAGCAGTACGACATTATAACAATCAAAGTTATGGTCCAACTCTCCGGGTGATCGATCTGGTCTCCCAGGAACGACTGGAATGGTAGCAGCAACAGCATCTTGTGGATAAGCAGGAGGAAGCAATGGCAACAATCCTCGGGAATCAAGTTATGTTTCCAGCAGCACTCAAACTTACACACCCCATCTTTCAATTGCATTCTCCCCCTGTCAGGCAAGCACCGCAAGCATCCCGGTGGTCGTGGTCTTGCCGGTGGTCAACACCACCACCGCATTAACATGGACAAGTACCATCCTGGATACTTCGGTAAGGTCGGTATGCGTCACTTCCATCTGACCCGCCAGAGCAAGCACCGTCCCATTGTCAACTTGGACACCCTGTGGAGCCTCGTCTCTGAGCAAACCCGCAAGAACGCCGCCAAGAAGACCCAGGTCGTTCCCGTCATCGACACCCTTCGTGCCGGATATGGAAAGGTCCTTGCCAAGGGTCGTCTCCCTCAACAGCCCGTCATTGTCAAGGCTCGCTTCGTCTCACGCGCTGCTGAGCAGAAGATCAAGGCTGTCGGTGGTGCCGTCAAGTTGATTGCTTAAATAACAATTTGCGGTGGTTGTCGTTTGCCTTGCATTGTTCAAGGTTGTAATAAAAACATCGAACATACAAGCATTGTGATGGAAAGAGATCCGCAATTCCACCCTCTTCTGCAAGTTAATAACATTCGGTGTTCACTGATTCTGATGTGGTGTCTGCCTTACTAGTAGGTGATTGATAGCTGATCTGTGATTCAAGTCCTGGAATCCTTGCCACGCGGTAATATCCTTGACTGAGAAACAATAGCTTCCTAGCTGCAGAGCACCTACAGCCACGAACTGATGAAGAAACTTTTTGGAAGAAGAGAAAGATCAAAGCAAGGAGTGGCATGATTTGTGGCCAGACCACGAAATTTCATTTGGGGGCTGTGTGGTACGTTCCATTCAAATACAAACACAGCAGTTCAACGGCGCGAAAAAGGCTTCAACGGCAACAACACCACCACCACGAATATTGGTTACGCATCAACTTGGACGCATCTCTTAAGTGCTCATCTTGTCGATTGTTCAAGGAGCGACAGCTATATGCAGTCAACTGTTCGCACCCTATACACGACTCCATCCGACTACCATGAAAACCATGATGCAACCTCACCGTAACCATGAAGGTCACCGACCCTCGCCAGACATCCTGATAGAGTAATCAGATCATCCTCGACGGATCCTTTTTACCCATTGACGTCTGCACGTCTCCTTCTGAAAGGGTGCAAACTCATTTATGTGTTTACTTCTTTGGCAACGTATCTATCAGTCCACTTCATGGTCTTGACGTTGAATACGAGTGTCTGTTGCTTAGGACACTGAAATTGACGATAACCTACAAGAGCGTTTCCCCCCCAAATGATCACTTGATCGCCGGTAGAACCGCATGCTGCCCCGTATCGCGCAATCAGGAGCTTTTGCTTGGAGTCCACCGGAGCCTTAATCCAACCCTCCTTCCCCTTCGTTGTCAGGTCCAAGACGTAGATGTCCCCTATAGTCGCTGTGTTCTCCCTGTTAACACCACCAAACAAAGCCATCTTCGTCCCACCACTCACTGATACAAGACAAGAATTCCACCCTGGGAGTGTGTCGAGACCGTTGCTGAAGAATGGCTTCCAGCCTTTCTCCCATGTATACTCAAAGACTCCATCTTGGCTGACGTAAATCACGCTCTTCCGAAGAGGGTTCCATGCAGTGGCGTATTGCCTCATTTGGACCATAGCATACGATCTGCGATCGCTTGTTGTGTCGCCAGTCTTGAGGTTCATTCTCAACATTCCCCTTGTTCCGTCGGCGTTGGCGTATCCAAATGGGATGTACATCATGTCAGTTTTATGATCCGTGGCTCCAGTCAGGTAATCTATTTTGATTGTGTCAAACTGGAAGATTTCACTCCAGCTGTTGGACGAGGCGTTGTAGCGTGCTGCATTGTAACCGGCGAGGACAGTCCACAATTTACCATCAGAGGTGATCCCGCTTGGTGAGTAGTCACTGTGCACTCCATCCGGCGGTTGCTTGTACGTTGGCAGGCTAATATCCCACGATTCCGATAGGTCAATCATGAAAGCTTTAGTGCCGCCCCCTTGTATGTACAGACCTCGACCTTCGAGGGAAGTGTAGCTCGCCCCGATTGTACACGTTGGTTGGTACGGTTGAGCATGAGCAGATAGAATCGACGATCCACCAAGTATGAGTATTATAGCCAGAAAAACTGAACGAAAGACACTCCTAAAGGTGAGAGAGTCTTGAGTCATTGTCGTTTGAAGGATTGAGTTGGAAGCCTATCAGATGAGAGTTTAGGGAGCGAGGTCAGTTGTGAGATGCGTAGAGGAAAAAGAGTGGTGAATGAAGAGGTCTGTAGGTTTTTAAAACATTTTTCACTGCGCTCGTTGTTAACCGCATACCAATGTCATCAGGTAAGTTTAGGCGAGGCTGTATGTTGCTGTGCTGATGAAGAGGGAGGCCGCCCCATGATGTTGTTGGGCGATGCTTGAACGTTGGTGGCGGAGAGAAACGTGCTGAGCAAGCCATACGCCATCCCCTATCAGAGCCCCACCCCATTGTCCTCAGTCCTGTGTCAAACGTGAGAGCAAACTGCTTCCATCTTGGAATCTCTCATATAGCGTGTAATTGAGTGTCCATCAGCTCAGTTGCCGGATTGGCGCGTATTGCTGACTCTGGACAATAGGTGTGGCGTGTACATTATGGCTAGGCGAAACACTGTCAGACAGGTAATGGAGCAATATCAGTCCTTGGTGATTGAGCTCCCGTCCTCCCACCGTGTCACGCAACTGCAATGACCATTGATGATAGTTCTATCCTTTGCAATCCTCTTGACTGGGTATATTACCATTCAGTGGATGTAGAGCAGCCAAAGATGTTTGTGAGAAAACTGACTCACTAGCATGGGATCCGTGCAACAACAGGGTGGAGCTGCCATGCACTAGCGTGTTGATCGATCGGAGCGAATCCTGAACAGTCGACGATACAAGTGTTATCTCCAGAACATTGGACTCGAATCAATAAATACACCTCGGCGCCTGTCAAAAGATGAGATTTAGTGGCGAGTGCTGATGTGTGCTTGGCGTCCTTGAACCAGTGGTGTGTCCTTGACTGAGACTGTCTGGTGATAGCCTCCAAACTGTAGGGTGCCGACAGGCATGGACTGATGAGGGAAACAGGTTGGCGATGGTGTTGAGCGATGAGGGAAGGGGGAAGATCAAAAGCAAGGGCTGTGTGGCACGCCAGAAATTTCATTTGGGGGCTGTGTATTGCGTCTCCATGTCTCCATTCAACAAACACAGCAGTTCAACGATCCCCTGCTGTCAACTATTCGCATCATATACACGATTCCGTCCGACTACCAAGAACTAGGATGCAACATCAACATAACAAGACACCGACCCTCGACAGAACACCTGGTAGAATAATCAGTTCATCTCCGATGTTACTATTGACGTCTACATATCTATACTTCTGAAAGGGTCTAGCGCAAAGCAGGTGGTGTTTACTTCTTTAGCGCAACGTATCTATCAGTCACTTCATGGTCTTGGCGTTGAATACGAGTGTCTGTTGCTTAGGACACTGAAATTGACGATAACCTACAAAAGTGTTTCCCCCCCCAAATGATCTCTTGGTCGCCGGTAGAACCGCATGCTGCCCCATGTCGCGCAATCTGAGACTTTTGCTTGGAGTCCATGGAAGCCTTTGTCCAACTCTCCTTCCCCCTCTTTGTCAAATCCAAGATGTAGATGTCACCTATAGCCGCTGTTGAATCCTTGCCTATACCACCAAACAAGGCCATCTTCGTTCCACCACTCACAGATACAAGACAAGAATTCCACCCTGGGAGTGCATCGAGACCGTTGCCGAAGAATGGCTTCCAGCCTTTCTCCCATGCATACTCAAAGACTCCATCTTGGCTGACGTAAATCACACTCTTCCGAAGAGGGTTCCATGCAGTGGCATACACCTCCTGTTGGCTTATCCCTTGTGCTATCTGAACTACAAGTACAAACCAGAAATTTCTGACTAGTACGAGTTCAAACAAGCTGGGATAACTTTGAACTGTGGGGTCGACACAGCTACATGTATGTTGGTCGGCAC
>Ga0247824_10001703_pt1 | contig 12107 bp, 7 predicted proteins | sample 13C_PalmiticAcid_FD_194412 | JGI IMG/M metagenome (GOLD analysis project Ga0247824, IMG submission 194412) | Soil microbial communities from agricultural site in Penn Yan, New York, United States - 13C_PalmiticAcid_Day48 | ecosystem: Environmental > Terrestrial > Soil > Agricultural land...
GAGTGCCCGTGACCCGGGGGTTGCGCCCGCCACGCGCTGAAGCGTTGCCGTGCTCAATCGCACGCGGTAGGACTGGTTCAGACGCAGTGCCTGCAACTGCGCCACGGTGCGCGGCTCCACCCGGCGCCGGCCAGCCGCGCCGGTCACCGGCCGCGTCCACGGTTCGCCGCCGGCGTAGAGTAAGTTCCCGCCGTTGTCGAGGAAGCTGAAAATCGCCTTCCATGCCTCGGCTGGGAACGTCGACCCGTGACGCCACAGAAGGACGGCGTCGGGCTGCAGCGCGTCAACGAGCTCGGCGACGCTCGTTGCGGAACGCGCACCAGGCATCGCTGGCAGCGCGATCGCATCCACCGTGGGGAAACCCGGCTCGTCGAAGGTGACGATCGGCCTGCGCCGCAGCTCGGTGTCCGGTAGTTGCCACCCGAGATCGAGCCCGCGGACGAGTGGCCACATGATGCTGCTGGTGCTCGCCGTTGCAAGGAATGTCCGTCGAGTGATGTCGGTCACGTCAGCCGTCAGCTCCCGCCCGCGTATCTTAGCGCCGCGGCGGGGGAGCTCACATGGCGATCTTGCTGTTGCTGAAGTAGCGGAGGCGCGAGGTGACTGCCGCTGAGCGCGGGAATGTTCGGATGCTGGCTAATGAACGCGCCGTATGCGCTCGTGTCGTCGGCGTATCAGAAGACTGCGGTGGAGGAGTGCCTGGGCCCGCGACACCACCGCTCGAATTTGCTGCGGCGTACGGCGGTTGCTCCGAATTGCCGCGAGCGTGCGCGTCAATTCGATGCGTTGTCGCCGGACCTGCTCGCAGAGCTTGGCAACATACTCTGCGTCAGGTTCGAGTTCGTCGTCTTCATCCATGAGAACCACGTTACTGCGCGCATTGCTATGCAAGTGGGACAACGTGAGCATCTGCAGATCGCCGGCGGTCCCAAACACTCCACCCCCCACGCAGAGCTGCGCCGGCTTCTCAGTCGTAAGTGGTGGCGATTGATGGCCAGCGCCTTGTATTCCCATGGCTACCGTTCTCGTCATCGAAGACGATCCAGATATTCGAGAGATCGAAAGGGCTGTGCTCGGCTGCGCAGGGCACGAGGTGATCACCGCCCCCAACGGCCTGGCAGGGCTCGAGCTTCTCGAGCGACAACAGCCGTGCCTGATTCTCCTCGATCTGATGATGCCCGTGATGGACGGTCTCACGTTCCTTGTCGAAAGAGCAAAGCGCGCCATGGCTCGTGAGGTGCCGGTGCTGTGTGTCTCGGCGGGGGGTGATCACATGATCCAACGCGCGCTCGAGCTCGGCGCAAGTGATTGCCTGGTCAAGCCCGCGGATTTCGAGGAACTGTGCGGAAGAGTCGCGCAATTCTGTCCGGGCTGCCCGTAGACACGACACAACAGCGTGTCGATCCGGACCGGGTGACCCAACCTTCGCCCGGGCCTGCCATAAACCCGCCGCCTCATCCGGCCGATAAACACAAACATATGGACACAAGGACTGTGTACGCTCTGCTGGCTGTGGCTTTCGTAATGGCGACGCTGTACATCATGCGGCGCCGCGTCCGTCAGGGTAAGCGCGTCGGGAAGTTCTGACGCCATAGCGACCGACGGAGAGCGCGCACGTAATCAGCGGCTCTTCCCGGTGAGTCGCGCGAGGCCTGCCGTCGCGTGCGCGCGCAGCGTCAGATCCTGATCTCCACCCTTCCACAGATCCAGCAGGTCTTGATACTGCTGCCGCGCGTCATCGGGACGCTCGAGTCGCTCGAAGACTTCGCCCAGCCCGACGTGGGCCGCGAGCCAATCCTCCTGTGCTTCGAGGCCCAGCGGCTTTCGATCGAGCAAGCGTTGATAGGCCTGCGCCGCCTGATCGAGGCGTCCGGCGGACTGGAGTGCTGATGCGAGGCTGTAGAGAGCGTCGTTACCGCGGCCGGCGGCAACGGTCTCGAGCAGCGTGATGGCTTCAGGATACTTTTGCTCGGCGCGCGCGATTTCTCCCTTGAGCCCCATCACCTGCACCGGATCCTGCTGAAGGTTCCGATTCACTGACGAATCCGTCAGTGTGTTTCCGGCTGCCCGTTCGGTGAGTCCCAGCATGGCTCGCGCTTCGCCGACGCGACCGAACCGCGCATCGAGACGGCCAAGGCCCGACAGCCATTCCGGGCCGAGTGTCAACCGTGCCGCGAGCGCACGCGCGGCATCCATTTCCGTGCGCGACGCGGCCATCTGGCCCTTCGCCGCGAGCGCGCGGGCGAGAAACATTCGGTCGCGGAATTCGCTCGTCCCGAAGCCGTAGGTCTTGTGCAGCAGCACCGCCTCGCGCAGCTCACTGATGGCGCTCGAGTAGCGGCCACGATACATCTCGAGCAGTGCCAGCGATCGCATGCCGCGCATCTTCCGGTCGCGAGGTTCGCTGACCTCCTTCATCTTGCGGAACGCAGCTGCGGCGCCGTCGAGATCGCCGGCACGCACCAGCGTGAACCCGTATTCATGGTTCACGAACGTATCGGTCAACATCGCCGGATTCAGGTCGAACGCTTTCTGATACGCCTCGCGCGACGCCTGGTGCTGCTGCTGGCCTGACAACGTGGACGCCAGGTTGACGTATGCGCTCGCATCTCTCGGGTTGATCGCGATTACGCGCCGGAACGCCTCTTCTGCCTGTTTGTATTGCCCCAGGCCCGCCATGAGCGTCCACCCGAACCTGAACCATCCGCGAGCATCGTCCTGGTAGCGCTCCAGGTAATTGCGGTACGCATCGGCGGCGCGCTCGCGATTGCCCCGCGAGTCCTCCGCCAGCGCGGTGATCCACAGCCGCTCCCGTGGCGTCAGCCGATCGACCAGAGAGAGCGCCTTGACGAAATGCTCCTCGCCGGTGACTCGTTGCGCGCGCGCCCCGGTCAGGTAGTAACGGTGGCCGAGCTCCGCGTGCGCGAGCGCGAACCCGTCGTCGAGATCGAGTGCCTGCCGCAGCAGGCCGGTGCCTTCGTCGCGACCGGTCGCTCGAAAGCTGTCGGTGTACAGCCGCAACGCCTCGAGCGACGGTGTCGTCGCCTGCGGCATCGGAACGCTGGTCGTGGACAGCGCGCTCAGCGATTCTCCGAGACGACGGCGGATGCGGGTAGCGAGCTTGTCCAGCGCTCCAAGCACCTGGTCGGCACCGTTCGCCCGCTCGGAGTCGGTCAGGGCGACGCTCTTGGACGCTGGATCGATGAGCTGTGCCGTGAGCATGTACTGAGTGCCAACCTTGGCGATGCTGCATGCGAGCACGCCGCGCACTCCCTCGCGCTGGGCCACCTCCGAAGCAAGAGAGACATCGAGGCGGTCGGATTTTGTCTGCATGCGCTGCAGCGCCTCGGTCACCCTCGATGGCGGGAAGACGTTCACGAACTGCGATTGCGCGATCCCGACTTCCATCGCGAGCTTCAGCGACCGGTCGAAGACGGTCTCCTGTGTCAGATTCTCGAAATCCGCGAGCAGGATCCAGTCCCTCGATTGAAACGCCAGCGCGTTCTGCGAGAACGACATCGAATCGGGCCAGCGCCAGAGAACAAGACCTGCCCCCGCGAGCGCGAGCACCAGACCAGCCGCGGCAATCCAGCGGCGCTCGTGCGATGGTGCCCTGGGCGTGACAGAGGTCGTCGTGCTCCGAGTCACGGCCTCGAGCTCAGTACGGACGTCAGCGAGGGACTGATAGCGTTTCGATGGATCCTTCGAGAGACATCGTCCGACGACATGGGCGAGCAGCGGGGGAGCGGTGGCGAGACGTTCCGTCAGCACGGGCGGCGGCTCGTTGAGGATGGCGCTCGCCGTATCGATCACCGTGGGTCGACGATACGGATGCGTGCAGGTCAGCATCTCGTACAGCACCAGCCCGAACGCGAACACGTCGGAACGTGCGTCCACCGGCTCACAACGCAGCTGTTCCGGTGACATGTACGCAGGCGTCCCTACGATCTCACCGGTCGAGGTCATGCCGGCGACGGTCGAAAGATCCGAGTCGTTCGAACTCAGACGTTTGGCGACGCCGAAGTCCATCACCTTAACGTGACCATCGCGGGTGAGCATGATGTTGGCGGGCTTCAGATCGCGATGGACGATCCCCCGCACGTGGCCGAAATGAACGGCCTCGGCAATCTCCGACGCGATCCGCACGGCCTCTTCAAAAGGAAGCGGCCCCCCAGCCAGACGGTCCTTCAGCGTGGTGCCTTCGACGTACTCCATCGCGATGAACGGCTGTTCATCGGTCCGGCCGACTTCGTAGACCTTGCAGACGAAAGGATGATCGAGACTCGCCGCCGACTGCGCCTCCTGGAACAGTCGCTGTCGCGCGCTGTCATCGCCGGTACGCGCGGCGGGCAGGAGTTTCAAGGCGACCTTGCGGGACAGCGACAGGTCCTCGGCCAGATAAACCTCGGCCATTCCACCTTCGCCGATAGGGGAGACGACGCGGTATCGTGAAAACTGTCGGCCGATCATCAATCGCCCGCCGGTCCGCGGCTTCGAGAACGAGAACGCGTGCTGATTGTCCCTCAGACGGCCCGCTTGTCAACCCGGCATCTCGTCGCGCGCGAGGGTGGGCAAGACGGTCTATATCTTCCAGATATAGAAAACTCTGCCGATTTGCCGATGGTGCCGCATACCCGTTGCGCCTATGCTTCTAGATGAGGCGTGGAAGGAATATGGATCAACAAGAGGAAGCGCAGGACCCTCGCTCCGATGATCCATGCTTCGTCTGTCCGCGCTGTGGGAAGGTTGATGTTCGACCCGCGGTGCGCACAGGGGCCGGCGCTTACTGCCAGTGCGACGCGTGCGGCTACGTCTGGCACATCGAAAGCGCGCCTGCGGCCCTCAAGTCTTCCTTACGGCGGCGGAAATCCGATCCACCCGCCTGATCGAATACATTTGCGGCCAATGGCGGCCAACGCGTTGCACAGTGGACTTAGTTCCGTCGCCAGCCACCGGTATTTAGGCGAGAAGTCGCTCTCAGCAGCGACTTTTGTTGCATGGATGGCGTGATTCGTCGAAAATGCATCCTCCGATGAACAATCGTTCTCCATTCGCGTTGATCTTTGTCGCCTTGATCTGTGCCTCGGTAGCCACCGGCATGGCGCAAGGTCAGCGCTTCATGGGCGTGATCGGCGACAGCGCGCCCGTCACCATCGTACCTGAACGCGGGCGGACGCCGCTCGCCACGCTGCCAGAGGGCACGCAGGTCCAGATACTCGGCGCTGAAGAGGGCGGTTGGTACAAGATCGCCTTCCAGGACAACTATCTCTTCGGCGAACGGGTCGGCTACGTGCGAGTCGAGCATCTGCGCCTTGCATCTCCCTCCTCCTCGACGCCGCGCTCGCCAGGCTCCAAATCGCCCGCACCGGCGCCGCTAAAACAGCCGATTACACGGCCAGGCAACGGATCTGCCATGTCGGGATCTGTCGGAACGAACGGCCGCGGATCGCGCGGCAGCCTGAGCGACAGCGGCATCGCCGAGGCGATCGTCACGGGACGAATGTCAAAGAGTCCGCAGGGGTTGCGTCTGCTCGAGAATGGCCAGGCGTGGACGCGCTTGACTGGCACGAGCACGGCCCATTTCCGCCTCCAGATTCACACGCCGCTTGCGTGGATCAGTCAGATCGCCAGGGATGCGGCACTCGAGTCACGAGCCTTCAAGCTCGAAGACGTCACTGACGAGATGACGCAGCCTGTCCTGCGCGTCACCGCCTACTCGGGAGCCATCGCGCCGTCAGGCGACCGCACATGCTGGGTTCGTCACGTGGTGCTGCGCGGCGCGGCACAGGACGCTGTCGTGCAGCCGCTGACGAAGGTCGCGTTCTCGGAGCACGTGGTCAGCGCCGCCGGCGGGAGCACAGTGTTCGAAGGTCTTCGTCTCACGTTTCCGATGGACGCCGTCCGCCGGCTCCGTGATTCTCGCGCTGACGGAGAGTTCGTCATCGGTGTCATCGGCGTCAACGGCGAAGAGAAGACGCTGAAGATCACGTCGGCGTACCTGCAACAGCTTCCGATGTGAGCGCAGCCGCTCACATCACTCAGTCGTTTCGAATCTCGCCCCAGCCTTCCGCATCTGTTCGTCGGCCAGCTCCGAGCCCTCCCGCGTGACCGGCATCGTCGCGTCGGCAATCACGATGGTGTCGAACCCTTCCCGCCGTGCGTCGAGCACGGTCGCGCAGACGCACACGTCTTGTGCGAGACCGCCGACCCAGAGACGCGTGACGTTGTTGCGGCGCAGCTCCGTCGCCAGCCCGGTGCCGTCGAATGCCGAGTTCTGATCGCGGTCGAAGCGCACGCCCTTGGTCACGACAATGGTTGTCGCGGGCAACTCCAGGTCGTCGTGAAATAGCGCGCCCTCGGTATCCTGAAGGCAGTGCGGCGGCCACTTGCCGCCGAACGCCTTGAAGCTCGGGTGTCGCAGCGGATGCCAGTCGCGAGAGGCGTACACCGGGATCCCGGCGGTCTGAGCGGCCGTGATCCACCGGTTCAGCACCGGCACGACGTCATCTCCCTTTTCGATCGCGAGTGCGCCGCCTTCACAGAAGTCACGCTGCACGTCGACGATGACGAGTGCGTCGCCTGCGCGAAGCTTCTTCAGCGACTCTGCCATGTCGCCCCCGTCATTAAATGGTAGAGCAATCGTGACCTTTGAGCACTGCGTTTGCACCCGCGAGTGCGATGGCCGTATATGCGCACGGCAGTGACAGAGGGACGGACGTGCGAGACCAGGTGATCGTGATCACGGGTGCGTCGAGTGGCGTCGGGCGCGCGCTGGCGCGCGAGTGCGGCCGGCGCGGCGCTCGAGTCGGGCTCATCGCGCGCAACACCGAAGCGCTCGAGCAGGCGGCGCGTGAGATCCGCGATGCAGGCGGCGATGCGCTGGTCTGCCCGGCGGACGTTGCAGACGCCGACGCGGTCGAGCGCGCGGCACAGGCCGTCGAAGATCGTTGGGGCAGGGTCGATATCTGGGTCAACGCCGCGATGGCGACAGTATTCGCGCCCATCACCAGGATGACGCCCGTAGAGTACAAGCGGGTCACCGACGTCACGTACCTCGGATACGTGCATGGCACACTAGCGGCCCTCCGCCGGATGCGTGCGCGCGACGATGGCACGATCGTGCAGATCGGCTCCGCGCTCGCATACCGCTCGATCCCCCTGCAGAGTGCCTATTGCGCAGCGAAAGCCGCGATCCGCGGGTTCACCGATTCGCTTCGCAGCGAGTTGATCCACGATGGAAGCCGCGTCCGCGTCACGCACGTGCTCCTGCCCGCCGTCAACACACGGCAGTCGAGACGGCAGCGGAACAAGATGGCGAAGCAACAGCAGCCGGTGCCGCCGCTGTTCACGCCGGAGTCGGTCGCCGATGCCATCCTCTGGGCCGCCGCGCACGCACCACGCGAGATGCTCGTCGGCTCGCCGACACTGGAAGCTGTGTGGGGGCAGAAGGTGATGCCCGGCGTGCTCGACACGTATCTCGCCAGCGCGGCATGGGAGGCCCAATTCGTCGACGAGCCGAATGAACAGCGCGGAGACATCCTCTTCGAGACGCTGCCGGATGACCCGGGCGCGCACGGTCCGTATCGCGATCGCGAACGGGGTGCGGACCTGCAAATGCGACTGCGAATGCGTCCGGGCGCCGTCGTCTCGACGCTGGTGGTGCTCGGCGTTGGCCTCGCGCTCGGAATCAGCCGTGTAACTGCTGCTGCGAATGTGCAATTATCTGACGGCGGTCTGCGCGCTGCGAAAATGTAAGTACTTGAACGGTGCCATGTTAGGTAGCGCACCGGCCGGGGTATGCACGTTGCTGAACTGTCAAGCCATGACTGCACGATTCAAACTGGCTACGGTTTGTGTACTTGCGATCGCAACGGCCTGCGGAGGCTCCTCTCCGACGTCACCGGCTGACACGGGTTCGACAACTGGCGCATCGATCACCGGCAGCATCCTCTCCGGCGGTCCCAGTGCGCGCACCTCGGCTAGCACCGGTCAGGCGATCACAGGCCTGACCGTCACCATAGTCGGAACGTCCATCAGCTCCGGCCTCGACGCGAGCGGTAGGTTTAATCTGAAGAACGTGCCGGCGGGCGATCTGCAGCTCCAGTTCAGCGGACCGGTGTCAGGCACGCTGTCGGTCAACGGCGTCCAGACAACAGAGACGATCACGCTGGTAATTTCCGTATCCGGAACGACTGTGACGCTCGAATCCGAGGCGCGAAGCGGCGGGAGCGAAGAACAGCTCGAAGGCAAAATCCAGTCGTTGCCTCCGTCGATGCCGGCAGGGTCACTCAAGGTTGCCGGCCGGACGGTCATGACCGACAGCTCCACCGTCATCCGCAAGGGAGAGACGAGCGTCACGCTCGCGGAGCTGAAGGTGGACTATCGCGTCCACGTCAAAGGGCACACAAGCGGGTCGAGTCTGCTGGCAACGCAGATCATCGTCCAGAACACCAACTCCGACACGTCAGACGACGAGGACGAAGATGAGCAGGACAGCTCGGCGTCCATTCACGGCGTGCTGAACTCGATTGGCGGGAGCATCCCGGCGCTGACGCTGAACGTCGGAGGTACGACGGTTCGCACGTCCGCCGACACCGACGTGAAGCGCAAGGGAGACGTCCAGACGCTCTCGCAATTGAAGACGGGTCAGGATCTGCACGTCATCGGCACCCGCCAGCCCGACGGATCCATCGACGCGCGTCACATCGAGATCAACGACGACGCAACCGGCGGAGAAGTGGAAATTCAGGGCTCCGCGGGCGGCGTCTCTGGCGCCTGCCCGACACTGAGCTTCGGCGTGAACGGCTACAAGGTGAGCACGACCGCCACAACTGCGTTCGAAGGCATCGCGTGCACGGCCTTGAAGAGCGGCACGAAAGTCACGGTCAAGGGGATCTCGCAGGCGGACAACTCCATCATCGCAACAAATGTGAAGGCGAACTGAGGCGTTCGCAGTTGCCAGTTGACGCGAGTGAGGTAATCCACTAGAAAAAGCCTCCATGCGTGGAGGCTTTTTCCTTCTCATCCTCTGTCTGTCTCTCGAACAGGCACAGCCGCCGCGGGATGTCCCGCGTGCGCAGGCTGCGACCGCCACAATACGCGGGCACACCACGTCCGCTGCATCCGGACAGCCGCTGCACCGTGTGCGCATAACGCTGAACGGCGCCGCGCAGAATCCGCCGGCGGACGTGACCGACACGCGCGGCGGGTTCGAGATCACGGACGTGCCGCCGGGTTCGTACACACTCACAGCCACCAGAGCCGGTTACCTGACGGTGCAGTACGGCCAGAGACGTCCAAGGGAACTGGGGCGAACCATCGATGTGCACCCGGGGGACGTGATCGACGACATCGACATCGCGCTGACACGTAGCAGCGTTCTCGCCGGGCGGATCACCGACGAAGCCGGCGATCCCGCACCGGGGGTGCGCGTCGAGGCGCTCGAGTACCGCTACATCCGCGGACGCCGGGTCCTCGTGCCCGCCCGGCTCACGTCGACCAACGACATCGGCGAGTACCGCCTCAGCGGGCTGGAACCTGGCGGCTTCCGGCTGCGCGCGTCGAGCACCGACGTGTGGGAAAGCGATGACGGGAAAGCCACGTACGTCTTCGCGGTGACGTACTTTCCAGGCGTGACCGGCAGCGATGCTCCGCAAAGCATCAATCTCGAACTGGGACAGGAAATCGGCGGCCTCGACTTCCGGCTCGTGCCCGGACGTGCAGCCCGGGTCACTGGTGTGGTGGAGGATGTCGCCGGACAGCCGGTCCGCGACCAGGTCGTGTTTCTGTCCGACATCACGCGCGGCATCGGCGGACGGCTGGTGTCGAGCGGACAGGGATCACCCCCCGTGAAGACCGACAGCCGCGGCGCATTCGAATTCTCGAAGCTCGCGCCGGGTGAATATCTCGTCGGCACCGGCAACGAGCAGGAGCGCGTCACCACCACTGTTCTCCTCGGCGAGGGTGACGTTCAGCACGTCAACCTGACACCGCGTCGCCGGGCGGAAGTGACGGGCGTCGTGAAAACCGACGAGGACACGCCGCCCCCATTCCTCGCGTCGCGAGTGCGGCTCACCCCGATTCCGGCGGATCCGCAACGCGTGCTGCCTCGCTGGGGTGAGAGCTCCGGTGTCGTCGTGCGGCCAGACTGGACCTTCAGGATCACCGATATCGAGGACCCGCAGCTGTTCCGCGTCACGGGTCTGCCAGACGACTGGATGCTGAAGGCTGTCCGCATCGGCGAGCGCGACGTCACGGATGTTCCCGTCGCCGTGCCGCGCGGAGGAGCGGACGTGAAGGGAATGGAGATCATCCTCTCGAGGAAGGGCGCGCTGATCACGGGCGAGGCGATCGCGCCCGACGGTGCACCGGCGCATGATGCCACCGTCATCGTCTTCGCCGAGAACAGCGCGCTGTGGGGGCCGGGGTCGCGCTTCGTGCGCGCAACGCGCCCGGACGGTCAGGGACGGTTCTCGGTGCCGGCCTTACCGCCTGGACGCTACCGGATTGCCGCCGTTCCGCTCGTCATGGAAGGGCAGTGGGAAGACCCCGCGTATCTCCAGTCCCAGGAACGCGGAAGCACCCGAATCGAGCTGAGCGAAGGAATCGTCGAGACAGTGAAGCTCACAGCAGGAGGCGCGCGATGAAGATGAAAACGACGCTCATCGCTGCGTTCCTCCTGTTCACCAGCCTCGCACTGAACGGCGACGCCCTCCACGTCAAGGCAGTAACGGGTTTCCAGGGGGCAAAGACAGGATCGATCCGCGGCCGAATCACCGAAGTGGATACGGGGAAGCCGCTGCGACGGGCACGAGTGCGCGTGCTTGCCGACAGGCAGGACTCGTTCGCTCGCGCGGTGATGGCGAGTACGAACTCGCGCGGAGAGTTCGAGGTGACCGGCCTCGCCGCAGGGTCGTACTTCGTGACCGGCACGAGAGCCGGCTTCGTTTCCGTTCAATATGGACAACGCCGCGCCACGGAACGGGGATTGGCGGTTGACGTCCGCGCCGGCGAGGTGTCGGACCGCATCGACATCGCTCTGCCTCGCGGAGCCGTCATCTCTGGACGTGTCGCCGATGACATCGGTGCTCCCTACCCCGGCGTGCGGGTGGATGCCCTCGTGCTGCGCTACCGAAACGGGAAGCGGGTGCCCACGATCAGCGGCGGATCCACGACCGATGATCTCGGAAACTTCAGGATCAGCGGCCTCGAGCCGGGCAGCTACTATCTCGCCGCGACATCGACGGAGACGTGGCGGAACGACAAGAAGGAAACGATCGGGTACCCATCCACTTACTACCCGGCCGGTGGCGTCGATCAGGCGCAGGTCATCTCGCTCGCAGCATCAGAGCAAAAGAGCGAGATCCAGATGAACCTGCAATCCAGCCCGACGTCGCGGATCTCCGGCCGCGTCGTGCGCACGAGTGGTGAAGCAGTGCCCGGCGCCGGCGTCACGATCGCCTACAGCTACCCCGGGGTGATCATGACCGCCGGTATGCGCTCGGTGCGCACCGGGCCCGACGGATCGTTTCAGATCAAGGACGTGTCGGGCGGCGTCTACAGCGTCTCATCCGGCGGCGACGACGTGATCCTCACCGTCACCGGCACGGATATCGATGACGTCGTTCTGACACAGAAGACGGGGAGCACAGTCATCGGTTCGGTCGTCACCGAGGAAGGAACGTCGCCTGCCTTCCCCGTATCCGGTGTGCGCGTTGTGATCGAGTCGTTCAGCGACAAGGTACTTCCAACGGTGCGTGTCGTTCAGGTGAACGACGACTGGTCCTTCAGGATGCAGGGGCTCGGCGGGCCGTTCATGTTCCGTTTGACGGGCCTGCCCGACGACTGGACGATGGCGACCGCAACGCTGAATGACCGGAACATCGCCGACGAGCCCTTCGATGTACCAACCGGCGGCAAGGAGATCACCGGCGCGAAGATCATCGTCACGCGCAGAATCCCACGAGTCACCGGAACGGTGCTCGACGACAAGGGACAGCCGACGGCCGCGGCATCGGTCCTGATCTTTGCGGACGACCCCTCGCAGTGGATTCCGTATTCCCGGTTCGTCAGGGCCACGCGTCCCGGCGCAGACGGCCGGTTTATGT